>Ga0308165_1004712_pt1 | contig 13211 bp, 8 predicted proteins | sample PhyWR2_FD_201032 | JGI IMG/M metagenome (GOLD analysis project Ga0308165, IMG submission 201032) | Phyllosphere microbial communities from UC Gill Tract Community Farm, Albany, California, United States - DLSLW.R2 | ecosystem: Host-associated > Plants > Phyllosphere > Unclassified | place: USA...
CCCGAACTCAGCAGTGAAACGATGCATCGCCGATGGTAGTGTGGGGTTTCCCCATGTGAGAGTAGGTCATCGTCAAGATTAAATTCCGAAACCCCAATTGCGAAAGCAGTTGGGGTTTTGTTTTTGTCCCGGGAAAAGTCTGGCTGACGGAATCGTCATCAAGCATGCCCTTCGTTTTTGATATCGTGCTCGTCCATTTTTTCACGGACTGATTTCTAGCCTAGGAACGGCGCTTCATTGCCAGTCAAAGAGCAGCTGTAGAAATGCCCGAACCGATTCCGATCAAGGATCACGAGAAAGAGACGCGCCTGGTCAACAAAAGGCTGATGGCGTGCGCGCTGTTCGTCGTCGCCATCATGTGTACGCTGGTTGCGCGTATGTACGTGCTGCAAGTGATGGAGTTCGATTATCACTCGACGATCTCCGAGAACAATCGTGTCCATGTCTTGCCGATCACCCCGACCAGAGGGCTGATCTACGACCGCAACGGTGTGATCCTGGCCGACAACCGTCCCAGCTTCAACCTGACCATCACCCGCGAACGCGCCACCGACGTCAAGCAAGAGCTGGACGAGGTCGTCAACCTCCTGCATTTGTCCGCCGAAGATCGCGCGTTGTTCGACAAAGCGATGAAGCAGGGGCGTCATCCCTTCGTGCCCGTCACCCTGTTTTACGAGCTGAGTGAAGAACAGATCGCCGTGCTTGCCGTCAATGAATTTCGCCTGCCCGGGATCGATGTCGAACCGCAGTTCGTTCGTCACTACCCCATGGCCGAGCATTTCGCCCATTCGATCGGCTACGTCGGTCGTATCAATGAAAAGGAAGCCAAGGCGCTGGACACGGTTGAATACCGTGGCACCCAATCCATCGGCAAGACCGGCATCGAGAAATTCTACGAGTCAGAACTGCACGGCCACGTGGGTTATGAAGAAGTTGAGACCAATGCCCAAGGCCGAGTCCTGCGCGTGCTCAAACATACCGATCCCATACCCGGCAAAAACATCGTCCTGAGCCTGGACGCCAAGCTTCAGCAAGCCGCTGAGGATGCACTCGGGGACCGTCGCGGCTCGGTGGTTGCTCTCGATCCGTCCACCGGCGAAGTGCTGGCCATGGTCAGCAAACCCAGTTTTGACCCGAATCTGTTTGTCACGGGTATCAGCTTCAAGGAATACGCGGCGCTGCACGATTCCATCGACCGCCCATTGTTCAACCGTGTCCTCAGGGGCCTCTATGCGCCCGGTTCGACAATCAAGCCTGAAGTGGCAATCGCCGGTCTGGATGCCGGTGTAGTTACACCCCAGACTCGCGTCTTCGATCCCGGTTACTACCAGTTGCCGGACTACGATCACAAATACCGCAACTGGAACCACAGCGGTGACGGCTGGGTGGACATGGACGCGGCGATCATGCGTTCCAACGACACTTACTTTTACGATCTGGCCCACAAGCTGGGCATCGACCGCCTGCATGACTACATGGCGATGTTTGGTCTCGGTGAGAAAGTGTCGCTGGACATGAACGAAGAGTCTGCTGGCCTGATGCCGTCCCAGGCCTGGAAGCGTGCGACGCGCCGTCAGGCGTGGTTCCCAGGCGAAACCGTGATCCTTGGCATCGGTCAGGGGTACATGCAGGTCACCCCGCTGCAACTCGCCCAGGCCACCGCGCTGATCGCCAATAAGGGTGTCTGGAACCGCCCGCACCTGGCCAAGACCGTGGACGGTGTCGCTCCGGTTGATGAACACCCCATGCCCAACATCCTGCTCAAGGACCCGCGTGACTGGGAGCAGGTCAACCACGGCATGCAGATGGTCATGCACGATGCGCGCGGCATTGCACGTGCAGCCGCGCAAGGCGCTCAGTACCGCATCGCCGGCAAGAGCGGCACCGCGCAAGTGGTCGCGATCAAGCAGGGCGAACGTTACAACCGTGAGAAAACCCTCGAGCGTCACCGCGACAACGCCTTGTTCGTCGGTTTCGCCCCGGCCGAGCACCCGAAGATCGTGATATCGGTGATGATCGAAAACGGCGAGGCCGGTGGCCGTGTCGCGGGGCCTGTGGTGCGGCAGATCATGGATGCCTGGTTGCTGGATCAGGATGGGCACCTCAAGCCCCAGTATGCGACGCCTAGCAAGGTGCCTGGGGATCCGCATGTTTGATCTGGGGTTCTTTAGCGCCTGATAGGCCGTCTTCGCGGGCAAGCCCGCTCCCACAGTGGCCGGTGTCGTTCACATATCCTGTACAACACGTAACCCTGTGGGAGCGGGCTTGCCCGCGAAGAACGATAACGCGGTCCCCCTATGAAACCACAAGCGCCGTAAGGCACTTGCCATCGCCCTGACGTTAACGTAAAGATGCTTCAGGGCGCCGATGTTCGAAGGCGCAGGGCGGACGACCCGGAGCGCTTGATGACGCTGATAAAAACAAACTCCCCCAAACTTCACCGTGAAGCCCGGCTGGCTCGGGAAAAACTCCACCTGGAAGGCGAAGTGCCTGACGGTGTGCTGCGGGCCGAGATCGATGCTTCGTGGCGACGCAGCTTGAGTCATGGCGTGCATTTCAACAGCAAGCATGAATTGGCGCTGGAATCGAGCGCGAGCCTTGACGTGCTATTGAGCAATAATCGCTTGTTGATCGACGCCGCATTGCCTGCCATCGATTACCTGGCCGAGCGTCAGGGCAAGGAAGGGTTGATCATCCTCGCAAACTCCGATGCGACCATCCTGGCCGTCGAGGGCCGTGCCGATCGACTCAAGGGCAGTGGCCTGCAAGACATCGCCCTGGGGGCCTGCTGGAGCGAAGCCGCTCGTGGCACCAACGCACTGGGCACTGCCCTGGTGGAAGCCCGGCCAACGATGATTGATTGCGGCGAACACTACCTGGATCGCCTGACTGATTTTTCCTGCACTTCCGTGCCGATCTACTGCCCGCAAGGAGACATCCTCGGCGTCCTCGACTTGACCCGCGAAGGCCCGCTCGGCCGCGTTCACGACAGCACCGCGCTGCTGGCCCTGGCCGTCAGCCAAATCGAGAGCCGGGTGTTCAACGCCAGTTTTCCCGACCAGATTGTGTTGGCCTTCCATAGCCGTCGGCAATACCTCGAGTCGCCCTGGCAAGGGCTGCTGGCTGTGAGCCTCGGCGGACAGATCCTCGCGGTCAGCGCCCAGGCCTGCCAGTTGTTGGGGGCAGAGCGCTCGGCGCTGGTAGGGAGGCGTTGCGAAGAGTTTCTCGGCGTGGATGGCCTGCAATTGCTTTCGCGCCTGCATCAGGGTGGTTCCGGCAGCCTGCAGACCGCCAAGGGCGAGTTCTTCTACAAAACCCTGCGCGCTCCCCAGCGCTCACTCAATGTCAGCGCACCCGCGCCGCGCAGTACCATGAAAACCGCGAAGACAGCCCCGGACCTGGAATCCCTGGCCGGCAGCAATAGCCGTTACGCCCGCGCCTTGCGGATGGCGCGTCAGGGCCTGGCCAACGAGTTGCCGGTGTTGCTGCTCGGTGAAACCGGCACCGGCAAGGAAGTCATTGCCCGCGCCCTGCACATGGCCGGTAGCCGCGCAGACAAACCCTTCGTCGCGGTGAATTGTGCGGCGATCCCTGAAGGCCTGATCGAGTCTGAATTGTTCGGCTATCGCGAAGGCGCCTTCACCGGTTCGCGACGGGGCGGCATGATCGGCCGTTTGCAGCAGGCCCATGGCGGCACCTTGTTCCTCGATGAAATCGGCGACATGCCCTTCGCGTTACAGGCACGTCTGCTGCGGGTGTTGCAGGACCGCAAGGTGGCACCATTGGGGGCGGGCGAAGAGCAGGACATCGACGTCGCCCTGATCTGCGCGACCCACCGTGACCTCAAGCGCCTGGTCGAAGACAAGCATTTTCGCGAAGACCTGTTCTATCGCGTCAACGGCATCAGCGTGATGCTCCCGGCGTTGCGCGAGCGCGACGATTTCAGTGCGCTGGTGAGTCGGCTGCTGACACGGCTCGACGCGCCGAGCGTAGTCCTGCACGACGATCTCGGGCGGCTGCTCGCCGGTTACCACTGGCCGGGCAACATTCGCCAACTGGAAATGGTCCTGCGCACCGCACTGGCCATGCGTGAGCCGGGCGAGAGTGTGCTCACCCTCGATCACCTGCCCGACAGCATGCTCGACGAATTGACCGCCAACGAACGTCCGCAGGCAGGTAGTATCCGCGAGAATGAACTGGAGATGATTCGCCAGTCCCTGGACAGCCATCAGGGCAACGTCTCGGCAGCCGCCGACGCCCTGGGCATCAGCCGTGCGACCCTTTACCGCAAACTCAAACAGTTGCGTTCCTGATGTGGATTGTTCGGCTGGTCGACAGCCACAACCCCGAAGCCCTCCAAGCGGCGCTGCACTGGCTGTACGGTTTCGTCAGGCCGCAGCGCCTGGCCATCGTCGGGTTGCTTGGGCTGTCGGTCTGCGCATCGGCGCTGGTGTTGGTGCAACCCTGGCTGACCAAGCTGTTGATCGACGATGGCCTGCTGGCCCGTAACTTCCCGATGCTGGTGCTGATTGCCGTGTTGATGATCGTCGCCGGGCTGCTCGGCACGGCACTCTCCGGAATCAATCGTTACCTGCACACGCGGCTGTCCGGGCGGATTCTGTTCGCGTTGCGCGACGACCTCTATCGCCACCTGCAGACCCTTTCGCCCGGTTTCTACGGGCAACGGCGCATTGGCGACCTGATGTCGCGCCTGGATGGTGATGTCGCGGAGATCCAGCGCTTTGCCGTGGATTCGTTGTTTTCCGCCGTGTCCAGCGTGATCGGCCTGGTGGTCGCCGTGGCGATGCTGGTGACCCTGTCGTGGCAACTTTCCCTGCTGGCGTTGGTGCTGATTCCCCTCGACGTGTTGTGGCTGCGTTGGATGAGGCGCAAGGTCGAACGTGACGTGCGGCAGTTGCGTGAGCGATCGGCAGACATGTCCTCGTTCATGGTCGAGACACTGCCGGTGATGAAGTTCATCCAGTCGGCGGGGCAGCAACAGCGCGAATCTCGGCGGCTGGAGTCTCTGGGGCAGGGCTACATGAGTCAGTTGTTGCGCCTGCAGGTCACCGAGTTTTTCACCCAGGCCGTGCCGGGCACATTGACCTCATTGTCCCGCGCCTGTGCATTCCTGATCGGCGGTTACTGGGTGGTGCAGGGCACCTGGCAATTGGGTGCGCTGATCGCGTTTTCAACGTACCTGGGCATGGCCGTCGGGCCGGTGCAGAGCTTGCTGGGACTGTATGTGGCCATACAGCGCATGACCGTCAGCCTCGGCCGTGTGATGGAGTTGCGCGGCGAAGAGCCAACCGTGCTGACCCCGGCCGAACCCCAGCCAATGCCGGCGTGCGGCGACTTGCGTTTTGACGACGTGCACTTCAGCCATCCGGGTCGGCCGGCGACCCTGAGCGGGATCCAGGCACAGATACCTTACGGTTTGAAAGTGGCCCTCAGCGGTGGCTCCGGGGTGGGCAAGTCGACGTTGATCGACCTGTTGCAACGCCATCACGATCCGCAGTCCGGTCGGGTACTGCTGGGCGAGACCGATGTACGCGAACTGGACCTGATGCAATTGCGCAGGCAGATCGCCGTTGTCAGCCAGGACATCGTGCTGTTTCGCGGCAGCCTTGCCGACAACCTCGCCTACGCGGTGCCGGATGCAAACCGCGAAGCCATTGCCAAAGTGGCACACCTGGCGCAACTCGACAGCCTGATCGCCTCCCTGCCCGAAGGCCTCGACAGCCCGTTGGGCGAACGTGGCCAGCAGTTGTCCGGCGGGCAGAAACAGCGCATCGCGATTGCTCGGGCGCTGTTGCAGGATCCGATGATCCTGGTGCTGGACGAAGCGACCTCGGCGGTGGACGAAGCCACCGAGCGCGAAGTGATCGAGGCCATCGACCGATTGTTTGCCGGGCGTACGCGCATCCTCATCAGCCATCGGCCTTCCACCCTGGCTGACGCCGACCTGCGCTTCGAACTGATCGATGGCGTGCTGACGTCGAAAACGGTGGCCCATGAAGCGTGAGCTGCGAATCGGCGTGGTCGACAGCGGGCATTCGGCGGCGCAGCGGGTGCAGGTGGTTGCCGGTCGGCGGTTCTCGTTGCTCGAAGACGCCTTGCTTGAGGATGCCTTGCACGACGACGTCCTTGGCCACGGCAGTGCGGTGATCGAGGCGATTAGCCGACGGGCCCCCGGGGCGCTGTTCTGCGTGGCCCAGGTGTTCGATCAACGCGGTGTCACCAGTGCCTTGCAGATCGCCACGGCCATCGACTGGCTGGTGGCGCAGGATGTGCGGCTGATCAATCTCAGCCTCGGCTTGCGCCAGGACCGCAACCTGCTGCGTGAGGCCTGTGCAATGGCGGTCGAGCGGGGCGTTTTGCTGTGCGCCTCCAGCCCGGCCCAGGGTGAGGGTGTTTACCCGGCCCGTTATCCACAAGTGCTGCGAATCACCGGCGATGCGCGTTGCGCGGAGCAGGAGTGGTCCTGGCTGGACAGCGCCCAGGCGGATTTCGCCGCATGCGTGCATGGCACTTATCCTGGGCAATCGGGGGCGAGCCTGGGGTGTGCGGCGCTAAGCGGGCACATCGCCGCTTTTCTGTTGGAGCACCCCGAGGCGAGCAATCAGCAGATCATCGATCGTCTGCGAGACAACGCCCGTTATCGCGGTCCTGAACGGCGTAGTGGGCCATGATCGCGATTCTTGGCGCAGGCCCTGCCGGGGCGGCCGTGGCCCTGGGTCTGCGCCGATTGGGCTTTGAGGTGACGCTGGTATCCGAGTGGCGCCGGTTCGCGGCGCTGGAAGGTGTGTCCGTGCGGGTGTTGGAAGCCTTGCGCGGCGCCGGCCTGCACCACGCGCTGGCCGAGGCGACGCTGCCGTCCCAGCGTCAGGTGTCATGGAATGGCCAGCAGCACGCGCAGAACATCGAGTATCTGCTCGATCGCCCGGCGTTCGACCGTGGCCTGCGCGAAGACCTGCGCCTGGCCGGTGTTGAACTGATCGAGGGCCGCGTGCTGGGCGTGCAGTCATTGGCCACGGGGGCGCGGATCGAGATCGAAGGGCATGGCGTACTCGCCTGTGACTTCCTGGTGGAAGCTCGCGGTCGTCAGGCGCCGGCCTCGCACAAAGCACTGGGCAAGGGGCTGCGCGGGCCGGAGACGGTCAGCCTGCTCAACCGCTGGCAAGGCCCGCCGGGCGAGACCGCCAGCGCCGTGGAGAGCCTTGAGGACGGCTGGGCGTGGATGGCGCGGCGGGCGGACGGCCAATGCTACTGGCAATGGACGGTGGACGTGGCCAGCGCGCAACTGCCGGGAAAGGCGCAGTTGCTCGAATATTGCCGCCAGCGGCGCCAGGGCTCGGCGTTGGGGCGGGCGTTTTTCGGCGCCGATGCCGAGGCCAAGGTCGAAGCGCAATTGCATGCACGCAGCAGCACGGCGATCTTGAGCCCGCAGGTGTGTGGTGATCAGTGGATTCGTGTCGGCGACGCGGCGATGGCGGTGGACCCGCTGTCGGGCAACGGGATTTTCCAGTCGTTGTCCTCGGCGTTGCAGGCGCCGGTGGTGATCAACACGCTGCTGCGAAAACCGGAACGGGCGGCCCTGGCCCAGCGATTTCACCAGCAGCGGGTGGAGCAGCTGTTTCTTCGTTTTGCGCGCATCGGCCGGGACTTTTATGCCGATGAGCAGCGCTGGGCGGATCAGCCGTTCTGGCTGGCCCGGCGGCAATGGCCGGACGCCGAGGTGGCGCATGCCCAGGCGGATTTTGCGTCACTGCGCATAGAGCGGGCGCCGGTGTTGCGCGATGGGTTTGTCGATGAGGCCGAGGTGGTGATCACGGCGGATCAACCGCTGGGGATCTGGCATCTGCAGGGGATAGAGCTGGCGCCGTTGCTGCGGCGCTTGTCGGTGGAGCCGGTAGGGCAGGTGTTGGCAGGGTTGTCGGTGGAGCAGGGGAAGGTGGTCAGGGGGTGGTTGTTGGCTCAGGGGTATAAGCCCTGAGCCTTGTGTTGGCAGGGCGCCGCAATTACAACTTGATCAACACCGACTTCAACTCCGTGTAATGCTCAATCGCCGCATACCCCATCTCCCGCCCGACCCCCGACATTTTGTAACCGCCGAACGGCAATGCCGGGTCCAGCGCGCTGTGGCAGTTGACCCACACTGAACCCGACTTGATTCGCGGGATCATCCGGTGCACCGCCGCCAGGTCGTTCGACCATATACTCGCCCCCAGCCCATAAGGGCTGTCGTTGGCCAGACGCAAGGCTTCGGCCTCATCCTCGAACGGAATCGCCACCAGCACCGGGCCGAAGATTTCTTCCTGTACCAGCGAGTGTTTCTGGTCGACGTCGACGATGACCGTCGGCTTGACGAAATACCCCGGGCCGAACTGTTCGCCGCCACAGGCGATGGTCGCGCCGCTTTCGCGGCCCTTTTCAATGTAGCCGTAGACCCGTTCCTGCTGCCGCGCTGAGATCAGTGGCCCCATCTCGACGCTTGGGTCCAGGCCGTTGCCGAGTTTCATCGCGTTGGCGATCCCGGCGATGTCCGCTACCACGTTGTCGAAGTGCTTGCGCTGGACATACAGGCGCGAGCCTGCGCAACAGACCTGGCCCTGGTTGAAGAAGATCGCGCTGGCCGCACCGGCCGCCGCGCTGGAAAGGTCGGCGTCGGCCATGACGATGGTCGGCGATTTGCCGCCCAGTTCCAGGGTGACCCGGGTCATCGAATCCATGGCGATCTTGCCGATCTGCTTGCCTACGGCGGTGGAACCGGTGAACGTCAGCTTGTCCACCAGCGGGTTGTGGGTCAGGGCGGAGCCTGCGGTGATGCCGGTGCCGGTCACCACGTTGAACACGCCTTCGGGGTAGCCGGCTTCCAGTACCAGTTCCGCCAGCTTCAGCGCCGTCAGTGGGGTTTCGTCGGCGGGTTTGAGCACCACGGTGCAGCCGGTGGCCAGGGCCGGGCCGAGTTTCCAGCAGGCCAGCAGGAGGGGGAAGTTCCAGGCGACGATGGCGCCGACCACGCCCACCGCTTCACGGCGGATAAAACTGTGGAATTGCTCGTTGGGCATCAGCGGCGCCGAGACATCCACCGTCGAGCCTTCGATCTTGGTCGCCCAACCGGCCATGTAGCGCAGGAAGTCGATGGCCAGTTGCACGTCCATCACTTGGGCCACGGCCGCGCTCTTGCCGTTGTTCAAGCATTCGAGTTGCGCCAGCAGTTCGGCGTCGCGCTGCATCAGGTCGGCAAGTTTCCACAACAGGTTCTGCCGCTCGCGCGGTCGGGTGCGGGTCCAGGCCGAATCATCGAACGCCTGGCGGGCGGCGAGCACCGCGCGATCAACATCTTCGGGCGTCGCCCGTGGCACCACGCAGAGCACCTCGCCGGTGGCCGGGTTGTGCAACGGCATGGTCTGGCCATCGGAGGCCTCGACCCAGTCGCCTCCGACCAACATGCGCGGAGCGCGCTGGATGAAAGCCGTGGTGGCAGGGAGCAGGTTGGGAAGCGACATGTTGAAACCTCGTCTTGTTCGTGTGACGAGGTCTTTCGCAATGGGTGTGCCAGTTGTGGGTTTTGCTGGCGGGAGCCCGAGCGGGCGGGTTTTCCCGTTGTTTGCGCGATCGTAAAGTCATCGCCAGACGTCGCAATTTGCGACGACATGAGACAACGACAACATCGCCTCCTGTAGGAGCGAGCTTGTCGAACCGTCGCGATGGTCGTCAACGATGACGCTGCTGCCTGACACGCAGCGGTGTACTTTAGTCCATCGCGAGCAAGCTCGCTCCTACAGGGGAAGAGAGCGGGGCTATGCTTGTCTCAGGTTGCAACGGCTGTCGCGAAATAAAACGTGCAACGCCGCTGTCGTTCCTGGAAAAACCTACCCTGTTCGACGCAAACCATTGATTAATCAACAAATTCACAAGCTGGCACGCTCCGTGTATTGCTCATCGCAGACGTTTCTCTTGCCTCCGTTGGCTGCTCATGGCCAACGGCAGAAACCATAAAAACGATAAGCCACAAAAATAAGAAAGCACCGTGCGAGGTTCGACGTTGATGAAGAGAAGACTCCGATCAGGCCTGAGTGTCAGTCTATTGGCCGTGGCCGCCTGTGTAGCGCTGCATTCGCCGGCCAGCCTGGCCGCCCGTGACGCCCAGACCATCCTCAAGGAAACCTGCCAGGGCTGTCACACCCCCGAAGCCGATAACGCCCTGAGCCGCATCAGCCACCAGCGCAAGACGCCGGAAGGCTGGTTGATGAGCATCGCGCGGATGCAGACCATGCACGGTTTGCAGATCAGCGATGACGATCGCCGCACCCTGGTCAAATACCTGGCCGACACGCAGGGCCTGGCGCCGAGCGAAACCGACGGCGTGCGTTACGCCATGGAGCGCCGGCTCAACACGGTCGAACAGTTCGACGAGAAAACCAGCCAGATGTGTGGCCGCTGCCACTCCGGTGCGCGGGTGGCCCTGCAACGCCGGCCCGCCCAGGAGTGGGAGCGCCTGGTGAACTTCCACCTCGGCCAGTGGCCGTCGCTGGAGTACCAGGCGTTGTCCCGCGACCGCGACTGGTTCGATCTCGCCCGCAAGGAGATGGTGCCGCTGCTGGCCAAGCGTTATCCACTGGACAACCCAGCGTGGAAAAAATGGCTTGCCAGCGCGCCGAAGGCTGAAGCATTGGCGGGCGACTGGAGTTTCACCGGCCACCTGCCAGGCAAGGGCGAGTTAGCCGGGATAATGAGCGTCAGCGCCGCTGGCGATGACACCTTCAAGGTCAGCATCAAAGGTCAGTACGCCGACGGTACGCCGTTCAACGGCGACGGCAGCGCGATCCTCTACACCGGCTACGAATGGCGCGGCAACGTGAGCATCGACGGCGTGACCCTGCGCCAGGTGTTCGCCGCCCAGGGCAACGCGATGCAGGGCCGGATGTTCGAGGCCGAGCATGACGAGCGTGGCCTGGACTTCGTCGCCGCCAAGCAGGGCAGCAGCCGCTTGCTGGCGGTGCAACCGGGTTACCTCAAGGCCGGCAGCGAAACCGAAGTGACCCTGATCGGCAGTGGCCTGACCGGCAAGCCGAATTTCGGCAAGGGCGTGGAAGTGGTCGAGGTCGTCTCGCAGACGCCCGAACAGATCAAGGTCAAGCTCAAGGCCGCCGCCAATGCCCAGCCGGGCTTGCGGGCGGTCACGGTGGGAACGCTGAAAGGCCCGAGCCTGTCGGTCTACAGCAAGATCGCCGAGGTCAAGGTGGTGCCGGAATTCTCGGTGGCGCGGATCGGCGAGGGCGGTGGGTCGACGCCCAAGGTGCAGGGGCGTTTCGACGCCGAGGCTTGGGGCAAGGGGGCTGACGGCAAACCGTATCGCATCGGTGTGTTCCCTGCGCAGTGGAAGGTCGAAGCCTTCGACGATCGTGCCAAGGAAGATGAGGACGTCAAGTTCGCCGGCACCATGGAGGCCGATACGGGCGTGTTCACACCAGGCGATGCCGGGCCGAACCCGCAACGCAAGATGTCCACCAACAATGCCGGCAACCTCAAGGTCATTGCCGCCGTCGACGACGCAGGGAAATCCCTGACCGGCGAGGCCCACATGATCGTGACCGTGCAACGCTGGAACAATCCACCCATTCCGTAAGGCTGATCCGACACGGTTCCAGACACTTTTCGGAATGAACGCAGGCCCCCGAAGCCGAGGTCTGCAAAGGAGGTTGCAATGGGCGCTATCTTGAATCTGGTTGAGCGCAATCTGCACGAAGTGCAGGTTGATGCCGACCGCATGTTGTTTCACATCCCCAGCAGTTCGCTATTCGCCAGCGACGAACTGACGGGCACGATCATCGACACATTGCGCGGTCCGGGCTGTTCTTCGGACGATTTGATCCAGCGCCTGGCGACGCGGTTCAACGGCAAGGAAATCACCGAGACCCTGCGCGAGCTGATGGCCCTGGAGCTGGTCAGTGATGGCTCACCGCTGACCCCGGACATCGCCACCAAGCGGGTCGAGCGCACCGCCATCAACACCGTGGTGCTCAACGTCAACACCGGTTGCAACCTGAGCTGCACCTACTGCTACAAGGAAGACCTCGACAAGCCATCCGCCGGCAAGAAGATGGACGTGGAGACCGCCATCGCCTCGGTGGAGATGCTGCTCAAGGAATCCCCCGACGAAGAGCGCTTCACCGTGGTGTTCTTCGGTGGCGAGCCGTTGAGCAATCGCAAGCTGATCGAGTACATGGTCGATTACTGTGAGAAACGCTTTCGCGAGGCGGGCAAGTTCGTCGAATTCGTCATGACCACCAATGCCACGCTGCTCACCGAGGAAACGGTGGACTACCTCAACGCCCACCGTTTCGGGCTGTCGGTGAGCATCGACGGGCCCAAGACCGTGCACGACCGCAACCGTATCACCGTGGGCGGGCAGGGCACCTATGACGTGGTGCGGCGCAAGGCCGAGATGCTGCTGTCGCGTTACAACAGCCGCCCGGTCGGCGCGCGGGTCACGCTGACCACTGGCGTCACGGATGTCGAAACCATCTGGGACCACCTGTTCAACGAACTGGGGTTTGCCGAAGTGGGGTTCGCCCCGGTGACCTCCGGCGACATCAGCAGCTTCAACCTGACCAACGAAGAACTGGGGCAAGTATTCGCCAGCATGAAGGCCTTGGGACGACGCTATCTGGCCGCGGCGCTGGAGCACCGCAACATCGGCTTCTCCAACCTGCATCAGTTGATCACCGATATCCACGAAGGCCACAAGAAAGCCCTTCCCTGTGGCGCGGGCCTGAAGATGCTGGCCGTGGACCACAAGGGCGAGCTGAATCTGTGCCACCGCTTTACCGGCTCATCCCTGCCGACTTTCGGCAACGTCCATGAAGGGGTCAAGCAGGTCGAGCTGAACGACTTCCTGTCCCAGCGCCTGGACCGCACCAACACCGGTTGCCACGACTGCAACATCCGCAACCTGTGCTCCGGCGGCTGCTACCACGAAAGTTACGCCCGCTACGGCGACCCGGCCCACCCGACCTATCACTACTGCGAACTGATGCGTGACTGGGTGGATTTCGGCATCGAGGTCTACACCCGGATCATGGCCAATAACCCTGCGTTCATCAGCAGTTACATCACTCCGCGCAAGGCTCACTGATATGAAACATCTCAAGGCAATCAATAACAAAGCGTTGAAGCTGGATCAGGCCGCGGATTAAAACCGC
>Ga0308165_1004715_pt1 | contig 13208 bp, 9 predicted proteins | sample PhyWR2_FD_201032 | JGI IMG/M metagenome (GOLD analysis project Ga0308165, IMG submission 201032) | Phyllosphere microbial communities from UC Gill Tract Community Farm, Albany, California, United States - DLSLW.R2 | ecosystem: Host-associated > Plants > Phyllosphere > Unclassified | place: USA...
ACTTGAAAGAGCAACCAGGCATGAAAAATCGAAATAAAGTACGGAACCATCAACACCGTACCGTATTTGATGAACAGGAAACGGCGAATGCTCTCTTTACTGAAACCAAGCGCAAACAGGGTCTTCAGCCGTTTTTGTTCACGCTCCGCCGTCATTTGCATCCAGACGTGCAGGAAGCTCGCATTGATGACAAACAGCCAGACCGTCAACAGGATGACGACGAACGAGACAAGACGGATGATCCGGATCCCGTCCAGTTTATCTTCCGTCTCATTGATCAGTTGATAAGGAACCGGTGCTTTTTTACCGAGCTCCGTTTTCGATTGGATGTCGCGGACGATCGACATCCAACTCGTCCAACGGTCCGTCCCGTAATCGGCGTACGAAGGTGTATCAAAGACACGGATCCGGGCAGACGGACGATTCATCGTCGCAAAAGCCCGGTCACTGACGACGAACAACGTTTCAATCCGGTCGTTGTATCCGAATAACAGACCGTGCTCGGCCATCGGCTCCAGCTGATAACCGGCTTGCTTCATTTCCGATTTTGCTTTTTTCATCGTCGGCGTCACTTCCTTGACTTGAACCGGACGGGCCGGAATCATAAACGTCTGTTTGTCCGTCAACAACGTCCGTTGCTCGTAACCTAAATGCTTCATCAGCTGATTGTAGTCCGACAACGGAATCACGTACCGGCTCTTCACACCTTTGAGCCGGACATCCTGCCGGTATTTATCCGGAAACGCTTTTGTCATCGTCCGTTCCAGCGTCTCCAGACGACCGGACGGAACAGAGGATTCTTCGTAATAGACCAGTCCGAACTGATTGTCAGACGAGAGGTCAAACGCGATCATTTGAAAAATAAAGATCAGACCGACAGCCGTCAAGGCACAGGAGGTCAAAATTGTCCCCAACGCAACCAATGTACTGTTCGTCCGTAATTGAACCGCGATTTCCGAGACGATTAACTTGCGTAACGACAACCGGCGGGGCCGGTAGAGTTTGAGCACGACCGGAATGACGTGACGGCAGAAAAAGAACGAACCGACGAAGATGATGAATGGAAAGACAAACAGAAAGTTATCCTGCCGCGTCAATGCCATGAAATAGCCGTAAAACAGGATCAGTACGGCCGTTCCCTGCATCGCAAGACCGAACCGGACACGAAGCCGGGAACGGATCCGGACAGGCCGGTCCGGACGGAATCTATAAATCGCGAGGACCGTCGCAATCAACAGTGTCAACATCGCTCCGGCAATCAACACTAAAAAAGAAAGAACGGAAAGCTCAATCGTCAGGCGCGGTAAGAACATGACTTTTTCAATCGAAAGTAACATCAGCTTCGTCAGGACAACGCCGAGCGTGATGCCGCCCATAATCGCGAGCCCGCCGACAATCAGGATTTCAATCATAAAGTATTTCAGAAAATGTGAAAATCCGCTCCCGAGCGTCCGCATGATCCGCAAGTCGTTTTTCCGGTGCTCGAGCATCGTATAGGTCGTCGAATAGATGAATAAAATGCTGAAAAATAGAATGATGACTTCCGCAATGAACACAAAGATCATCGTAAATTCAATGACCTGATTCAGTTGGCTCAGGACTTTGGCAATGTTCTGAAACGATTCGCTGACGACGAGGTTCCAATAACTGGTTGCAATCGTCATCGCGACGATGATCGTCAACGCATAGCCGTAATAAAGACGTTGATAACGTCTGATGTTACGTAGGGCGTATTGCAGATAATTGATGTTCATCCCCTCCTAATAACGAGAGCGATTCGATGACACGCTGGAAAAAGACCCGGCGCGGTTCATCGCGGAACAGTTCCGTCTGAATGCTGCCGTCCTTCAGGAACAGGACATGATTGCAATACGAGGCGACTGTCGGATCATGGGTGACGATGACCATCGTCATACCGGCCGCATTCAATTCCGCCAGCAACTCCATGACGTGTTTCGTCGCCTGAAAATCAAGTGCCCCCGTCGGTTCGTCGGCGAGCATCAGACGCGGTGCATGAATCAAAGCCCGTCCGATGGCGGTCCGTTGCCGTTGCCCGCCTGAGACCTCGTCGACTTGTTTATCAAGCAACTCATCAATCTGCAGCCGTTTTGCGAGATGCTGCATCTCTTCCCGGGCTTCCTTCGTTTTTTTACCGCTGAGCATCAAAGGAACAAGCATATTCTCAGCCACCGTCAACGAATCGAGCAGGTTGAACTCCTGAAAGATGATTCCGAGCGTCTCGCGCCGAAAGCGGGTCGTTTCTTTCCGTTTGAACGTCGCCGTATCGATGCCTTGAATCGAAATCGATCCCCAGCTCGGTTGATCCAGCGTCGCAAGCAGATTGATCAAGGTCGACTTGCCGCTGCCGGACGGTCCCATGACGGCGACCATCTCCCCTTCTTCCACGCGAAAATTAATATCGGTCAACGGCTGTTCCGTCACCTTTCCGGGATAGACTTTTCCTAACTGTTTGACTTCAATCATCTTGTTTCCCTCCTACAAGCGTCAGACGACAGGTCGTCCCGACCCCTTCCGTGCTGTCGAGTTCAATCGTATGGCCAAGCTTCAGGCAAATCTGACCGACGAAGTACAATCCCATTCCGGTTGATTCGCCGTAACGCCGGCCGTTTTCCCCGGTGAAGAAGGCGTTAAAGACACGCGGCAGATCGCGTTTCGGTATGCCGACACCGTCATCCTCAATCGTCAGCACGATTTTCCCCGATTGTTCGACGGCACGGATATAGACTTCATGTCCGTGACCCGCCGTATATTTGACGGCATTCGTCAGCAATTGCAGGACCACGAAACGGAACCACTTGGAATCGGTATAGATATACAGCTCTGGAGCAAGCTCAAGCTTCGGATACACTTTATTTTTGACGAACAGCCGTTTTTCCTGATTGATGATGCCCGTCACTAATGTCCGCAGATTGAGTCGTTCCGCCTTTAAGTCCGTCTCGATCGCTTCGAGGCGCGACGAATACAACATCTGATCCAGTCCGATCCGCAGCCGGTCGACTTCATGGCGTAAGTCCGCCTGGAATTGTTCGCCCGGATGTTCCAGAATCAACTCGATGACCGACAGTGGCGTCTTCATTTGATGAATCCATTGATCGACATACCGGTGCCGTTCCTTTTCCTTCCGTCGCTCAGCAAACAAACTGTTCCGAAAGACGGTCTGTTGGCGCTCCAAAAAGTGCTCGACGGCTGCTGCCAGCGGTTCATCACTGTCCGCCCGGATCGGTTCCGCGACCGACTCAATCGGTGTCTGCAATCGTTTGAGCAACGGTAACATACTGAAAAAGCGATAACTTAAATAAATCAGCAAGGCGATTGTATTTAAGAGCGCGATGTAAAAAAAGGCAGCCGGACGATAGAGATCGTATAACCACAGAATAAGAAACAAAGCTACCATCTGCCCGCTGAAGAACAGAACACCCGGAATCGTATGTTTGAAGAATAGTCTCATTTGTCGAGGACCAATTTGTAGCCGACTCCCCGGACCGTCTCAAGGCCGCCGATGCCGATTTCCGCCAACCGTTTCCGGACACGGGTGATGTTGACGTTGAGGGTATTTTCGTCGACGAATGCTTCATCATCCCAAATCCGTTCCAGCAAGTCACCCCGGCTGACGATCCGCGGGCTCACCGTCAATAACATCTCTAAAATCAAGCCTTCTTTTTTCGACAGCTCGATCGATCGGTCCTCGTGCTCGACGATATACCGGTCCAAATATAATGTCAGTCCGGCACGGCTGACGGTCCGCTCGTCACTTTCCTGCGACAATGTCCCGTAAGCGCGTCGGATCTGACTTTTGATTTTCGCGATGACGACGGCTCCCTGGAACGGCTTGACGATGTAATCATCCGCGCCATACTCGAGTGCCATGACTTGATCCATCTCCCCGACCCGGGCCGAGATGAACAGAATCGGCGCCCGTGTCTTCATCCGGAGCTGACGGCACCAGTAAAATCCGTCAAACTTTGGTAAATTGACATCAAGCAGGATGACGTCCGGTTGCGTTTCTTCGAATCGAGCGACGACGTCTCCTAATCCATCTTCATGAATGACGTTAAAATCATACCGTTCCAACAATTCTTTTAATAACAGTGCAATCTGTTGATCGTCTTCTACCAATAAAATCGTTTCCATCTGCAGATTCAACTCCTTCTTCTTCCATGATACCGAACAAAAAATGGACTGGAAACGATTAATCGTCTCCTGTCCATTTACATTAGATGACAATCCGTCGATATGCGCGTACCGTGACGAGATAGTACACGAGATAAACGACGGTATAACAACCGATTGCAAGCGACATCGGTAACCGCAAATCATAGTTTAATAATTTTTCCAGAACCTGCATCGCAAACAGGCTGTGAACAAGACCGAGCAGATACGGCAGGACGAACATGAAGCCGACCGACCGCCGAATGATACCGGTCTGTTCTTGCTGATCGACGCCGATCTTTTGGATGATCGTAAACCGTTGTTTCGATTCTTCCGCGTCTGCGAGCATCTTAAAGTAGATGATTGATCCCGTCGCCAGTAAAAAGACGAGTCCGAGGAATCCAGCGGCAAAGGCAAGCAGGCCTGTCGTCGCCGTCGTCATGGCATAGACCGGATAATAAGCCGCCATCTCCGTCTCCGCTTTTTTGCCGTACAATTGCTCTAGTCGTTCGATCAGTCCGTCATCCGAACGTTCGTCCGAGAACTGATAGTTTGTCAGCATCGCTGCTTTTTCCGGCATCATGGCAAAGGTATCATCCGAAACGGCAAAAGCCAGTCGTTTTTCCGCATAGAGTTGAGTGAGTGGTAAATTCGTCGCACCGGTAATCCGAAAGGACGAGTGAGCGTCTTTAAACGTCACCCCTACTGGTGACTTGACCGATTCCTTCAGCAAATCGTTTCCTTTGAACGTCTCAAGCACGATCGCTTCTCCTGCTTCCGGTTCCGGCAACTGCTTCTTCCCGTTGCTCTTGGCCAACTTCTGATAATCAGAATAACTGATGTAGCTGAACTGTCCCGGCTCGCCGTCAAATCCGAATGTCTGATAGGACATCGTAAACGACAACGGATTCGGTAACTCCTTCAATGGATGATTCACCGTCTTGACGTTGACCATCGTCCGAGATTCAATCGTTTGGTCGGATGATCGGATCAATTTTTCGGCCGCCTGTTGCTGGCTTGCAATCGATAAACTGTACGGCATCTGTTCCTCGACTGTCCGGTCAATATAATAATAAATCGACGTCGCGGTTCCGACCGTCGTCAAAGTGACGGCTGTGATGACGGTAATCGTCGACAACATGACGGCATTCGATTTAATCCGTGACAGCAGCTGACCGTGTAAGATCAGGTTCGTACCGCGATAATGGCGAACACGGTTGCTGAGGACACGGAGTAAAAAAATCGTGAAGTAACTCATCGTACCGAACGTTCCGACGATGATACAGAGCATCAAGACCGGCGCAACGATTGTAAAGTGTGCGAGTAATGGTTCCCCGGTCAAATAATACCCGACACCAATCAACAGGACGGAAACGAGAGCCAGGACCGGATGGACTTTCGGAATCGTTTCGACCTGCTGCTTCGCCTTAAACAACTCGATCAGGGTAAACCGGTAAATCGTCCGGGCTGACCGGAGCGCAATTACAAGGAAGATCGTCAAAAAGACGACAACCGTCTGACCGATTGCTCCGGCATTGATGGAAAAATCGGCTTCAATCGTCATTCCCATCACGTAGGCCAACAGTTGAACAAAGTATTTCGAGGCAATCGTTCCGAGTGAAACACCAATCAACAAACCAATCAGTCCATACCCCATCGTCTCAAGAAACAGCAATTTGGCAATTTGCCGGCGTTCGAGACCGAGCAGTGCATACAGCCCGATTTCCTGTTTCCGGCGCCGCAGGAAAAAATCACTCGAATACCAGATGAAGACGGCGGAAAAAAGAGCCAGGATGATACTTGAACCGGTAAAGACCGTCCCGAGTTTTCCATATAATTCATTAGCTTGTAACATCGCCTCATTGGAACGGATGGCTAAAAACGTGTAATAAATCAAAATCGCGAACGTGACGGCACCGAGATACATCATGTTCTGCCGGATGTTCTTTAAATTCCGAAAAGCTAACTTAAACAAGTTCACGGACCGCACCTCCGAGTTCACGTTGGACTTCCATGATCTGTTCGAAAAATTCCTTACGTGTCCCGAACTGATGAATTTCCCGGAACAACTCTCCGTCTTTGACGAACAGCACCCGTTCCGCGTACGATGCGGTCACCGGATCGTGGGTCACCATTAAAATCGTTGCACCTTGTTCATTCAAGCCGACCATTGCTTCAAGCAGACCGGTCGCTGATTTCGAGTCGAGTGCTCCGGTCGGCTCATCCGCTAAGATCAGTGACGGCTGATGAACGATGGCGCGTGCAGCAGCCGTCCGTTGTTTTTGACCCCCTGACAGTTCAGACGGCCGTTTCGCGAGTAAATCCTCAATTCCAAGCTCCCGGGCGACGGATGTGACCCGGACGAGAATATCGGCTTTCGGCATTTGTTGTAACGCCAACGGTAAGGCAATGTTTTCTTCGACCGTCATCGTATCAAGCAGGTTAAAGTCCTGAAAAATAAATCCGAGCTGTTCCCGCCGAAACCGGGCCAACTGTTTTTCTTTCATCCCCGTCACGTCTTCTCCATTGATATGAATTGTCCCGTCCGTCGGTTGGTCAATGGTCGACAACAAATTTAATAAGGTCGACTTCCCTGCGCCTGACGGTCCCATGATACTGACGAACTCTGCGTCGTGAATCGTCAGTGTCGTCGGTCGGAGCGCCTCGTGCCGTGCGTTTTTCGTATGGTAGACTTTCGTGATCTGTTCTGCGTGTAAGATGGCTTTCATGATGTGTTTCCTCCCGTATTCTTAATCTTGCTGTCAGTATACCGGGCAATCCGTCTTTCAAAGAATCGGTCAGACTTTCATTCATCTTACAAAATAGTAAGTTCGGGTAGGAGACGACAAAAAAGTCCCTTCGTCTAAGACGAGGGGACGTATTCATTACATGATTATTTATGTGTTGCTTTGAAGAGTTCTGTTTCGCCTGCGACGACAGATGTTCCTTCAGCCGGTACTGCAGAAAGTGTAAATTGATCGTGGTTTGTCACGATGATTGGTGTGATTGTAGATGGTGCGTTCGCACGGATGAAGTCGAGGTCGAACTCAACGAGGACGTCACCGGCTTTAACTTTATCGCCAGACTGAACGTGTGCCGTGAAGCCTTCACCTTTAAGGTTAACTGTGTCTAATCCAACGTGGATCAACAACTCAAGACCGTCTTCGCCTTTAAGACCAATTGCGTGTTTTGTCGGGAAGATGGTTTCGACCGTTGCGTTGATCGGTGAAACGACTTTACCTTCCGTCGGCTCGATTGCGATACCGTCACCCATCATTTTTTGCGAGAAAACTTGATCAGGTACGTTCTCGATGCTGACGATTTTACCTGTAAGGGCAGAAGCGATTTTTGTGTTTCCTGCGTCATTACCACCAAACAATTTTTTAAAGAATCCCATGATACTATCCCTCTACTTTCTCGATCGTTTTCTTCTTAAAGAAGATTCGATTTTTTTATAGGAGCCAGTTAAATGCAAACTCGCTCACGTTCTCACAAAAAGCATACGTTTGTAACTCTGGTTTTGCAAGTATTTTTGTGTGATAATAGTTAGAAATCACAAGGAGGCGCTTACATGTTAACATTTTCAGAACTTACATATGTCCGTCCTGACCTGAACGTCCTTGAAACTTCTATGCATGCTGCCATCGATCGCTTGCGTGAAGCAACAGATGTCGATACAGCAAACAATGCCATCTCTGAGATTAATACCCTTAGAAATCAATTTGAAACAGCCAGTCAGTTGGTGGAGATCCGTCATACGATCGATACGCGTGACGGTTTCTACGAAACAGAACAGGGTTTCTTTGACGAAGCCGGTCCGGTTTACCAAGGATACGTCTCGAGTTATTATCAGGCACTGACGACTCATCCTCTCCGTTCTTCGCTCGAATCGACGTGGGGCAAACAGCTTTTCTTACTTGCGGAAGCCAGTCTGAAAACATTCTCTGACGCCATCATTCCGAAACTCCAGGAAGAAAATCGCCTGGCCAGTGAATATACGAAACTGATGTCGGCGGCGCAAATCGAATTCGACGGCAAAACGTTGAACTTATCCCAGTTCGGTCCCTATCTCCAGTCAGCCGACCGGACTGTCCGAAAAGCTGCTTCTGAAGCACGCTACGGCTATTTAAAAGAACATGGTGACGCCATCGATACGATTTACGACAAACTTGTCCATGTCCGGACCGATATCGCGAAGACACTCGGTTTCCCGTCGTTCGTCGAACTCGGATATGCCCGGATGTTGCGTGTCGATTACGACCAATCGATGGTCGAAAACTACCGGGAACAAATTCTCGAGACAATCGTCCCGATTGCGACATCTCTCAAAGAACGCCAGCAGCGCCGGATCGGCGTCGATTCCCTCTACTATTACGATGAAGGATTTGCTTTTAAAACCGGCAACGCGACACCGCAGGGCGAAGAAGTATTCATCATCGAAGGCGGGAAAAAGATGTACCGCGATATGTCACCGGAGACAAATGAGTTCTTTGAATACATGCTTGAACGCGGTGCGCTCGACTTAACGGCAAAACCGGGTAAAGCGGGCGGCGGCTATTGCACGTACATCGCTGATGAAAAACTTCCGTTCATCTTCTCGAACTTCAACGGAACGGCCGGTGACATCGATGTCCTGACACACGAAGTCGGACACGCGTTCCAGGTCTATGAAAGCCGTCATTTCACCGTGCCGGAATACGGGTTCCCGACGTACGAAGCCTGTGAAATTCACTCGATGTCGATGGAATACTTTGCTTACCCGTGGATGGAAGAATTTTTCGGCGATCAGACGGCCAAGTACAAGTTCAGTCACCTTGCAGGCGGCGTGACGTTCCTGCCTTACGGAGTCGCCATCGACGAGTTCCAGCACGTCATCTACAATCAACCGGAACTGACACCGGCTGAACGTCGGACGGCATGGCGTGACATTGAGAAGAAATATCTGCCGCACCGGAACTATGAAGAAAATGATTATCTGGATTCAGGCGCTTGGTGGCATCAACAGGGTCACGTCTTCGGCAGCCCGTTCTACTATATCGATTACACGCTCGCGCAAGTCTGTGCCTTCCAGTTTTATGCCTGGATGGAGCAAGACCGGGAAGCTGCCTGGAAATCGTATCTTGAACTCTGTAAAGCGGGTGGATCGGAAAGCTTCCTGACACTCGTTGAACGTGCCGGACTGAAATCACCGTTTGCTCCGGGAACCGTCGGGGCAGCCGTCGAACCGATCAAAGCTTATTTATCCGAAACGGATGATCTCGCACTCGATCGTCTTTGATTGATTCGCCGAAAAGACGGTCTGTTTCTTAATGAACAGACGTCAGGCTTGCAACTGAAGTTAACAAAACGAACCGTTGGATCCAGGAATCTGGGAAATCCTTCGGTTCGTTTGTTGTTTTTACGGCAGGACGTTCCGACTCCACTAAAAAAAGTGACCGCTCCCGATACAGCCGGGAGCGGTCACTTTTCGTATGCGGATGAACGGATCATCCGGACTGTTTGATATCTTCTTGATAACGGTCATACCAGATTTCGAATTCCTCAGCCGGAATCGGACGGGAGTAATAGAAACCTTGACCATACTCACAATCGAGCTTTCGTAAGTTCTCCCCCTGCTCGGCCTGTTCGATCCCTTCCGCCACGACATCATACTTTAACGTATGGGCGAGTCGGATAATCGTCTCAATCAACGGTGCGTTCGAACAGGCATCCGTTCCACTGATGAACGAACGGTCAATCTTTAGTCGTTGAATCGGCAGACGGCTCAAATACGACAAGGACGAATAACCGGTCCCAAAGTCGTCAATCGCCAGACGGTAACCGAGGTGATGTAGCGTCTGCAAGGCATCAAAGACCCGCGTATCGGAAAAGACACCAAATGACTCGGTAATTTCCAGCTCCATCCGTTGTTCAATCCCGGGATACCGATCCCGGACATACGTCAACAACTCAACGATCCGTCCGGAGACCAGTTCTTTGACCGAAAGATTGGCGGACACACGAAGTGATTCAAGCGGTGTCTCTTCCCATCGTCTGACCTGATTGACGGTCTCCTGGACCACCCACATCCCGATTTCTTCAATCAACATCGACCGTTCGGCAATCGGGATAAAGACCGCCGGACTGATCATTCCCCGCTCCGGATGGAACCAGCGCAACAAGGCTTCGCATCCGTCGACGGTCTTCGTCTTCAGGTTGACTTGCGGCTGGTAAAACAGTTGCAGTTCGTTCCGGGCAATCGCTTCCCGCAACTCGGCTTCCAGAACGACGGATTCCCGGTATTCTTCACTCATCCAGGACTCAAACCAGATCGGTCCACCGGTCTGTTCCCGTTTCGCATGTTGCATCGCGATGTCGACGGAAGACAGCAACGACGTCACTGCGACCGCATCATCCGGATAACGGACCATGCTCATACTGATACTGACATCGATTTTTTCACCGTCGATCCGGTAAGGACGTTCCAAAATCGTTTTCAGATCGCGGTAATCGACAATCTCCTGTTGGAAAATCAGGACGGCAAACTCATCGCCGCCAATCCGGGCTGCCGAACCTGTGCCGATGAAATGGTGACGCAAGCGGTTTGCCAGTTCTTTTAGGATTTGATCACCGGCACTATGTCCGTAGATATCGTTAATCCGTCTGAACTGACGGACGCCGATCGTCACCAGTTCTCCCGGTTGCGGCGCAGCGATGGCTTCCTCCATCTTTTGCTCAAACCCGTTCCGGTTCAACAAAGAGGTCAGCACATCAAACAGAGCCAGTTGCGTGATCCGTTCTTCCCGTTTAAATTGATCGGTCTCATCATGACAGGTCAGATAAAGTGCCGTTCCGTTGCCGTTTTTCGAGGGAACATGAATGATATTGACGAACATGTTCCGAATATCCTGCTTGAAAATCATCTGGCATCGGATGGTCTGGCTGTACCCGTCGATTGCCCGATTGAGCGCCCGTCGAACGCGGTTTAAATCGGCCGGATGTATCAGTTCTTCGATCGTCATCAATTCAGACGACTGGGCCAACTGTTTAAAACGGTCGTTCCCGCTGAGCAATTGAAAATCAGACGAAAGCGCAACAATCGGATTCGTATTTTGCGAAAATAAAGATTCGATTTCCGCTTTTTTCTGTTTGATTTCCATCGTTTTTTTATCGTTGTAATCGAGTAACCCGGAAATGATTGTCGTCATCGTCCGGTACGCTTCGACGACCGGATGGAAGTCGTTTAATTCCGGCACCTGATGATGCGACTGTTTCGGACCTTCTGCAAAAAAGTCAGCTTCCGCCTGCAAAATATGTAAGTCCTTTCGGAATGCCCGCAATAGTGATAAGGTCAGCCAAAGCAGGAGCAGAATTAGACAGCACGTCGCAATGAACATCAGCCAGGCATTTCGGATCAGCGTATTTCCATGATCCGTCATCTCGGTCTGGACATCGTCAATCCCTTGATCAAACGATCGGTACATACTTGTTTGATAGCGCTCTGCCACTTCGTCCATCGTTCCATATTGTTTCAGTTCCGGTTGATTGATGGTCGCATCAATCATTCGTAAATAGGCGTACATCTGATTGCTCATCACGGAGATATCACGGCGAAGCTCTTCATCCTCCGGGCGCATTGTCGCGTAGAAGGACTGAATCAAGGCGTTGTTCCGTGAGTTCAGCTCCTGGCGTGTCTGACGAAGGCGCAACAGATCAATCGAATTCAATTGCTCCTCCTGGTTAATGCTCACTAAGAACTGTCCGGCCCGGCCAAGCTCTTCCTGCATCAAAAAGAGGTTCGAGAAAAACGTATAGTAGGTCCCGGTCTCGCCGCTCAAATACAGTTGGTTGAACAGGACTTCACTTTTATATGCAGTCGCTGCCTGAAAAAATTGATGCTCTGACTGATATCCGCCGGTCTGCAGACGATTGATTTCAGATAGGAGTTCTTTTTGAGCAGGTCCCTCCATCTGGAGATCTTTAATCTGCCGGCCAAGTGCCGTCAGTTCGGTTTTCGTTTGCTGCCACGTTTCGGCCCGTGCCGGAACGGTATCGCCCGTTGTTTCACTTAAGGTGAGGTAATACTCATTCGTCACACTCCGTTCGACCTGATTGAGTCGTTCAAAAATATCCATCATTTCGCTTGAGCGTTTAAACTGATATCCTTCTTCCAGATTCTTAACCAGTTGTTGCGTCGCAATCAACAACGCTAACAGACCAATAACTGAAATCATCCATGAGAACGTTTTGTAGTAGGAGCGTTTTCGGAATGCTTCTACGATGGAGACTGGTGATAAACGTCGCAACACATCGTCCTCCCTAACTTGTCATTATGTTTCTATATCGTCCCGTCGGACCGGTTCGTGAAGTCAAAAGCAGTTAAAAAGGGTCAATAAAAAGCACTTCTTCTCACTTTTCGTGAAAATCAGTGCTTTTCATACTAGATTTCAGTATTTAACGTTCTCCCGTGCCACTTTTTTAGCAAAATAGTCAATGATATCGCGCCGACGGATGATGCCGATAAAGTGTTTCCCGTCATCGATGACCGGCACGAAGTTTTGATCGGTGATGACTTCAATCATCTCTTCCATCTGGGCTGTAATGGACACGGGTTTATACCGGACCCGTTGTTTGATATCGGTTAAGCGGGTCTGTAAGACATGATCGTAATCTGCATGTTCGAGATTCTTCTCAAGCGCCCACAGGACATCCCCTTCCGTCAGGGTTCCCGCATATTTTCCTTTGTCGTCAACGAGTGGGACCGACGTGAATCGATGATGTTTCATCTTTTCAAGTGCTTGTCTGACCGTTGATTCAGGATCTAAGTATTTCACTTCGTCTTTTGGTAATAAGAAAAAAGCAATATTCATGTTCGTTCCTCCCTAGCCACTCTTCTGTGACACCACTTCTATTTTATCATGAACTCAGGTTTCGTTCAGTTCCCAAATCATGAAAATCTCCCCACAATTCCTTCATATTTAGTACTACCCTTCCGATAATCAGAATAGACAGATTTTAAAGACTATTTCAAAAGATAGGAGAATTACATATGCGTCTTC
>Ga0308165_1004717_pt1 | contig 13204 bp, 13 predicted proteins | sample PhyWR2_FD_201032 | JGI IMG/M metagenome (GOLD analysis project Ga0308165, IMG submission 201032) | Phyllosphere microbial communities from UC Gill Tract Community Farm, Albany, California, United States - DLSLW.R2 | ecosystem: Host-associated > Plants > Phyllosphere > Unclassified | place: USA...
GGAATGATACAAAAACAGTGTGGGTGGAAACCACGCAGTCAGATGTGGGACAGGTTCTGGTTAACTATGGTGTGAATGGAAAGGATGTTGTGACCACGTCGATGATAATTTCGAAGCTAGGGAGTTTTGGGATAAAGGCGACGGTTTACATAAACCATAAAGGGACAGAGTTAATTAAGTTAACGGGATATCCGGGGATCAGGAAGGTACTAAACGCCCCCGTTTTTGCATTGAAAAATCCAAAAATAGTCGATCTGGGTATAGGTAAATATGGCCTGGGGAAATCAATTGTTGAAGGTGCGCGTTTAACTTTTTATGTGGCAGCCGCATACCGAACAATTGATTTTATATTAAATGATGAGACACATCTTGCTCAGTTTATAGGTTCACTGGCAACAGATGTTGTGAAAATAGGGATTGCTTCCGCTATTAGTTGGGGAGCGGGTGCCGCTGCTGTTGCTTATGTTCCTTTCATTTCAGCCCCTTTAGTGGTGGTTGTTGTCTTCGGTTTTTTAGCTGCGTGGGGGTTAAGTAAACTAGATGAAAAATTTGGAGTAACGGATAAAGTGGTTGCATACATCGAGGCCGCACAGCAGGAGTTTGTGGAGAAAGCCAGAGAAATGGAACAGGGACTATGGGACTTGGGAGCTATGTATGCGGATCGTATGCTAGATAAAGGTAAGGAAGTTATTGAGTATGAAATAAAACGATATTTAAGAGATGCCATCAATAATATAACCCCAAGGGTATATTAATGTTTATGATAAGAATGAAGGCTTTTTTTGTATTTTTTGTAGCTTTTGTGATTGGATTGGCTGTTTTTTACTTTTCAATTCAAGAATTGATTGAATACTATGATTTTCATAATGTGATTATATACTCATGGCTGGATTGTTTTGCCTTGCTATCTTCTGCTTTTATTCTTATTTTCTCTGTTTATCCAGGACATGTCGCTTTTTATGGTGTGCACATTCCGGCAGGTAAATCAAAGAGCCTTTATAAGGTAGCGCTTATTTTCTTTGTCATGTCACTGATAGTTCCTATTGTATTTTCATTTGTTTATGTAAATAAAATAGAGTCTAAAGGGTATATTAAATGTCAGGGTATTCCATCAGGGTGGATGCCTGGGATGGCGACTAAATATGCCGCTAGTGAAGTGCTCTGTTCGAAAAAGGATCCTTAAAATCCTTTCTCTCAGCGAGTAATCTCTTGCTCTGTAAACGAAAAAAACCGCCTTGCAGGGAGGGAGACTTTTTCGAAGGTGATTCAATACTGTCCTTTCCGTGTAGCCATAGCTTATGGCATCACGGAAAGACTTTCTACATGCTAAAGCGTGTAATCCCGCTCCGTAAAACCAGTTACCAATGGCTTCTTCCAGTTTCATTTATTATTTTATGACCATGAAAGTATTATCTTTGTCTCCGTATGTATGACTCGTATCAACCTTAATACACGGTTTTCCATCACAACGCGCAATATCAGCCAACGGCGCTTTCTTCTGCCAGACCGCTTCCATTTTTTGCATCTCCGAAATCCGTGCGTAGCCGCTGTCAATAAAGTAATACATGCCCCAGAGGCAGCCACCCATGACCGTAAGCATGGTCAGAACAATATAAATCGCGGACTTCCACGTATAGCGCGACATCTCCCGGCGCATCTCATAGGTCATCGCCTTTGCCGTACCGGCGGCCTGATTCAGCGCCTCTGTCGCCGGTTTCTGTTGTGCAAGACCAGTCTGCTTCAGCTCTTTCTCAACCTGAGTTAATGCGGCATTAACGGACTGTCTGACGGTTTCGGTCATATTACCGGACGCACTGTCCAGCTCACGAATGACCCGACTCAGTGTCTCACTCTGCTGCTGTAACTGCGCGGAGACTGCCTGAAACTCCTCAGTCAGATAGGTAACACGCTTTTCCAACGCCTGATGATGCCCGATAAGGGCAGCGATTTGTTTAATCTCGTCACTCATATAAAACCCTGCCTATCGTGAAAATTACCAGCCTTTATCCGGTTTCTGTCGTTTCTGTTCAGCGACGCGCTGTCGCTGTTTTTCTGCCAGTCGCTCGCGTGCTTTCTGGCGTTCAATTTCCTGATGTATCCCCTGAAACTCCGCCATGGCATCGTTAACAAGGGACTGAAGGTCGATTTCGTCCTGTATGCCCTTCATGGCCTCGCTGACCAGTTCATTCAGCGTCTCCGGCTCTTTTTCAAAATCAAACATTCTGCCGGAATTGGTTTCCTGCTCCGGCTTCTGCTTTGGCGTCAGATTATCCCTCTCACAGAGGGCTTCCCGTAGCGTGGTGGTAACATCAATCACGCTGTCACGTTCATCACGGGACTGCTGCGCCTGTCTTTCAGCTTCCCTGCGCTCAAGGATGGCCTGTAGCTGTTCAGTATCGAAACGCTGTATCTGTCCCGCGCCCAGATGCCGCTCCGGCTCACGCCCGATACCCTGCGCTTTCAGAGAACGGGCATCGACACGCTCAGCGTGCTGATACCGCTCAAGGTACTGATTCTGTAGGTCCGCCCAGCGCTCACGCTGCGCGACAAGGTGTTCCTTGCGTTCGGTCGGAGTTTCCCCGAAACGTGCCTTTTTCGCGCCGCCGCGCTCAGGGTCTTTACTGTTAGCCCGTTTGAAATACTGCTGCGGGTCACGGTCAATCCCGTCATTCATCCGCTCAGAGAACATGATATGCGCGTGTGGCTGTTCGCCACCGGCTATCGCAGCTTTCGGATTATGAATAGCGAACTGATACGCATGGCGATCGCCGATTTCCTGCCGGACAAAATCGCGGACCAGTTCAAGGCGTTGTTCGGGTTTCAGCTCACGCGGCAGGGCAATCTCGATTTCGCGGTAGGTACAGCCGTTGGCACGCTCGAACGTGTCAGCAGCTTTCCAGAACTCCGCCGGTTTATGCGCAGCCCACGCAGGCATATTTCCGGACTCTTTGTGCTCGAGGTCGGAGTCTTTTTCACGGGCATGCTTTCCCTCACGCGCAATATAATCGGCATGGGGATAGGCACTGCCTTTCCTGCCGGTTTTTACGCTGAGATGATAGGATGCCATCGTGTTTTATCCCGCTGAAGGCGCGCACCGTTTCTGAACGAAGTGAAGAAACGTCTAAGTGCGCTCTGGTAAATAAAAGAGTTATCAGGGATTGTAGTGTAATTTGACCTTTGCTGCCACCAGTGAGCATAATTCCCCCGTTAAAACTAAGAGGATAAACGGGCATGAATAAAAGCGAAAAACAGGAAAAATGGGCAGCAGACAGAGTGCAATATATTCGCGGCTTAAAGTCACCGAATGAACAACAGCGGCTCATGGTATTGCTGACCGATAAAGCCGACAAGACAGCGCAAGATCTCAAAACGCTTTCACTGCTGATTCAGGCAGAACGTGCAGCAGAGAAAGCGCAGGAAGCCAGAGCAAAAGTGATGAACCTGATACAGGCAGAAAAACGCGCTGAGGCAAAGTCTTCCCGTAAAGCCCGTGACCACGCCCTGTACCAGTCAGCAGGGTTACTCATCCTTGCCGGTCTGGTTGATGGTAAAACAGGTAAACCCGTTGATGATGCCGCTGCCCTGGTGGGTGCATTAGCCAGTCTGAATGACCTGTCACGGGATAATCCTAAGTGGTCAGACTGGAAAATCAGAGGGCAGGAACTGCTTAACAGCAAAAAGCCAGACAGTACTGCATAACAGACCCGCTATAAAAAGCCCTGGGAAGCCCGTAGCGGGCTTTTCTTATCTCAGGAGTTGAATCCTTCACTGTCATCAATAAAAAGCGCCTGTAGTGCCGTTTACCCCCATTCCCTGCCAGAGCCGTGAGCGAAGCGAACTGAATTTCACGGAAACAACAGCGATTCAGGTGCCAGATGGTCGGAGACGAAAGGAATGTTCAGCGATGTGCCCGAGCTTGCGAGGGTGCTATCTCAGTGTTTTGGGGGTTCAAAGGTCTGTTTTGAAGAGGAGCAAACAGTGTTTGCGACATCCTTTTATCATACTGGATCACTCACTCAGGCTGTCAGTTATCCACAAGACTGGGATCTATTCTTTTTTATCTTTTCTATTCTTTCTTTATTCTAGAGATTTTAAATTGTTGATATATAAAGATAAAAAAACACAAAGGTGACACGATTTTAATAAAAGGTGACACGATTTTAATAAAAAACCAACCAAAGGTGACACGATTTTAATAGAACTCACAGAATCAACATAAAGGTGAAGTGTTTTATATACATTCACCTTTATGCTTGGTATGTTATAAAAAAAAACTGTCACCTTCCTGAGGGGTTATGTCTGAACTAATTGTATTTAAAGCCAATGAACTGGCGGTAAGTCGCTATGACCTAACAGATCAAGAGACAAAATTGATTTTATATTGTGTGGCTCATCTGAACCCTTGTTTAGAACCGACTCGTGAAAATAGAACGTTACGGTTTAACTATGCGGAATACGCTAACACTATGGGAATGACGCCAGAGCAGGCATGGAATAATCTCTATAATTCAACAAAACATCTCATGACGAGAACAGTAGAGATCACAAATCCAACAGTAAAAAAAGAGCGGATAATTTTTCAGTGGACTAATTTCGCTAAGTTTTCATCGGAAGAGTTGGAGCTTGTTTTCAGCGAAGAAATACTACCCTATTTATTTCAACTAAAAAAATTCATCAAATACAACCTTGAGCATGTGAAATTATTTAAAAATAAGTACTCCATGCGAGTTTATGAGTGGCTTCTAAAAGAATTAACACAAAAAAACATCCATAGAGCGAACATTGAAATAAGTATTGATGATTTTAAATTCATGTTGATGTTAGAAACAAACTATCCTGAATTTAAAAAATTCAAACAGAATGTATTGAATGTTATATCTAAAGACCTCAACACTTACAGCAACATGAAATTAGAAATTGAAAAACGAGGTCGCCCTGCTGACACACTGATATTTCAGGTTGAACTGAATACGCAAATTGATTTGGTAACAGAACTTGCGAAAGATCCTGAATTAAAAAAAGCAGATAAAAAAATCATTTTAACTCCTGAAAATCGTCTGCATGAGGGACTTAAAAAAACACTACACGATGCTTTAACTGTAAAAATTCAACTTACTAGTTTTGAAGCAAAATTCTTGAGTGACATGCAAAGCAAGTATGATCTCAATGGTTCATTCTCATGGCTGACGCAAAAACAACGAACCACACTAGAGAACATACTGGCTAAATACGGAAGGATCTGAGGTTCTTATGGCTCTTGTATCTATCAGTGAAGCATCAAGACTAACAAATAAAAGTAGAACAACTGTTCACCGTTACATATCAAACGGGAAATTGTCCACCTGCACAGATGAGAAAGGCATAAAAAAGATAGATACATCAGAGCTTTTACGCGTTTTTGGTGCATTCAAAGCTGTTCACCATGAGCAGAGTAACAATGTAACAGATGAACAGCGCGTAACATCTAATGGAACAGGTGAAATCAGTAAAACAAAGCAACTAGAACATGAAGTTGAACACCTGAGACAACTCGTTACAGCTCAACAGTCGCACATAGACAGCCTAAAACAGGCAATGCTGCTTATCGAATCCAAGCTGCCGGCAACACCGGAACCGGTGACGCCGTCGGCGGTAAAAAAATCATGGCAATTCTGGAAAAAATAGCGGTTTCATCCCGTTTGCCGGCTGAAACCAACCCCGCGATCCTGATAACAAACCGGCAACACAAAAACAGCCCGTTTTCGGGTAAGAAAACCCGCACTTTTGGACGTTCCGGCGTGTTTTCTGGGTGAGAGCACGGGCAGGCAGTGGTGCGGGCAAGGGATGTTATGGTAAATCATCACCTGCGAAGTGGATCTACCAGTGATGTCCCGCTATGATTTGTTGACTTTATAACCCTGTAAAGCAGAAGGATTTGGCATGGCGAGCGAAGGTTTTTTTCTCTACCACCTGGATAAAACCACCTGTGGCGGGCGAATTATTGCCGGCGCATCGGATGAAACCTACGAAATAGGCGGCATCGAGCGGCAGCAGGTCAGGGAGGGCGACCCGGTGACCTGCGGTCAGCATGCGGGGCGGTTCCGTGTCTGCGGAGGCATGGGGGACACTTACGAGGTGGGCGGAGAGTTGAAGGAGTGGGCAGGTTCACTGGACAGCTACAGCTCATGTCCATGCCACGCCCGGTTCATCCCGTCAGTACAGTCACATACCTATGAAAGCAACTGCAACGCCGGACGGGTGGCTGAACGGGAGCGGTCTGCTAAAAAAACGAATCTTCCAGCCTATCTGACAGGTGAGAAAACTGAATCAGGTTTTATTCCCGACTACCCTGTTTTACGAAATACTCATGATTATCCGGATAAAAATCTGCGAGATATGCTGTCACAGTACAATCAGGATGTAATGCTTCTTACCATTTCAGAGGCTTTTGAAGTGCTCCAGTCGTGGGGCTGGAATGATACAAAAACAGTGTGGGTGGAAACCACGCAGTCAGATGTGGGACAGGTTCTGGTTAACTATGGTGTGAATGGAAAGGATGTTGTGACCACGTCGATGATAATTTCGAAGCTAGGGAGTTTCGGGATAAAGGCGACGGTTTACCTTAACCATAAAGGGACAGAGTTAATTAAGTTAACGGGATATCCGGGGATCAGGAAGGTACTAAACGCCCCCGTTTTTGCATTGAAAAACCCAAAAGTAGTCGATCTGGGTATAGGTAAATATGGCCTGGGGAAATCAATTGTTGAAGGTGCGCGTTTAACTTTTTATGTGGCAGCCGCATACCGAACACTTGATTTTATATTAAATGATGAGACACATCTTTCTCAGTTTATAGGTTCACTGGCAACAGATGTTGTGAAAATAGGGATTGCTTCCTCTATTAGTTGGGGGATGGGTGTAATGATTTCAGGTGTTGTATCTACAGTTGCAGTTCCTTTAGTCGTTGTTGTTCTTACAGGGATAGTTGTTGCAGTTGGGTTGACTTACTTAGACAATAAATTTGGAGTTACTGATAAGGTTGTTGCTTACATAGAACGTTCCCAACAGGAATTTGTGGAGAAAGCTAGAGAAATAGAACAGGGACTCTGGGACCTAGGGGCTATGTATGCTGATCGGATGCTAGATAAAGGTAAAGAAGTTATTGTGTATGAGGTTAAGAAATACATACGAGACTCACTGAAAAATTTTAACATCGGATCATTGTAATGTACGAACTTACATTAAAAAGAAGAATTGCCATTTTTTGTGGTTTTTTGTTTTTGTTCGTCCCATTGGGATGTGGTGGCGTATACCTATCCATAGATAGCTTGATGCTATATTTTTCTTATCCTAACTCCTTTGTTTTTTCATCTTTGGTTATATATGGAATCACTCTTTTTTTAATACTCCTCCCTCTCTCTTTTCTTTCTTTCTATCCCGTTTTTTTAGGTCGCCTAGCTTCTCTTTCTATTCAAAAAAAAATTGAGGTGTTTATTTTTATTTGTTTCTCTTTTTCCATTATATTTCAATGTGGATTTGGAATTTATTTTTCGAATAATCTTGAGAAGAGAGGATATATAGCTTGCCGTGGCATTCCGTCAGGGTGGATGCCAGGTATGGCGACTAAATATGTGACTAACGAGGCCTTATGTTCAAAAAATGATTAATTCCTCTAATTATTTGAATTTATGTATAATGATCCTACCCGATCGTAGTGGACACGAGACTAAGTGAGTAAACTCGCAATCAGAGGTGACTCATGACAAAACCAGCATCAGCCCAAAAACAACCCCGTAAGCTACACACGCCTGAATATCGCAGCGAAGCCATGAAGCTTGCAGAACGCATCGGTATTGCTGCCGCAGCGCGTGAACTCAGCCTTTACGAATCTCAGCTCTACAACTAGCGCAGCAAACAACAGCAACAGTTGACGCTCCAACGAGCATGAAAACGAGCTGCCCATACTCCAAAAGGCCGCGACATACTTCGCGAAGAGCCTGAAATGAAGTATGTCTTCATCGATAACGGTAAGTGCAGCCGTTCGTGTCGGCAGCTTTCCAGAACTCGGAGGATTTATTCGCCGCCCAGTCCGGCATATTGCCGGATTCTTTGTACTCGAGGTCAGAGTCATTTTCACGGGTATACTTTCCCTAACGAGCGATATAATCGACATGAGGAGAGGCATTGCCTTTCCCGCCGGTTTTTACGCTGAGATGATAGGAGGCCATCGTGTTTTATCCCGCTGAAGGCGCGCACCTTTTCTGAACGAAGTGAAGAAACGTCTAAGTGCGCTTTGATAATAAAAAGTTATAAGGGATTGTAGTGAAATTTGACCTTAGCGGCCACCATTGAGCATAATTCACCCATTAATTTTAAGAGGGTAAACAGCCATGGATAAAAGCGAAAAGCAGGAGCAATGAACAGCAGACAGGGTGCAGTATATTCGCGGCTTAAAGTCGCCGAATGAACAAAAGCGGCTCATGGTATTGCTGACGGACAAAGCCAACAAGACAGCGCAGGAGGCCAGAACAAAGGTCATGAACCGGATACAGGTAGAGAAACGAGCAGAAGCCAGAGCAGCCCGTAAAGCCCGGGACCATGCTCTGTATCAGTCTGCCGGATTACTTATCATGGCGAGACTGGTAGACAGTCAGACGGGAAAGCCGGTCGATGATACCGCCAGCTCTGCTGGGTGCATTAGCCAGTCTCAATGACCTTTCGCGGGATAATCCTAAGTGGTCAGACTGGAAAATCAGAGGTCAGGAGAGGAGCTGCTGAACAGCAAGAAGTAAGACAAAAACACCTGACCAAATAGCGATTAGACGCAATGAGAAGCCCGTGACGGGCTTTTCTTGTTTCAGGAGTGGAATCGTTCACTGTCATCAATGAAAAGCGCCTGTAGCGCCATTTAGCCCCATTCCCTGCCAGAGCCGTGAGCGAAGCGAACTGATTTTCACGGAAACAACAGCGATTTTGGTGTCGGATGGTCGGAGACGAAAGAAATGTTCAGCGATGTGCCCGAATTTACGAGGGTGCCATCTCAGTGTTTTGGTTTTTTAAAGGTTTGTTTTGAAGAGGAGCAAACTCTGTTTGCGACATCCTTTTATCATATCGAGCAACGGACTCTGCAGGTCAGTTATCCACAAGGTTGGGATCTATTCTTTTTTATCTTTTATATTCTTTCTTTATTATAGGTTTTTTAAGTTATTGTTTTATAGGTAAAAAAAACGAGAAAGGTTAAGGGATTTTCGTCTTTAGTTAAGGGATTTTCGTCTTTTGGTAGGTAAAGGTTAAGGGATTTTCTGATTATCAACAGCGCATCCATAATGGTTATGTTTTTTTTATTGATCTAACCTTTGTGCTGAGTTAGATTTCCGTATTGCATCTAACCTATGGTGTGTCATGTCAGAGCTTATTGTTTATAAAGCAAACGAATTAGCAGTAAGTCGCTATGACCTTACTGAACAGGAAACCAAGCTGATATTGTATTGTATTGGTTGCATCAACCCGTCTTTGTCTGGAATGACGATTCAAGAGAGAACCGTTGAGTTTGGTTATCAAGAATATGCAAAGTATATGGGTATATCTAATGACTTGGCCTATAAAAACCTTATTAATTCAACCAGAGATCTGATGAATAGGTCTATTGAATTGATCTATCCCGTTGGGGACATAGAAAGAAGGATATTCAATTGGGCTGGTCTAGTTGAATTTAACCGTAAAAAACAAAAAGTTAAGTTAGTATTCAATGAACACTTACCACCTTTGCTGTACCAACTAAAACAATTCATAAAATATAACTTAGAGCATGTTAAGTCATTTAAAAACAAATACTCTATGCGCGTATATGAATGGTTACTAAAGGAATTAACTCAAAGAAAAACGAACAAGGCAAACGTAAAAATATCTATTGATGATTTCAAATTCATGTTGATGCTTGAAAATAACTATCATGAGTACAAGTTACTAAATCACTGGGTTCTAAAACCTATAGCGAAGGATCTTAATACTTACAGCAACATGAATATTTCTATTGAAAAATACGGTAGACCGGCAGATTCGCTTATTTTCCAATGCGAACTTGAAAAACAAATAGATCTTGTAACGGAATTGGCTAAAGAGCAATCAGGCAACAAAATACCAACTACCATCACACCAGAAACCCATCTACATAACGGGCTAAGAAAAACACTACATGAGGCACTCACTGCAAAAATTCAGCTAACCAGTTTCGAAGCTAAATTTTTGAGTGACATGCAAAGCAAGTATGATCTCAATGATTCATTCTCATGGCTGACGCAAAAACAACAAACCACACTAGAGAACATACTGGCTAAATACGGAAGGATCTGAGGTTCTTATGGCTCTTGTATCTATCAGTGAAGCATCAAGACTAACAAATAAAAGTAGAACAACTGTTCACCGTTACATATCAAACGGGAAATTGTCCACCTGCACAGATGAGAAAGGCATAAAAAAGATAGATACATCAGAGCTTTTACGCGTTTTTGGTGCATTCAAAGCTGTTCACCATGAGCAGAGTAACAATGTAACAGATGAACAGCGCGTAACATCTAATGGAACAGGTGAAATCAGTAAAACAAAGCAACTAGAACATGAAGTTGAACACCTGAGACAACTCGTTACAGCTCAACAGTCGCACATAGACAGCCTAAAACAGGCAATGCTGCTTATCGAATCCAAGCTGCCGGCAACACCGGAACCGGTGACGCCGTCGGCGGTAAAAAAATCATGGCAATTCTGGAAAAAATAGCGGTTTCATCCCGTTTGCCGGCTGAAACCAACCCCGCGATCCTGATAACAAACCGGCAACACAAAAACAGCCCGTTTTCGGGTAAGAAAACCCGCACTTTTGGACGTTCCGGCGTGTTTTCTGGGTGAGAGCACGGGCAGGCAGTGGTGCGGGCAAGGGATGTTATGGTAAATCATCACCTGCGAAGTGGATCTACCAGTGATGTCCCGCTATGATTTGTTGACTTTATAACCCTGTAAAGCAGAAGGATTTGGCATGGCGAGCGAAGGTTTTTTTCTCTACCACCTGGATAAAACCACCTGTGGCGGGCGAATTATTGCCGGCGCATCGGATGAAACCTACGAAATAGGCGGCATCGAGCGGCAGCAGGTCAGGGAGGGCGACCCGGTGACCTGCGGTCAGCATGCGGGGCGGTTCCGTGTCTGCGGAGGCATGGGGGACACTTACGAGGTGGGCGGAGAGTTGAAGGAGTGGGCAGGTTCACTGGACAGCTACAGCTCATGTCCATGCCACGCCCGGTTCATCCCGTCAGTACAGTCACATACCTATGAAAGCAACTGCAACGCCGGACGGGTGGCTGAACGGGAGCGGTCTGCTAAAAAAACGAATCTTCCAGCCTATCTGACAGGTGAGAAAACTGAATCAGGTTTTATTCCCGACTACCCTGTTTTACGAAATACTCATGATTATCCGGATAAAAATCTGCGAGATATGCTGTCACAGTACAATCAGGATGTAATGCTTCTTACCATTTCAGAGGCTTTTGAAGTGCTCCAGTCGTGGGGCTGGAATGATACAAAAACAGTGTGGGTGGAAACCACGCAGTCAGATGTGGGACAGGTTCTGGTTAACTATGGTGTGAATGGAAAGGATGTTGTGACCACGTCGATGATAATTTCGAAGCTAGGGAGTTTTGGGATAAAGGCGACGGTTTACATAAACCATAAAGGGACAGAGTTAATTAAGTTAACGGGATATCCGGGGATCAGGAAGGTACTAAACGCCCCCGTTTTTGCATTGAAAAATCCAAAAATAGTCGATCTGGGTATAGGTAAATATGGCCTGGGGAAATCAATTGTTGAAGGTGCGCGTTTAACTTTTTATGTGGCAGCCGCATACCGAACAATTGATTTTATATTAAATGATGAGACACATCTTGCTCAGTTTATAGGTTCACTGGCAACAGATGTTGTGAAAATAGGGATTGCTTCCGCTATTAGTTGGGGAGCGGGTGCCGCTGCTGTTGCTTATGTTCCTTTCATTTCAGCCCCTTTAGTGGTGGTTGTTGTCTTCGGTTTTTTAGCTGCGTGGGGGTTAAGTAAACTAGATGAAAAATTTGGAGTAACGGATAAAGTGGTTGCATACATCGAGGCCGCACAGCAGGAGTTTGTGGAGAAAGCCAGAGAAATGGAACAGGGACTATGGGACTTGGGAGCTATGTATGCGGATCGTATGCTAGATAAAGGTAAGGAAGTTATTGAGTATGAAATAAAACGATATTTAAGAGATGCCATCAATAATATAACCCCAAGGGTATATTAATGTTTATGATAAGAATGAAGGCTTTTTTTGTATTTTTTGTAGCTTTTGTGATTGGATTGGCTGTTTTTTACTTTTCAATTCAAGAATTGATTGAATACTATGATTTTCATAATGTGATTATATACTCATGGCTGGATTGTTTTGCCTTGCTATCTTCTGCTTTTATTCTTATTTTCTCTGTTTATCCAGGACATGTCGCTTTTTATGGTGTGCACATTCCGGCAGGTAAATCAAAGAGCCTTTATAAGGTAGCGCTTATTTTCTTTGTCATGTCACTGATAGTTCCTATTGTATTTTCATTTGTTTATGTAAATAAAATAGAGTCTAAAGGGTATATTAAATGTCAGGGTATTCCATCAGGGTGGATGCCTGGGATGGCGACTAAATATGCCGCTAGTGAAGTGCTCTGTTCGAAAAAGGATCCTTAAAATCCTTTCTCTCAGCGAGTAATCTCTTGCTCTGTAAACGAAAAAAACCGCCTTGCAGGGAGGGAGACTTTTTCGAAGGTGATTCAATACTGTCCTTTCCGTGTAGCCATAGCTTATGGCATCACGGAAAGACTTTCTACATGCTAAAGCGTGTAATCCCGCTCCGTAAAACCAGTTACCAATGGCTTCTTCCAGTTTCATTTATTATTTTATGACCATGAAAGTATTATCTTTGTCTCCGTATGTATGACTCGTATCAACCTTAATACACGGTTTTCCATCACAACGCGCAATATCAGCCAACGGCGCTTTCTTCTGCCAGACCGCTTCCATTTTTTGCATCTCCGAAATCCGTGCGTAGCCGCTGTCAATAAAGTAATACATGCCCCAGAGGCAGCCACCCATGACCGTAAGCATGGTCAGAACAATATAAATCGCGGACTTCCACGTATAGCGCGACATCTCCCGGCGCATCTCATAG
>Ga0308165_1004722_pt1 | contig 13196 bp, 13 predicted proteins | sample PhyWR2_FD_201032 | JGI IMG/M metagenome (GOLD analysis project Ga0308165, IMG submission 201032) | Phyllosphere microbial communities from UC Gill Tract Community Farm, Albany, California, United States - DLSLW.R2 | ecosystem: Host-associated > Plants > Phyllosphere > Unclassified | place: USA...
TCAGTTACCTGTTTGCATTCAGTAACTCAAATCACCTCGAATAATCCTGCTGCACCCATTCCGCCACCTACGCACATGGTCACGACGACGTAACGTGCCCCGCGACGTTTCCCCTCGATGAGCGCGTGTCCTGCCATGCGTGCACCCGACATGCCGTAGGGATGGCCGATGGAAATCGCGCCGCCGTCCACGTTGAGCAGTTCATCGGGAATGCCGAGTTGGTCGCGGCAATACAGCACCTGGCACGCAAAGGCCTCGTTCAGCTCCCACAGCCCGATGTCGTCCATGCGCAGTCCATGTTGCGCCAGCAGCTTGGGCACGGCCAGCACCGGGCCAATGCCCATTTCGTCGGGCGCACAGCCGGCGACGGCCATGCCTCGGTAAATGCCCAGCGGCGAGAGGCCGCGGCGCTGCGCCTCGCCGGCTTCCATCAAGACACTGGCCGATGCGCCATCGGACAACTGCGAGGCATTGCCGGCGGTGATGAAGCGGCCTTCAGCGACTTGCTGCCCGCCCTTGAACACCGGTGCCAGGCGCTCCAGGCTGGGCAGGGTGGTGTCGGGACGATTGCCTTCGTCGCGGCTCAAGGTGACGGGGACTTGCGTGACCGCGCCGGTAGCCTTGTCGACATCGCGGCGGAGGGCGTCCATGGGCACGATCTCGGCGTCGAAGCGGCCGGCGGCCTGGGCCGCAGCGGTGCGCTGTTGCGAGCGCAGTGCATAGGCGTCCTGCGCCTCGCGCGAGATGCCGTAACGGGCGGCAACGATCTCGGCGGTTTCCAGCATGCTCATGTAGACCGACGGGAAGTCGCGCACAAGGTCCGGGTCGTGCCAGCGCGACAGGTTCATCTTGTCGTTCTGTACCAGCGAGATTGATTCCAGACCGCCCGCAACCGTGATGCTCATGCCTTCGTGCACGATCTGCCGCGCGGCGATCGCGATGGCCATCAGGCCCGATGCGCATTGCCTGTCCACACTCATGGCGGGCACGCTGACCGGCAAGCCGCCGCGCAATGCCGCCTGACGCGCGATGTTCATGTGCGTGCTGCCTTGCTGCAGGGCGGCGCCCAGGATCACGTCGTCGACCTGTGCCGGGTCGATGCCGGCGCGCTGCACGGCGTGCGCAATCGCGTGGCCGCCCAGTGCCGGGGCAGTGGTGTCGTTGAACGCGCCGCGGTAGGCCTTGCCGATGGGCGTGCGCGCAGTGGAAACGATGACGGCTTCTCTCATGGAAGATTCCTGAGTCGGTATTGGCGGGTGGGTGCCCGCGTGGGAAAGGAGGGCGGGATCGTGCTGGTTGCTGGAAGCCCTGAGCGGTTCGGCGCCTTACGCGACGAGCAGTGTCTGCAAGGCTGCCTTGAGTGATTCAGGCAGTTCGACCGGGCGCTTGTCTTCGCGGCCCACGTAAGCGTGGGTCAGGGCGCCTTGCGCGGCGGCCAGGTCATCGTCTTCGCGGAACATCGCGAATTCGTAGGTGACGCTGGTGCGCCCCAGGCGACCGACACGCAGGCCGATGGTCACGCGGTCGGGAAAGGCCACGGGGCGGAAGTAGTGGGTGTTGGTCTGCACCACCAGGCCGATGATGTCGCTGCGCACCAGGTCGAGCACGCCAAGCTCGATCAACGTCTGGTTCACGGCGGTGTCGAAGTACTCGTTGTAGACCACGTTGTTCATGTGCCCGTAGACGTCGGTATCACGCAGCCGTGTGGTCATCGGCAGCAGGCGGGCGTAGCTTGCGCGGTGGTTGGCGACTTGGCGGGCAGGCGCCTTGGCCTCGGCTGGCGTCGCGGCACCGATGTCGGCCGGGGCCTCGCGGGATTGCAGTGCAGCCCCGGCACTCATGCGCGGCCCTCCGCCTGCTTGGCACGTTCGAGAATGCGCGACACGTGGGCAAAGCCTTCGGGCGTTTCGATGATCTTGTCCAGGCTGGCGATTTCATCGAAACGGGCGGCGATCTGTTCGGGCGTGCGCTGATCCGGCGGCAGGTAGACGCCCTCGGTCTCGACCACGGCCAATCTTGCATAGGTGCCGGCACCCGCCAAGAGCGCGGTGCGGCTGGGCGCGTCCTGGCCTACCAGGAACAGGGCGGCGGGCGTGACGAAGGCTGGGTCGAGTGCGCGCAGACTGTCGGCATCGAACAGTTCGGCCGTCATGCGGGTGGCGGCGGTGGGCAGCAAGGCGTTCACCTTGATGCCGTAGCGCAGGCCTTCCAGGTGCAGCACGTTCATCAAGCCGATCAAGGCGGTCTTGGCGGCGCCGTAGTTGGCCTGGCCGAAGTTGCCGAACACCCCGGACGTGGAGGACGTCATCAGAATGCGGCCGTATTCCTGGGCACGCATGCTGGGCCAGACGGCGCGGGCGCAGTTGGCGGCGCCCAGCAGGTGCACGTCCACGACGGAATTGAAGTCTGCTGCGGTCATCTTCGCGAAGCTCTTGTCGCGCAAAATGCCGGCGTTGTTGATCAGGATGTCGATGCGGCCCCAGGTGTCCAGGGCGCGTTGCGCCATGGCCTGCACGGCGTCTGCATCGCAGACGTTGGCGCCGTCGGCAATCGCCTGGCCACCGGCCGCCACGATTTCGTCGACGACAGCCTGGGCGGCCGCAGTCGATGCGCCTGCACCGTCACGTCCGCCACCGAAGTCGTTCACCACCACACGGGCGCCGCGTGCCGCCAGCTGCAGCGCGTGATTGCGTCCCAGGCCGTTGCCGGCGCCGGTGACGATGGCCACGCGCTCGTCGAAGCGCTGGGTCGCTTGTTGGGTATCGGAACTCATCGGGTCATCCTTTCAGAATGGTCATGGTCAGCCACTCGGCGGCCAGCGCCGGGCGCTCGGCAGCGTCGATCTCGACGTTGACGCTGTAGCGGGTCTGGAATTCGGTCGGGGTGCGTGGGATCAAGGCGGCCAGCGTGAAGCGTCCGCGTACCCGTGTGCCCACGCGTACCGGCGTCAGGAAGCGCACCTTGTCGAAGCCGTAGTTGATGCCGATGGCGCCCGGGATTTGCGGCAGCACCTGGAAACTCATGGCGCTCAGCAGCGACAAGGACAGGAATCCGTGCGCAATCGTGCCGCCGAAGGGACCGTCGCGGCGGGCGCGTGCAGGATCAACGTGGATGAACTGGAAGTCCTGCGTGGCCTCGGCGAACAGGTCGACCTGTGCCTGCGTGACGACGAACCAGTCGGACACGCCGATTTCATTGCCCACGCGGGCGGCAAGCTCGCGCACGGCAGGGTCGGCGTAGACCAGATCGGGAATGGGCTGGCGGGAGGTGGGATCACTGGACATGGCAGCGGCTTTTTCCATTGAAAACATACTGGGTAGTATAATTTGGGGGCGGATCGCGCAAGTCCTGGGTTGAATCGATGCAGGAACCAGAGACGGCCCCAGCGATGTGAACCCCCTCAACGCGGAACCCACGGAGAAACTCTGCATGAAAGTCGACGCTGCGCCGACGGCTGTTCGCACTGATGGAGCAGGCAATATCGAAATCCTGACCGCGGCTGCCGAGTGCTTCACCGAACAGGGCTTTCACGCCTCCAGCATCGACGATGTAGCGCGCAGATTGGGGGCCACCAAGGGCCGCGTCTATCACTACTACCGGTCCAAGACCGACTTGTTTTTCGACGTGCATCGCGAGGGCATGCGGCGCAATTTCGATGCCGTGCGGCCGGCCATGAAACAGCCGGGCAACGGCGCCGAACGGCTGGCGCGCATGTTCAAGCACCACGCCTTGTCGATGATGGAAAACCTGGCCTTCGAGACGGTGGTTGTGCAGGGCGTGCACATGCATCGGCTGGGCGCGACCACGCCGGCGCAGCGCCGCACGCTGGCCGAGCTGATGACGATTCGGGACGACTTCGAGGCCTTGTTCAAGGGCGTGGCCTATGAAGGCGTCGAGGACGGGTCGCTGCGCATTCCCGATGTGTCGATTGCCATCAAGGCGGCGCTGGGGGCGCTCAACTGGATCGCGGTCTGGTACCGGCCGCGCTTGGGCGAGACGCGCGACGACCGCGAAATCCTGGCGGAAAAGCTGGTGGACACACAGATGTCGGGCTTGGCTGTACGCGGCTAAGCGTTTGGCGCGCGGGCGCTGCGTGTTGGCCACGCAGCGCAGGGCAGAGGTCATGATGCTGGCCACAATCAGGCCAGACGTTCGCGTTGCAGCCGAATGCCGGCGCGCTCGCGGTCCCAGGTGTCCTCGGTCAAGCCCTCGCCGCGCAACACGTGCTTCTGCAGCTTGCCGCTGGCAGTCTTGGGCAGTTCCGCCACCACACGGATGAAGCGCGGCACCATGTAGTGCGGCACGCGAGTCGACAGGTAGTTCACCAGGTCGGCAGGGTCGATGCTTGCGCCCTCGACGGGTGTGATGACCGCCAGCACCTCGTCTTCGCTGTGCTCGCTTGGCACGGCCACCACCACCGCTTCACGCACGCTGTCGTGGCCGCAGATCTCGCCTTCGAGCTCGAAGGACGAGATGTTCTCGCCGCGGCGCCGGATCACGTCTTTCAGGCGATCGACAAAATAGAAGTTGCCGTCGGCCTCGCGCCGGAAGGCGTCGCCGGTATGGAACCAGCCGTTGCGCATGGCGGCCACCGTGGCTTCCGGGTTGCGGTAGTAGCCGGAAAACAGTGCCCACGGGCGGTGTGAGCGGATCAGCAGTTCGCCCACCTGGCCGTCGGGCAGGCTGCGGTCCTGCGCATCGGCCACCCGCAACTCGAACCAGGGACGCGGCTTGCCCGCAATGCCAGCCTGCGTCAGGCCGGGCCCGGCATGCAAGGGGCTGGCGATCTCGGTCATGTTGTAGACCGTGTAAAGCTCGCAGCCGAAGCGCGTGCGGAAGTTCGGCGCTTCTTCGCCAAAGGGCACGATGAACACCTTCTTCAGCGGGTGGTCGAGGTCGCGCGGCGAGGGCGGTTGCTTCAACAGGAAGCTGGCCATCACGCCCAGCAGCAGCACGACGGTGCTGCCGGTGTCGCGGATGGCGTCCCAGAAGTCTGCAGTGCGGAACTCCGGCACCATGGCGATGGACCCGCCGCAGGCCAGCATGGCGTAGACGTACAAGGTGCTGCCGCAATGGAAGATCGGGCCGCAAATCATGCAGCGGTCGGCTTCCGTCATGCAGTCGAACGCATCCGGACCCATGGTGTACAGCTGCACGTAGGACGTGACCACGCCCTTGGACATGCCGGTGGTGCCCGAGGTGTACATGATCGACTGGACATCCCAGGGCTCGATCGGGGCGTCGGTGGCCAGCAGCTCGTCGGGCGAGACCGGGGCGGTGGCGAACGGGGCAATGTCCAGTTGATTGCTTGCTGTGGTCTGCGCCGGGCCGATGGTGCGCACCTGCCGCAATGCGCCGGGCGCGAGTTCGTCCAGCCGGGGCAGCAGGGCAGGGTGAGCCAGCATCAGCGCGGCCTGGGCGTTTTCCAGCACGTGTTCCAGCGGTCGCCCGCGCAGGCCGGTGTTCAGCGGCACATACACGGCGCCTAGGTAATTGATGGCAAACCAGTTGGCCAGCAGGTCCGGTCCATTGCCCATCCAGCACAGCACCCGATCGCCTTGCTTGACGCCGAGTGCCCGCAGCGCAGCGGCGCGTTGGCGTACCTCATCCAGCGTGCGAGCGTAGGTCCAGGCGTCGCCACCGTGGAATTGAACGAAGATTCTCTCCGGTATCTTTTTGGCCTGATCCTCCAGCAGATAGCGCAATACGCATTGGTTTGCCGCCGGGATGCTGCTGCGATCGGTGTCCATCCGTCCCACTCCAGAAGTTGCGTCTGGCTGCCTGTTGGCCGCCTGTTGACGCCACTTTACTGCGCTGCAGCGTAGGGATCACCCAAGGATTTACCCGGACCACGACTGCGGGAAAGCGCTTAGCATGCGCCGCTATCCAGACGAAAACATACTTGGTAGTATATTTTTCGTCGACATTCGCTTCGGTATGTCGCGGTTCATGGAGTGCTGGAATGGTCACGATCGAACGCCTCGGGTCGCTCGCTGTGGTGCGTTACGTCCGCGGTGCGAAGGCGAACGCCTTGAGTCTGGCGGCGGTCGATGCCTTGCTGGATGCTGCCCGTGAACTTGCCGACGACCACGACCTGCGCGCGGTGGTGCTGACCGGCAGCCACAAAGTGTTCAGCGCCGGCATCGATCTGTCGGATGCGGGCTGGTGGGGATCTGACGACCCGTTCGTCACCCAACAGGCGCTGGCGCGTGGCGAAACCCTGTGCCGTGCCTGGGCTGAGTTGCCGATGCTGACCATTGCCGCCATCGAAGGGGCTGCCGTTGGTGGTGGTGCAGTGTTGGCGAACGCCTGCGACCTGCGGGTGATGGGCGAGGGTGCGTTTGTCGCCTTCCCGGAAGTACGCCTCGGCATGCCGCTGGCATGGGACGGCTTGCCGCGCCTGGCAGCGCTGGTCGGACCGGCACGCGCCAAGCGCCTGCTGTTCACCGACTTGCGTCTGGACGGGGCAAGCGCCATGGAGTGGGGACTGGCCGATGCGCTGGCCCCGACAGGGCAAGCCGTCGACACGGCCATCCGCCTGGCGCGCGAGGCGGCCGACTGCCCGCCGGTGGCCTTGCGGCTGACCAAACGTGCCGTCGATGCACAGTGTTATCCGACTGCGCAGGCGCATGCGCAGGGCGATCAGTTTCTGCTGTGTCATTTGCTGGCGCAGCGGGCAAAGTCGGCCGCGGCCACCGAAGCAGCCTGAGGGCCTTCGGGACAAGCTCCGCGGTCCAGATCCATGTGCAGCATCTATCCCAAGTCCAAGAACCCCTTTCCTTTCGCCGCCGCCTTGACTGCGCCGGCCAGCCAGAACCGTCGCAAACGGTCGATCACCCCACGGAGAATCACCATGTCCGCCCGCAGCTTCTCATCCTCACTGTTATCGCGCCGCTGTTTATCCGCGCTCTTGATCGCCAGTGCCTTTGCGCTGCCGGTGCAGGCCCAGTCCACGGACCCGATCCGCATCGGCGTGCTGACCGACTTGTCCGGCATGAACGCCGACTTGTCGGGGGCAGGGGCGGTGGACGCAGCGCGCATGGCCGTCGAAGACTTCGGCCCCACGCTGCTGGGTCGCAAGCTGGAGGTCATCTCCGGTGATCACCAGAACAAGGCCGACGTGGGTTCGGCGATGGCGCGCACCTGGATCGACCAGCAGCAGGTCAAGGCCATCGTGGACGTGCCTACTTCATCGGTCGCGCTGGCTGTGCAGGAAGTCACGCGCAACGCGAACATTGCGTTCCTGGCGTCGACCGCAGGCAGCTCGGAGTTGACCGGCAAGGCCTGCTCGCCGACCACCGCGCAATGGACCTACGACACCTACGCGCTGGCCAATGGCACCGGGCGGGCGCTGACCGAATCCGGCGTGAAACGCTGGTTCTTCCTGACCGCCGACTACGCCTTCGGCAATGCCTTGCAGGCCGATACCGAAAACGCCGTGAAGAAGGCCGGCGGCCAAGTGGTGGGTGCATCGCGCCATCCACGTGCGGCCAGCGATTTCTCGTCCTTCCTGCTGCAAGCGCAGGCGTCCAAGGCAGACATCATTGCGCTGGCGAACTCGTCTGGCGACACCACCATGTCGATCAAGCAGGCCAACGAATTCGGCCTGATCGCAGGCGGGCAAAAGCTGGCCGGACTGCTGATGTTCATCACCGATGTGGACGGCGTGGGTCTGGACCAGGCACAGGGCCTGATTCTGACCACCGGCTTCTATTGGGACATGGACGAGCGCACCCGCGCCTGGTCCAAGCGCTTCGCCGCGCGCAATCGCGACCGCATGCCGACCATGGCGCAGGCGGGCGTGTACTCGGCCGTGACCAACTTCCTGCAGGCGGCCAAAACCAGCGGCAAACTGGAAGGCGATGCGGTGATGAAGCAGCTGCGCAGCGGCAAGATCGACGACATGTTCGCGCGCAACGCCTATCTGCGTGAAGACGGCCGCCTGGTGCACGACATGTACCTGGTGCAGGTGAAGAAGCCGGCCGAGTCGAAAGCGCGCTGGGACTACTACACGATCCTGAAGACGATTCCGGGCGACCAGGCCTTCCGTCCGCTGGCCGAAGGCGGCTGCCCGCTGGTGGCCGGGAAGTAAGCAATAAGGCGCGCGCCGCTTGGCGCGTGGGGACGCAGCCTTCCGCAAGGGCAGCTGCGTCCATCACCCCCGGGCACTGACCCGGGATTGCCTGATCAGTCAGGCCAGGCAGGACTTCAAGTCCCGCGCAAAACGCGCCGCCTGAGCATCCTGCAGCTTCGACACCGTGACCCGGATGGCCTGCGATGCGCCGTCCACGTCGAACGCACTGCCTATGCGCACCAGCCATCCCTTCTTGGCCAGGGCGTAGGCCATGTCCTTGGCGCCTTTCGTGGTGTAACGCGCCAATGGCACCCAGACATTGAAGCCGCCCGTGGGCATGGGTACGTCGATACCCTGATCAAGCAGCGCGGTATGCAGTTCTTGCCGACGCGCGGCGTATTGGTCGCGCGCCTGGTCGACCAACTGGCGGACTTCAGGCGACGCCAGACAAGCGGCAACGATCGCCTGCAGGATGTGGCTGACCCAGCTCATGCCCGGCGCCAGCCGGGTACGCAGGCGCGCAGCAGTTTCCGGGTCGCTGGCGACGAAGGCCAGCCGCATGTCCGGTCCCAGCCCTTTGGATACCGACCGCACCAGCGCCCAGCGGGTAGTGGATGCCGGGATGGGGTGGTGGTAGGCGGTTTCTGCCAACAGCGCGAAGTGATCGTCGACGATCACCAGCACGTCGGGGTGGGTCGCCAGCACCTGTTGCAGTGCCTGCGCGCGGCGCGCGGTCAAGCCCCAGCCAGTGGGGTTGTGGGCGCGCGGGGTCAGCAACACGGCCCGCGCGCCCTTGCTCAGTGCAGCCGCCAAGGCGTCTGGCCGCATGCCTGCCTCGTCGATATCGACACCCACGGTCTGCATGCCCGCCAGGCGCAAGGCATTGATGGTGCCCAGAAAGCACGGGTCTTCCACTGCGACCTTGTCGCCGGGCACCAGGTGCGCTGCGGCCAGGCGCTCCATTGCGTCGACCGCACCGTGGGTCAGTTCCAGCATCCAGCCGGGCGGGCAGTCGGGCGTTAACCAGGCGTGACCGTGTTCGCGCAGCGCCGGCAGGATGGTGTCGTCGCCATACAGGAAGGGGCCGATGGCGCTTCGCATGCCCGCCATGACCTGCACCGGGTCGGGCAGCCATTGCGGATTCGGATTGCCATCGGCCAGGTCGATCAGCGCGGTGCCGATACTGAGCCCTTCCTGTTCACCAGCCTGCGGCGGCGCGCAGATGGTGGTGCCCAGGCGCCCTTGGGTCAACGCAACGCCTGCCTTGGCCAGCCGCTGGTATGCGGCCGCCACCGTGTTGCGGTTCACCGACAGCGTATCGGCCAACTCGCGCACTGGCGGCAGGCTGTCGCCTGGGCGAAGCGTGCCGTTCTGCACCAGCGCACGGACGCAATCGGAGATTTCCAGCGCGGTCTTTCCGATGATCTTCAATTTTGTCCTATGACAATGTATGCTTTGGTTGAAGACAATATTAACGCGGGCAGGGCGGGAAGAACATGGTGGACCAATCCAGCGAGAACATCGCGTCGGCATTTCCCAGCGCGGTGACGGGCGAGGACATCGCGCGCAACCTGGCGGCAGTGCGTGCGCGGATTGCCGCTGCCTGCGCCCGCGTTGGCCGCGCGCCGGACGAGGTTCGCCTGCTGCCTGTCAGCAAGACCGTGGACGAAGCACGTATCCGTCTGGCCTACGACGCCGGCTGCCGCGACCTGGGCGAGAACAAGGTCCAGGAAGCCATGGGCAAGTGGGAAGCCATGGCGGATCTGGTGGGGCTGCGCTGGTCGGTGATCGGCCATCTGCAAAGCAACAAGGCCAAATACGTAGCGCGCTTCGCGTCGGAATTCCAGGCGCTGGACAGCCTGCACGTGGCCGAAGAACTGGACCGCCGCCTGCAGCAAGAAGGACGTGCGCTGGACGTGTTCGTACAGATCAACACCTCGGGCGAGGCCAGCAAGTACGGCTTGGCGCCGGACCAGGCGGCTGCGTTCATCCGCGCCGTGCCCGCCTTCACCAGCCTGCGCGTGCGCGGCTTGATGACCTTGGCCGCGCTGTCTGCCAATCAGGATCGTGTTCGCGCGTGCTTCCAGCTGTTGCGGTCTTTGCGGTCCACGTTGCAGCAGGACGCACCCAGCGGCATGGCGCCGCAGGAATTGTCGATGGGCATGTCTGGCGACTTCGAGATGGCCATCGAGGAAGGCGCGACTGTGGTTCGCGTCGGCCAGGCCATCTTCGGTGCCCGTAATACGCCGGACAAGTTTTATTGGCCCGATGCGCAAGGCAGTGACGACGCGTCGACCTGAACCTCTTTCTTTCACCCCTTTGATCCACCCAGGAGCTCCACCCATGTTCACCGGCCTCAGCGCGTTTCCGTTAACCCCCATGAACGAAGACGGCATCGACGAAGCCGGGTTCGTTACCCTCGTCGAACGACTGGTCGCAGCCGGCGTCGATTCCATCGGCGCGCTGGGCTCCACCGGCAGCTATGCGTATCTGACGCGCGCCGAGCGGGCGAGGGTGGCGCAGATCGCGGTGGCCAACGCTGGCAGCACGCCCGTCATGGTGGGCATCGGTTCACTGCGCACCCGCGACGTGCTTGCGCTGGCCGAAGACGCGCAACAAGCCGGCGTCAGCGGCGTGTTGCTGGCACCGGTGTCCTACCAGAAGCTGTCTGCCGACGAGGTGTTCGGCCTGTTCGACGCCGTCAGCCGCAATCTGTCGGTACCGCTGTGCGTCTACGACAACCCGGGCACCACGCACTTCGAATTCACCGACGAATTGCATGGCCGCATCGCGCAACTGCCAAACGTGACGTCGATCAAGATTCCCGGCGTGCCCGCTGACCCAGCGGCTGCCAAGGCGCGGGTCGACCGCCTGCGTGCGCTGATTCCCGCGCACGTCAGCATCGGGGTGAGCGGCGACGCGTTTGCCGCGACCGGCCTGAATGCCGGTTGCGATGCCTGGTATTCGGTGATCGGTGGCTTGTTCCCGAAGACGGCGCTGGCCATCACGCGCGCCGCCCAAGCCGGCAATGCCGAGGAAGCCACGCGTTTGTCCGAGCGCTTGAAGCCGCTGTGGGCGCTGTTCGGCCAATACGGCGGCAGCTTGCGCGTGGTGGCGGCTGCAGCCGAATTGCAAGGCCTGGTGAAGCAGCCTTGCCTGCCGCTGCCGCTCAACGCCGCCAATGATCCGGCAAGAACTCAGATCGTCGAGCTGATTCGGGAACTGGATCTGTCCTGATAAGCCCAGGGGCCTACTGGAAGAACTGCCCCAGCTTCATCGCCAGCATCATGTCGCCCTTGACCTTGATCTTGCCACTCATGAAGGCCGAGGTCGGGTCCAGCTCACCGGCCAGCATCGACAGGAAGTCGGTGTCGGTCATGCTGACCGCGCACTGTGCCTGCTCGTCGGACTGACGCACGCCTGCGGTGCCGGGCTTGAAATCAACCATCCAGGTGCCGCCCTGCGGGCCGGACAGATCGAAGCGGAAGACCGCGTTGATCTTCTTCTGCAGGTCTGCGTTGGCAGTCTTGCCGGCGATGCGAGTCTCGAAGATTTCTTTGGGCGTGCTCATGGGGATTCCTGGCGGAGGTGCGGGTCGGCGGATTCTACAGGGAACCGACATTCGCACTGCGGCGGCAGTGCTCAGCCGGGCCATTTCACCTCCATGAAAAAAGCCGACGATCACCCGCAGGATCGTCGGCTCCGTACCCGCGCCATCAGCGGTATTCAGCCTTACTTGAGCGCCTTTGCCGTCGCGACCCATTGGTCGTAGACCGGTTTGTTTTCCGCCAACCATTCGTTGGCCATCTTGGTCATCAGCGCGGACGACCCGCCATTCTTGTTGATGTTGAATTCCCAGGCGGACCAGGTCGCCAGCGGGAATTTCATCTGCTCGATGAAGGCCCGCACGGCGGGGTTGGCCGCGATGAATTCCTTGTTGGCGACCGAGGCCCAGTTCCAGGTGGCCATGGCCATGCGGCAAGGATCGGCGTCACCGGCGCACCCCTTCACGGACGGCACCATTGCAGAACCCCGGTTCGGCACATTGGGCGGCAGGGCGTCACGGGGGGTGGGCAGCCACAGCACGTCTTCACCGGGAACCAGCGCGTTCGTGACCCAGGATGGGCTCCATGCGTAATACAGCGCCGGTTCGCCGCGCTTGACGCGCGCAACCGCTTCGACCATCAGGGCTTCGTATTTGCCTCGGACCGAGCGCACCGTGTCTTTCAGGCCGAATTCATTGAGCTGGAAATCGACCACGTCGCCGCAGCTCCAGCCCGGGTCGCAATTGATCAGGTCGGCGCGGCCGTCCTTGCCGAACAGGCCTGCGATCTTCGGATTCTTCAGTTGCTCGAGCGTGGTGATGTTGTTGGCCAGCGCGGTTTTCTTGTCGATCAGGTAGCCGTTGACGCCCCCGCCGATGATGGCGCCGGTGCCGACGATCTCGGTCTGTTTCTCGACGGCACGGAAGGCCGGCTCACGTTGTGGCATGTTCACGTCGGTGGCCAGGTCCAGATCGCCCTGTGCGGCCGCCTGGAAAAAGAGGCTGGTGTTGACCGTGGTGAGCTTCACGTCGTAGCCAAGCTCCTTCATGGCTTTGATCGCAATCTGGGCGACGACGTAGTTGGCACCCAGACTGTCGCCTTGCGCGTAGCGGATCAGGCGTCCTTTGCCCGGCAGTTCCTGCGCCATGGCCAACGAGCCGGTGGCCAGCAGGCAGATCGACGCACTGGCAGCCAGACGCGCCAAAAACACCTTTGTCGTCTTCATGACACTCTCCGTTGAAGGGCGATCACAGTGATCCCCCAAGCTAAGAATCCCGCTGCGAAGCGGAGCAATACATTCATGCGGGCTCCTTGGCCGAGGGGGCCAAGCCATTGGCTTCCGACTTTGCCGCGCCGTCGCCGCGAACCAGATTGCGCAAGACCTTGACCAGCGAAGGGCGGTTGCCACCCCGAGGTTGGGCAAGCTTCTGCGTGACCCGATCCAGCACCATCGCCAGCAGCACGATGGCGATGCCCCCGACCGCGGCGCGGCCTACATCCAGCCTCCCCAGCCCCTGCAAGACCACCAGGCCAAGGCCTTCGGCGCCGATCATGGCGACCACCACCGACATCACCAT
>Ga0308165_1004728_pt1 | contig 13176 bp, 10 predicted proteins | sample PhyWR2_FD_201032 | JGI IMG/M metagenome (GOLD analysis project Ga0308165, IMG submission 201032) | Phyllosphere microbial communities from UC Gill Tract Community Farm, Albany, California, United States - DLSLW.R2 | ecosystem: Host-associated > Plants > Phyllosphere > Unclassified | place: USA...
ATCTGCCATCATCCCGGGCGATTACCGTTCGGGAAACGCGGGTCAGAGCGCTGCCTACTGAACAGCCAGCCTATAAAGATCATCGGCGTGCAGGTGAGGGCTATCCCTTTGACTACCTGCAAATGTCCGCAATTCAACCAGCTACTCCCGTGTATATCCTGACGGAAAGCCAGGATAAAGCCTGGCGATATGTTATTTCACCCGCAGTCACCGGCTGGGTGAAAAGTGAAGATATCGCAACGGTTAGCCCCGCTTTTATTAAGCGTTGGACGACGCTGGCGAGGAAAAATTCGGGGACATTTATTCAGCAGCCCGTTTCCGTTCATCAGGGTAAGCAATTTTATTTCCTTGCCCGTATGGGGACGATTCTGCCCTTTGAACGTCATCGATCAGGATATTTTTCTGCCTTGATTCCGGTGCGAACAGCGGATGGTCGTGCGCTGATTAGATCCGTTTATTTGTCTCAGAAGGTGTTTGCTGCGATGCCCTGGCCGATGACTCGGACCAACATAGTCACGCTGATGAAGTCGATGACTGGTCGGCCGTATGGCTGGGGGAATACGCTGTTTTATAATGACTGTTCATCAGAACTACGAAATCTGATGATGCCATTTGGTATCCTGTTGCCGAGAAATTCAGCCGCGCAAATAAAATCGACTGCTCGTGTGGTTGATTTGAGTAACGAAAGTCTTCAGGACAGAATTGCGTATCTTGAAAAGCATGGCAGAGCCTTTACTACTCTGATCTATCTTCCCGGACATATTATGCTGTATATCGGAAATAGTCAGATTAACGGTAAATCAGTGCCGATGACCTATCAGAATCTGTGGGCACTACGCCCGAAAAATACCGAGAGTCGCAGTATCATCGGTTCGTCGGTCTTTTTCCCGTTACTTGCCACTTATCCGGAAAGACCTGAAATGGTTTCTCTGGCGGATAAAGAAGAATTCAAACTCGGTTTTCTTGAAATCGGGGATGATAACGAATAGGGGGTTATCAATGACCAACTTTACTATTATAGGTATGATTAATTCCAGGTGTTTGTAGAGGCCAGGATCAGACCGTTGATGAACAGAGATAACGCTGTGGTTCGACGGTCTGAATGCAAGTAATATTCAGGCAAGAGAACGATGTGGATAAATGATGTCTTAAGTATAATATAATAAGCTATCCTATAAGACAGATTGATACTGACTACAGAGAAAACATACAATGTTTGACTCAATGGGATATTACGGCTACGTCTTATTAAAATTTATTATTGGTTTTATTATTGTTATCGCGCACCTTAATTTTTCGGGAAAAACACAGTTATCACAAATGACGCCTGTCGATTTTATCGGGAACTTTGTTTTAGGTGGCATCATCGGTGGGGTGATATACAACGATGTGATCCCAATGTATCAGTATATTCTGGTACTTTTAATCGGCGTTTCACTGATATCCGCCCTTAACTGGGTCAGCAGGCATGTGAGCGTTTTTCGTTCGGTGACGATAGGTGAGCCTATCCCTATCATAAAAAATGGTCGCTTCCTGATGGACAATATTCTCAGCAAGCAAAATAAAATAGATATCATGAGTGTCTCCTCGCAGTTACATACCCAGGGCGTTCATTCATTTCAGCAAGTACGTTATGCACAAATAGAACCCAGCGGGCAGCTGTCAGTGGTTTGTGAAGGTACCAGGATGCCGGCGGTGATTGTCATGCAGAATGGTAAATCGAGGCCCTATGAACTGGACTCTGTCGAAAAAGATCAGGCATGGCTCGACGAGCAGTTAACAGAATTGAAGATTAAACCGGAAGATGTTTTTATTGCTGAATTCTGGGGCGGAAAACTGAATTTTATTCTGATGAATGGCGATATATACCCCAAATAATACAGACATTTTCCCTTTCAGATGAAAGGGAAAAGTATTAGCACGGCTTAGACATTCTTTCTCTCGATGGTCTGCTCACCCCAGAATAATTGCTCTTTATCCGTTTTAGCAAAGGCAAGAGGGAGAACTTCATCACTACCTTCTTCCCAAATTTTTTCTGCCAGAACTTCATCATAATCAGCTAATTCAAAGATAGCCTGGGCAATTTCAGGTGATGTATTGCGTAAATCTGCCCATTCCCCGATGTGGTGTCGTTTATCTTGATCTGTAGACATGGCATCCTCCGTTATTGTTGTTTAAATATAGAGCGTATCCCATACTTTAACAAAGCTTGGGGCTGTTGTAATGAAAAGAGCCATTTTCGCGTATCGGTAAAGTTTATTTACAGAAGGTCATTGCGCCTGAATGGATCACACCGCACTATAGGCTTCTATTCATCCATTGTTACTGTTTACGGTCCACTCATGTCTGCGTCATTCTCACGTTACTTTTCACTGAAACCTCAAGAAGCCCTGCTGATCCTGATTACTATGTTCTGGGGAGGAACCTTTCTTGCCGTACAGTATGCAATGACGCTAAGTGATCCCTTTTTCTTTGTCGGACTGCGTTTTGCAACGGCTGCACTCGTGGTGGGATTATTTTCACTCAAATCCCTTTCGGGGTTAACGTTCCTGGAGTTTAAAGCCGGAGTGCTAATAGGGATCTCTATCGCGATTGGCTACAGTCTACAAACCTGGGGTTTGCAGACTATCTCCAGCAGTAAGTCAGCCTTTATTACGGCGATGTATGTGCCGGTAGTGCCACTACTTCAATGGATCTGCCTCGGACGAATGCCGGGGTTGATGTCGTGGATTGGCGTCGGACTGGCATTTATGGGGCTTATTTTACTGGCCGGGCCAGAAGGCTCTTCCCTGACACTGGGCACCGGCGAAATCATTACGCTGATAGGCGCGGTCGCTATTGCTGCAGAAATCATTCTGATCAGTGCTTTTGCCAGCCGGGTTGATATTAAACGCGTGACCGTTGTGCAGCTTGCTACCGCCTCAATCGTCGCTTTTGCCACTATGGTACCCGCCGGTGAAAGTATCCCGCCATTCAGTAACCAACTGATGATTGTGGCACTAGGGCTGGGAATTTTTAGTGCCATTATTCAGGTGACGATGAACTGGGCCCAGCGTAGCGTTTCTCCGACGCGAGCCACGCTGATTTATACGGGTGAACCCGTGTGGGCGGGTGTTTTTGGTCGAATCGCCGGCGAGCGATTACCGATGCTGGCATTAGTCGGTGCCGCGCTGATTGTGCTCGGTGTTCTGGTTAGCGAGCTCAAGCTGAAAAGAAAGCGCAAAAAAGAGGCACTGACACAAGAAAGTTTGTAGCAGAGGTAAAAAAACCAGGCATGAATGATACATACCTGGTTTTTATTTCTCTTCTCCGATAGTCATCAGACTGGCATTCCCACCCGCAGCCGCAGTTTTCTCGCTCATTGACTGCCCCAGATTCCCAATGCGATACCCGCCCATGACCCCGCGTAACTCAATCACACAGCCGATAAAATAATTTACACCTCTTCGAGCAAGGTCGCTGTTTTGATAAATATCTCATTCAGGGGCTTGTTTTATTTCTGATGGTAATGATAATCAATATCGTTATATGCTTACCCTTCTTTACGCAAGTTGACAGGTATTCACATCAAAGAGGTCTGGAATGTTTGTTCCGTTTCTTATTATGTTACGCGAAGGGCTGGAGGCTGCACTGATTGTCAGCCTGATAGCCAGCTATCTCAAACGTACCCAGCGCGGTCATCTATTTGTTGCTATGTGGACAGGTGTGGTGACGGCAGCCGTCCTCTGTCTGATTCTGGGGCTAGTGATTAATGAGACAACCGGTGAGTTCCCACAAAAAGAACAAGAGCTATTTGAAGGTTTGATCGCTGTTGTCGCTGTTTTTATCCTCACCTGGATGGTGTTCTGGATGCGTAAGGTTTCCCGCAACGTTAAAGGGCAGCTGGAAGAAGCGGTGGATACTGCCCTTGGCAGGAAAAATAATCATAGCTGGGCGCTGATTTTGATGGTGTTTTTTGCTGTTGCACGAGAAGGACTTGAGTCAGTCTTTTTCTTGCTGGCGGCGTTCCAGCAAGATGTTGGCATGATGCCGCCAATAGGCGCAATGCTGGGCCTGGCGACAGCCGTTGCCCTGGGGTTCCTTATCTATTACGGCGGTGTTCGTCTTAATCTGGCCGCTTTTTTCAAATGGACTAGCCTGTTTATTCTGGTTGTTGCAGCCGGGCTGAGTGCCAGTGCGATTCGAGCATTTCACGAAGCCGGGCTTTGGAATCATTTCCAGGAACGCGCTTTCGATATGAGTGAGACGCTGTCGACACATTCATTATTTGGCACCTTGCTGGAAGGCCTATTTGGCTACCAGGAAGCCCCAACTGTGAGTGAAGTTGCGGTCTATTTTATCTATTTGATCCCTGCATTGGTGCTGTTCTTTATTCCGTGGAGTCACAATACTCCGACAAAAAAAAACCCGACAAACGTAGTGCATTAATTACCGTCGCGCAGAGAAATCCTCCGCGAATACATCCATTGATTGCGATACAGGAATGAGTCATGAGTCAGTCTTTTCATTTTAGTGCCCGTCGTCTCGCTCTGGCTGCGGCTATTTGCTCCTCATTTGCTGCTCAGGCTGCGGATGTTCCGCAAGTAAAAGTGGTGGTAACGGACAAACAGTGTGAGCCGATGAACCTGACGGTTGATGCCGGAAAAACACAATTTATTATCCAGAATAAGAGCCAGAAAGCGCTGGAGTGGGAAATCCTCAAAGGGGTGATGGTGGTCGAGGAACGTGAAAATATCGCCCCTGGTTTCACACAAAAAATGACCGTTAACCTGCAGCCAGGGGATTACGATATCACTTGCGGTCTGCTGAGCAATCCTAAGGGCAAGCTAGTGGTAAAAGGAACCGCCACCGAGACAGGGGGAACCTCAAATCTGTTGGCTCTGGCCACCCCTATTGCTGACTATAAAGCTTATGTCCTGGGTGAAACCGCAGCGCTGGTAAAAGAGACTCAAGCCTTTACCGCAGCGGTGAAAGCCGGGGATTTAGCCAAAGCAAAAGCTCTTTATGCACCGACTCGTCAGCATTATGAGCGAATTGAACCTATTGCTGAATTGTTCTCAGATCTTGATGGCAGCATTGATGCGCGTGAGGATGACTTTGAACAAAAAGCCAGTGACCCGCAATTCACCGGCTTCCATCGGCTGGAAAAAGGGCTGTTTGGCGATAACTCTACCGCCGGTCTGGAAAAATATGCAGATCGGCTAAATACCGACGTAGTCGATTTACAGACCCGTATCTCTGAGCTGGCATTCCCTCCTGCGAAAGTTGTTGGTGGAGCCGCTGCTCTGATAGAGGAAGTGGCTACCAGTAAAATTAGCGGTGAGGAAGAACGTTACAGTCGAACCGATCTGTGGGATTTCCAGGCGAATATCGATGGTGCACTGAAAATTGTTAATCTGTTGCGTCCTCAACTGACTAAAGAGGCCCCGGATCTGTTAGCCAAAGTCGACGCTAACTTCGCTAAAGTGAACAGTATTCTCGCTAAATATCGCACCAAAGAGGGTTTTGAGAGTTATGACAAATTAACCGACAGCGATCGTAATGCTCTGAAAGGACCGATTACTGTACTGGCGGAAGAACTCTCCAAACTCCGTGGTGTCATGGGACTGGATTAAGTCATGACAGAGCAGGTTAAGCCGGATAATCATCAACCAGCACGGCGGAAATTGCTGAAAACATTAGGCGCACTGGGAGGTGCGCTGGCTGTCGGAGGTGGTTGCCCTATGGCAGCCGCCGCTGCACCTATTCCGACAACGGATACTGATCGATCAGATAATGCACGCCTGGAAACCGAGCCGTTTTACGGCTTGCATCAGTCGGGTATTCTGACCCCACAACAAGCCTCCATGATGCTGGTGGCTTTTGATGTGCTGGCCAGCGATAAGAAAGAACTGGAGCGGTTATTTCGTCTGCTAACCACAAGGTTTGCTTTCCTGACTCGGGGCGGCCCGGCACCTGATACGCCTAATCCAAGATTACCGCCAATGGACTCAGGGATACTCGGTGGGATGATTTATCCGGATGACTTGACGATGACGCTGTCTGTCGGCAGTTCTCTGTTTGATGGCCGTTATCAGCTGGCATCGTTTGCGCCTGCTGAATTGCAGAAAATGACGCGTTTCCCTAATGATTCTCTGGATGCCAGTTTGTGTCATGGCGACATTCTGATCCAAATCTGTGCTAATACGGCGGATACCGTTATTCATGCCCTGCGGGACATTATTAAACATACCCCTGACTTACTGAGCGTACGCTGGCGACGCGAAGGATTTATTTCTCAGCATGCGGCTCGCAGCAAGGGTAAAGAAACCCCGATTAATCTGCTGGGATTTAAAGACGGTACCGCGAATCCTGACAGCCAGAATAGCAAGCTGATGGATGAAGTTGTCTGGGTGACGGCCGATCAGCATGAGCCCTCATGGACCATCGGTGGCAGTTATCAGGCCGTGCGTATTATACAATTCCGGGTGGAATTCTGGGACCGAACGCCATTGCAGGAACAAGAGACTATTTTTGGTCGTGATAAGTACAGTGGTGCGCCGTTAGGAATGAAGCTGGAGCATGATGTCCCGGACTATAGTGCCGATCCTGATGGCGACGTGATTGCCCTTGACTCGCACATTCGCCTGGCAAATCCCCGGACGCCTGAAACACAATCGAGTTTGATGGTACGCCGAGGCTATAGCTATTCATTAGGGGCGACCAAATCAGGTCAGCTGGATATGGGGCTGCTATTTGTCTGCTACCAGCATGCGCTGAATAGTGGTTTTATTGCCGTCCAGAAACGACTCGATGGTGAAGCGCTGGAAGAATATATCAAACCCATCGGTGGTGGTTATTTCTTTGTTTTACCTGGTGTTATTGATAGTCAGCATTATCTTGGGCAGAGTTTAATCGAGTCGTGATTTAAGGATGGATAAAAAGAAATAAGAAAATTTGCGCTGTCGATACAAACTGTTATCTCGCTGTCACATTACTATGGGATAAAACATAAATAGCAACATAATTTGTTAATTCAGAGTAAAATTTATGTTGCGATTTATATGATTATTGCTGTAAATAATGTAGATAGCGGTGGTTATCAGTAGTAACTCATCACTAGGGAGTAGTGTATGACAGCGTCTTATACGGCACGGTTAAAAAAACACTCTACCCGCACAGGCCAGTGCGGACACTCCTCTTCTGGTTTTGTTATCTTCACCCTCACTTATCCTCTTGCAGCATTCAACAAGCATCATTTTGGTGTGTTAAGCCGCGTTTCACAGACGGCCTCTGATGCATCCTCCAGTAAGGCAATTCAGGGCTTACAAGGAAGCCAAACCTCATCCGTTAGTGACCACTATCGCGCTTGTTCTGACGGCGCGGGAAATGAAACCAACAGTAAGGTGCCATCCATGGGAAGACAGAAAGCTGCTACCAAAGTTCGTCGTGAAGCGAAACGTGTGCTGAGACGAGACTCCCGTAGCCATCGGCAGCGTGAAGAAGAATCGGTTACTGCGCTGGTACAGATGGGCGGCGTAGAATCTATCGGTATGGCGAGAGATACCCGCGATCATTCGCCTATTGAAGCACGCAACGAAGCTCAGGCACACTATCTTCATGCCATAGAAAGTAAACAGCTCATATTTGCCACTGGTGAGGCTGGCTGCGGCAAAACGTTTATCAGTGCCGCCAAAGCTGCTGAAGCATTAATCCTTAAAGATGTCGACAGAATCATCGTGACTCGTCCGGTATTGCAGGCAGATGAGGATCTCGGTTTCCTGCCAGGTGATATTTCTGAGAAGTTCGCGCCTTATTTCCGCCCGGTCTATGACATTCTGGTGCGGCGTTTAGGCAGCTCTTTTATGCAATATTGTTTGCGTCCGGAAATCGGTAAAGTTGAGATAGCGCCTTTTGCTTACATGCGTGGACGAACATTTGAAAACGCCGTTGTGATTCTGGACGAAGCGCAGAATGTCACGGCAGCGCAAATGAAAATGTTTCTGACGCGTCTGGGGGAAAATGTCACGGTTATTGTTAACGGTGATATTACTCAGTGTGACTTACCAAGAGGTGTCATCTCTGGCCTCAGCGATGCTATGGCACGCTTTGAGGAAGATGAAATGGTTGGTGTAGTACGGTTTACCAAACAAGATTGTGTGCGCTCGGCCCTGTGCCAGCGTGCACTGAATGCTTACGATTAGTTTTTCGCGATTAAACAGCGTAAAGCCCAGGTTTGCCCCTGGGCTTTTTTATTGTCGGTCTCGCTCATACTCTATCACTTCACGTACTTGGGTCAGGGCAGGTAATAACGCGTCCTGACTGACCGAGCCGAGAGCCAGACGTATGGCCTGGGGCGTGTGCGATGTGGTGCTAAAAGGCTCCGCTGTTGAAACAGAAATGTTTACTTTCAACAACTGACTGGCCACTTGCTCTGCGCGTATCTCTTCACTGAGTGGCAGCCAGAGAAAATAGGCTGCAGGGTGGCCGATGATATTCAACGGTGCCAGTTGCGTTCGGGCAATACGCTGACGCTGACGTGCATCTCGCCTTTTCAGGCGCTCCAGCCGGGAAACGGTGCCATCCTGTATCCATTCGCTCACCAGTTGGGTGATTAGCGAAGGGGTATTCCAGGCTGTTGCTCTTATTGTCCGCTCAAGGGCTGCCCGATAAGGTGCCGGACAGACGACAGCACCAACCCGTAGGCCAGTGGCAACATTTTTAGAAAATCCTGTCACAAAAAGAGTTCGCTCTGGAGCAAAAGCCGCGACAGGTGGCGGTGGGCGAGATGCGAGGTAGGCGTAAGCGGCATCTTCTATCACTAATAAGTCATACTGACGGGCGATCGCAGCAAGTTCTTTCCGCTGGGCGTGGCTGAGTACCCAGCCTAATGGATTATGCAGAGTAGGCATGCAGTAGATAGCGCGTACCGGCCTGGATTTGCAGAGTTTATTGAGGGCAATAAGATCAGGACCCCCAGCTAAAACAGGAATGGCCACTAATTCCAGATGTAGCGTACTGGCGAGAATTTTAAATCCAGGATAGGTCAGAGCATCAACAGCCACCAGACTGCCGGGTTTTAGCAGAGCCATGGCGGTAATTGCCAGGCCATGCTGAGCGCCATTAACAATCAGCAGATTGTCAGGAGAAGGTGTGAATCCCTTTGTCGCAAGATAACGGGCAAAAATTTCTCTGTCACTAAAACGTCCGGCATGTGGCTGATAGCGTAGCAGTGACTCAATATCACCTTGCGAGGCAATTTGCCTTAAAGCGCTGCGCAACAGCTCGCCTTGATTATCCAGAGAGGGATAATTAAAGTTTAAGTCCACCGTATCAGGATCCAGGGCGTTCTGATCAATACCCAGTCCAGGGGGTAAAGCGATATCCCGGACGAAGGTTCCGCGACCCAGTTCCCCGCTCACCAGCCCCATTGACTCTAGCTCGGCATAAACACGACTGGCGGTAACCAATGAAATATGCCGCTGCTGGCTCAACGCCCGATGGGTCGGTAAACGTGTTCCTGATGTGAGTTGTCCGTTGCGAATGGCAGCAGCCAGCTCCTCAACAATCTCTCTGTAGCGTATTTTCACAAAGTGTATCTATGACAATTATTTGATTGTCATGGATGGTGCTGGATATTCTGCTCTTCGTCAATCTCAGGGACAGGCCTGAGTATCGTTTATATAGGGGAGGGGGCATGGCGGGAATGACGCGTACGTTGATGGGGGCGGGATGGCTTAATGGACTGACTGGTGTCATTATTTTTAGTGGTTCTCTTCCTGCAACCAAAGTGGCATTGGCGGATCTTGAACCCTATTTTTTAACCTTTAGTCGGGCTTCTATCGCCGGCATTCTGGCCCTTTGTTTAATGTTAAGTTTCCGACAAAAATGGCCGAGCAGCAGGCAAGTATACTCAATCATTGTTATTTCACTGGGAGTGGTTATTGGCTTTCCGTTATTGACGGCGTTAGCGATGCAATCAAGTACATCTGCTCACTCTGTCGTTTTTATTGGTCTGCTTCCTCTTTCAACGGCCATTTTTGCTGTTATTCGTGCGGGAGAACGACCGCGGCCGATATTCTGGTTTTTTTCCCTTCTTGGAAGCGTATTGATCATCGGGTTTATGATGATTTCTGGGATTTTATTATCGTTACAAAGTGATCTATTGATGCTGGCTGCGATAGGCATTTGCGGTCTGGGTTATGCCGAAGGAGCAAAACTTTCCCGACAGCTGGGCGGCTGGCAGGTTATTTGCTGGGCGCTGGTCATTTCGATGCCATTGATGTTACCCGCTGCATTTTTAACTCAGCCCGAGACTTACAACACCATCAGTCTTTCAGGCTGGCTGGCTCTGGGATATGTATCGGTCTTCAGTATGCTGATTGGTTTTATTTTTTGGTATCGGGGACTGGTTCAGGGCGGGATAGCGGCGGTGGGGCAGTTACAGTTGCTGCAACCGTTTATCGCGCTGATGCTCTGTGCTCTGTTATTGAATGAAACGGTGACACCGTTGATGATAGCGATTACGGCAGGGATTATGGCCTGTATTATCGGTTCGCGCAGATATGCCTGATAACGCAGACAATAAAAAAGCCTGAACAGTTGTTCAGGCTTTTTTATTAAATGTGGCGGTGAGAGAGGGGTTCGAACCCTCGATACGTTGCCGTATACACACTTTCCAGGCGTGCTCCTTCAGCCACTCGGACACCTCACCGTATTGTACCGTCAACCCACTGGGCTAACGGGGCGGTACTATAGGGAGTCCGCTCGTTGTGGTCAAGTGTATTTTGCTGTCTCCCGTCTGTTCGATTAACGGATAACCGATTAGGCCGAAATGAACGCCATATGAAGGGATAATGAGAAGTCCCTTATTATGAACGAACTGCGCGGCGGCTTAATTTAAGGACAGCGAAGGGCAGGGGGAGAACGACAGTCATTGCAGGGTTAGTATGAATGTGAGGGGCGATGTCATGGATTTTCGGATATAAAAAAAGCCTGAACAAGCGTTCAGGCTCTCTTCTAAAGATGGCGGTGAGGGAGGGGTTCGAACCCTCGATACGTTGCCGTATACACACTTTCCAGGCGTGCTCCTTCAGCCACTCGGACACCTCACCATATTGTTGCCCCACCTCAGTGGAACCGGCGCTAATTTAGGGGAAAAGGGCCAGTCACGTCAATGCTAATTTCATCTTTATCGGTCTGTTTAGTCAAACTTCAGCCATTTTGGTTCTTTAATCAGCATGAGCTATCAGTGGTACCGCATTATCAGTAAGCAATTTATCTTTATATCTAATATATTGATTATATTCTGAATGACTCGGTAGCACTGAACGCGACTGAGTGAGTTGAATGATTTTGTGCCTATTACACCGACAGGAGCCAACATGGATATCATTTTTTATCATCCAGCATTAACTGTAGATAATTGGTTACAGGAGCTTAAGCAGGCTATTCCGCAGGCACGCATTCGTCAGTGGACGAAAGGTGACGATGCGCCGGCTGATTATGCTTTAGTCTGGAATCCCCCTGTGGAAGTCCTGAGGCAGCGAAAAAATCTGAAAGCGGTATTTGTGCTGGGAGCCGGTGTAGATGCCATATTGAACAAGTTTCAACAGTATCCCGATATGCTGGCACCGGGCGTGTCATTATACCGCCTGGAAGACACCGGTATGGCGCAGCAAATGCAGGAATATGCGGTGAGTCAGGTATTACACTGGTTCCGTCGTTTTGATGACTATCAGTTACAGAAAATGGCCGGTAAATGGCAGCCGCTCGCTGAGTATCGCCATGAAGAGTTTACCGTTGGTCTGCTGGGTGCCGGTGTTCTGGGTGGCAAGGTCGCTGAGAGCCTCGTTGCCTGGGGATTTCCGGTTCGCTGCTGGAGCCGCAGCAAAAAAAACTATCCAGGTGTCAGCAGTTATGCCGGTGATGAGCAACTGAGCGCATTTCTCAGCGGTACGCGAGTATTAATCAACCTGTTACCCAATACGCCGCAAACGACAGGTATTATTAATCAGAGTTTGTTAAATCAGCTGGCAGAGGGCGCTTATGTGCTAAATCTCGCCCGAGGCGCCCATCTGATTGAGGCTGACTTACTTACAGCGCTCGCTAGTGGCAGGGTTAAAGGGGCGATGCTGGACGTATTTGCAAAAGAACCCTTGCCTGCGGATAGCCCACTCTGGCGTCACCCTCACGTGGCGATAACGCCCCATATCGCAGCCATGAGTCGCCCTGATGAAGCAGCCGCTTTCATTGCCAGAACGATAGCGCTTATCGAAGAGGGATCCCCGACAACAGGTGAGGTTTCTATTACTCGCGGCTATTAAGTCTCTGGCTATTATTTTCAGTTACTTATCTTAAAAAAGCGTTATATTTTATTGGGTTGGTGACTAATTAATCAGATTAAATGAAATAGCCTGACGATTCTCCGGTCAGGCTATCACGGTACTCAGTTCGGACGGGAAACAGGCTTCAGACTAATATTTGTCATGGATAACTGCTATTCTACCTAAAAAGAGAAGGAGAATTGTATGTATCCTGTTGACCTGCATATGCACACCGTTGCCAGCACCCACGCCTACAGTACGTTGCACGATTATGTTGTTGTCGCGCAGAGTAAAGGCATCAAACTATTCGCTATCACTGACCATGGCCCTGATATGGCCGATGCCCCCCATTACTGGCATTTTGTTAATATGCGGATCTGGCCACGCGTCATTAATGGTGTGGGTATTTTACGAGGCATCGAAGCTAATATAAAAAATACCGCCGGTGAAATTGACTGTACAGGCCCTATGCTTGAAGCGCTGGATTTGATCCTTGCCGGTTTTCATGAGCCGGTATTTCCGCCAAAGGATAAAGCAACGCATACTGAAGCGATGATAGCCACTATAGCCAATGGCGATGTTCACATTATCAGTCATCCGGGAAACCCGAAGTACGAAATTGATATTCCTGCGGTCGCTGCTGCCGCTGCCAGATACAACGTTGCCCTTGAGCTAAATAACTCTTCATTTACCCATTCACGTAAAGGAAGCGGACCTAATTGTCGTTTAATCGCCGAAGCTGTCCGTGATGCAGGTGGCTGGTTAGCATTAGGGTCTGACTCGCACACTGCTTTTACGCTGGGGGATTTTGACGAATGCCTGAAGATCCTTCGTGAAATCGACTTCCCGGAAGAGCGTATTCTGAATGTTT
>Ga0308165_1004730_pt1 | contig 13174 bp, 13 predicted proteins | sample PhyWR2_FD_201032 | JGI IMG/M metagenome (GOLD analysis project Ga0308165, IMG submission 201032) | Phyllosphere microbial communities from UC Gill Tract Community Farm, Albany, California, United States - DLSLW.R2 | ecosystem: Host-associated > Plants > Phyllosphere > Unclassified | place: USA...
ATATCAGGAAAGCAGATAACGCGGTGGATAACCCCTTTAGGAAAGAATTTTATCTGCTACTTAACCTGGCACTGGGCAGGCAGGGAACTTTGGGCGGACCATTAAAAGAAGAAATCCTGCCCCTGAAATATGAGGTAGATTACGTTAGGATTTATAAATCTCCATCAAACAGTAGAAAATGATAGTTAGAATGAAAATACTGTTGTCGATAATATTTGTTTGTTTGAGCTCCCTTTTTGCAATTGCACAACAAGAACCCTATGGCATTATTATGGGGCGTATCAATCAAGATCTGCAAGTGGGTGTAAACGATGGCGTGTTAACGAAAAGGATCAATAAAGATATAGCTTCATTGAATACTGATGGGAGCTGGGCTGATATTAATTATGCCGATGCGCAGTACGATCCGTTAAAAAGGATCAAAGATATGGCAACCGCTTATATCCGTCGTTCAAATAAGCTTTATCAAAATACCGAATTGCATGGAGCGATTATTAAGTCTTTGCAGAACTGGCTGGATAAAAATCCGAAGAACAAAAACTGGTGGTACAATGATATTTTTTATCCACAGGCTATTGGCCAAACACTAATCCTGATGCGGAATGCTAAAACTCAGCTTCCTGCTGAGTTAGAAAAAGCATTGATCAATAGAATGATCAGGAAGTTAAAAACGGGCGATGGGGCCAATACTTCAGATGAAGCTTTACATTATCTTTATAGGGCATGTTTAACACAGAATAAGGCAACTTTAGATTCTGCTGCGAAATACCTTTTCGAACCAATAGCCATTGCAGATGGAAAAGAGGGCGTTCAGATAGACGGAAGCTATTATCAGCATGGCAAACAACAAGCCATTGCAAGTTACGGCAGGGTATTCGCCGGAAATTCGGTTAATGCCGCCTTCTATTTACGCGGAACAGATTATGCCCTGCCCAAGGATCAGCTGGCTATTTTGGTCAATTATCTTAAAAATACTTTCTTGCAAACCGTAAGGGGTTCATTTTACGATTTTAACGTGCGCGGACGTGGAATTAGCCGTAAAGATTCCTTAAGTAGTGGTATGGGGGGCATGGTGGGAAAAATTAAACTATTTGATCCTGAAAATGCAGCCTATTGGGATGCCTCAGTTAAGCGGACCTCAGGAGCAGAGTCGCCAAGTTATAAAATCACACCTACACATAACCAGTTCTGGAAAAGTGGTTATACCCTTCACCTCCGTCCGGCTTATACCTTCAGTGTGCAAACGGCATCAATGAGAACTTTGCGTACAGAGCGTGGCAACAACGAAAATATATTGGGGAAATTTCTCCCCGATGGAGCAACAAATATTCAGCGTAGCGGATCAGAATATGCTAACCTGATGCCAGTTTGGGAATGGGATAAAATTCCAGGAACCACCAGTAGAGATTATCCGGATGATAACGGCGCGACAGTATTAAAAGAATGGGGCATCCCCGGAACCACCAAGTTTGTGGGCGGGGTTAGTGATGGTGTATATGGTGTTTCGTGTTACGATTTGGACTACGACAGTGTTCAGGCGAAAAAGGCATGGTTCTTTTTTGATCGGGAAGTGGTTTGTTTAGGGGCTGGGATTAACAGCAGTGCCAAAGAAAATATTACCACTACAATTAATCAGGCATGGTTTCGCGGGGAAGTGTTTTCTTCAAATGGTGCGCAGAAAAATGGGAAAAGCGAGATCTGGGCCGTTCATGATAGCATTGGGTATATTTTTCCACAAGGTGGGGATTTGGAAATCAGCAATAAAGCCCAGAGTGGAAGCTGGTACCGCATTAATCATTTTCAGCGTAAAACCGAGCTGACGCACAATGTATTTAAAATTTGGTTAAATCATGGCCAAAACCCACAAAATGGCAGCTATCAATATATTGTTGTGCCAGGAATCGATGTGGCAGGTTTAAAAAAATACAACCGTTCAATGATCCAAATATTAAAAAATAATGAAGAAATACAGGCGGTAGAACATACTGGCTTAAACATGTTACAAGCCGTTTTTTATAAGCCTGGAACATTGAATGTTGAGGGTTTGTCGCTCCGCGTAGATCAGGCCTGCACGGTTTACATTAAAGACTTAAATGGTAAAAGCCCTAGGCTATATATCGCAGATCCCACACAGGAAAAAACAAGTATTAATGTGCTTTTAAAACTACCAACGATGTCAAAACCCCAACATATAAATTGTAATCTACCTGCCGGAGCGCTTTCGGGCGCTACGGCAAATTTTAAAATTAAAGAATAATACACATACTATTAATTATGAAAAAAATCAATCTCGCTGTTGCATTGCTGATGTTAGGCAGTTCAGTTTCATTTGCCCAAACCGCTAAGAAACCCATGGCCCAGTTAATTAACGATGAATTTAAATTCGCTCTTGATCAATATAAAGTGCTGGGTAAAAATATCCCCGAAGGGAAAACACCTCAAACTTTCGAAAAAGGAAAACCTGTAAATTACGATATCAAATGGTGGTGCAGCGGTTTTTATTCTGGTAGTTTGTGGTATATATACGAACAGACCAAAAATGCAGAGGTTAAACAGGAGGCTGAAAAAGCTTTAAAAGTGATCGAGCCCAATCAAACTTATACCGGAAACCACGATTTAGGTTTTATGATGTACTGTAGTTTTGGAAATGCATACCGACTAACCGGAAAGCCAGAATATAAAGCGGTGATTGAGCGTTCGGCCGAATCGTTAGCTACCCGTTACCGTCCGGTAGTGAAATCGATCCAATCGTGGAACAAGAGCAAATTATGGGAATGCCCGGTAATTATCGATAACATGATGAACCTTGAAATGATGAACTGGGTGAGTGATAATGGCGGCGATAAAAAGTATAAAGAAATCTCGGTCATACATGCCAATACTGCCCTGAAAAACCATTTCCGACCTGATTTTAGTTCTTTTCACGTGGTTGATTACAATCCGGAAACCGGAGCAGTAATTAGAAAGGCTACCTGGCAGGGTGCCGCAAACTGTTCGGCCTGGTCGCGTGGGCAGGGATGGGCGCTATATGGCTATACGATGATGTACCGTTTTACCAAAGATCCAGTTTATCTGAAACAGGCAAAAGGTATTGCGCACTTTATTCTTAACCATCCAAACCTTCCTGCTGATAAAATTCCGTTCTGGGATTTTGATGCACAGGGAATTCCATTTGCAAAACGTGATGCTTCTGCAGGTGCATTAATGGCTTCGGCATTGTTAGAACTTGGTCAATATACCTCAGGAAGTGAAAAAACAGAATTTAAATCAGCAGCTGAAACCATGATCTACTCACTCTCTAGTAGTGAATACCATGCAAAGTTGGGTGAAAATGGAGGCTTTTTATTGATGCACAGTACAGGGGCTTATCCTTTGAACAGTGAAATTGATGTACCTTTAATTTATGCCGATTATTATTACTTAGAAGCTTTGGCGAGATATAAAAAATGGTATTTGTAGAATTGATAAACGATAGGGTTTAAATAAAAAGATTCGTCATTGCGAGGAGGAACGACGAAGCAATCTTTCATGCTAGTGATTTTTGCTATAAAGATTGCTTCGTCGGCTGAAAAAGCCTTCTCGCAATGACGACTTTTGGCAGCTTGTCATCGCCACATCATTGTATATTAATGGAAATCGAATTATTATAAAATAGATTAGAACAAAATTGATGAAATATAAATTGATCTTTTCTGCCCTTCTGGTATTTTCTCAGTTGGCATACGCACAAAAGAAACCTACAAACGGGGCAGAAGACCGTGCTTTTTGGGTAAAAACCTTAAACCGCATCTCCTATCCGGTAATCCATAACCTGGCCAACGAAACCTTAAAAAAGAACATGCCATTAGAAAAGGCTCCTGGTTATGGTTTAAACGTTTCAAAAGTGACCTATTTAGAGGCTTTGGGCCGTACCATAGCAGGGGTTGCACCGTGGTTGGCTTTACCCGATGATGATTCTGCCGAAGGCAAACTCAGAAAAACCATGCGTACCGAGCTTTTAAAAGCTTTGGCCAATTCGGTAAACCCTGAAAGTCCTGATTACATCAGTTACCGATCGGAAAGCCAGCCCATTGTTGATGCCGCTTATGTTGCACACGCTTTTTTGCGCGCGCCAAAAGCATTATGGGAGCCGCTTGATGAAACCACTAAAAAAAGATTTATAGAAGAATTTAAGTCCTTGCGCACCAGGAGTGGAGCATATAACAATTGGCTACTCTTTTCAGGTTTAACCGAAGGTTTTTTGTTGAGCATTGGCGAACAATACGATCCTGCGCGTGTTCAGTTTTCAATCAATAAAATGAAGGAATGGTATGTGGGTGATAGCTGGTACAGCGATGGAGAAAAGTTTAGTATGGATTATTACAATTCTTACGTGATCCATCCGATGCTGGTTGATCTATTAAAAGTGCTGGTTGATAAAAAAAGAGCTTCTCAGGCTGATTACGACCTTGCGTTGAAAAGAATGGTGCGCTATTCTGAATATTTGGAAAGAATTATCTCTCCAGAAGGTACCTATCCTGCTTATGGTCGGTCGATTACTTACCGCACTGCTGCCTTTCAGGCTTTGGCACAAACAGCCTTAATGGAGAAACTGCCCGAATATGTAAAACCGGCACAGGTTCGTGGTGGTTTGACCGCAGTAATGCGCAAACTTTATGACGGTAACCAGAATTTTGATAGTAAAGGATGGTTGGTGTTGGGTTTTAACGGCCATCAACCAGAAGTGGCCGATACTTACACTTCCACAGGAAGCTTATATATGGCAACTTTAGGTTTTTTAACCTTGGGCCTGCCTGCCGACAATAAATTCTGGACGGATGCGCCTGCGCCATGGACGAGTTTAAAAGCCTGGAGTGGAGAAACCGTAAAAAAGGATTATAAAGTTGAGTATTAATACAAATAATAAGTATCGTATAAATATATTTGCCAATAGGATCTGATATGAGTTCAGATTCTACATCAAAACTCAATTTTTAACCAATGAATAAATTCGAAAGCCGTTACGCGCAAAGCCCTAAAGAAGTTAAACAAATGGATACCGCAGCGCTGCGGGAAAATTTCTTGATCGAAAACGTATTTGAGGCAAACCAGGTAAACTTAACTTTATCTCATTTTGATCGATACATTGTTGGCGGTGCTATGCCTGTTGATCAGAAAATAGCCCTTCCAAATCCTGATGATTTAAAAGCGACCTATTTTTTAGAACGTAGGGAACTGGGAATTATCAATGTTGGCGGAAAAGCAATTGTTACTGCTGATGGCGAAAAATACGAATTGGATTATAAAGAAGCCTTATACATAGGTAAAGGTGTTAAAGAAGTGTTTTTTGAATCTGCTATCTCTGGCGAAGCGGCTAAACTGTACATCAATTCTGCCCCTGCGCACCACGCCTATCCAAACAAAAAGGTAAGTAAGGCTGAGGCTGAAATTGTAGAGTTAGGTACGCCAGAAACGGCTAACCACAGGATTATTAATAAATTACTGGTAAACAGTGTTTTGCCAACCTGCCAGTTGCAAATGGGTATGACCGAATTAAAATCGGGCAGTGTTTGGAATACAATGCCTGCGCATACTCACGACAGAAGAATGGAAGCTTATTTTTATTTCGAGGTTCCAAAAGGACAAAGTGTTTGCCATTTTATGGGTCAGCCACAAGAAACCCGTCACATTTGGATGCAGAACGATCAGGCTGTAATTTCGCCGAACTGGTCTATCCACTCTGGTGCTGGTACAAGCAATTATACCTTTATTTGGGGTATGGCTGGCGAAAACCTGGATTATGGTGATATGGATCACTGCGCTATCACCGAATTGAAATAAGAAATAACTTTATTGGAACTTTAAAAAATCATGTCAAACATATTCAATTTAGCAGGTAAAACTGCATTAGTTACCGGCTGCAAAAGAGGAATTGGAAAAGCCATGGCTTTAGCTTTGGCCGAAGCAGGTGCCGATGTTATCGGTGTTTCTGCCAGTCTTGAACTGGAGGGTAGCGCCGTTGAAAAAGAAATCGTAGCCTTAGGGAGGAAATTTTATGCCTATCAATGTGATTTTGGTAAACGCGAAAATACCCTCGCATTTGCTGCGCAGGTAAAAGCCGATCATCCCGTTATCGATATTCTGGTAAATAACGCCGGAACCATTTTACGTAAACCCATTGCCGAACATCCGGATGAATACTGGGACGAAGTAATTGCGGTAAACCAAACTGCGCCTTTTATTTTAACCCGCGAAATTGGTCGTGAAATGATTGCCAGAGGAAGCGGAAAAGTAATTTTCACAGCATCCTTATTGTCGTTCCAAGGTGGTATTACCGTACCAGGTTATGCCGCAAGTAAAGGTGCAATAGCATCTTTAACCAAGGCTTTTGCGAACGAATGGGCTTCAAAAGGCGTTAATGTAAATGCTATTGCCCCAGGTTATATTGCAACTGATAATACTTCCGCTTTGAGAGAAGATCAAGATAGAAGTACTTCCATTTTATCACGTATCCCAGCCGGAAGATGGGGAACGCCAGAAGATTTTAAAGGACCAACATTATTCTTGGCTTCGTCAGCAAGTGATTATGTACATGGAACAATTTTAACCGTTGATGGCGGTTGGATGGGAAGGTAGGGTAGTCCTAAGTCTAAAGTCTTTAGTCCACAACCGATGATTTGAGGCGATCAATCCTCGCAGGCTTTTAAAACCTGCGAGGTTTTTTTATGCACGTAGGATGGAGGACTGCAGACTTAATAAAGATTATATATCTCCTTAATATCTTTCAAAATCTTTTCGAAATCGATCTTTAGGTCAATTAACCGGCCGGTATGAATGTCGAAAACCCAGCCATGTACAGTTAATCCGCGCGCGGTAACGGCTTCCTGAACGGCTGCGGTTTTTAGCAAGTTAACACATTGCTCCTGAACATTCAGTTCAACCAGTCTGTTATAACGGAGATTTTCGTCTTCGATAGCATTCAGTTCATCTTTATGGATACGGTATACATCACGTATATTTCTTAACCATGGGTTCAATATGCCTAAATCTGCTGGTTGCATGGCTGCTTTTACACCTCCACAATTGTAATGGCCGCAAACAACGATATGGTTTACCTTTAAATGGCGTACCGCGTAATTTAAAACCGTCATTACGTTTAAATCCACATTGTTTACCAGGTTGGCCACATTGCGGTGTACAAAAGCCTGGCCAGGCTGTATACCCATTAAATCTTCAGCGGTAACACGGCTGTCAGAACAGCCGATATACAAAAATTCTGGGCTTTGCCCTTTAGATAATTCAGTAAAATAATCAGGATTGATGGCCAGTTTATCGGCAATCCATTTTTCATTGTTCTTAAAAACTTCTGCTACATTCATGCTTTTGCTTTAAATAGAATTTCGGATATATAAATTTTTGAGCACTAAACCAGGGGTGTTATATTGCTATAAAACTAAAAAAAGATTTCCTCATTTCGGCAATATCATCATCATTAACTGGCACATCCGAATTAAAATAAAGATGGCCTTTATAATCCATCTCCATATAATTTGCGGTCATATAAAAGGGGGTCGTAAATCCGTCGGGAAGATCGGCATCAGTGCCTACAGCAATTAATTGTACCGTTTTGCCTTTCAGGTTTCTGCCCACCTCTTTATTCAAAGTAACCCAATCAGTTAAGCGATCGAATAGATTTTTCATTCTTCCGCTCATCGCGTACCAGTAAACAGGCGTAGCAAAGATAATATGCTTATGGTATAATATTTCTTTGGCAAAGGTTTCGAAACAATCTTCTGCAGGGTATTGGTTTTCGTAATTATAGGGCAGAAAATAATGCTCCAATAAGTTGATCTGATCAAAGGCTATTTCTTCTGTAAGTTTGCCGATGAACCTCTGGGTGTTTCCGTTCAATCTGGCACTTCCGTTGATAATTAAGATATCGGACATACTTGTTTGAGTTAAATAAAACTAACAAGTGTATTCATTAAAAGTTTAGTGGTTTGCCAGATATTGAGGGAGAAATCCGGCACAAAACATTACAAAAGTGATGAAGGCTGTAAAAAACAAAAAGGGCTTAATGCTGGTAATACTATTGTTATTCTTCAATATTAATGCTCTAATGGCATCTGAAGTAAGTAAAGCTATGCATGTTATAAAGATAAAGGCCAGGCATCTCCAAGAAAAGTAAAATAGATTTCTTTGTTATATTTTTCAACCCTGAACGCCGCCGGTTTCTTCAAAGTTATTCATTTATCGAGCGATTATTCAGACGGAATATATTCTATTTAAGCTGATTTTTACAGGCGAGGTGAAATTTGTATGCAGAGATAAAATTAAAGCCAGTATCAATATCCTTGAAATTCAAGAAAATCAATACTGGCTTTAAGGTATTTCTTAGCTGGCCACTGCTACCGCATTTTTATTGATGTGGTTAGGTAGTTCTTCAAGGGTGTAGAGGTTAACCAACGATTCTCGCAATGCATTTTTCGAATCGTACCAAACGTTCTCCTGTGTAAAATGACAAACGCCATTTGTGAGTTCGGTAATGATTGCGCCTATTAAAGTTGCAAAGTGATTTTCAAAAACATCACCTGAATGGTATTTTAAAGAAAACACTTTATTATAGTTTTGAAGTTTGGCTTCAACCTCAGCACTTAGCTTAACAGGTTTTGCAACTTTTCTTTTTTTCTTTTTAAACAATCCCAAAATCTTTTGTACCAGACTCTGTTTGATTATTTTTTCTTTAAAAAGTTTTTTCTTGTATTCCTTTAGGTCGAAAGGTTTAAGCGATACCGCAAAATTTAATTTTAGGTTATTCTCGTTGAATATTTCCAAACTTGGTTTATCCCATTTAAAAACTATGGGCAAATTTCCATTAGGGTTTCTGAATGAAAAAGACGAATTGATGTCGAGCACATTCTCGTGTTCGTTCAAACGTTTTAAAATTGTTGGAATAAGATCGTCTGTTAAAGAGTTGGTGTAGATGTTTATATAAGCACTCATGTTAAGTTAAGATTAGCTATAATCAGTAAATTACGGTAGACGGTTTCGTCTCACGCATTATTTAAATGATAATTAAGGATATCATTAAATTGGAGAGTTAACCTATTTCCCATAGATCCGGCTCTCAATACCGATTAACTTGGAAATCTCAGGGTGAATTGGCGGTTTTCGTTTTTCATTTGTATATGTGGTTGTTTGTGTAGTATCTGTTGCGCAAAAAAAAGCAGCGCTTAATTTTTTTAACTTAAACGGATCTGAACTGCGAAACGTTACAATTAATTTAAAAATAACTTGCGCGCAATAATTATACCATAAAATGAGGCAATTACCTTAGGCGTTCCAATAGTTTTTTCATGTTTGGCAACTGCAGGATGTTTTTAAACTCAGGGGTATCGAAGCCTCCCTTATCAACAACCTGCTTTAAGCTTCTGTTAAAGCTTCTTACAGAGATGCCTAGATAGGCAGCCATGTCTTCTTTTGAGATGGATATGTGTTCGTCGGCCTGTAATTTGAGTAGTTTTAATAGCGCATATTCTAAGGTGTATAGCTGTTGAAATGATGCACGTGTACTGGTTTGTATAATTCTGGTGGATAGTTCCTGGAGTAAGATTGTAGTAAATTCGCTACTCTTGCTAATAAGAGTAAGGAAAATATAATCGGGAATAACAAAAGCAGTAACCTCACTTATTGCGGCCACATTGCATAAACAGTTGATCTTTTTTATGGCCTCCAACTCGCCAACCACTTCGCCCTTGCCCAAAAATTCGATAATAAAATCCTTACCGTTTTCTTCAGAAATAAAGCATTTACTTATCCCATCTTTAATGATGTAAATATTGCTGATTTTTTCTCCCTGTTCAATAAATCTAAAACCTGCTTTAAAGCTTTTAAGTGTAATTTTTTCTTCGTTATTTTCCGAACAAAAACGTTCAATAAAAGATAAGAAAGTAAGATTGGTCCGTAGCATATTGATGTAGTCGAGACAAATGTCCTTTTTTAACACTGTCTGTTGGGTTACTTTTGTGGCACTAAATTAAGCATAACAATGAAAAATCAAATTACCGTAATTGCTTTTGATGCCGATGATACCCTTTGGGTAAACGAACCCTATTTTCGCGAAACAGAAGAGCAGTTTGCCGGGCTTTTAGAAGATTTTATGCCACGCCACAGTATTCTGGCTGAACTTTATAAAACAGAGATTGCCAATTTGCCACTTTATGGTTATGGTATAAAGGGTTTTGTGCTGAGCATGATGGAAACCGTTTTGAGAATAACATCGGGGAAAATTGACGCCATGATTATGGGAAAAGCGATCGATTTAGGAAAAGAAATGCTCAACAAACCCGTAGTTCTGCTTGATGGGGTAGAGGAAGTACTAAAAGCCTTACATGGAAATTACCGTTTGGTGGTGGCTACAAAAGGCGATTTGCTCGATCAGCAGCGTAAGCTTACCAAATCAGGTTTGGATCATTATTTCCACCATATAGAGATTATGAGCGATAAACAGGAAAGTGATTATCAAAAGCTGATCAAACACCTGGACTGTAAGCCGGAAGAATTTTTAATGTTGGGCAATTCATTAAAATCTGATGTTTTACCGGTATTGAATATAGGTGGCCATGCCGTACACATTCCTTTCCATACTACTTGGGTGCACGAAAGTATCGATCATACCATCGAACACGAAAATTTTTATCAGATGGACAGCCTGTCTGAAATTTTGCCAAAATTAATTGAATGAAAGAAAAAATAGATATAAATACCTGGATCAGAAAAGATCATTTTAAATTTTTTAGCGCTTTTGAAGAACCATTCTTCGGCGTAACGGTAGATGTAGATTGTACTGCAACCTACCAGGAGGCAAAAGAACAGAAGCTTTCGTTCTTTCTGCTTTATCTGCACAAATCGTTAGTTGCAGCAAATCGGGTGGAGCCGTTCAGCTACCGCATTATTGATGGTGAAGTTTGGAAATACAATGTGGTTAATGCCGCCGCCACCATTAACAGGCTAAACGGTACATTTGGCTTTGGTTATATGAATTTCTACGAAGACTTCGCAGTTTTTAAAACAGAAGCCGACAAAGAAATCGAGAAAGTACAATCAACCACTGGCTTAATACCTTCTTCATCAGGAGAAAATGTGATCCATTATTCGGCCTTGCCCTGGTTAAATTTCACTTCCTTATCGCATGCCCGCAACTATTCCTATCAGGACAGTTGTCCGAAAATTTCTTTCGGTAAGGTTAGAGATGAGCAAGGGAAAAAAATAATGCCGGTTTCGATACATGTAAACCATGCCTTAATGGATGGTTACAATGTTTCCCAGTTTGTAGCGCTATATCAGGATCTGTTGAATAAGAAGGAAATAAAACAGTTTGTATAGATTTTGGTCTTTAAGAAATTAAAACTAAAAAATATTTAATGTTCGGTTAATATTAGGAATTTAATTTCGGCGATGTTTATAACTGCCGTTATTATTCCTTTCTATATTTTGGCCATTGTATCCATGTGTTATATGGATACTGTATTTAAGTCCGTTATGTTTTTTGTGCTGTTGTTGATTGCCACTTTTGTTCTTTTTCTCTTTATTAATTACCCGATGCAATCGGCAATTGTTGTCATTTGTTTTATGGCCATGTTTGCCTTTAAATTTAAAGATTAAGAAACAACATGATTAAAAAGATCAATTATCATTTGCATTCGAGAAAGTATTTGCTATTTTTGCTCCACAAGCCGTAAGCTTGTTTCAATACTTAAAATTGATCAATTAGTTTTTAGTTATTGAACATTAAAATCTGGGGGATTAGCTCATTTGGCTAGAGCGCTTCGCTGGCAGTGAAGAGGTGATCGGTTCGAATCCGATATTCTCCACAGATAGTCGTAAATCACTGGGAAGCAGTAATTTAACTGCTTTCCGGTTTGATAACTTTGACACAAGTCTGCCACTGACCGATCCGGAAACCGAAACACCACCCCGTCCGGCAAGGTGCAAAAAACAAAAATATTCTGTAGAAAATTCCGAAATCGTTGGGTATACCGAACGTAAGTCACATGGGAAAATACCACGTGAAGCTATTTTTAGCGTCATTGATATTCCTGAATTGCCATATACTCTTCCCCGTGTTGTAAAGGGAAAGGCCATAATCAGGGTTCCGGCAGGGAGCACGATGGAAAAAGAGGTGGCCAAACAGAGCTGGTACGTCGAATTCTTTTTCCATAACGCAGAGCTGGAGCGGATGGAGAGGTTCAGGGTAACCCGTAACCTCAACAGGATAAAAGACCCCAGGCAGAAACTCTGGAATTTCAATAACTTGTGTGAGGCTTACCGGATTGCGCTTGAGGGCGGCTGGAACCCATTGGATGAACATGCCAATGACAGATTGAAAAAGGAAATCGTAGGCATTGATCTGAATGAGGCATTGGTCCTGTTCGAGTCCTACCACAAAGCAAAAGGTACCCGGCCAAAATCGATCAGCACCTACCTATCGACCCTGAATTCCTTTGTCAGGTATTACGGCGGCAACAAAAAGGTGAATACGATCAGTGATTTTGAGATTACGGATTTTCTGAACTTCAAGGAAAAGGAGGAGAAATGGGCAGGGGTATGGAGATTATTCGATATATGGCCACCTTCTCACCGCTAATGCACGCTTACATTACGCCTCAAATTGTTCACTCCATTTCGCTTAAAAGTGGCCTGTTGACTTATTTTAAAGCGTTTTTAGCTGTCTGAAAAGCATTTTTGATTAATTGATCGTTTCAATAGTCAAAATGAAATAGGCAGCCTATAACTGTGTTTAATTGCAAAATTCAGAAGAACATAGATGGCGTATTTTTTTAAATGGTCTGATTGACCAAGGTTTGGCTCCTAAATCTCCACCGAGACCATAAAAACAGTCCTGGAAACCATACATCGTAGGTCAAAATACTAAAAATAAAAAAGCTTCTTAAAAAAAGGATAGGTTGAATCTTTCGAATCTGAATACATTTAGCCTAATGGCTTAGGCATCCGTTGAAATGAAGGGTAGATGTTCGGGTGTCTAGTTTGGAACGGAATCGAGTGGATACTATTTGGGTTCTCCGTCACTTTTGGTGAATTATGCTGATTTTGCAAGTACCATTTTCCTTAGCAGCTGAAACCCTGCCTTGCCGTACATCTTTCTTTTAATTGTTTTAATACGATTGACCTGCCC
>Ga0308165_1004733_pt1 | contig 13170 bp, 15 predicted proteins | sample PhyWR2_FD_201032 | JGI IMG/M metagenome (GOLD analysis project Ga0308165, IMG submission 201032) | Phyllosphere microbial communities from UC Gill Tract Community Farm, Albany, California, United States - DLSLW.R2 | ecosystem: Host-associated > Plants > Phyllosphere > Unclassified | place: USA...
CGGCTATCAGCTCCATTACATGGAAATGGCCGATCTTTATCTGAACAACGGTGAAGCCCGCGCGCGCACCCGCATCGTTAACGTCGAGCAAAATTACGATAAATGGTACGAGTTTGGTTCCGAGCAAGATCTGCCGCTCGCCGAACTTGATGTGATCCTGATGCGTAAAGATCCTCCGTTCGATACCGAATTCATCTACTGCACCTATATCCTTGAACGCGCTGAAGAAAAAGGCACGCTGATCGTCAACAAACCGCAGAGCCTGCGCGATTGTAACGAGAAACTGTACACCGCCTGGTTCTCCGATCTGACGCCTGACACACTCGTCACCCGTAACAAAGCGCAGTTAAAAGCTTTCTGGCAGAAGCATGGCGATATCATTCTGAAACCACTGGATGGCATGGGCGGCGCGTCAATTTTCCGCGTGAAAGAAGGCGATCCTAACCTGGGTGTTATTGCCGAAACCCTGACTGAACATGGAACGCGCTACTGCATGGCACAGAATTATATTCCTGCCATTGTTGATGGTGACAAACGTGTATTAGTGGTCGACGGCGAACCGGTTCCTTACTGCCTGGCGCGCATTCCACAGGGCGGCGAAACCCGTGGTAATCTGGCGGCAGGTGGCCGTGGAGAGCCACGCCCGTTGACCGATAGCGACTGGGAAATCGCCCGCCGCGTCGGCCCCATGCTGAAAGCCAAAGGACTGATTTTCGTTGGTCTGGATATCATCGGCGATCGCCTGACGGAAGTGAACGTCACCAGCCCAACCTGTATCCGTGAAATCGAAGCTGAATTCCCGGTGTCCATTACCGGCATGCTGATGGACGCGATTGAAAAACGTCTGAAGCAGTAACCCACCCTCCCCTTATCCGCTTCACCCGCCATTTCGCGCCAGGGCGGTACAGGGTGAAGTGTCTAGTGACAGCGCTTTTAATTGTCTCCATACTGAGCGCTGTTGCTTTTTAAACCAGGAAACAGAACCTCTGACAATGAATTTACAGCATCACTTTCTTATTGCCATGCCTGCTCTCCAGGACCCCATTTTTCGTCGTTCCGTGGTTTATATCTGCGAATACAGTGAAGACGGCGCGATGGGGATTATCATCAATAAACCGCTCGAAAACCTGCAAATCGAAGGCATTCTGGAAAAACTCAAAATCACGCCTGAAGAGCGCGCACCTGAGATCCGTCTGGATAAACCGGTGATGTTAGGCGGCCCACTGGCAGAAGATCGTGGCTTTATCCTGCATACCCCACCGGGGTTTTCTTCCAGCATTCGCGTTTCCGACAACACGGTTATTACCACCTCCCGCGATGTCCTGGAAACATTAGGCACGCACAATCAGCCCTCCGAAGTGCTGGTAGCGCTGGGCTATTCTTCATGGGAGAAAGGCCAGCTGGAACAAGAAATTCTTGATAATGCCTGGCTGACGGCCCCGGCGGATCTGAACATTCTGTTTAAAACCCCCATTGCCGATCGCTGGCGCGATGCCGCGAAGCTCATTGGGATCGACATTCAAACCATGCCTGGTGTGGCAGGACACGCATAATGAGCGGAACGCTTCTGGCTTTTGATTTTGGAACGAAAAGTATTGGCGTGGCGATTGGTCAACGCATCACCGGAACCGCGCGCCCGCTTACGGCGATTAAAGCGCAGGACGGGACACCGGACTGGACGCTGATCGAGCGCCTGCTCAAAGAGTGGCAACCCGAAGCCGTGATCGTTGGATTACCGCTGAACATGGACGGCACCGAGCAACCGCTGACGGCGCGAGCACGTAAGTTTGCCAATAAGATCCATGGTCGCTTTGGTGCTGTCGTTAAGCTGCACGATGAACGCCTTAGCACGGTTGAAGCCCGCGCCGGTCTGTTTGAACATGGCGGTTTCCGTGCACTTAACAAAGGCAGCGTAGACTCCGCCTCGGCTGTGATCATCCTCGAAAGTTTCTTCGAACAGGGTTTCTAACCCCGTCCTATTTGCCCGCGCTGCCGGGCAAAATCTTCTTATCTCTCGATCCCGTTCACATTTCACCCTACTGCTTTTTGCATTATCAGTAGTGTTTCTATAAAAGAAACATATGCGATTATGATTTTTCCAGCAGCCTGGCATTGAGTGAGCAGAGTTCACTGAGACGGGCCTGGATTGTGTCGTCATCGGGGTGCCACATGCCGGCAAAAGCAAGCGCGGCCTGATGAACACCGACGGGCTGCGCGATAGACACTTCACCGTCGTCATGCCGCCAGATGACATGTCCCTGCTCACGCTGTTGCGCAATATGCGGCGCGAGATGAATCCACTGTGTTGCCGTGAAGCGTGCCATCAGCTGTTCATCGCTTTCAGCGGCCAGCAGTGACATGCCGATAACGGACTGCCACGCAGGGAGCATGTGAAAACCGGCCAGTGCCTGGCTCGTCGGGCTGCCGGGAACGGAGTGCCAGATGTAAATCACCTGGTCTTCCCACAAAACGCCCAGCGCGACGACGATATCGCGCGGCGCGAGGCGCTCCAGCATTGGCAATGCGCGGGAAAAAAGCTCGGAACCACGAATGGCTTGTGCAGCCAGAGCGTGGATCCCAGGCCCTGGCAGATAACGGCGCTGATCGTCCTGCATCGTCAGCCCAATAGACGCCATGGTCATCAGCAAACGGTTTACGCGCGTGGTATTGATGCCCATCAGGCGCGAGAGTTCGCGGCACCCGATCGCACGGTCGCTGGAAACCAGATATTGCAAACAGCGAATGCCGTCGATCAAGCTTTGATTCGGTTGTGATGACATAGCAACGCTCATTCTTTTAAGAAGTGTATGACTCGATTCTACCGCCAGTTCAAAAGGATACAAGGTCATGAAAATCTATCCCCCAAATGATGCCAGAACCTTTCCCGTCTCGGATCTTGAAGCCGATCTGCTGGTCGCAGGCGGTGGACTTGCCGGATTGTGTGCAGCCCTGGCGGCCGCACGCGATGGCCTGAATGTCGTCCTGATTCAGGACCGGCCTGTATTGGGAGGAAATGCCTCCAGCGAAGTCCGCCTCTGGGCCAATGGCGCGACGTCGCACATGGGCAATAACAATCGCTGGGCACGCGAGGGTGGCATCATGGGGGAGATCCTTGAGGAGAATCTCTGGCGCAATAAAGAGGGGAATCCGGTTATGTTCGACCTGGTTCTGCTTGATCTTGCGAACAGCCAGCCAGGGCTGACGCTGCTGCTGAACACAGCTGTTTATGATGTCGAGAAAACCGGCTCGCGCATCACTGCCGTCAGCGCATTTAACGCCATCAACGAAACCTTTTATACGGTGCGTGCCGCGCAGTTTTGCGATGCGACGGGCGACGGGGTACTCGGTTTTCTGGCTGGGGCGGAGTATCGCGAAGGGGCAGAAGAGATTGATGAACTGGACGAGAAAATGGCTCCCGGCGATCACTTCGGGCATAAGCTTGGCCACTCCATCTATTTCTACACCAAACGTACCGCCGAGCCGGTTAACTTTGTCGCTCCCTCGTTTGCGCTCAAAGACATCACAGAAATCCCCCGCTATAAACGTTTGACCTCGACGCTCAACGGCTGCGATCTGTGGTGGCTGGAATGGGGTGGACGTCTTGATACCGTCCACCAAAGTGAGGAGATCAAATGGGAGTTGTGGAAAATCGTCTGGGGCGTGTGGGACTATATTAAAAACTCCGGCGAATTCCCGGATGCAGCAAACCTGACGATTGAGTGGGTTGGCGCCATTCCCGGAAAACGCGAAAGCCGCCGCTTTATTGGCGATCATATTCTTTGCCAGCAGGACATCATTGAGCAACGCGATCACTATGACGCGGTTGCGTACGGCGGCTGGTCGATTGACCTGCATCCGGCGGACGGTGTTTACAGCACCCACGACGGCTGTCGCCAGTTTCACAGCAAAGGCACTTACACCATCCCGTTCCGTTCTCTCTACAGCCGCTCGCTGGACAATCTGTTCCTGACAGGCAGACTGATCTCGGCTTCGCACGTCGCTTTTGGCAGCGCCCGTGTGATGTGTACCTGCGGGCTACTCGGTGAAGTCGTGGGTCGCGCCGCAGCGCTGTGCCATACGCATCACCTGACGCCCCAGACGCTGGCTCACCGCGACCGCATTCGTGACCTTCAGCAGCATTTGCAGGAAACCGGCTGTTACATCCCGCGCCAGTGGCTGGACAATCCCGCGCTCGGCGCGACGGTTTCGACCAGTAGTGAGTACGTGCTGACCTCGCTTGAACCGAACGGCGAATGGCTGTCGCTTGAGGCGCGGATGGCGATTCTGATGCCCGTTAAACGCGGCGAGACCCTGCCTGCCATGACGTTTCGTCTGCGTTCCAGCATGCCACGCCAGCTCACGATTTCGCTGTTGGGGAGCGAAAAAGCAGGCAACTTCACGCCTGAGCGCCATTACGACGAAACGACACTCAACGTTCATGACGAACAGGAATACCGCTGCAAATTTGACTGGACCAGCGATCGCGATCGGTACGTTTTTGTCGTCTTCGATGCCTGCAACGAAATTGACATTGCGCTGACCGCAACCCGTTTGCCCGGCCTGATGACCGTGTTTAACAGCCTGAATAAACGCGTGGCAAAACATACGCGTCAGGTATCCGATGGTGATTACGGCGTGGAGGAGTTTGATTTCTGGCTGCCGCGCCGCCATCCGCATCAAATCTTCCCGGCAATGCGGCTGGATGCGCCGCTTCACTGCTATGCGCCTGATAACCTGCTTAATGGCCGTCTGCGCCCTGAGCAGCAAACCAACGCGTGGATCCCCGCCGACCATGACTCTAACCCACAGGCCGTCTGGACATGGGAAGCGCCGCAACGTATCCAGTCTCTGACGCTTATCCAGGATAACGACTTCGATAATGCGATGGAAACGGTGCAGATGGGCCATCACCAGGCCATCACCCCGCACTGCATTACTCACTATCGGCTCTGGGCTGACGGCAATCTGATTGCCGACGTTGAACAGAATCATCACGCTGTTTGCGAACATCGCTTTGTTACCCCCATCCACACGAAAACAATCGCACTGGAGATCCTGGGTACAGCAGGAGCGCGCCCTGCCGTATATTCGCTCAATGTGCGCTAAAGCCGTCCCTGCGCCTTGCGTTCGGCCAGGCTTTGGTCAAAGTTTTGCATCCCTGCCTGCTGCCCGGTTTGAATGATGCCGGGCAGTTGCCAGGTTTTCCCCTCGCGGATGAGATTCGCTGATGCTGGCGTGTTCACCAGCATTTCGAAAAGCGCCACTCGCCCGCCCTGCGCGTCACGCTCAAGCTTTTGCGCCAGTACCGCACGCAGACTCCCCGCCAGCTGGTTTCGTACCGGATCTTTTTCCTCGGCAGGAAACGTATCCACCAGCCGTTCGATGGCCTGAGACGCACCTCGGGTATGCAGCGTCGCTAACACCAGATGCCCGGTTTCTGCGGCCGTGAGCGCCAGGCGGATCGTTTCGCTGTCCCGCAATTCCCCGAGCAAAATGACGTCGGGATCTTCACGTAATGCCGCACGTAACGCCTGCGAGAAGGATGGGCAGTGCAGGCCAATTTCTCGCTGTTGAATCAGACAGCGATTGCTTTGATAAATAAACTCCACCGGATCTTCAAGGGTCAGAATATGTCCATCGGAATGGCAATTGAGATGATCCACCATCGCTGCCAATGTGGTGGATTTTCCACTGCCCGTGGCACCCGTGACCAGAATCAAGCCGTTGTCACTGGAGAGCAGCTCGGGTATCGCTTTAGGCGCCGTAAGCTCTGACAGCTTTGGACAGGTCGTTGGCAACAATCTGAGCGTTATCGAAACGCCGTGAATATGGTTAAACGCGCTGGCGCGCAATCGTTGCCCGCTGCACATCGATACGGCGAAATCCACCTGCCCATTCGCCCACCAGGCTCCCTGCTGATCGTCGTTGAGCCACATCTTCAAAAGCTGCTCGACATCCGGTGCGGGAAAAGGCGCGGACTCTAGATGACCCAAACGACGCCAGCGCGGTGGTGAATTGCTGCACAGGTGTAGATCCGAGACATTATGCTTTACACTAAGGGCCACAATTTCTTCCATATCCATACGACACTCCCCGGAAAATGAACGACATTGCGCATAACCTGGCACAGGTCAGGGACAAAATCTCAGCTGCAGCAATACGTTGCGGCCGTGCTTCAGAAGACGTTTCGCTGCTTGCAGTCAGTAAAACTAAACCTGCGAGCGCCATCGCAGAAGCGATTGCCGCAGGGCAACGTGAGTTTGGTGAAAACTACGTTCAGGAGGGTGTGGACAAAATTCGTCATTTCCAGGAAACAGGAATGATGGGTCTACAATGGCACTTTATTGGTCCGTTGCAGTCGAATAAAAGTCGTCTGGTGGCCGAGCATTTTGACTGGTGCCATACCGTCGATCGCCTGCGCATTGCCACACGTTTGAACGAGCAACGCCCTGCGGACAAAGCGCCACTGAACGTATTGATTCAAATAAACATCAGTGACGAAAACAGCAAGTCGGGCATTGCGCTTGCTGAGCTTGACGCGCTGGCGGCTCAGGTGGCGGAACTCCCCGGTCTACGTCTGCGTGGACTGATGGCGATCCCCGCCCCAGAAACAGAGTATGAAAGGCAGTTTGCCGTGGCACAGCAAATGGCTGTAGCATTTGAAGCGCTTAAAGCACGCTACGTTACCGTAGACACGCTTTCACTGGGCATGTCGGACGATATGGAAGCCGCAATCGCGGCAGGCAGCACGATGGTGCGCATCGGCACAGCAATTTTCGGTGCGCGCGATTACACCCAATAATAAGGAAACCTGAGGAACGCCATGAAGACGTTGACTTTCCTGCTCTCAACGGTCATTGAGCTGTACACGATGGCGCTGCTGTTACGCGTCTGGATGCAGTGGGCCCGTTGTGATTTTTACAATCCATTCTCGCAGTTTGTCGTGAAAATTACGCAACCTGTCATTGGCCCGCTGCGCCGTATCATCCCACCGATGGGGCCGATCGATAGCGCCTCCATGCTGGTGGCGTTTATCCTCAGCATTCTCAAAGCCATTGTGTTGTTTATGGTGATCACCTTCCAGCCAATCATCTGGATTGCCGCGGTGCTCATTCTGCTGAAAACCATTGGCCTGCTGATCTTCTGGGTGCTGCTGGTGATGGCCGTTATGAGCTGGGTAAGCCGTGGTCGCAGCCCGGTTGAGTACGCGATGATTCAGTTGACCGAGCCATTGCTGCGTCCGATTCGTAATTTACTGCCTTCCATGGGCGGTATCGATTTTTCACCAATGATCCTGGTGCTGCTGCTGTATGTGCTGAACATGGGTATCGCTGAGCTGTTACAGTCAACAGGCAACATGCTGCTGCCGGGGCTGTGGATGGCATTATGAGTGCAGTAAGCACTTGCGCCGATGGGCTGGTTTTACGGCTGTATATTCAGCCTAAAGCCAGCCGTGACAGCATTGTTGGAATGCATGGCGACGAGTTAAAAGTCGCCATTACCGCCCCACCCGTTGACGGCCAGGCTAACGCGCATTTGACCAAATATCTGGCTAAACAGTTTCGCGTCGCCAAAAGTCAGGTCATTATTGAAAAGGGTGAGCTGGGGCGCCATAAACAGGTAAAAATCCTTAACCCGCAAAACATCCCGACGGAAGTCGCGGCACTGACAGAGTAGGAAATACCATGCAGAAAGTTGTTCTCGCTACCGGTAACGCCGGTAAAGTGCGCGAGCTGGCCTCGCTATTAAATGATTTTGGCCTGGACGTCGTGGCGCAAACTGAGTTGGGCGTAGATTCTGCGGAAGAGACCGGTCTGACCTTTATCGAAAATGCGATTTTGAAAGCGCGTCACGCCGCACAGGCAACCGGCCTGCCCGCTATCGCCGATGACTCCGGTCTGGCGGTTGATGCGCTGGGCGGCGCGCCGGGTATTTATTCCGCACGGTATTCCGGCGTTGACGCAACTGACCAACAGAATCTGCAAAAGCTACTCGAAACGCTAAAAGACGTGCCGGATGCACAGCGTCAGGCGCAGTTCCACTGTGTGCTGGTCTATTTGCGTCATGCCGAGGACCCGACACCGATTGTCTGCCACGGAAGCTGGCCTGGCGTGATTGCTCGCGAATCCGCAGGCAACGGTGGTTTTGGCTACGACCCGATTTTCTTTGTCCCGTCTGAGGGCAAAACCGCGGCAGAACTGACCCGCGAAGAAAAAAGTGCGATTTCCCACCGGGGTCGCGCGTTAAAACTGTTACTGGAAGCATTACGTAATGGCTAATTTGCCGCCTCTGAGTCTGTATATTCACATTCCCTGGTGCGTGCAGAAATGCCCGTACTGCGATTTCAATTCGCACGCGCTGAAAGGCGAAGTGCCGCATGATGACTATGTTCAGCATCTGTTAAGCGATCTGGATGCCGACGTATCTTACGCACAGGGACGTGAAGTTAAGACTATTTTCATAGGTGGTGGTACGCCGAGCCTGCTTTCTGGCCCAGCCATGCAGACGCTGCTGGACGGTGTGCGTGCGCGTCTGAATCTGGCAGCAGATGCAGAAATTACCATGGAAGCGAATCCAGGCACCGTTGAGGCCGATCGTTTTGTCGATTACCAGCGTGCTGGGGTAAACCGCATTTCCATCGGGGTGCAGAGTTTTAGCGAGCCAAAACTTAAACGTCTGGGCCGTATTCACGGTTCGGCAGAGGCCAAGCGAGCGGCGCATCTTGCGACCGGTCTGGGGCTGCGGAGCTTTAACCTTGATTTGATGCACGGCCTGCCGGATCAGTCACTGGAAGAGGCGCTTGACGATTTGCGCCAAGCGATTGAACTCAATCCGCCGCATCTCTCCTGGTATCAGCTGACCATCGAGCCTAATACGCTGTTTGGCTCACGTCCGCCGAAATTACCGGATGACGATGCGCTGTGGGATATTTTTGAGCAAGGACATCAGATTCTGACGGCGGCGGGATATCAGCAGTACGAAACTTCAGCCTACGCAAAGCCGGGTTATCAGTGCCAGCACAATCTCAACTACTGGCGCTTCGGCGACTATTTGGGGATTGGCTGTGGCGCGCACGGCAAAGTCACCTTCCCGGACGGACGCATTTTGCGCACCGCCAAAACGCGCCATCCGCGCGGGTATATGGAAGGCCGTTACCTTGAGCGCCAGCATGATGTGGAAGTGGCAGACAAGCCGTTTGAGTTCTTTATGAACCGCTTCCGTTTGCTGGAACCGGCGCCGCGAGCAGAGTTTACGCGTTACACGGGGCTGTCTGAGTCTGTTATTCGCCCGCAAATTAACGAGGCGCTGACACAAGGTTATCTCACGGAGTGCGATGCGTTCTGGCAAATCACCAAGCACGGAAAACTGTTCTTAAACTCCCTTCTTGAGCTGTTCCTCGCCGACGATTCCTGAAGACAGATTCAGGATTTCGCATCCCGCTCTGCTGGCTGACCAAAAGGCCGGCAGAGTGTGGGGATGGAAAAATCAAAACAACTCCGAATTGAAATGACACCTGAGGAATCAAGGCTCTGGTATCTACTGCGAGCTCGCCGGTTCTTTGGCTATAAGTTTCGCCGCCAGATGCCGATTGGGCCTTATATCGTGGATTTCGCCTGTTTTAAGGCGAGCCTGATAGTGGAGCTGGACGGGGGTCAGCATCAGGACGACGTTGAGTATGATCAACGCAGATCGGCATTTTTGAATGACAATGGCTGGAAAGTGATTCGGTTCTGGAATAACGAGTTCAGATCGAATGAAGAGGGAGTGCTGAGGGTTATTCTGGAGCACCTTCAATGCCTGATGCCCTCACCCTAACCCTCTCCCACAGGGAGAGGGAACTCTTTCGTTGTCGCTTCTGCCTGGAACAGGGAACGTATTCGCCCTCTCATACATGTAGAACGAGAACATTTTCTCCCACTCTTCCATATAGAACGAGAGCGTTTTCTTCCTCTATTCCATATAGATCGGGAGTGTTTTCTTCTTCTATTCCATATAGAACGGGGGCGTTTTCTTCCTCTCTTCCATATAGAACGAGAGCGTTTTCTCCCTCTCCCTTGGGGAGAGGGCCGGGGTGAGGGGCTCCGCGTGCAGAGATCTTATTTCAGCGATCCCACCAGCGCTTTGCGGCTATCTTCCAGCGATACCACGCGCTTGCACACATCTTTGCCAAACTTCTGGAAATCGGCTTCCTGGTTTTTCCACTCATTTTGAATCGAGGTTTGCAGACCACCCAGGCTACCTAAAACGCCCTGCAGCGGATTGCCACCGCCTTTCAGAACGGCTTTCGCACCCATCTCATTGATGCTGTCCTGCAGGATGCCGCCCATCGCCTGATTCACCAGGTTCTGGCCGTCGGCGCGCACCTGATCGATAGCCTTGTAGTGGAACGTCAAGCCGTCGGTACGATGCTCAAGAATGCGGTTCATCTGTTCTTTCAGCTGCGCGTCCAGCTTGGTCAGGCGAGAGCGCATATTGCTGTTCTCACCCACTTCTTTAGCGATGATCTTATCCAGCGCCACGCGGCCTTTCTCTACGCGGGTTAGCGCACCTTCATCAATCCAAGGAAGCGCGGCGCGGAGATCGGCCTGATAATCTTTTGCCTGCTCGCGCTGGGCCGCGCTCAGGGTATATTGTTTGCCGTTAAACATCACATTGCCATCGGGCGTGATGACCAGGTTGCCGTTTTCGCCTTTCACCTGGACGGTTTGCGGATTCAGGATCACATCGTCGCGCGGTGTGACTTCACATTTGTATTCCGCATGCGCCGTCAACGCGGTCGTCATCAGTGCCACAGCCAGCAGCGTTTTGTGCATCATATTAATCCCTCAAGACAAAACGGGCCGGCATTTGCCGGCCCTTTGCTAGTTAGTCCCACCAAATATCGAAAAGTTCGCTGACGCGTACCTCTTCGAATTTGCGGTCTTCCAGCCATTTACGTACAAGCGCCTGCTGCTCTTCGGTGCATTTACCGATTTCTTGCTTGCAGATCAATCCTTCCCACGACAGGTAGCCACTGCCATCAAACGCCAGTTTATTTGGCTCGATGACTTCATCAATAAAGGCGTCAACTTCCTTATCAATCGTTTCTACACTGGTGCCTTCCGGGAAACGCCATGCGACAGAAAAACCCACTTCCTGGAATTCTTCGATGTGCATCTTTTTACGCAGACGACGGCTACGGTTTACCATTATTTCACCCTCTCGAACATTAAGTCCCATACACCGTGACCAAGACGATGGCCACGCTGTTCAAATTTCGTCACCGGACGTGAATCCGGGCGCGGTACATAATCGTTATTCTCAGACAGGTTTTTGTACCCATCCAGAGACGACATAACTTCCAGCATATGTTCCGCATACGGCTCCCAGTCGGTCGCCATATGGAAGACGCCGCCGAGTTTTAGCTTACTTTTCACAAGCTCAGCAAACTCTGCCTGAACGATGCGGCGTTTATTATGACGTGCTTTGTGCCATGGGTCAGGGAAAAAGAGCTGAACCATGTTCAAAGAATTGTCAGGAATCATTTTGTGCAGCACTTCGACCGCGTCGTGGCACATTACACGCAGGTTCTCGACGCCCTCTTCGTGCGCGTTTGCCAGGCACGCGCCCACCCCCGGGGAGTGAACCTCAATACCCAGGAAGTTTTGCTCCGGACGCGCTTTCGCCATCGTCACCAGCGACGTGCCCATGCCAAAACCAATCTCCAGCGTGATCGGCCCATTGCGACCAAAAAGCGCTTCAAAATCGACCGGCTGTTCGCTGAACTCAACGCCCATCACCGGCCAGTAGTTATCCAGCGCGTGTTGCTGCCCTTTCGTCAGGCGCCCCTGACGGCGGACAAAGCTGCGAATACGGCGCAGCGGGCGACCGTTTTCATCAAATTCCGGTGAAATGACGTCATTTTTCATAAAAGAGTAGTCTGCTTGTGAGAGTGTTCGGGAAACGGGCATTATCCAAAGTTAAGCCTCGTATGCAAGCATGGGAAAGATCCGGTTTACAGCCGAAGGGCGCTGTGCTGCAATCTGCGTCCCAAATAAGGTGAATCCATGACCATGCATGCCTCTCAATTTTCAGCCCAGGTGCTGGACTGGTACGACAAATACGGGCGTAAAACCCTGCCCTGGCAAATTGAAAAAACACCGTACAAAGTATGGCTCTCTGAGGTGATGTTGCAACAAACGCAGGTCGCGACGGTGATTCCTTATTTTGAGCGCTTTATGACGCGCTTCCCGACGATCACCGATCTCGCCAATGCGCCCTTGGACGAAGTGCTGCATCTGTGGACGGGTCTCGGCTATTACGCCCGCGCGCGCAATCTGCACAAAGCCGCGCAGCAGGTGGCAACGACGCATCAGGGTAAATTCCCGGAAACCTTTGAAGAAGTCGCCGCGCTGCCTGGCGTTGGGCGTTCTACCGCAGGCGCGGTGCTGTCCCTTTCTCTTGGCAAACATTTTCCGATTCTCGACGGCAACGTGAAACGTGTGCTGGCCCGCTGTTATGCGGTGGATGGCTGGCCGGGTAAAAAAGAGGTCGAAAAGCGTTTATGGGAAATCAGCGAAGCCGTCACACCGGCGAAAGGTGTTGAGCGTTTTAACCAGGCGATGATGGATTTAGGCGCGATCGTGTGCACGCGTTCAAAACCAAAATGCGAGCTTTGCCCGGTTAACAACTTGTGCGTGGCCTACGCGAATCATTCATGGGCGCAATATCCGGGTAAAAAGCCCAAGCAGACGATTCCGGAACGTACCGGGTATATGTTGCTGATGCAGCACGGTGATGAAGCGTATCTCGCCCAGCGGCCGCCGAGCGGTTTGTGGGGCGGATTATTCTGTTTCCCGCAGTTCGAAACTGAAGAAGGGCTGCATCAGTGGCTGGCAGATCGTGGAATCAACGCCGATAATCTCACGCAACTGACTGCATTTCGCCACACGTTTAGCCATTTCCATTTAGATATTGTGCCAATGTGGCTTCCCGTGTCCTCATTCACCTCATGCATGGATGAAGGAACGGGTCTCTGGTATAACTTAGCGCAACCGCCATCAGTCGGGCTGGCCGCTCCGGTGGAGCGCCTGTTACAACAATTACGTGCCGGAGCAGTGGTTTAGCTTTGGTAACATCAAGAGGAATGAGTATGGCCAGAACAATTTTTTGTACCTATCTGCAGCGCGA
>Ga0308165_1004734_pt1 | contig 13166 bp, 6 predicted proteins | sample PhyWR2_FD_201032 | JGI IMG/M metagenome (GOLD analysis project Ga0308165, IMG submission 201032) | Phyllosphere microbial communities from UC Gill Tract Community Farm, Albany, California, United States - DLSLW.R2 | ecosystem: Host-associated > Plants > Phyllosphere > Unclassified | place: USA...
GCGGTAAGATTGGCCGTTTCGGAAATAATTTCGTCTAATGGAGCTGTAATCAAAGTCAAGGGTGTGCGAATTTCGTGAGATATCTGTGTAAAGAATTTTATTTTCTTTTCCTGTTCCCGTTCTGAATTGATCAACATCTCACGTTCAACAACAAACTTGATGACAAAATGTGCCCCCAGGGTAAACAAGCCGGCATACAACAGATAAGCCCACCAGGTTCTCCAAAAGGGAGGTTTAATATCGATATTGATCCGTAGGGGTATACTGCTCCAGATGCCGTCGTTATTACTGGCGAATATGGTCAAGGTATGCATTCCGACTGGAATATTGGTATATCGTATTGACGGAGTACTTGTTTCAAGCCAATCCTTGTCAAAACCATCGAGCTTGTATCGGTATCTATTCTTTTGCGGTTTGATGAAATTAGAACCTGAGAAATTAATCGTAACAAAGTTTTCATTATGTCGGAGTTTGAGCTGATAACTGTTGGGATCTGTTGTTTTCTGAATCCGTCCGTAGTTCAATGGTGTCTCTTCGAGAAAGATATTTCGGAAGAGTACCTCAGGGATAGTCAGATTGAAAATTATTTTTCGGGTATCCAGAGTAACTACACCATTGAGTGTTGTGACGAATAGTGTTCCTGTTTTGCTGGCGAAGACTTTGGCTCCAAGTAGATTTTTGACCGGTAAACCGTCATACTGATTCAGGAGGTAGCTATGTTTTGTTTTGGGATTATAGCATATTAATCCATTTTTACTGGTAAGCCATACCTGATTGTTCACAAAGATGGGCCAACCTAGCGAATTGTTCGGAAAGCGAGATACCTTGGTTAAGTGATCATGCTGATCAAAATGATATAAGTATTCTTTGGATGTCAGCCAGATGTCCCCGTTCGGATGAACATAAAATCCACCTAGCGTCAATGTATCCAGCTGTTTTATTGGTTTTATGTTTGATTCATTCGTTTTTTTGCGAAAAAGTGTACCTCCTCTGAGAAAATAGGTCTGCTGTTTATTGTCCGCTTGGATATCATCAATTGTGCCTGTTTTTAATGCAGCGTTATATGCTGCAGGTTTTCCAGGATCGACGATGTAAAGCCCTTTATTGGTTCCGAGGTAAATGCGGTGAACTGGATCGACATAAATGCTATAAATATTGTTTTTGAGATTCAGGAGATCTTTTTCCAGGTAAAAGTGTTGTGTGTTTCCAGATTGTGCATCGATAATGGAATAGCCCCCGCCATACTGTGCCGCATAAATTTTGTTATCTCTAACGTATAGATCCTTGATCAGGTTTGACTGGGTTAATTTAGACAAAGGGGAGGTCATTTCTGTTCTTTTGTCAATTTTGTTGATTCCTTCTTCTTCTGTTCCAATCCAAAACGCATTTTCTGACTCTGCGAAACTGCCGGTGATATCGCTATTGAGGCTGAGACCTGGACGCGAACGTGTTGAATAATGCTGTATGGGGATCAGATCGGGGTAGATGGCATTGATTCCTCCAAAATAAGTTCCTATCCAGGTGATCTGTTGTCGATCAATAAAGATATCATAGATAGAGTTTTGACTCAATGAGTTTTTGACGGAGGTATTATGTTTATAGTTTAAGAAATGTGGTGCCCCATTAAAGATGGAGAGTCCTTTTAATGTACCGATCAGTAGGTCTCCTTGTTTAGTTGGGACAATTTTCCTGATGTTATTGCTGAGCAGATTGCTATTTGTTTCTGTTAGATTATTCCATTTTTTATCAACGAAGTTGTATTGGAATATTCCATGCAATTTTGTGCCAACCCACAGGATGTTTTTATGAAGATACATTGTGCTGAAAATCTGATCTTTTAAAGGCAGGGGGGATGCTATAAGATTCTGGATCGTAGAAATTTGATTATTTTTTAATGAAAAGGACGTTATACCATCCATGCTCGCCATGATATAGGTTTCCGGTCCTGTCTGAATAATCGATTGTACACGGGATTGGTTAATGATTTTTTTGAGATTGTAGGTGCCTGCTGTGGGGATAGCCTGATAGAGCCCTTTATCTGTGCACAGAAATATTTTGTCTGAAAAGATCTGTATGTCGGCGACGGCAATTTTTTCTTGAAAAGGTTTTCCCTGTTTAAATACCGCTTTGCGTTTGTCGATATCGAAAATGAATAACTGCGTTGCTGTAGCAATGAAAAGGTCATTATTTGCGTTGATGGCAATCTTGTTAATGTAATCTACCTTTTTAAATACCGTATCCTGTACGAGAATATTGGTGATATTTTGGGAGTCATATACAAAAAGGTTGGCTCCGCCGCCGAACCAAAGTTTACCTTGTTTATCTTGAGCAATTGCTAATACCGCCTGTTTATCCAATACGTTCTCCTGGCTTAGTGTCTCAAATTTTAAATTCTGGGCATGACAAATGGAAATGATGGATATCAACAGCAGAAATTGTCGCGATAAAATAGGTAGTATGCTCATGGTTATGGGGTATTTGTGTCAAATTTAAGATTTTACCCCCAAATATTTATGAATTTCACCCCTCTTAATTTGCTCATAGACTCATCTTTGACCTATTAAACAACCAATTTTTATTATAAAACTAATTTCCTAAAGTATGGCAAAGTTTTACAAAGTTGGACTGTCTGCTATGATGATGTTTACTGTGGGTGCGAGTATGGCACAACAGAAAATTTCAATTACGGGGCGGATTACAGACAGTCAAGGAGCACCTTTATCGGGTGTAACGATTCGAGAAAAGGGCGGAAAGACCGCCACTTCAACAAATGAGGCAGGTCAATATGCCATTTCTGTTTTAGAAAATGCTACATTACTGATTTCATATATAGGATATCAGGATCAAGAAATCAATCCTAAAGGGCGTTCGATAATTAATATCAGTCTGGAAAAAAACACCTCAGCGCTTGATGAAGTTGTTGTTGTGGGTTATGGCACGCAGAAAAAAGTCAATTTGACTGGATCTGTCGCTACTGTCGGTGCAGATAAACTTACAAATAGACCGATAATGAACCTTGCCGCGGCTCTAGGTGGAACTGCACCTGGTATACGTGTTACGCAGGGCAATGGGAATCCCGGAAGCGAGGATGTGTCCATTCGTGTTCGTGGTACAGGGTCTTTCAATAATAATAACCCGCTGATTCTTGTTGATGGTGCTGTAGCCGATATGGTTCCATTAAATACGGATGATATCGAGAATATTTCTATTTTGAAAGACGCGGCTTCAGCAGCAATTTATGGATCTCGTGCTGCTAATGGCGTCATTCTCGTAACTACTAAAAAAGGGCGGAAAGGTGAGGCGCCTAAAATAACATTCAATGCATTGTATGCGCGTGAGAAAGCGCAAACTGATTTGAAATTTATGTCGAGTACAGCAGATTGGATGGAACTACACAACATCGCTAAGGTGAATGCTAACCCGACTTCGACATCTCCTGATTATACACTTTCAACGATTGAAGACTGGCGCAAAGCAAATGCTGATCCTAATGGTACATATACTAATCCGATCACTGGGAACAGCATCCCTAATTGGTTGGCATATCCAAATACTGATTGGGCGCAGGTTCTCTTCCAGCCTCAATATTATCAGCGATATGGTGTTTCAGTAACTGGAGGGAGTGATAAATCTTCTTATCTCATGTCCGCCGGATACCAAAATAATCCTGGAACGTTGGCAAATACTGGAATGAAGAGATTCAACATTCGGACCAATTTGGAAACAAAAATTGCGGATAGAATTACTTTTGGAACACAAACCTATGCTACAAAGGAGTATAAGCAGCCTGGTAGCACTTCAATGACTTATTTGCTTCAGGCTTTTCCAGGAATGACACCAATTTATGAGGGAAAATATGGATCCAGTGAAGATCCCAACACAACAAATAAGGATAATATTCTCCAACAGGTGGCTTCGAATGGTGGAGAAAACAACTACACACGTATCAATAGCACATGGTATGCTAACGCGGACCTTTGGAAGGGAATTATTGCAGAGGCTCGCTTTAACTACAGTGAGTATACGCGTGAAGATGAAAATTATTCCCAAAATTTGCCGAGGTATAGTTTTAGAGAAAGCTTTGAGAAGCCTAAAGAGGGTATAGGAAATTTGGACCAGGCGACAACTTACCGTTTTTCTTATAAATCTTCCAGTTATACAGCGAATGCATTATTGCGTTATGCACATACTTTTGGAAAACACGATGTTGGCGGATTAGTAGGTTACGAGCAATATTATTCAAAGACAAGTGGGTTTAATGCTACTCAACGAGGATTGCTTGATTGGAGTGTTACTGATATAAACTCGGGAGGTACAATGGAGTCCATTGGCGGCTCTGATCAGAATAGAAAAGATAATGCAAAAGCGGAGAACGCAATGATTTCTTATTTTGGGCGGGTAAACTATGCCTATGATGGTAAATATTTGTTCGAAGGAAACTTTCGTTCGGATGCGTCATCTAAGTTTGCTCCAGGACATCGCACAGGATTTTTCCCTTCTTTCTCGGCAGGTTGGGTTATCAGTAACGAAGGGTTTTTTGATCCAGCCAAAACAACGGTTAATTACTTAAAGCTTAGAGGGTCCTATGGAACCTTAGGGAATACAATAAGTGGAAATTACGATTGGCAGACTCTTTATCAGAAAGTGAATAATGTATTTAACGAGTCGGTTGCGAATGGGGTTATTCAGCAAACTATCCAAAATCTTAGTTTATCATGGGAGAAACTAACGACATATAATGTTGGGTTGGAAGCCAGTTTCTTAAATCGTCGTTTGAGTGTCGAGGCCGATATGTATTCCCGAAAGACTTCTGATATCTTAACGGCAGCTATTATTTATTTGACGATGGGTAATATCAATGCACCGATGTCCAATACTGCTTCAATGAATAATAAAGGGATAGAACTAAATTTGGGGTGGAACGACAAAATTGGAGATTTCAGGTATGGAGTTAGTGGTAATATCTCTTACAACATGAACAGAGTTTCCGGATTTAAAGGAACGTTAAAGTATGAACAAGATCCATCGACTCTCGATATTTGGGGTAATCCAACTTGGCGTTATACGAATTTAGCAGATGTGTCTACAGGAGGAAACGAGCGTCGTGTGGAACAGCATATGCTTGACGAATGGTTTTTAAGAAAGCCTTACGCGGGTACTGGAACTTATATGAAATCTGATGGAAGTGTAGATCCCAATGGTGGTCCAACAGATGGAATGATTCGTACTAAAGCCGACCTGGAGTGGGTGAAATCCATGATTGCTGCAAATTATTCTTTCAATAACAATACAGTGGGCCCGGGAGCAGCAAATATTTGGTATGGACAAATGCTTATGGCAGATGCGAACGGTGATGGTAAGTACGGTAATGATGATGACCGTGAATTCACTGGGAAGTCTTCTGTTGCCAAATTTGTGTTTGGCTTAAATCTGACAGCAGCGTACAAGGGCTTTGATCTAAGCATGCTTTTGGCGGGACGTGTCGGCTCTTATCATTATATTAATGAGCGTGGATCTAATGGATCAATCTTAGCGAATACAGGTGATCAATTGCCAGCAGATGCCTGGACCAAATATTATTCTTATGATGCAGTAAGAGCAAATAGCGATTATGATAATTATGATCCTGCTACAGATCCAAATGCAAATATAAATGGTAAATATCCACGTTTACTTTCTTCAAGTTCAATCATGCAGGCTAATACATTCTATCTGTACAATACCTCGTATTTAAAGTTAAAGTCTTTGCAGTTGGGGTACACATTTCCTAAAAAATGGATTAATCAAGCTAAAATTAAAGACTTAAGGGTATTTGTAACTGGAGAAAACCTATTGACTTTTAAACATAAAGACTTTCCAGGAGTGGACCCGGAATTAGGTGGTTCATTGATTGTTTATCCGATCGCGAAGTTATATTCCGCCGGGGTATCAGTAACTTTTTAACTTAATCTCAGAACAGAAGGATAAGTTAATTTGAGTTTTCAATAGAGTAAGACTTAGACTAGCATCTTAATCTTAAACTCTGTTTAGTCAAATAAAATAGAAATAGAGATGAAAAAAATATTAAAATCTGTCATAGCAATTGGTATAGCAAGTTCTTTATCGTCTTGTACGAAAATATTGGACCTTGCACCTAATGACAAAATATCTTCGGGAACAATGTGGTCAACGGAAACGCTGGTTGATCAAGGGGTAATAGGTGTTTACTATTCGTTACAACGTCCGGTAAGAAGTGACGGAATTGTAGGGACATCTGCAAATATTGGGTATTATGCTTATGAGGCATTTGGTATGACTGGTCAAGGTGAATATAACTTAAATAACCTTTTCTCCAGCGCTGTGAATCCAAGTAATTCCTATTTTTCATTCCAATGGAAATGGTTGTACGATGGTGTACATCGCGCTAACGATGCAATTGTTCATATTCCCGGTGCGACGATGGCTCAGGAGAAAAAGAATAAATTAGTAGCCGAATGTAAAGTATTACGAGCCTTTTTTTACATGCGGCTCAATGAACTGTATGGTCGGAATGGTTTAGGTGTTCCTATTTACACCGAGCCTATCAGTCCTGCAGAAGGTAATAAAGGGCAGAGTTCAGAAGAGGATGTTTGGGCGCTTATTATTAAAGATTTGACTGATGCAATCAATGAGAGTGCTTTGCCGAACAATCAAATCCAAGGTGAAGGACGTGTGAGTAAAGGTGCCGCTTATGCACTACGTGGCCGTGCTTATCTTATGACCAAAAAATACGATCAGGCAGTTGCTGATTTTGCGAAAGTTGGAGAGAGCGGCTATAAACTCTTTTCAAATTATAAGCAATTATTTAAAGTTGCCAATGAACGTTGTGAAGAGATGATTTTGAGCGTTCAATATATTGAGGAACCTTCAGGATACGGTTCTGCCGTACAGAAATATACCGCCGCATTTCAACAGGGAGCAAAAGATAGTAGAGGGTGTTGGACAGATTTGCAAGTAACCCCGGCTTTGGTCAATTTGTATGAAGAAATAATTGATGGTACTACTGTACGTCCTTTTAGTTGGTCGGATTATATTCCTGAATGGAATACTGTAAATGCTTTAGGAGCTCCCAATAGAAAGGTCTTTTTTATACGAGACCAAAAAGTTAACGGAAATGATGTTCACCCTACGGTAACCACAGTAATCAATACAGAATTAAATAAATTGAATAGTACTGCGCGAGTGTTGTATCTGCCTGAGGGTAACGAAGCACGGCTTAAAGCAGCTTATGCAAATAGGGATCCACGGTTAGCTTATAATGTAGTGACTCCTTATGCATCTTTCCAGGGAGTGAATAGCAATTCCACGGCTGCAGGTATGTATACATACAGATTCCCAGTCACAGGTAAGTACTATGTAGACCAATCTGGAGCTGAGCCCAATTTAAATAGTAGTTTACCTGGTAGTTATTATACTTCGGGAAGTGCCAATGCGCAGGCAGAATTTAAGTATATCCATCGTAAGTTTGTGGGCGAAGGGTTAGAATATGCTCGCCGTGAGCAAAATCCGGTCGACGAACCTATTATTCGTTATGCTGATGTTTTGTTGATGTGGGCAGAAGCATTAGTCGAAATGAATGATTTACCTGGTGCGATGGCAAAAGTAAAACAGGTCAGAGATCGGGTTGGAATTCCAACAATGGCCTCTTCTTTTTCAGATCAAACCAAAGCACGGAATTATGTACGAGATGAACGGCGCCGGGAATTAATTGGTGAAGGAGTTAACTTTTTTGATGAAATGCGTTGGAAGACACTGAAAGAAACAAAGTTCAACGAAAAATTCGCACAACATGTTTGGGGTGGCACAGAAAATACTGGTGGTACCACTTATGAATGGATAGGTGACCAATGGTACACGTGGCCAGTCCCTAAATCTGAAATAGAGTTAAATAAAAATTTGAAGCCAACACCAGGGTGGGTTTATTAAGTAAAGAAGTTGTTATCAATCGCTCACGCAATCGTTTGCTAGAGCGATTGATTTTTTTTGATTTGTTTTTTTAGCTTAAAATAAAGATTTTTAATGTTTTGTGTAACACTTCGATTATGTTCGTTATAAACCAATGTCAATGAAAAGAAGACTCTTATTAAAACTATTGGGCGGTGCCGGGATGGGCGCACTGGCGACATCTTTTGCTGGTGATGCGAAAGCCAATGTTGCCGCGTCGGAAAGAAATAATTACAGCGAGAACGATCGTGCCTATTGGGTGTCTATTTTACATAAGATGGCTGCTCCAATATTAGGCAATATCAGTAAGCAACAATGGCGTAAAAATATGCCGATGGAAGTGAGCCCTACTTTTGATAGTCGAGACCCTGGAGTCGGATACTTAGAAGCTTTCGGTCGTTTGTTGGCAGGTATGGCTCCTTGGTTGGCTTTGCCAGATGACGCAACTGAAGAAGGTCAATTGCGTAAAAAATTACGTGACCAAGCATTACTCGGTATACAATATGGTGTCGATCCTAAATCGCCGGATTATTTTACCTGGCGAGGCCCTTCATCCCAAACACTCGTCGATGCGGCGCATCTTGCGCTGGCTTTTTTGAGGGCCCCACAGGCTTTATGGCAGCCTTTGGACCAAGTTACTAAAAAAAGAGTAGTTGAAGAATTCAAACTGCTGCGGAAGATCAAGCCGAATGAGAGTAATTGGTTGCTGTTTGCCGCGATGACAGAGACATTTCTCTATAGCATCGGGGAGGAGTGCGCGCGTGAAAAGATCGATTATGCAGTCAATAAATTTGATCAGGAATGGTATGTCGGAGATGGCTGGTACAGCGACGGCGCCCGTTTTAGTTTTGATCATTACAATGGGTATGTGATTCACTGCATGCAGGTTGAGTCGCTACGCCATAATATTACCGCCGGCGGAAAATACAAAGAAATGTATGATAGAGCGTATAAACGAATGCAGCGCTATGCACATCATTTGGAACGTATGATTTCTCCAGAAGGTCACTATGTCGTTGTCGGTCGCTCGTCAACTTATAAGAATGCAGCGTTCCAACCTTTGGCGACAGTTGCTTTAGAAAACAAGCTACCTGAGGATATCTCAAAAGGACAGGTCCGGGCAGCTCTTACAGCGATATTAAGGCATATTTATATTGACAAAACCTTTGCCTCGTCAGGATGGCTGCGTATGGGAGTGGTAGGTGATAAACAATCCAATCTCGCAGATTACTATACAAATGCAGGGTCTATGTATGTGGCCTCCCTGTCATTCTTGCCTTTGGGATTACCTGCAGACGATGAGTTCTGGACCTGTGCTTCACAACCCTGGACTTCTCAGAAATGCTGGAGTGCCGAGCAATTTCCGAAGGACTATTATGTAAGTTATTAAATAAAACAAGAATAGAGGGTTCTAAATTTTATATAAACATGAAGATACAACATTATATTACGGGGGGCCTAATCATTGGGCTGGGAATGCAAGGAATTTCTTGTTCTAGTCAACGGAATTTAGGATCCGTTAAGTTGGGGCTTGACAAAGAATTCGTTCATTCAAATTTAGAAGATGCACATAAACAAATCGCTTACCTCGCAGCATCGATCAATGAATCCGATATGCCCACGACTTATAAAGATGGTAAATATGTGAATTGGGGTTCGAGTTGGTGGTGTTCGGGGTTTTATCCCGGTACAGTGCTCTATCTCTATGAATATACCAAAGATGAGAAGCTATTAACGGAAGCGAAAAGTAAGTTAAAAGAACTCGAGAAGGAGAAGAACAACAAGGGAACACATGATTTGGGCTTTATGTTATACTGCAGTTTTGGTAATGCATTACGTTTGACGGGAGATTCAGCTGCTTATAAGGAGATTTTAAGTACAGGAGCAGCATCGCTGGCAACACGTGTCCATGTAGCACCGCAAACGATTCGTTCATGGGATGGTGGCAAAAACTGGGATGACCAACCCTGGACCTATCCAGTGATCATCGACAATATGATGAACCTGGAGTTTTTGACGGAAGTTTCCAAAATGACAGGAGACAAACGCTATCGTGATATTGCTATAACGCATGCAAATACAACGATGGTCAATCACTATCGAAAAGATTATAGTTCCTACCATGTGGTGGATTACAATCCGAAAGATGGACGTATTATTTCGAGAAAGACGGCACAAGGCGCTTTTGATGAGTCTGCATGGGCTAGGGGACAGTCTTGGGGACTTTATGGTTATACAATGATGTACCGCGAAACGGGCGACAAGAAATATTTGGAGCAGGCTAGGCATATTGCTCAGTTTTATCTGAATCATCCCAATCTTCCGAAAGATCTGATACCTTATTGGGATATGGATCAGAATAAACTTACGCCGGACAGTAAATATTATAGCCAAAAAGATCTTCGCGATGTGTCGACAGCTTCAGTGACTGCTTCGGCTTTGCTGGAACTGGCACAATACACAACAGGCAGTGAAAGCCAGCTGTATATCTCGAAGGCTGAGCAGATGTTGCGCTCGCTTTCTTCTAAACCCTACAAAGCAGATTACAAGGAAGCCGGTGGCTACGTCTTGAAACATAGCGTCGGTTCAATCCCACATAAAACAGAGGTGGATGTGCCTTTAACCTATGCCGATTACTATTATGTAGAGGCATTGGTGCGGTATGACCGATTGCTCCGCGGAGAAAAGGTGATTAAACAATAGACGATAAGGCACGTTTAAACTGTTCTTAAAATAAGTGTTGTTTTAGGAACAGTTTTAGCCGTTTGTGCTCTTGGGAAAAATGCAGTTCCAACCAATCCCAAATTTTCATTGGAGCATCTCCTGTTATAATAGTCGCGATAGACCCATAATATTTGGCGAGATCTGTCACCCGGATGTGTCAGATCTATACCGCTCCGTTTATACGTTACCAATATCATAAATCTAACAAAGAATGAAAACAACAAATAGTAAAGTCAGATTTATTGAAATTACACTTATTGTGTTTTTTAGGGGTCGGTAAGTTCTTGTATTTTAAAATTGTATATTCTGATCAAGTAATCATTTGGACGTATTAGTAGGCAGTACACCTATTTTTTTACGGAGAATTTTTTAAAGCGATGCGCCGTTGATCTTTCAACCATAATTATTAATGGTGAGGCATCATTCGCTAATGATCGAGAAACTTTAGTCAATTTATCTAAAAGAAAGGAGGCCCTTATGATTTAGTTAAGACAGAAGCCAATTGTTGATAAGCTATATCTCAAAAAAGCTTATTGAAATAGTCAATTATTTATAAACACTTTTGAATTATGTTAAAAAAATCATTTGTAATAGCCTTTGCGTTATTTATTGTCACTGGTTTGTTCGTTCAAGCTAGAGATTTGAGTGTACCAGCAGCAGTAAAATTATCTAATAAACGAAATATAATTTCTACGGAAAATGTTGGGGCAAAAAAAAATACCAAAACGACTATTAAAACACTAAGCAGCACATTCGACTTTTATGTGTATAACTTTAGTAATTCACCCATTTATTTGACTTTTAGCGGGAATTTTCCAGGAGGAACCACACAGCATGTTGTAGTCCCTGCGAATACGTTGTCTTATCCAGTCAATATTCAAAGTGGAAATTATGATATTTATGCAAGTTGTCCTAGTTGGTTAACAATGTGGTATGCGATGAGCTGCGGTCATTCGGGCTCCGGACAATCTTACACTTTCGAAAATGTTTATTTGAGCGATACTGGCTGTACATCGTTAGATGTCGGAAGCAATTAAATTGCCCAAAATAATTAATGTTGCTGTCTCAATGTCTTCATTGGGGCAGCTATTTACTATTTCGGTCGAATACGATGGTAGAAGCCGAAAGAATTTTTGATCCGCTACATCGCGAAGGCTAAGCAGATGTAGCGGTCGCTTTCTTCTAAACCCTACAAAGCAGATTATAAAGAAGCCGGTGGCTATATCTTGAAGCATAGTGTCGGATCAATTCCACATAAAACAGAAGTGGATGTGCCCTTGACCTATGCCGATTACTACTATGTGGAGGCATTGGTGCGATATGATCGGTTGCTCCGAGGAGAAAAGGTAATCAAGCAATAAGGAGTGACTTTTTTAAGTTTTCAACAAAGTTATTAACACGATGTGGAAAAGTGAAGTATATAGGTACTTCACTTTTTTTGTTTTATTGGATTTAACGCTCTCAATCTAAAAACAAGTTTCTTCATGTTGTACTTGATTCTATTCTCTGTCAAATACAGTCTCTTTCATCTAGTGCACATGGGTAGTATAACATGATATTATTTTCTATATTAATAGGGGTTTTATAGGGGGATAACAGGGGGTTAACAGGGGTAGTACCCCTGTTAACCCCCTGTTATCCCCTAATAAAAATAGTGTTACTCCTTTTTTAATTCGGAATCTGATGTTAACTTGTTAATTATTTGCTCCTGAAGAAGCCAGTTACAGGTAAACTTTATATTTGATATACGTTCGATAAAGATACACGAGCAGAACTATATATTTTGCTGTATTATATTTGCCGTGTTCCATAATTTAAAACTTTGCCATTTTTTGTGACATTCATTAAATCATTTGGGCTTTTTGTACCTTTATCCCAATGACCGATATTCAAAAGAGATTCGACCGCATACTCGCTATTTATATGCATCTACAGGCTAAACCTGTGGTCACCGCCGCTGCTTTGGCGGAACGTTATGAAGTTAGTCAGCGTACGATTTATCGTGATATCAGATCCCTGATGCAAGCCGGAATTCCGATTTATGGTGAAGCGGGAAGCGGTTATTCTTTGGTGGAGGGATATAAGATGCCACCTCTGCAATTTACCCGAGAGGAAGCATTGAGTTTTGTCGCAGCGGAGAAACTGGTGGAAAAGTATACAGATCGGAATCTTGCGCATCATTTTACAACAGCATTGCTGAAAATGAAAGCCATATTGCGGGGCAATGAAAAAGAACAGGTGGCCTTAGTAGGGGATAACTTTCTGGTGCGCGGTGGGCGTCATCAATTCAATGAGAAGCTTACCCATGGCACCAATATACTGATCGAAAGCATCGCTGCAAAGAAATGTGTGGAAATATATTATTCCAAACCTTCGGATAAAACTCCAGAAAGACGGGAGATCGAAGCTGTTGGGATTTTTGTGGAGAGCAAATTTTGGTATGTCCTTGCTTTTTGTAGATTACGGAAAGATTATAGGCA
>Ga0308165_1004736_pt1 | contig 13161 bp, 18 predicted proteins | sample PhyWR2_FD_201032 | JGI IMG/M metagenome (GOLD analysis project Ga0308165, IMG submission 201032) | Phyllosphere microbial communities from UC Gill Tract Community Farm, Albany, California, United States - DLSLW.R2 | ecosystem: Host-associated > Plants > Phyllosphere > Unclassified | place: USA...
ACTGAAATCCACCCGCTCACGAAAAATTTACCTGTCGGTTCAGCCTGCGAGGCCATGTTCTCATGGCTTCGGGGTTGAAGTCGCCCCCCGCCCCGCTACACAACCCGCCGGCATGACGGACAATTCCCCCTACAGCTCCGCGCCCGTGCGCGACCCATCCCCGCAGACCGGTGAGATCGACGGCGCTATCCATCGCTACGCTCTTCGCGTGTTCTACGAGGACACCGATGCGGGCGGCGTGGTCTATCACGCCAACTACCTGGCCTGGTTCGAGCGCGCCCGTTCCGATCTGCTGGACATGCTTGGCGTCGACCAGCGCGGCGCGATCGATGCGGGTCTTGGGCTATATGCCGTTGCCGAGGCCAACTTGCGCTACCTTGCCCCGGCGCGGCTTGGCGACGCGGTGGTGATCGACACCTGGGCGGAGGCTATCGGCCGCGTCTCAGCTACGTTGCGGCAGGTCGCAAGGCGGGGCTCCGTACGGCTTTGTGAGGGCACGGTAAAGGTCGGGTTCATCAGTCCTGAAGGACGACCGCGCAGGCAACCCGAGGCGTGGCAGCGCGCTTTCGCCTCGCTGGTTCCGATATCCGCAGGCGCTGCGCCAGATCTTGGCGCGGCAGCAACCAGTTCGAAATCCGGCATAGCCGCCGCAGTATTACAATCCGGCACAGCCGGCCGGGAAGGACAAGAATGACGCTCGACCTGCTCGCCTCCACCATTTCTTTCGCTGGAGAATCCGGCGGCCTCAACCCGGTGAAGCTGTTCCTCGATGCCGACATCGTCGTTCAGGCGATCATGGCCGGCCTGGTGCTTGCCAGCGTCTGGGTGTGGACGATCATCATCACCTTTACCCTGCGCATGGGCTCGGCCTCGCGCCGCTGCAACGAGTACGAGGAGGGCTTCTGGGAGGCCCAGAACTTCGAAACCTACCAGAAGGAACGCCGCCGCGGCGATGTGCCGATGGGTAAGGTCGCAGGCGCGGGCCTGGGCGAATGGCGCCGGAACGTGGGCGTCAACGTCGACGCGGAAGGCGCGCGCCAGCGTATCGCCCTGATCATGAACGCGGCCGTGGGCGAGGAAGCCGACAAGCTGTCCGACCGCCTCAACTTCCTGGCGACCGTGGGTTCGGTGGCGCCGTTCGTGGGTCTGTTCGGCACCGTCTGGGGCATCATGAAGAGCTTCTTCGACATCGGCCAGCAGCAGAATTCCTCGCTCGCCGTCGTTGCGCCGGGCATTTCGGAGGCGTTGTTCGCCACCGCCATCGGCCTGTTCGCGGCCATTCCGGCAGTCATCGCCTACAACCGCTTCTCGCACCGGGTTAACGGTTTCGAGGGCCGCCTCCAGCGCTTTGCCGACCATCTCCATGCCGCGCTGACCCGCCAGCTGGAGCAGCGCTGATGGGAATGGGTCTCGCAGGCGGCGGCCGGGGCCGCAGGCGTGGACGTGGTTCGCGCGGGCCCATGGCCGAGATCAACGTCACGCCGCTGGTCGACGTGATGCTGGTGCTGCTGATCATCTTCATGGTCACCGCGCCGCTGCTCAAGGCGGCTGTGCCCATCGAACTGCCCGAAACGCGCGCCAAGGCGATGAGCGAGGAGCAAGGCCAGATCGAGATCACCCTGCGCCGCGATGGCGCGGTGTTCTATGAAGCCGACGAACTTTCGCCCGGCGAACTGCCGGACCGCCTTGCCGCGACGCCAAAGGACGCCGAGGGCAAGCCCCCGCTGGTCACGCTGCGCGCCGACAAGGCGCTCGACTATGGCCGGGTGATGGAGGTCATGGGCGAACTGAACCGTGCGGGCTTTACCTCGATCTCTCTGGTGACCGATGTCAGCGGCGGTTAAGGCGCGCGCGGTAGGGTCCACCTGATGGCATCGAAAGGACTGCGCAAGGATGAAGGCATTGGCTTGGGCGCCGCGATCGCGTTGCACCTGGCCGTGCTTGGGGCGATTCTATTCAGCCCGCGCCAGAACGACGTGGTCACGCCGCCCCCGCGCATCGAAGTGACGATCAGCGACGAGATCGCCAAGACCTCGACTTCGCCCAATCCCAACGCACAGGCTGCACCGGACAAGAGCCCGGAGCTGGGTGAACCGGCGCCCGAAGCCGCGCCCGTGCCGGAGGTCGAGCCTGCCCCCGCGGCACCGCCCGAGCCGAAGGCCGCTCCGGAGCCTGAGCCGCGCGTGGTGGAAAAGCCTCAGCCTCCCAAGCCTGAGCCCAAGCCGAAACCGGTGCCCAAGCCCGCGCCCAAGGCGCCGCCGAAGCCTGCCCCTAAGCCGCAGCCCAAGCCTGAGCCGAAACCGAAGCCGGCGCCTCCCAGGGCTGCGCCGAAACCCGCACCCAAGCCGGCCCCCAAGGCGCCGCCCAAGAAACCGGCTCCGACGCCCCCCCGCAAGTCGAGCGCGATCGACGATATCGTCAAGTCGAAGCCCAAGCCTGCGCCTCCGGGCCGCACGGCAGGTTCGAGCACGAGCGCGTCTCCGCCCAGGAAGGCCGGCAGCAGCGCGTTCGACGATGCGTTCAAGCCGGGTACGCCGGGGGCCAGCGCGCCCAAGCAGACCGGCACGCCCGCAGCGCAGATCGGCGCTTCCGCGCGTTCTGCGCTTGGCGCGGCGATCAGCCGCCAGCTCAAGCCGCACTGGCAGGCGCCGCAGGGTGCCGATGTCGAACTGCTGGTCACCAAGGTGCGGTTCCGCCTGGCCCGCGACGGCAGCCTTTCCGGCGAGCCGGAGGTGGTCAGCACCACCGGCCAGAACGCCGCGAACCAGGCGCAGGTGACGCGCCATCAGGAACAGGCGATCCGCGCGGTGAAGCTTGCCGCGCCGTTCAATCTGCCCGATGACCTTTACGAAGGCTGGAAGGTCGTGACGACCAACTTTGACAGAAGGCTATCGCAATGAAGATAACCCACATCCTCGCTTTGGGATTGATGCTTTCCAGTTCGCTGGCAGGAACCGGGACCGCCTTTGCCCAGGCGGCTGTCCCGGTTGCAGTGCCGGTTGCGGTGCCCCCGGCCGAGGGCGATGGCGGCCTTGAAGTCACCGTGTCGGACGACAGCGAGTGGCAGGACCTCGGCATCGCCATCACCTCGTTCGCCACTGACGCCGACGTGCCCACGCGCACCAATGCCGGGTCCACCGGGGCGCTGGGCCGCGCGCTGTCGCAGGTGGTCGCCGGCGATCTGAAGAACAACGGCCTGTTCAAGCCCTCTGGCCCTGACGGACTGCCGCAGCCTGCTTATGCTCAGGTCCAGGCGCCCGACTACGGCATCTGGGCCTCGCGCAGCGCCGACATGCTGGTGCAGGGCTTCGTGCGCGCGGGCGGCGACGGCACGATCACCGTGGGCTGCTATCTTTATGACGTGCGCCTCAAGCAGCAGCTCGTGAAGGGCGGCTGGCAGGTTCCGCCGTCAGACTGGCGCCGCGCCGCGCACAAGTGCGCCGACATGGTCTATTCGCGCTTGTCCGGTGAAAGTCCGTTCTTCGATTCGAAGATCGCCTATATCGCCGAAAGCGGCCCCAAGGATCACCGCATGAAGCGGCTGGCGATCATGGATTCGGACGGTGCCAATCACCGCTACCTGACCAGCGGCCAGGCCATGGCGCTGACCCCGCGCTATTCGCCGGACTATTCCAAGATCCTCTACCTGTCCTATCTCAACGGCCAGCCGAGCATCTATTCCTACGACCTTGCGACCGATCGCCAGACCCTGATCGCGCGTACCGGCAACCCCACGCTGGCCCCGCGCTGGTCGCCCGATGGCAAGTGGGTGCTTTATTCGATGGCGAAAAGCGGCACGACCGACATCTATCGCATCTCCTCGGCCGGCGGCGGCACCCCGCAGAAGCTGACCAACGGGCCGGGCATCAACATCGGCGGCAGCTATTCGCCCGATGGGCGCCAGATCGTGTTCGAAAGCGACCGTTCCGGCAGCCAGCAAATCTACGTGATGGCGTCGGACGGCTCTGGCCAGAAGCGTATCAGCTTTTTCGGCGGGCGTGCCGCGACCCCGGAATGGAGCCCGCGCGGCGACCAGATCGCCTTCACGCACATCGCGGGCAACCTGCGCGTGGCTGTGATGAGCCCGAGCGGCGGCGGCATGCGCCACCTCACCGATTCGTGGCAGGACGAGGCGCCTACCTGGTCGCCTAACGGGCGCATCGTGCAGTTCTTCCGTACCACCAAGAGCACCGGCGTCGCCGGGATTTGGCAGGTCGACCTGACGGGCCGTAACGAGCGCAAGCTGCCCACTCCGGTCGGCGCTTCGGACCCGGCCTGGGGCCCCGTCCGCCCCTGATCGCGCCATGTTCGAACGGGCACCAGCGGCTTTTTACCGATTCGTTGGCGCCCGTTCAGGATAACTGTGTTAAATATTGAACGGAACTACAGACCATGCCGGCCATTCTAGGGGGCTGAGCAGCATAGGAGACCGCCTGATGCCTTCCATTCTCACGTTTGCCCGGATGAACCGCGCCGGAACCGTGGCTATTGTCGTCGCCGGTGCGCTGGCGCTCTCGGCTTGCGGCAAGAAAGCCCCTGCACAGCTTCCGCCCGAGCCGGGCCCGGCCACCTCGACGACCGACTCCAACAACTCGTCGATGGGCGCCGTGGCAGGCAGCCAGGCAGATTTCGTCTCGAAGATGATGGGGTCGGACACGATCTACTTCGCGCTCGACAAGTCCGACGTCGATGCCGAAGACCAGCAGGCGCTGTCCAAGCAGGCGCAGTGGCTGATGCAGTACCCCGCCAAGCGCGCGACCATCGAAGGTCACGCGGACGAGCGCGGCACCCGTGAATACAACCTCGCGCTGGGCGAGCGCCGGGCCAACTCCGCCAAGAACTACCTCATCAGCCTGGGCGTCGATCCTTCGCGCCTCTCGACCGTCAGCTTCGGCAAGGAGCGCCCGATCGCGCTGGGTTCGGACGAGCAGTCCTGGGCGCAGAACCGCCGCGCCGTGACCGTCACGATTGACTGATCGGGCGCTGGCCGAACGATTGATGCACATCGGACCCGGAAGGCAGTTGCTGCTTTTCGGGTCCGAAACATGCCTGCGCCGCGCTGATTTCGCGCCGAAATGGCGGGCAGGGGTTGCATCGCCGTCGAGTCGCGGCTTATCGCCCCTCGGATGAGCCGCGTACGTCGATCATCTGACTGGGGATTCCCTCGCTGGCGCGGCTATGGCAGCTCGCGCGATGCGGCGCAGGTGCGTCTGTGCGACCGCCACGGGTGCAACGATCCGGGCAATTGCCCCGCACCCAAGAGCCCGAACAATCCCGACCGCTGGTACTTCTGCCAGAAGCACGCCGCCGAATACAATTCGGGGTGGGACTATTTCGCCGGCCTCGACGCCGAGGAAGCGGCCATGCGCGAGGCGCAGGAGCGTTCGGACTTTTCCGGCTTCAAGGAAACGGCGCACTATGGCTGGACCGGCTCGGGCGACGGCTCTCGCAGCGGCGATGAACTGCGCGCGCTCGAAGCGCTGGGGCTGGACCCCGATGCGGATTTCGATGCGGTGAAAAAAGCCTGGCGCAGCCGCGCCAAGGAAGTGCACCCCGATGTGCGTCCGGGCGATGCGGAAGCTGCCAAGGCCTTCCAGATCTATCAGGTAGCCTATGAAGTCCTGCGCGCGGCCGAAGACCGCCGCGAGTGGAAGGGCTAGGCGCCGGGCCCCTGAACCGCGCGTACCGCGATTGCGGAGCGGCTTTTTCGAGTTTCACGAACGACGGCCTGGTTCTCCGGGCCGCGCGGGTTGGGTTAACCTGCGCCCGGCCGTGGCTTGCTGGCGCAGCGCCACAAATCCAACGAGAAAGGGCGCAGCCAGCGGCCGCGCCCTTCGTATCCCGTCTGATCGGGAGCCATCGCCTTACTTGGGCGAGAGCACCATCAGCATCTGGCGGCCTTCCATACGGGGATAAGCCTCGATCTTGGCTATCTCCTCGCAGTCGGTCTGGACGCGGCGCAGCAGGTCCATGCCCAGCTGCTGGTGCGAAAGTTCGCGGCCACGAAAGCGCAGGGTGACCTTCACCTTGTCGCCATCGTCGATAAAGCGATGGATGTTGCGCATCTTCACGTCATAGTCGTGGTCATCGATGTTCGGACGCATCTTGATCTCTTTGATCTCCTGCGTCTTCTGGGTCTTGCGCGCGGCATTGGCCTTTTTCTGGGCCTCATACCGGTACTTGCCTACATCGAGGAACTTGCACACCGGCGGATCGGCGTTGGGCGACACTTCGACCAGGTCGAGGCCTACGCCGTTCGCCTGTTCGATCGCTTCGCGCGTGTACATGACGCCGAGGTTTTCGCCTTCATGGTCGATAACCCGGACTTTGTCCGACTGGATCATGTTATTGAACCGCGGTCCACTCTTGACCGGTGGCGTCATCATACGCCGGGGAGGGGGTGCTATAGATGTTCTCCTGAATCGTTATAGTCGCGTGATCGGATTCGGGCGTCATTAATGCGATTCGCGGCGCTACGCAAAGCGGGAAATCGCACTAACGGATATGGGCCCCGGACCAACGTATCGGCCACATGGTCCATATAGGGTCGCAGCGCCCATTTTTGAATGGGTTGGCAGCATTTTTCGGCGCTGAGGACGGAAATGAAGCGCCGGCGCGCCACAGCCGCAACGACGTTTTTCCCTCAGCCGTTTACGTGGATGTCCGGGTTCGGGCGGCGGATGCTGGCGAAGATACCCTCCACCCACCCGTCCATTCCATCGGCATAGGCGCTCTGCAGCGCGTGAAGGGTGCTTGCGGCAGGGCCTTCGAATTCGACGGCCCCGTCGGCCCCGTCGCAATCATGCAGAATGAAGCGCCCCGCGCCGGTGTAAGTGAGGATGCAATTCTCGAACGTGCAGCGTTGAAATTCCGTTCCGTCGATCCTGACGCGCTCGTTGGCGAAAACCTTGTCCGAGACGAGTTTCAGTAAAGCTGGTGCATTCATGTCGACTAACCCCCTCATCGGTGGCGAGAACAACATGATTACAGAATTGCAAGGCGGGGAATATCCAGCTTTTTGCGAATGTTGCTGCGATGCAACAACCGCTTGAAAGCTGATGGAGATTTGCTTGCGGGAGCCGCTGTTCCCGGCAGATCGGGCCAGGGCTGATTGCAGATAAACTGCTGGCGGAGCGGGAGGAACTCTAACTTCATGTCTGTCACCATCGGAAATGCGTGCCTAATGCCCCCGGTTCGATTCCCGGATGCCCCCTTGAATGCCCCTGTTTTCAGCGGCGAATACCCATTCGCTCGGCCTTCCAGGCTTCGATTTCGGAAGCGATCCAGCGCACCGAATGCGGCGCGATCTCGATCGGTCGGGGGAACCTCCCGGCTTTCATGTAGTCGTAGATTGACGTGCGACTTAGGCCGACCTCACGCTCGACTTCGCGGCGCCGCAGAAGAGGTCCTGTGCCCCCTGCTCGGGGCGCGAGTTGGGTGCTTTCAGCCATTGGCCTTCGTTCCTTCGGTTATGGCTTGATCGTGCTTCGGGGGAGACGGGTCGCGCGCCTCCCCCTCGGCCTGGGGGCTCATTCCCCCAAACTGGATGCCTGGCTCTCCCGGAAGGGGAGTGGAGATGCGATCGAATTCGATCACGATGACTTCTGGATTGTTGGCCCATCGATCGGCGGATCGGCTGAGCGCGAGGTTGTGGTCCCATGCCCGGGCAAACTCCGTCGCGTTAGCGAAGCCTTGTTCCTGGATGGCTCCGTGTCCTAACCCGGGTAAGCGCTCGCGCCGGACGTCGATGATCCGCAGATGCTGGCGATGCCATGTGCGAAGCAACTCGCGCGCAAAGCGGCGCTTGATGGGGTGCCGCTGCAGTTCCTCGATCGCGAAGTCGGCATTGAAGTTCGGGATCGCGCCGAGCTGATCCGCCTGGGATGGTGACAGATGATCGTAGAGCTTCGGGAGCCAGAACGGCTCACGCAGCCAAAGCAGGTCGCCCGGCCGCGCGCGCTCCAGGCCGGTGCCCGCCGGGCGATAGAGGTGAGAAAGGCGACCCGCGACGAGCGCGCGAATCTGCGGCTCTATCACGGTGACGGGCTGGGTTTTCACTCGGCCGCCTCCCTCTGGTCTGCGCTGTCGTGCTCAGATGCGACGCCGAAGGACAGCAGTGGATGGACCCAGCCCGGGACCTGGTCGACGGCGCCGGCGCAGGCGCCGGTCAACGTGGGATCGGGAAGCTTGTGCCAGTCGCGGAAGGCGTCGGGGTCGACGTGCGGCTGCGCGAGCTCGAGGCGCTTCATCTTCGAGAAGAGCGCCATGAATTTTGCGGTCGGCTGCCACAAATCGCGGATCGCGAGATCGTTGGCGCCGATGATGTCGGCAATGCGGTCGTGGACGGCGATCCGCCAGCCCGGGACGTTGCAGGACCGGAGGAGCGCGATGCCGGCGAGCACCGCGCCGGCCGCGTTCTTTACACCTTCGGGAGCAAGGTGAAACGCCGTGAAAGCATCGGCCGGGTCGCTGATCGTGATGAAGTCCTGGGCCTGCAATTCCTGCAGTGCCGCATTCCAGAGGTGATGCGCTCTCATCTCCTCGATGTGCGGGCTGGTGATGTCGACCGGATCGGGATCCTCGGCGCTCTGGAAGACGCTTTCGAGTGTCCGCGCGCCCACTTCTGCGCGAGGCAGCTTGGTCAGCTCTTGTCGAAGCTGCGACCACAATACGAAATCGCGGCCGATCGCGCCGTCGTTGAACGCGTCGGCCACCAGTAGCGCGCGCAAGATCTCTCGCCGGGCTGTCCGCACGACCTGAAGACCGTCTGCGGTCAGGCTGTGCTCGTCCTTGACGGCCGCACGGGCAGCTTGCGACGCGTCGCTGTACTTTCCGAAGGCGGCAGAATCGTCGACGCTCGCCGAAGGCGCGGCAACGTGGTCGACTTCGCGCTTCGGCGTGCTGCGGTTGGCATCCCGGTGCGCCTTGCGGCTTGCCCACCAGTAGTGCGGCTGAGCCCTGCCACTCGCCTCGATGTCGATGGTCGCGATGATGTCGCCGTCAGGCAGGACAATCTTGCCATCAGGCCGCTTCTCTATCACAGGCATGATCGCGAGGGAGTGGTCGGTGCCGCCCTGGTGCTGCGGCGCCTCGTTGGCAAAACGCAAGCTCGGCTTACCGGTTCGCTTGCGGAGATCTGTGCGCAGCTCAGCGAGCTTGGTCTCGGCCATCTCGCGCAGCAAGCCGTCGTCCACCACGCGGCCGCGCTCCGGTCCATCGGCGAACAGGTCGAGCTCGTACCGCCCGCCTGCTTCGCGATAGGCGTCGTCTCCGACAAAACTCAGCAGGCGTTCCAAGGCCGGGTCGCCGATCTTGTACCACGCGCGGATCCGCGTGGCGGAGCGCTCCATGTGATGCATCGAACCGAAATGGGCCCATGCTGCGCGCTGCAGCTCGCTGTCCTCGGTCGCTGCGAACGCCTTGGCCTGGTCCTCGGAGATCGTGCCATTGGTGTAGGCATCGAAGATAGCCGGGACGAGGCGGCCGATGCGCAACTGGCGCTGGACCCAGTCGAGCCGCTGGCCGATGTTCGTTGCGATCTCCGCTTCATCAGCTCCGCGCTCGGCGGCACGGGCGACGGCCGCATAGATCTCGTAAGGGCGGAGATCTCTGCGGAGCAGGTTCTCAGCGAGCGATAGCTCGGTGATCTCTGCCGGGGACAGGTCGCGGGTCACTACTTCGATCGGGAAATCGCGCGCGATCCGTCCGCTCCGGACGAGCTGGCGAATTGCGCGAAGGCGCCGGCCGCCGGCGAGCACGCCCCATGCCGCGACGGGTTCGTTCGCAAGCGCCTGCTGCCGGTATTCTTCCATGTCATGGACCACGAGGGGCAACAGCAGGCCTCGCGCCGCGATCGATGCTTCGAGCGCGGTTGTCGCTTCGGCGTCCTCGGCGTTGAGGCGCACGTTGAACGGCGAAATGCAGAGCTGATCGACGGTGACTAGTTTTGGCACGGCTGGGCACTCCCTTCACTGACGGAGGCGCGGCGCCGCGCGCGAGGCTTTGGCTTCACTCGAAGTGGGAAGGCGAGCTGGCGCCCCTCGCCGGGGAATTCGAGATCGAGCTCGGCGCATTCGGCGCAGGAACACAGGACGTGGGGTGGCCGGCGCTTCACGGCCGGTTCTCCCGATCACGCCGGCGCTGGTCACGGCGACGATGCAGTTCCTCGAGATCGCGAGCATCCCGGGGCGACATAGGTTTTACGGCCGCCACCCGGCCTTTGCCGAAGGAGCCTTGCACTACCTGGCGCACGAGGCGGCTGAACCGGCAAGTCATTGGTCGTTGCCGAAGAGCTGGGCGACTGCGGCCACGCCGTAGCAGACGGCCGTGACGATCGCGGCCGCTCCGACGCCGGCGACATGTGAATCGCGCTTCGGCCGCAGGGCGCGAAGGGTGAACTTTGGCTTCTCGGCCCTTTGAAAGCTTGCGCTCGGAAACGCTGATCGCGGCCAACGATCGAACGTTAGCATCTCGACGTACTTCGTGCTCAAGGGGCAGCGCTTCACAACGACGCTGCGCACCTTCACTACGTCGCCGGCGGCCGGGCCAGACCGGTGCGGAGTAAGTGCAAGACGGAACCATGGCGCATCGTGGAGGCACTCAGCATATTCGCCGGGCAACCAGCGCTCAGTGCGAGCAGGTCCTGTCGTGTCGGGGGCAGCTGGCGGCGCCATCAGTCGAGCCCCAAGGCCGACTTGTAGGTGTCGAGGAGCATGTCCATTTCGCGGCGATCGTCCGGCTTCATCTTCCGGATGCGCACGATCTGGCGCATGATCTTCACGTCATATCCTACCGCCTTTGCTTCGTTGTAGACGTCGCGGATATCGTCGGAGAGGCCCTTCTTCTCTTCCTCGAGGCGCTCGACGCGCTCGATCAGAAGGCGCAGGCGATCGTCGGTCGTCTCAGCCATTCTTCCCTCCAACGGTGAAGTGTTTCACCGGCCTGCCGACGTCGTTTGCAGCTGCAATCATCGCCTCAAGCATCATATCGAGGCGTTCACGCGCGAGGCTTACTGCAACGCCCATCGCGGTGACCGAGACGCGCTCGTCGCCGGCGCTGAAGACGATGTCCTGAAGAGTACCGCAGGCGCGCTCGGCGGCATGGAAGCCAAGATCGACGACTTGATCGATGTGCGATTGCGGGAGCTCTAAAGCGATCAATTTCGCGCGGACCTCCTGGCGCAGCGCCAGGTCAAAACGATCGAGAGCGCGGGTCACAGTCGAAGGCCCACTTCGTTCTCGTACTGGGGGCATCCCGAAGCTTTGCCGAGTTCGTGGGCCCTCTCGAGTATTGCGGCCATCCGGCTGCCGGCGAGCTGCAACGCAATTTCGATCGCCATCAGCGTCATCCCTGTGTCGGGCGCGGTTCTGCAGACCGTGAATAGGCTCTCGATGGACTTATCGGCAGCGTGACAAGAGAGATCGACCAGCTGTGCGGCACGGGTCACGTTCATGCCGTTGGACCTCAGCGAAAGCCGAAGATCGCGGCGAGCGGCATCATCAAAAGCGGATGTCTTCATGCAGGCTCTCCCTTGGGAACCGCGGCGCCGGCGAGGGCGGCGCGATCGCGGCAAGCGGTGCAAAGGGTGGGGTCGCCCGGCGTCCAGGCACATGGCCCGGAAAGCGTCGGGCAGGCATCATGCCAGGTGCAGGCGCATACGCGGCAAATCTGCGGTGCTGGAAAATCGGAGGGCGTTTCGCAGAAGTGCCGCAGGAGCAGCAGCTCATATATGTTGAGGTCGAAGTGGAGGACGCGGTGCAAAAGGGCGGCCTGGGGCATGGTCAGGGCCGCGTCGTCCGCTTCCACCGCGATCAGCTGCTCCTCGAGCAACTGGAAGTCCTGCGCGCGCAGTGGCCGAATGCGTTCCGGCATGCCGGCTAGCGCGGCCGCGATCTGGGACACGCTGAAGCCGGCGGCTTCGCGTCGCTTCTTTAGGTATGTCCCTGGGGCCATCGACATGGGTTGATCCAGACGCACGAAGGCGCTCCGAAAGGCGCGTGTGCCGATCGAGCGCGGGAATAAGAATGAAGGGTAGGCTCCGCTCCAGAGTGAGCTATTTCGGCGGCCCGGTGGCGCGCGGGTCGCCGGCTAGATCTGCGAGAAGTGTTGCGCTGTCGATGCGACCGCCGTTCGCCAGGGCGGCGACGAGGACGCGGGCGCGCTGGTAGGCATCGATCGCGTCATCTACGTGCCCGAGCGTAAGGCGGTGCTCGGCCGGATCGGCGCCGGGCTGGGCGGATAGCACCAAGCCTGCGCTTGCCTCGCCGCACTCCCGAATCACTAGTGCGGCCAAACGGCCGAGGGCGATCTCATCCGCGAACCGGAACATGCCGGCCTCATCCAGCTGGTAGGCATAAGTTTCGAACATCGGCGCGCCATCGCCGCCAGTGTCTCGATAGAGTAGATCGAGTTTGATCGCGTCGTCGAACGGTATCCGCTCGCGGCACTGGGGATCGCCCCACTTACGGACCAGGCTTTCGCCTTTTTCACGGCCGAGGTGGGTCGCCATTGCGGCCCATCCACCGGGCACCTGACCGGCGATCCGCGCCAAGGCAGCATCGGTTGTCAGGGGGACGCGGCGTTTCTGGACCGTCATGCCCAGGCGCTCGCGCTGAAGGAGAGCGCCCGGCGGCGTCCGGTATGTCGCCGCCGGGCTATCGTCGGGTGTCCACCATCCGACGAATTTGAATGGGTGCCGGCTGCCCGGGCGCATGAGGCACGCGCGCCGCGCGTAGGCCCTTCGCCCGGCCAGGAGCTGCAGGACCAGGCACTGCCGGCGAGCGCCCAACTGATCGCTCCAAGCACTGCTTGCGGTCGCAGCATACGCTTGACCGCTGCATGGGTAATAGAACGATCCATGGAGAACGTCACGACTGAAGCCCCTTCAGCGATTCAGGTACGCCGGCGGAGCGTTGGGTTGGCTCCGCCGGCGCACCGCCCGGAACGGTTCCGGGCACGGGGGGCTCTGGATCAAAAAGCGCTGCAGCGTCGGGGCGAAGTTCCGCCTTCGACATGCCCGTGGCTTCTGAAACGACTGGAACGTACTCGAGCGGTAAGGCCCGATTGTTCTGCAGCCAGCCAAAAATCACCGACTGCCGCTTGCCAATCAGCCGACCGAACGCAGTTTGGGAGCCGACCTTTCGGACGGCCCTCGCCAATGCT
>Ga0308165_1004742_pt1 | contig 13147 bp, 10 predicted proteins | sample PhyWR2_FD_201032 | JGI IMG/M metagenome (GOLD analysis project Ga0308165, IMG submission 201032) | Phyllosphere microbial communities from UC Gill Tract Community Farm, Albany, California, United States - DLSLW.R2 | ecosystem: Host-associated > Plants > Phyllosphere > Unclassified | place: USA...
GATACCGGCCTGCACCAGACCCGTTACAGCATGGTGATCCGCCCGGCACTGTGGCGCACCACGCTGCGGCGCAACTCGCGTATCTTCCAGCAGCAGAGCATCGAAAGCATCATCACCACCTTGCTGAAAGAGAACGGCATCACCGACTTTGCCTTTGGCTTGCGTAACCCTCATCCGGCCCGTGAGTTCTGCGTGCAGTATCAGGAATCGGATTTTGACTTCATCCAGCGGCTGGCCGCCGAAGAGGGGATGTTCTACTACTTCGAATACCCCGAAGGCAAAAACATCGTGGTGTATACCGATGACGTGGGCACCCTGCCGCAGGGCGCGGTGCTGCCGTATAACCCAGGCGTAGCCTCTCAGGCGCTGGAGCTGTGTGTCACCACCTTCACCCGCAGCGCACAGGTGCGCACCGCCGTGGTGGAACTGAAGGATTACACCTTTAAAAACCCGCAGTGGTCGGCGGCCTTTAATGAGCAGGCCAGCGAGCTGCAAAACCAACGGCCAGACTACGAACACTTCGACTTCCCTGGACGTTTCAAAGACGAACAGCACGGCAAGGCCTTTACCCATTACCGCCTGGAAGCCCTGCGCAACGATGCCAATCTGGGGCAGGGGCAGAGTAACGACTTTACCCTGCAGCCGGGGCTGTTGTTTACGTTGACTAGCCACCCGCGTGCCGATTTGAACCACCAGTGGCAACTGCTAAGCATTCAGCACAGTGGCAGCCAGCCTCAAGCGCTAGAGCAGGAGTCCGGTGGGCAAGGCACCACGCTGAGCAACCAGTTCGTCTTCCTGCCACACACCCAAACCTGGCGACCGACGCCGATGCCAAAACCGAGCATGGACGGCCCACAGATCGCGATGGTGGTGGGTCCCGCCGGGGAAGAAATCTACTGTGATGAGTTCGGCCGTATCCGCCTGCAATTCCTGTGGGACCGCTACGGTAAAAGCAACGACAACAGCTCGTGTTGGATCCGCGTGACCCAACCGTGGGCCGGGCAGGGCTGGGGGATGTTGGCCATCCCACGTATCGGCCAGGAAGTGGTGGTGGATTTCCTGCATGGGGATCCGGACCAACCGATCGTCACCGGGCGTACCTATCACGCCAACAATATCCCGCCAGGATCGCTGCCTGCTAGCAAGACCCAGATGGCGTTCCGCTCCAAGACCCATAAGGGCGAGGGCTTCAACGAATTGCGGTTCGAGGATGCCAAGGGGGGCGAGGGGCTGTTTATGCATGCCCAGAAGGATATGAGTACGACGGTTAAAGATAACCAGACGAACATGGTTGAAAAGGGAAACAGAATACTCACGGTGGCGTTAGGTAATGAAGTCAAGAATATCAGCAAGGGTAGCCTGGTTGAGGATGTCAAATTGCTTCGCAGCACCACTGCTAACTTCGTTCAAGTCAAAGCCGAAGGCGATTCTCCGGGCACACAGCTCTATACGGCAACGCAACAGATTGAACTTGAGGTTGGAGCAGGGAATATCATCATGACCACAGAGTCGATAACGTTGAGTTTTGGCGCGTCGAGCGTTATTCAGTTAAATAAAGACGGAATACTGATCAAAGGTACCGTTGTTGATATCAACCCTGAGTGATCACGTAAAAAAGGCTCTAAAAAATGTATCAGATAAATGAGGGCAGATTTACTGTTCCCGCAGGTTTCGAAGATAAAAGTACCACGGTTTTGCAAGGCGTTGGCGGTGATAAACAGCTTAGTTTGACGGTCATCCGTGATGTATTGGAAGAGAATGAAGGCATTAATGAGTATGTCGTGCGCCAACTGGGTGAGCTAAAAAAACGGCTTCCTGGATATAAAATGCTGGGCAAGAAATCGGCGTTTTTGGGGGGCGCTAAGACCGCCATAGAAGGGATTCAGATTGAAAGTCGCTACAAATACAACAAGTCCGAGGTTTTCCAACGTCAGGCCGGATTTATTGTTAACGATAAGAAAGTACTGGTATTGACGCTGACGCGAAGTTTGCCTTTCGAAGAGCAGGCTGAGCTGTGTTGGCAAGATTTGCTGTCAGGTTTTGAGTTGCGGACGTAAAGCGCACTCATACAGGCAAGACAGGGAAAATTTAAAAATACTAAGGACAGATATCATGCTTGAAGCGGCACGTTTACATGATGATATTAAACATACTAGCGCATTGGCGGGATTTCTTGCCGGTGCGTTGCTCGGCTGCCTGGTTATCGTTGCGGCGGCCGTTATGCTTTCGGGGTGCGGTTTGGTGGTAGGGCTGGTGCTGGGCCTTCTGGTTATGCCTGCCGCAAAACAGACCGCTTGGGGGTTGGCGGAGCTAGGTAAATCGATAGGCAGCATGTTTTCCAGCGTGGAAGGGAAACTGGTAGAGGCCTCAAAAAATGTCAGGGTCAACAGCCTGGGTGCCGTAAGGGTCGAGCTGAGTACGGCAGCATGCAGCAAGCACTCACCTCAACCTCAGGTAGCGGAAGGCTCTGGCAGTGTGTTTATCAACAGTAAAGCAGCTGCGCGGGTTGACGATAAGCTAACTTGCGGAGCAGCCATTGCCACTGGCTCAACGAATGTTGCTATTGGTGGAGGAACTGTCCGTTATTTAGCTGTTCAGGATGAGGTATCACAAGAGTGGTATGATCGCGTTGGCACTGCGTTCGACGTGGCGGAATTTGTCGGTGGGTTGGCGGGGGCAATAAAACAGGGGTTGACGGCAGGAGCACGTTGCGCGATGAAGTTTGCTGCGGGCTTTGTGGCCGGGGAAGCGCTCAACCACTATGTTGTCGCGCCTGCCATTGATAGTCTGGGGAAAAGCATTGGCGGCTATTTTGGATATCCTGTCGATGTTATTACCGGGCAAAAGTTGTTGTTCGAAGGTGAGGATAACGACTTTATGCTGCCTGCCCATCTACCTCTTTCAGGACAGCGGTATTACCGCAGCGATTTACAGACTGAGGGGCTGTTGGGCAAAGGCTGGCTTTCTGAATGGGAGCAACACCTGACGTTTAGCCAGGAGCATGTCATTTATCATGATGTTATGGGAAGAGAAGTGCCCTTTCCTCGCGTAGATGAAGCTGAAAAAATTTATAACTATGATGAAAAGAAATTCATCACTGGTTTACCTGATGGGCGGATTTGCATTTGTGGTTCGGATGACTTCTATTTGATATTTAGCCGTCCGGATGAGGAAGGTAAGGCCCGTTTAGAGAGAATAGAAAATCGCCAGGGACAATGGACGCAACTGATTTATCAGCAGGACAGGTTGGTTGCGATAAAAGACAGCAGCCATAATACCTTGCGTTTTGTATATATTCCTTCCAAGCAAGGGATACGTCTGGGTTCAGTCTGGTTTATTGCCGATAGTGAGCCTGAAGAAGCCCACCCGTTAGTCAGCTATGTTTATACGGATGAAGGACAACTGGCAAGGGTGTTGGATGGGCAACATCAGTTGCAGCGTGAGTTTGCATATCATGAACAACGGATGACAGAACAGCGTTTAAGACGTGGTTTAAGAATAACCTATCAGTGGGCACTGATAGGCGAGACTTTCCGTATTATCGAGACCGAGACCAGCCTAGGCGACAAAAGCCGATTTGTTTACAATGTCGCTGAAAAAATTACTACGGTATATAAAGAAAAGAATATCCAGGCGCATTGGCAATATAATGACGCGCAACAGGTATTGGCCTATACCGATTTTGACGGTCGCGTATACCAGATGGAGTATAACGAACAGGCCGAGTTAACGGCAATGAAACTTCCTGGTGGTGCGACCATTGGCTGGAAATATGATGAATTAGGACGTGTCACGGCAGAGATTGACCCAGTTGGCCAACAAACACAGCGTTATTATCATCGTAACAGTTTTAACCTTATCCGTTATGAACTTCCTGATGGTTCTCACTGGAGTACCGATTATAACGAGAAAGGACTGGCGAGCGTGTATCGCGATCCCCTGGGAAATGAAACACATTATGACTATAACGCCGGGGCCGAACTGACAAAGATAACGGATGCCACTGGCGGCGTGGTCAAGTTAAGTTGGAATAAGCGGGGACAATTACTGGATTATCTGGATTGTTCGGGCAATCTGACGGCGTATAGCTACACGGTGTTGGGACAACTGGACTCGGTCACCAATAGCCTTGGCCAATGCACCCGCTATCGATATGACCAGCAGGGCAACTTGATACAGGCTCTCTTCCCGGATAATACGCACGAAGAATGGCGCTGGGATAGCCGAGGATTACTGACCCGCCATACGGATGCAGCGGGGCAGGTCACACGATGGGGATACGATACGCAGGGTTTACTGCATACCCACACCGACCGTATCGGGCGTCAGCTCATTTATCAATATGACCGCAATGGATTGTTGACCAAACTGAATAATGCCAATGGGGGGCAGTACCAGTTCCGCTACGATGCCATAGGCCGCCTGTTAACCGAATTGCGTGTTGACGGAACGTCCAAGCATTATCGTTATAATGAGCAAGGGCAACTGGCTCGGGTTATCCATCGTGGTGATAGTCAGGACAAAGGCGTACATCCAAAGTCTGAAACCCTGCTTGCCTACAATCAGATGGGGATGCTGTCAGAAAAAACCACCGCTACAGCGATAACGGCCTATCAATATAATAAAGTGAATGCTTTGATCACGGCTGAGGTTCTCCCTACCCCAGCGGGTGTCTTATGTGGTGTCACGCCTCATATCGCCCAATTTACGTATGATGCGGCCGGTCAGTTGCTAACAGAACAGGGTGATGCATCGTTACTGGAGTATAGTTACGATCCGCTTGGTAATCTGGACGCGTTAAAGATGCCTTATGGTGGCAGCCTTCAATGGTTGCGCTATGGTTCAGGGCATGTCAGTGCCATCAAATTCAATCACCAGATCGTTACCGAGTTTTCCCGTAATGCGGTCTATCAGGAAGTCACGCGTACCCAGGGGGCATTGACACAATATAGCCGTTATGATGAGCGGGGACGGTTGAGCTGGCGTAGTGCGCAGGCTGCACATCATCCAGAAGTGACAGAATCGGGGCAGGGCAAACTATGGCGGCGCTATGGTTACGGCCCAACGAGCAATGTGTTGTGGGCAGAAGATAGCCTACGTGGTCGGGAAAGTTGGCAGTATGATGCAGAAGGCAGGTTAAAAAGCCACCAGGCAATGCGCTACGGGATGTTGGTTGATGATGTATTCACGATGGATGCCGCCGATAACCTGTTGAATAGCCACAGTAGCGGTCAGCACAGAGATAACCGTCTGACGCAACGTGAGGGATTCAGCTGCGAGTACGATGCCTGGGGAAATATGACAGAAAAGCGGCAAGGTAATGAACATCATTACTTTGCCTACGATGGCGAACATCGGCTGATTACGGCTAGTGGTGTCGGGCATCAAGGGCGTTATAAGGCCCACTATAGTTATGATGGCTTGGGCCGTCGTATTAAAAAAGAAGTGGAAACGCGAGCCAGTGCGCAGCACGAGCCGGTAACAGTGATCACAGATTTTATCTGGCAGGGGTTAAGGCTGTTACAAGAGCGGCATCAGGGTGAATGCCAAACTTACCTGTATGATCCGCTCTCTGCTTACACGCCAATAGCGTTGGCGCGACATTACGCAGCCTCGGCAGAGGCTGCAAGGGCTGCGACACTTTATTACTACCATACAGAGCTGAACGGTGCGCCGCTGGATGTAACAAATGAAGCGGGGCAGACCGTCTGGTCAGGAGAATATCAGTCCTGGGGGGCGGTAAAACGGCAAACGTTGGCGTTTCTTATGGGTGTGAAGGGCAATGGTAGGATAAGACAACCGTTGCGCTATGCAGGACAATACCATGATGAAGAAACGGGTTTACACTACAATACGTTTAGGTATTATGATCCAGAGATAGGCCGGTTTACGACGCAGGACCCGATAGGGCTGGCGGGGGGGATAAACCTTTATCAATACGCTCCGAATCCGATAAGTTGGATAGACCCGCTTGGATTAGATTACACAACATGGCAAATTCACTCACCAGGTTACAATGATGTTGTTCAAAAAGGACTACATTTTTACGCCCCTGGAGGAGTTGAATTATCTGTAAGGCCTGACCACAAAGGTGGTATAACCTTTACTAATGCTATTCCAAACGAAGCTGGAAGTTCAAAAGTAGCCAGAGCTATTGCTTTAGCCAAAGAGCGTTTTGGAAGTGATGCTAGATTTAGAAATGACATTTTGAATAAAGCTAATGAAGGTGTTCATTCTGTTTTAGGTCATGCTAAAACGGAAACTGGTTCTCTACGTGATTTAGCCAATGGTAGATCAAGGGAACTTAGAGATATAGGTCGAAATGTCGAAAGACATAATGCTGCGGTAGGATGCTAATCATGAATGACAAATGGACTCCATCAATTAATTTAGATTTAATGGATGTTATTAATACCCAAAGCATCAAAGGGGTACAAGTTGGTTCACCTGAAGCCTTTATTTTTGAAATAATGGGTGAAGCAGAGTTACCAGCAACAAGACTAAGTAAAAAGTCAAAAATAATCAACCATCTATATGGTAATGTCAATTTTTTATCTGAAAATGGGTATGTAATCGCTATAAATATAGACTTTCATGGTAACAGAGAAAAAATGATAACCTTGGGAGATATAGGTAGCTGGGGGGTAAATGATTGGTTTGAATTGTCGGAATTAAAAGGATGGAGCTTAAATAATCTAGATGGTGTAATGCGTATTTTAGGCGGTGGGATAGTCATTGAGTTATCCAAGGAAGGCGAGTTAAGTATGGTTTCTCTTCGATAATGCTTACATAGGCATTTGAAAATAACAATATATTAATGAAAGCCGGAAGACTCTCGAGCAGTTTCTCCGGTTTTTCGCCTGTTGTTATTCCAACATGTTACTGTAGCTAAACCTGAATTACATCTCCTACCTTAAAGGGCGTCACGTTGATCACCAGCGGTTGTCCGATCAAGTTGCACTGCGTCAACCAGTCTCCCGCCAGGTACAGCTCACCGTTATCCCGTATCACCAATTACGTTGAAATAGATGTTAGGGGGTTGGATGTTACTGAACCTAGACCAGGAACATTTAGAGTGGCTAATACTGGTGATTTAGATGTTTCTAATAGAGTTGTAAGTAGTGGGAGTAGTTGTTAATGGAAGAGAAAACATATTATCGCGCAAATACAGATTTCACTTCCGGTGAGGGTATTGTTTATACGGAGTTTATTGGGAATACAGCGGTGCGACAGGTTAGTGTTATTAACGATACTTACTATTCATCTTCGGGCATACAAGATTGGGATGAGAAAGTTGGATATTTACTATATGATGGAAAAAAAGACGAATTAGATCTTTCAGAGTCTGAATGTATCACTAGTGAAATATTTGAATCGGCTTGGAGTACAAGTGTTTCAGGGAGTGATTTGAGTTCTTTGATAAGTTACCACATTGGTGATGCATCCATACCTATCCATAATTCAACAATAATTATACATATCGTAAATAATTGTGGGAAATGGGGGAAGGGTTTTGTTATCTCTTTGTCGGAGCGTTTCCCTATAACGAAAGACAGTTATTTAAGTTGGTTTAAATCAGGCTTTAATATGGGGGATGTACAGTTTTTGTCTGTAGATGATGAAAACAGGATCTTTGTGGCAAATATGCTGGTTCAAAATGGAATCAAGAAATCTGTCAAGGATAGTAAAAAATACATATGCTATGATAGTTTAGAAAATTGCCTTTCTGAAGTTTCTGATTTTGCTTTGAAAGAGAGACTAATTGTTCAACTCCCTATGATTGGTGCGGGGTTAGGTGGTGGGGATTGGGATACCATATTGTCCATTATTATAAAAAAATTATCTTATAATAAAATCCGGTGCCATATATTTAAGCTGGCATAAATGGTACGTCCGGGAAAGTTTATATGAGGCTTTCCCGTTTTTTACCTATTACCTCGTCCGCGTACTCCCTTATAGCTACTGCGAAACAGATGTCACGCTGAACTCCAGTAGTTTGTAGTGATTCAACTAAAACTGCATCAGTTAGTCTCCCGCCAGATACAACTCACCGTTATCCCGTACCTAGCCCGTGCCGATGTAGGGATACTCCTATGCTTCAATCGGTCTATATTTTCAGTACCAATTTATCTGACCCATTACAACCCAAATGTCTTGGGTGCTTTATTTACGGTGGTGCCTGGTTAAGAATTGCTCTTAACCATACCCCAGCTCTTGACAACATGAAGTGCTCAGAGTATCAGGTAGTTATATTGATGCCATTATCAGGCATAATTTTGTGGATGATGAGTTATGCAACAGGGAAATTATACGTTAGACGCGTTACAGCAGAGCATACGGACCGGTAAGCGCTTCAAGTACCTCTATTTCTGGGGCCACCGTCCTTCTCCCAGTGGTGCTGTGACCGCCTCCTGCTTTAGTCAGTGGTGGCCGTCGCCGTTTAAGGTTGACGATGTGACCTACGCCAGTGCCGAGCATTGGATGATGGCTGGTAAGGCAAGGCTGTTTAGTGACGATGCTATACTGCCCCGCATTCTGAACGCTAAATCGCCAGCGGAAGCGAAGAGGTTCGGCAGGGAGGTCGCTGGCTTTAATCAGCAAATGTGGGAAGCGCACTGTTTTGAATTGGTGTGTGAAGGCAACCTCCACAAGTTTAGTCAGCACCCACAGCTGGGCGCATTTCTTGTCGGCACTCGCACACGTGTGCTGGTTGAGGCCAGCCCCGTCGACCGTATCTGGGGCATCGGCTTAGCGCAGGACGACGAACGTGCAGCCAACCCTCTGAGGTGGAACGGAACAAACTTGCTAGGCTTCGCGCTGATGGTGGTAAGGGACACGCTAGGAGGTACCAACCGAGAATAAATAGGATACTTGTCCGTGAATGGCATCGGTAGCTCAACGATGCCGGTTCTGCTTTGATAGGCTTTACCGATCAGCGTGCTGTTACCTTTGGGTTATGCCACGCCAGCAATTTCACGAAACCGTAAATCCTTGTTCAGATGCTCCTGCTAGGCTGTGCTCCTAAATTCTCAATCAATCTGTATTTGCATTACCATTTAATTTAAAGTCATTTTGTGAAGACGAAAACTATCACGGTAGGGCGGTAGCGTGATTAAGATTCCTCAGTATGATTCATTTCTGACAGATCTGTATAACCTGAACCGGTAGTATGATTCGCGAGAGGGTGGTTACCTGGGGCGGGCTGTTGGGGGGATGAATACATATGGATATGTGCCAAACTCTAATGAGTTTATCGATTCATTGGGATTGGCAGCTTGTCCGAGGTTTGGTGAAGGAAAATATAAATCAACAGCAGGATGGTTCTATAAATATTACTATGGAGGGAAGCATGATAAGAATCACTCATCTAAAAAATAGCATTGCAATCTCATTATTATTAATCGATTCTCATGTCAAGCCTCAGGGAGTGAAAAAACTGACGCAAACAGTTTTTGGCGATTTATAAACAACGTCAAGTTACAGTTGCTAGAGGGCCTTGTACAGGTTACTCATCTTTTTAACAATGCCTTTGTAATACAAGATGAAAATGATCAATTTATATCCTATGAAAGTAAGAGCTTCATACTTGATGGCAAAGTAAATATTGAAAGCATTGAGGTTAGAGTATTTCACAAAAATAATAAGAATGCTCCTTATTTACTTGCATTACAAGTTAGCGGCATTTGCATCACTTTACCTGAGTTAAAACAGTATTATTCTGACCTAACTATTACTGATGTGCCTAGGAGGCGTTAATTGGAAGAAGAAACATCATATTCGACTGTTAAATATAGTAATAATGTGAAGTTAGCATTTGGTTTTGCAGAGAAAAAACCAGACTGTTTAGGTAGTGTTGTATTTAGTACTGATTGATGCTTTTCTATGGCGGGCGATGAGGAGCAACTGTGCAATTCTATATCTCCTTGCGGATTAGGATAGAAATATCACTATGGCGGAAAGGAAGGTATTGTAAGTTAGATCCTGCCCAAAAGCGCCTAGTGGCTGACTCTTGATCCGATAGGGTTTATAGGTTACTTAAACTTATAGGCTCATGCATCAAACCCATTAATCTGGATCGACCTGATACTGTGGAATGTATAGATATTCTTGTTATTGAAGGTAAAATGTCTATTGAGTTAGCCATACTATGAAAAGGTAAGGGTGATCTATCTATGAGAATAAGATATTACAAAAATTTCGAAGAAAAATCGAACGGTTTACAGGTGATAATATTGTCTGGATTAGCAAAGGTAATAATTGGTGGTTAGCCCTATGGGAAAGTTGTATAGAATTTTCACTTCGTTTAAACCATTGGCTGGAAATCTTGTTTTTAGATTTTTGGTCGGAATTCCTTTGAGCATTGTTGGCATACGGTTGTCAGTATATTTCCAGAATGAGCATCAGGTTTTATTTTCAAAAATAGCATTTAGTACATCATTACTTGTCTTTTATTACTTCATCATATTATCAGTTTTGACTTTGATGTTTGAAAGGATATTCTCATTTCATGAAGGAAATAACGTTGCCAACTTAAATAAAAATCCGTTGAAATTCGCAATAAAATATAGGGTTCATATTTATTTAATTTATAAGTGGTCATTTAATTTTGCTTTTATATGGTTTTTTATTGTAATTTGGTTTGTGTAATAAACTGATGATTGTTGCACTCTATAAGTAATTTAAAATGAGGCAAGCAAAAATAATTGATTATATTTTATGGTTCTTCAGCACTAAGTGGTGATAGTGGTGCGGTTATTTATGGTGAGCTAGAGAGTGAACCTGAGTTGCTGATAACTGATAGCACGATGATAAATGGAAAAATCCGATCTTAAGCGTCGAATTCTTACCTTCTGCAGCGACTATAGAATTCAGAGAGTAACGGTGAAATCTATCTTATGGGCTCAGGCTTATTTTAATTTCTCGATGGAATGTCAGTGCAGTGGTATATATGAATTCGAAAATGGCATTGATAAACTTTTTGATGGTAGTAATTTTAACAAGATGGATTCAGTGTATTTTTTAATCGACAAGGAAAAATTAATAATTATCTTTATTATTGTTAAGAGTGCCGTGCAAATTATAAGTGACAGATTTCTCTAGATTATATAGTTCATAAAAAATTAAATATACGTTTTATAATGTAGATTTTGAGTGAGGATATTCGGGAAGGTCTAATTAAGATCTTCCCGCCTTTTTTATTATCATTGAGACAGCAGCTCCTCCTGCTGAATCTGAATCACCACCTTACTTAGCATCACGCTGATCACCAAAGGTTGTTCAGTCAGGCCGCACTGCGTCGACCAGTCCCCGCCAGATACAGCTCACCGTTATCCCGTATCCAGTCCATGCCGATATCAGTATGAGCATTCACCTCCAATAATAACCGCTCAATCTCTGCCTCATTAGAGACTAACGTTATTACTAATCCATCCAGGCATGGCTCTATCTTAAATACCACACCCGCCACAAACCCCGCCTTGTTAATATCCTCAGTGTCGATAATTAGCTCAGGAATAAACCCGCCCGTGGTTGTCTGTATAATAGTGGTTCCGTTCATACATTGACCTCCGCCTGAATAATCAATCTTCCCTGTTCAATATTTACCGTCACCGGCTGGCCGGTTAAAAACCCCAGTTCTTCCAGCCAATAACCCTTGATAATCAGCTGTGGCGCGGGCTTCTTGATACCTCGGTTGGGCGAATAGCCCACGGTGTAGCGGCGTGTTGTCTTGGGTGCTTTATTTACGGGGATACCTGACTTAGAATCGTGCTTAGCCATAATCAACTCCTTCCTAGTTGCTTGTGGTGAGCGGCGGTAGTGGGGTGCAACCCATTGCCGCCGCGCTATTTACTATTCTTCCTGTGTTTGACCAATCACCATGTCTAACATCTCTGAAACAAATTTCTGCTTTGTTTTGGGCAACTGACTAATCGCTTCAATCTGTTGCTCTAGCCGCGAAGTTGGGCCACGTTTGCTGAACCGCTGCACGGTGGGTAAACCTAAAAGCTCGTCTAACGATAGTTTCAATATCTGAGACAACGGAGGTAACAGGGCTGCGGATACCTTGAGCCGCCCACCTTCGTAGTGAGCCATCGTCTGCTGTGCAATTCCCAGCAGCTCGGCCAGCTGCTGTTGCGTGAGTTGCTGCTCTTTACGTGCCATAGCAATTCGCGCTCCAAGCTCTTTGAAAAACAGTTCGTCCTTTGTATTCATGGCTTCTTGCTGTAGTTGATTCAATGTAGCCTTAAGGATAACCCCTGTTTTTTTCTATCTGAAAATATTACTCCAATTTGGAGTTTGTTGAGTGGGTTTTACTCTTTTTTACAAAGCATAACACCTACGGATATGGCTGGTTAATCCAAAGTAAACTCTATAGTGGAGTACTCTTTGATGGAGTTATTCTTACTCTATACCTATTGACATGTTTTGAGAGTACGATGAGGTTTTACTCAGAAAACAATGGAGTTGACCGTTGAGAACGACACAGCAGATGAACATCACCTTACCGAACGAGATGGTCGCACAGATAAAAACCAAGGTGGCAAGTGGCGAATATGCCTCGGAAAGCGAGGTTATCTGCGAGGGGCTTCGGGCGCTGCTAGCGCGCGATCAGGTCGCAGAAAAATGGCTTCAAGAACAGGTTGTTCCTTCATGGAATGCGCTGAAAAATGGAGAATCTGAAAGCGTCAGTGGTAAAGATATCAGAGCCAGATTGATAGCAGAACACAAGCAGACTACTGGAACGTCCTAGGGCTAGCCAGCTTAACGCGCCAGCCCTGCACACAATTAATCTCCCCCCTCAATGAGAAGACAGCTCATACTTCTTTATCTTGCGATACAGCGTCGCGATGCCAATCCCCAGCTTCTCCGCCACCACCTTCTTGTTCGCATGCTGGCTCAGCGCCTCCTCAATCATCAGCTTCTCCATACTCTCCAAGCCCGCCATATCGTGGTTTTCGCAACTCTCTATGGCCTTATAAGTAGATACGCTGGCACGAGCCTCCAGATGTTGCCCACGGGTCAGATTGGGTGGCAGCAAATAGGTATCGATGATTTCACCGCTCGGCACCACGTTAACCAGATACTCCATCAAATTACTCAGTTCGCGCACGTTGCCTGGCCAGCGGTGTCGGCGTAGCAGCTCGAG
>Ga0308165_1004743_pt1 | contig 13137 bp, 10 predicted proteins | sample PhyWR2_FD_201032 | JGI IMG/M metagenome (GOLD analysis project Ga0308165, IMG submission 201032) | Phyllosphere microbial communities from UC Gill Tract Community Farm, Albany, California, United States - DLSLW.R2 | ecosystem: Host-associated > Plants > Phyllosphere > Unclassified | place: USA...
AGACCCTTGCAGCGTCAACACCTTTTTCAACGAAAATGGCCAGAATGTGAGTGTTTGGTTAGGTTGCGAACAGCGTGACCGAATATTCGGCAATTATTGGTTATTAATCGATTTTATTTAACGAAACGCGAGCAATAAAAAAGGCCCCAAAGGGCCTGTTGTCAAGCATTTGGATCATTTGTAAGCAGACTGGTGAACGCCTACAGCACGTCCTGATGGATCGTTCATGGATTTGAACGATTCGTCCCATTCGATGGCTTTTGCAGAAGAGCAGGCCACTGATGGACCGCCTGGCACACATTCTGCTGCGCTTGGAACCGGGAACAGTTCTTCGAAAATCTCACGGTACAAATAGGCTTCTTTTGAACCTGGTGTGTTGTACGGGAAGCGGAAGCTTGCGGTTTCCAGTTGTTTATCTGAAACCTGCTTCGCTGCCACCTCTTTCAGCGTGTCGATCCAGCTATAGCCCACGCCATCGGAGAACTGCTCTTTCTGACGCCATGCCACGCTTGCTGGCAAATAAGATTCAAAACATTCGCGCAGAACGTGTTTTTCCATTTTGCCGTTGCCGCACATTTTATCCTGCGGATTGATGCGCATTGCCACGTCGAGGAAGTTTTTATCCAGGAACGGTACGCGTGCTTCCACGCCCCATGCAGACATCGCTTTGTTGGCGCGAGCACAGTCAAACATGTGCAATGCCTGCAGTTTGCGCACGGTTTCTTCATGCAGTTCTTTAGCATTTGGCGCTTTGTGGAAGTACAAGTAACCGCCAAATACTTCGTCAGAACCTTCGCCTGACAACACCATTTTAATGCCCATTGCTTTGATCTTACGGGACATCAAATACATTGGCGTTGAGGCGCGAATGGTCGTTACATCGTAAGTTTCGATGTGATAAATCACGTCGCGGATCGCGTCCAGACCTTCCTGAACGGTGAAGTGAATTTCATGGTGCACGGTGCCCAAATGGTTGGCGACTTCCTGCGCGGCTTTCAGGTCCGGCGCACCTTCAAGGCCAACGGCAAAAGAGTGCAGCTGCGGCCACCAGGCTTCAGAGCGTTCTTGATCCTCAACGCGACGCGCGGCAAATTTTTTGGTGATTGCCGAGATAACGGAAGAGTCGAGGCCGCCAGACAGCAGCACGCCGTAAGGAACGTCTGACATCAGATGGCTTTTCACCGCATCTTCCAGTGCTTGCGCCAGCTCAACTTTGTCGGTCACGTTGTCCTTGACGGCATCGTAATCGAACCAGTCGCGCTGATAGTAAGAACGGATTTCACCGTCTTTACTCCACAGGAAGCTACCCGCCGGGAATTCTTTAATAGTGCGGCAAACCGGCACGAGGGCTTTCATTTCAGAGGCAACATAGAAATTGCCGTGTTCGTCGTGGCCCATATACAGCGGGATAATCCCGATATGGTCACGGGCAATCAGGTAGGCGTCTTTCTCGCTATCGTATAAAGCGAAAGCAAACATTCCCTGCAAATCGTCGAGGAATTCAGGGCCTTTTTCCTGATACAACGCCAGGATGACTTCACAGTCGGAACCGGTCTGAAATGCGTAGCGATCGCCATATTCTGCACGCAGCGCCTGATGGTTGTAGATTTCACCGTTTACGGCCAGCGCATGCGTTTTTTTATCGTTATACAGCGGCTGCGCACCTGCGTTGACGTCAACAATCGACAGACGTTCATGAGCCAGAATCGCCTTGTCGCTGGCATAAACGCCGGACCAGTCCGGGCCGCGATGGCGCATCAGGCGAGATAACTCGAGTGCCTTTTTACGCAGTTCGACCGCGTCAGTTTTAATATCCAGTACGCCAAAAATTGAACACATAACCTTCTCCGTTAACCCTGTTGCATTGTGATGTTGCTTGCTTATGAAAATGCCGCAAAAAGGGTAGGGCGCGCAAGGCTTTTACGGAGTAAAACGTAAAAAGTGCAATAGTGATTGCTGAATGTTGAAAAACGAACACTTATCAGGCGGTTTTATTGATGATTATTCATTTTTTGGCGGTTTTTATTAGATAGGGAGGCGTTTTTGGGCGTTAAAAATGAAAAACCACGCTCTTGGGCGTGGTTTAGTGTCAGATGACGTCAATTTCTTCAACGGAGGGGTATATCCAGCTTGGCCGGAACGGCATCGCGTCGATGTCATTGATGGTAGACACACCGGAAAGCACCAGGATAGTTTCAAGTCCGGCCTGGAATCCAGCCAGAATATCGGTGCGAAGATTATCGCCAACAATTACCGTTTGCTCGGAATGGGCCTGCATTTTGTTCAGCGCCGCGCGAATAATCCACGGGCTTGGTTTACCGACAACGAAAGGCTTGCGTCCTGAAATCTTCTCGATACCTGCGCAAAGTGCACCACAGGCGGGATAAAAACCACGGCCATGGGTATCTGGGTTAGTGGCGATAAAGCGTGCCCCATTAGCGACAAAGTAAGACGCTTTATGCATCATTTCCCAGTTATAAGAACGCGTTTCGCCAACGATCACAAAATCGGGATTGACATCAGTGATGGTAAAACCTGCTTTATACAGCTCATGGATTAATGCACCTTCACCCACCACGTAGGCTTTTTTCCCTTCCTGGCGTTTCAGAAAGTCAGCGGTGGCCATCGCTGAGGTATAAAACACGCTGTCCGGCACATTCACGCCCGCGGTGGCAAAACGGTTTGCCAGATCTTGCCCAGTTTGTGACGGATAATTCGTGAGCAGCACCAACGGCATGCCTTTTTCCATGATGCGGTTCAGAAACTCTGCTGCGCCGGGCACAGCAACGTTATCGTGCATCAGCACGCCGTCAATATCACAAATCACATTCTGAATGGTCATGGACTACCTGGCATCTCGAAAAAAGAAGGCGTCACTATAAAGGGTGCTTAGCTTTCCAGCAAACGCTGGAGCAGCAGTCCGTTAAGCATGGCGCGTTTGACCAGCGCAAAAGCGCCAATCGCTGAGCGGTGATCGAGCGTTGAGCGCACGACCGGTAAATTCTGGCGAAAGGCTTTGAGCGCCTGCGCATTAATGCAGCCTTCAATCGCCGGAAGAAGCACTTTTTCTGCTTCGGTGATTTCGCCGGCGATAACCACTTTTTGAGGGTTAAACAGGTTGATGGCAATGGCAATGGTTTTACCCAAATGGCGGCCCACCTGCTCGATCACTTCACAGGCCAGCGCATCGCCTTTGTTGGCGGCTTTGCAAATGGTATGGATTTTACAATCTTCAAGCGTGATGCGGCTTTGGTAGCCTTGTTCGAGTAAATGACGGACGCGGTGCTCAATGGCAGCGTTAGCCGCGACCGTTTCAAGACAGCCGAAGTTGCCGCAATGGCAGCGCTCGCCGAGCGGATCGACCTGGATATGACCAATCTCACCGACGTTGCCGTTGCGACCAATAAAGATTCGCCCGTTAGAGATAATTCCCGCACCGGTTCCGCGATGCACGCGCACCAGAATGGAATCTTCACAGTCCTGGCTCGCACCAAAATAGTGCTCAGCCAGCGCCAGACTGCGAATGTCATGGCCGACGTAACAGGTGACGTTGAAACGTTTTTCCAGCGCGCCCACCAGACCCCAGTTTTCAACCTGAATGTGCGGCATGTAGCGAATCACGCCGCTTTCCGGATCAACGAGGCCAGGCAAAATAACAGAGATAGCGATCAGCTCGCGAATTTTGCGCTGACTGTTTTCAATAAACTGCGCGATGGTATTGAGCAACGCATGCTCAAGCGTTTCCTGAGTGCGCTCTGGAAGCGGGTAGTGCTCTTCAGCAATCACTTTACTGCTCAAATCGTACAGAGTCAGCGTGGTGTCGTGACGGCCAAGACGCACGCCGATGGCGTGGAAATTGCGGGTTTCGGTAATGATGGAAATAGCGCGTCGGCCCCCGGTGGAGGCCTGCTGATCGACTTCTTTGATCAATCCGCGCTCAATAAGCTGACGCGTGATTTTTGTCACGCTGGCGGGAGCAAGCTGGCTCTGTTCGGCAATCTGTATACGCGAGATGGGACCGTGCTGGTCAATCAGGCGATAAACTGCCGCACTGTTAAGTTGTTTAACGAGGTCAACATTACCGATTTGAGCGTGTCCGCCAGATGTCATACTTTTACTTACTCAGTGACGACCTCGTTACCATTAACGATGGTCTTAGTAATTTTATAATCGCGTGTGAAGGCGGTCAGGTTGGCAACCATGCCTGGCGCGATGCCGCCCAGCTGTTTGTCTACACCCATAGCGCGAGCGGGATAGAGCGTTGCCATGCGCAGCACTTCGTCCAGTGCAATACCGCAATGCTCAACCAGGTTGCGTACCCCTTCGATCATCGTCAGTGCAGAGCCGCTCAGCGTACCGTTCTCATCCACACACAATCCATCACGGTAGTATATTGTTTTACCAGCAAAAATGAACTGTTCAATGTTTGCCCCTGCTGGCGCGGTCGCGTCAGTCACCAGGCATAGCTTATCGCCCTTCAGGCGTTTCGCATTGCGGATGTTGGTGTAATCCACGTGCAGACCGTCGGCGATAATACCGCAATACACGTCTGGTTCATCCAGGATTGCGCCCACCAGGCCTGGTTCGCGGCCAGTGATATAAGGCATCGCGTTATACAGATGGGTGGCAAAAGTAATCCCAGCGCGGAAGCCCGTTTTGGCCTCTTTTAGCGTGGCATTTGAGTGACCAGCCGATACCACAATGCCTGCTGCTGCCAGTTTACTGATTACGTCCGGGCCAGTCATTTCGGGGGCGAGTGTGACTTTGGTGATCACATCTGCGTTAGCACACATGAAATCAACCAGCTCAGCATCGGGTTTACGCACGAAGCTCGGGTTGTGCGTCCCTTTTTTGACGATGTTTAGCCACGGACCTTCCAGATGCAGGCCCAGCGCCTGGTTTGGATATTTCGCCAGGTATTCACGCATCACGCGGATACCTTGTTTCATCAGCTCATCGCTGGTGGTGATAAGCGTTGGCAAATAGCTAGTACAGCCTGATTTCTCATTGGCTTTTTGCATGATCTCCAGCGTCTTGACCGTGACGGCCTCCGCTGTGTCATTAAACTGCACGCCGCCGCAGCCGTTAAGCTGAACGTCGATAAAACCGGGGGAGATTATTGCTCCATTGAGTGAGCGTTGTTCAATCCCCGGCGGCACGTCAGCCAGTGGGCAGACACGTTCAATCAGGCCATTGGCGATAACAATCGCATGGTCATCCAGAATTTCATGGCCGGTATAAATCCGACCGTGGGTTAAAGCGTACATAACGACCCCCGGTTAAAAATGCGACCGTCTCTGTAGCAAGAGACGGTAATTCAATTACAGACCTTTGATGTTTTCAGCTTCTAACTCATTGAAGTATTTCAGCGTCTTCACTTTCAGTTCCATCGTGGATGGCTCATCGCACACGACGACGGCTTTAGGATGCAACTGCAGGCAACTGATGGTCCACATGTGGTTAACGTTGCCTTCAACGGCAGCCTGCAGCGCCAGCGCTTTCACGTTGCCCAGCACCAGAATCATCACTTCTTCGGCATCCAGCAGCGTACCCACGCCAACGGTCAGCGCATATTTTGGCACCTGGCTGACATCACCGTCGAAGAAGCGGGAGTTTGCCACGCGAGTGTCATGCGTCAGCGTTTTAATACGGGTGCGAGAAGCCAGAGACGACGCGGGTTCGTTGAACGCAATGTGCCCGTCGTTGCCTACGCCACCCATAAACAGGTTAATTTTGCCGTATGAACGGATTTTTTCTTCGTACTGACGGCATTCTGCGTCAATATCAGGCGCGTTCCCATTAAGCAGATTAATGTTTTCAGCTTGGATATCAACGTGATCAAAGAAATTACGGTGCATAAAGCTGTGATAGCTTTCCGGATGCTCTTTCGCCAGGCCGACATATTCGTCCATATTGAAAGTCACGACATGCTTAAAGCTAACCTGGCCCGCTTTGTGCATTTCGACTAAAGCTTTATACGCCGTCAGCGGAGTGCCGCCGGTTGGTAGACCCAGAACGAAAGGACGATCGGCAGTGGGTTTGAACGCATTAATGCGGTTAACGATATGGCGAGCGGCCCATTTACCGACTTGTTCAGCAGTTGCCAGGGGAATCAGTCTCATTGTTCACCTCTAAGTTAAAGTAAAAAAAGTGGGCGGATGGCGCGCCTGTGGCTTTAATAAGCGTAACCTGGATCACGTCAAGCAGGGGCAATCCGTTTTGATTTTTTGAATGATAAAATAAGTTTTGCCTGTTAGCCAGTAGAAGGGAGGGTTAATAACGATATTTGGTGACAAAACTCACAAAAAGTACGCATTTAATTTGCGATACGAATTAATTTTTCACACACTCAGAATGCCAGTGATTCATCAACTGAATAGATAAGTTAGTGACACAATAAAAAACAGCTGAGAACGTGCCTTAAACGGGGTCTCATAGGGGGAAGTAAAGTGAGTATTCTAGGTTATTTACAAAAGGTTGGCCGCGCACTGATGGTGCCGGTCGCCACGCTGCCTGCGGCAGCAATTCTGATGGGTGTTGGTTACTGGATTGACCCGGTTAGCTGGGGTGGAGACAACGCACTCGCGGCGCTCTTCATTAAATCTGGTGCCGCTATCATCGACAACATGTCCGTTTTGTTTGCGATTGGTGTCGCATACGGCATGTCCAAAGATAAAGACGGTGCTGCGGCGCTGACCGGTTTTGTGGGCTTCCTCGTGTTGACCACACTTTGTTCTCCGGCAGCGGTGGCAATGATCCAGAAGATCCCAGCAGACCAGGTGCCTGCTGCGTTCGGTAAGATCAGCAACCAGTTCGTGGGTATTCTGGTCGGTATTATCTCCGCAGAACTGTACAACCGCTTCAGCAGCGTAGAGTTGCCAAAAGCGCTCTCCTTCTTCAGCGGCCGTCGTCTGGTGCCGATTCTGACCTCTTTCGTGATGATCGTTGTTGCCTTCATCATGATGTACATCTGGCCGCTGATCTTTGACGGTCTGGTGAACTTTGGTGAGCACATTCAGAAACTGGGTTCAGCCGGTGCGGGCGTGTATGCGTTCTTCAACCGCTTGCTGATTCCAGTCGGTCTGCATCACGCGCTGAACTCCGTATTCTGGTTTGACGTTGCCGGTATTAACGATATCCCTAACTTCCTGGGTGGCGCACAGTCCATCGAAGCAGGTAAAGCGGTTGTCGGTATCACGGGTCGTTACCAGGCGGGCTTCTTCCCGATCATGATGTTCGGTCTGCCGGGTGCAGCGCTGGCCATCTACCACTGCGCACGTCCAGAGAACAAAGCGAAAGTTCTGGGTATCATGATGGCGGGTGCATTTGCAGCCTTCTTCACGGGTATCACCGAGCCGCTGGAATTCTCCTTCATGTTCGTTGCGCCGGTGCTGTACTTCATTCACGCCGTGCTGACCGGTATTTCTGTGTTCATCGCAGCGTCGATGCACTGGATTGCAGGTTTCGGCTTCAGTGCGGGTCTGGTGGATATGGTGCTGTCTTCCCGTAACCCGCTGGCGACACACTGGTGGATGCTGATCCCGCAGGGCCTGGTGTTCTTCGCTATCTACTACGTGGTGTTCCGCTTCACGATTACTAAGTTCAACCTGATGACTCCGGGTCGTGAACTGGCTGTTGCCGGTAGCGAAGCGGATGGTCAGGACGTGAATGTAAGTGCCAACTCAGACCAGGATGTTGCAGGCCTGGCGCGTCAGTACATCGCTGCTGTCGGCGGTTCTGATAACCTGACCGGCATTGATGCATGCATCACCCGTCTGCGTCTCAACGTGAAAGACTCTTCGCTGGTTAACGAAGCGCTGGCAAAACGTCTGGGTGCATCAGGTGTGATTCGTCTGAACAAAACCAGCGTGCAGATTATTGTTGGCTTCGTTGCAGAAAAAATCGCTAATGCAATGAAAACCACGGGTCCGGTTGCCGCATCAGAATCTGCTTCCGCACCGGTTGCAGCGCCTGTCGCCGCAAAACCGCAGGCGGTACCGAACGCAACCACTATCGCTGCGCTGGTTTCACCAGTGACTGGTGAAGTGGTGGCGATTGAGCAGGTTCCTGATGAAGCGTTTGCCAGCAAAGCGGTGGGTGACGGTGTGGCAGTGATTCCAACGGAAAAACTCGTGGTATCACCGGCAGCCGGCACTATCGTTAAAATCTTCAACACCAACCATGCGTTCTGTCTGGAAACTGAAAAGGGAGCCGAAATCGTTGTCCACATGGGCATTGATACGGTTGCTCTGGGCGGTAAAGGCTTTACGCGTCTGGTGGAAGAGGGCGCTGAAGTGGTTGCAGGTGAGCCGATTCTGGAAATGGATCTGGACTTCCTGAACGCTAATGCGCGCTCAATGATTAGCCCGGTTGTCTGTAGCAATATCGACGACTTTAGCGGCCTGGTCATTCAGGCAAAAGGTCAGGTTGTTGCAGGCCAGACCCCGCTGTATGAGATTAAAGGCAAGTAATCGCTCCTGAGTAGAGTTCATGCCTTAAGCGGCGGGGGTTATCCTCCGCCGCTTTTTTTTGCATCAATCGCCGCCATTATTTTCCTCCTGGACGTTTTAAGGGTTGTCACTACGTCCGGCTTATAAGATCATACGCCGCTATACGTTATATATGCCTTTGAGGAATCCACGATGAGTGAGGCTGAAGCCCGCCCGAGTAACTTTATTCGTCAGATCATCGATGAAGATCTGGCCAGTGGTAAGCACACCACAGTGCATACCCGTTTCCCGCCGGAGCCAAATGGCTACCTGCACATTGGTCACGCGAAATCCATCTGCCTTAACTTTGGCATCGCGCAAGACTATCAGGGCCAATGCAACCTGCGTTTCGATGACACCAACCCAGTAAAAGAAGACATCGAATACGTTGAGTCCATTAAGAATGACGTGCAATGGTTAGGATTCAACTGGTCAGGCGACATTTGCTACTCTTCAGACTATTTTGATCAGCTCTTTGCCTATGCGGTGGAGTTGATCAACAAAGGTCTGGCCTACGTTGACGAACTGTCTGCTGACGAAATCCGTGAATATCGCGGCTCGCTGACCGCGCCGGGCAAAAACAGCCCATTCCGCGATCGCAGCGTCGAAGAAAACCTCGCCCTGTTCGAAAAAATGCGTGCCGGTGGTTTCGAAGAAGGCAAAGCGTGTCTGCGTGCCAAAATCGACATGGCATCGCCGTTTATCGTGATGCGCGATCCGGTCCTGTACCGTATTAAATTTGCCGATCACCACCAGACCGGCAGCAAGTGGTGCATCTACCCGATGTACGACTTCACCCACTGCATCAGCGATGCGCTGGAAGGCATTACGCACTCTCTGTGCACGCTGGAATTCCAGGACAACCGTCGCCTGTACGACTGGGTGTTGGATAACATCACTATCCCTGTGCATCCGCGTCAGTACGAGTTCTCTCGTCTGAATCTGGAATACACCGTGATGTCCAAGCGTAAGCTGAACCTGCTGGTGACGGATAAGCACGTTGAAGGCTGGGATGACCCGCGTATGCCGACCATTTCTGGTCTGCGTCGCCGCGGTTACAGCGCCTCGTCTATCCGCGAATTCATCAAGCGTATCGGCGTGACTAAGCAGGACAACACCATCGAGATGGCGTCGCTGGAATCCTGCATTCGCGAAGATTTGAACGAAAACGCACCGCGTGCAATGGCCGTTATCGATCCGGTTAAGCTGGTTATCGAAAACTACCCGCAGGGCGAGAGCGAAGTGGTCACGATGCCTAACCATCCGAGCAAGCCGGAGATGGGGACTCGTGAAGTGCCGTTTAGCGCTGAAATCTGGATCGATCGTGCTGACTTCCGTGAAGAAGCCAACAAGCAGTACAAGCGTCTGGTGATGGGCAAAGAAGTGCGCCTGCGCAACGCCTACGTGATCAAAGCTGAGCGCGTAGAAAAAGACGCCGAAGGCACGATCACCACGATTTTCTGCAGCTATGATGCCGAAACGTTGAGCAAAGATCCGGCGGATGGCCGCAAAGTGAAAGGCGTTATCCACTGGGTCAGCGCTGCGCACGCGTTGCCGATTGAAATTCGTCTCTACGATCGTCTGTTCAGCGTACCGAATCCGGGTGCGGCGGACGATTTCCTGGCGACCATCAATCAGGAATCATTGCTGATCAAACAGGGCTACGCTGAGCCGTCGCTGAAAAATGCGGAAACCGGTAAGGCGTATCAATTTGAGCGTGAAGGATACTTCTGTCTCGACAGTCGTTATGCAACCGCTACCAAACTGGTCTTCAACCGTACGGTAGGTCTGCGAGATACCTGGGCCAAGACTGGCGAGTAATCCAGGTCAATGAGAGACAAACGCCGCGCATTGCGGCGTTTTTTTTGCTTGTCGATCAGGCTGTTAGTTTTTATCAAAATAAGAGACGTTTAAAATTGAGGTCAATGAGCTGCTACTTATTTTATTAAATAAAATTTCATGCGTGAGAAAATGAGAAAATAAAACGATGTAATCGCTATCAATAATGATTAGTGATTGAATTTAGTTGATTTTTTAATGACAAAACCCTTCCTGCTCTATATGTTACAAATCACTACTAATTATGTGCACTTCGTCATAATCCTGCATTTTGCCCACTGAAAAGCATTGATAATTCGCGTCGCGAAAAATAGTCTAAAGGCGGTAGTTAATTCGAGGGTATTGCTAACTACCCCTGACCGTTTGGTCTTTTTAGATTTTTCGCCGTTTAAGGCGCTTTAATTCGTCAAAGAGGAACAACTATGCGTACGTTCAGTGGCAAACGTAGTGCGCTGGCGCTGGCTATTGCCGGTGTGACAGCAATGTCTGGCTTTATCGCTGCCCCGCAGGCTCAGGCAGCAGGCTTTATTGATGATTCTACGCTCACGGGCGGTATTTATTACTGGCAGCGTGAACGTGACCGTAAAGACGTCACCGAAGACAAATACAAAACCAACTTGTCCCACTCCACCTGGAACGCCAACCTCGATTTCCAGTCAGGTTATGCAGCAGATATGTTCGGGCTGGATATTGCGGCGTTCACTGCTATCGAAATGGCGGAAAATGGCGACAGCGCGCACCCGAACGAAATTGCGTTCTCCTCCAGTAATAAAGCCTACAAAGAAGACTGGTCTGGTGATAAGAGCGGAATAAGCCTCTATAAAGCAGCCGCAAAATTCAAATACGGCCCGGTATGGGCTCGCGGTGGTTATATTCAGCCAACCGGTCAGACGCTGTTAGCTCCGCACTGGAGCTTTATGCCGGGTACTTATCAGGGCGCTGAAGCTGGGGCGAACTTTGACTACGGTGATGCGGGCGCGTTGAGTTTCTCGTATATGTGGACCAACGAATACAAAGCTCCGTGGCACCTGGAGATGGACAAGTTCTATCAGAATGACAAAAAAACCAAAGTCGAATATCTCCACTCCGTTGGCGCGAAATATGACTTTAAAAATGATTTAGTACTGGAAGCGGCGTTTGGTCAGGCAGAAGGATACGTGGATCAATACTTCGCCAAAGCCAGCTATAAATTCGATATCGTTGGCGGCCCGCTGTCCACCAGCTATCAGTTCTACGGTACGCGTGACAAAGTCAGCGATGGCAGCGTGAACGATCTGTATGACGGCACGGCATGGCTGCAGGCGTTAACGTTCGGCTATAAAGTCGGGCAAGTTGATTTGCGTCTGGAAGGGACTTACGTCAAGGCCGAAGGCCAGCAGGGTTACTTCCTGCAGCGTATGACGCCAACCTATGCGTCTTCGAACGGCCGCCTGGATATCTGGTGGGATAACCGTTCTGACTTCAACGCCGATGGCGAGAAAGCCGTATTCTTCGGCGCCATGTATGACCTGAAAAACTGGAACCTGCCGGGCTGGGCAGTTGGCGCGTCTTACGCGTATGCCTGGGACGCAAAACCGGCTGATACGGCAACGCCGGACGCTTACTACGATCCGAACTATCGTCTGAAAGAGTCCTCATACAGCCTCGATGCGATCTACACCCTTCAGGATGGTCGCGCGAAAGGCACAATGTTCAAACTGCACTTCACCCAGTACGACAACCACTCCGATATTCCAAGCTACTCGGGCGGTTACGGCAACATCTTCCAGGATGAGCGTGACGTGAAATTCATGGTCATCGCACCATTCACTATTTTCTGATGAACGCTCCGGCGGGATGATTCCCCCCATCCCGCTGGAATGGAGACTGATATGCTGAGAAAAATCGTATTTGTCGCGGTGCTGGCATCGGGACTGGCAGGATGCGTGCAGCCCCAGGCACCAAAAGAAGATTCTCGTCTGAAAGAGGCGTACAGCGCCTGTATCAATACCGCAGAAGGATCGCCTGAAAAAATCCAGGCCTGCCAGAGCGTGCTGAATGTGCTGAAAAAAGAGAAAGCGCACGAGCAGTTCGCGACGCAGGAAAACGTTCGGGTGTTGGATTACCAGGCCTGTATTCAGGCGCGCCAAACCGGTAACGATCAGGAAGTGGCAAAGCGTTGTGACAAGATCTGGCAGGAGATCCGCAGCAACAACAGCAAATAATCATCTATTGCTACGCCCGGTTGTGCTCCGTCCTGAAGTTCGAAGGATGGAGCGCAATCGGGCTTTTTCATTTATCGCAGGCAAAAAAAAGCCAACCGTCAGGTTGGCTCAGAGTATGAACACGATTATTTTGTGTCGTGTGCGTGATCGTTTTCGCGGCAATCGCCTTCTGCACAGTGACCATACAGGTACAGGCTGTGGTTGGTCAGACGGATGCCATGACGAGTGGCAATCTCACGCTGACGTGCTTCGATAGAGTCATCGCTGAATTCAATCACCTTGCCGCAATCCAGGCAGATGAGGTGATCGTGGTGATGCTGTTGCGTCAGTTCAAAAACGGATTTACCGCCTTCAAAATTATGACGGGTGACAATCCCCGCGTCATCAAACTGGTTCAGAACGCGATAAACGGTCGCCAGGCCAATCTCTTCGCCCATGTCGATCAGACGTTTATACAAGTCTTCCGCACTGACATGGTGATTGTCCGGCCCTTGAAGGACTTCCAGGATTTTTAAACGAGGAAGCGTAACTTTCAGGCCAGCCTTCTTTAATGCGGTATTGTTGTCAGTCATGCGGAATCTGTCCTGTTGCTAAACGATTCACTT
>Ga0308165_1004747_pt1 | contig 13132 bp, 8 predicted proteins | sample PhyWR2_FD_201032 | JGI IMG/M metagenome (GOLD analysis project Ga0308165, IMG submission 201032) | Phyllosphere microbial communities from UC Gill Tract Community Farm, Albany, California, United States - DLSLW.R2 | ecosystem: Host-associated > Plants > Phyllosphere > Unclassified | place: USA...
CGGACTCCACGGCGACGGGGAGCTTCTGGTAGAAGTCGCCCCACTCCGACGTCGTGACCTTGACGGTGACGTTCGGGTTGGCAGCGTTGAAGGAGTCGACCATCGCGTCGAAGTAGGCACCGTCGGCGCCTGTGAAGCCGTTCCAGAAGGACAGCTCGACCGGGGGTCCGTCGTACGAGTCGCCGCTGACCTGGCTGACGATCGGTGCGTCCTGCGCACCCCCGTCCGAGCCGCAGGCGGCGAGGGTCAGTGCGAGGGTCGCCGCCGCCCCAGCGGCGACAGTTCTGGCGAAGACAAGGTTCATCTCGGTGCTCTCCTTCGAGTTCCGGGCTGCCGCGGCGAGCGCGGCACACCTGCTGACCAAGCGGTCGATCCGGACATTACAGCGCTGTAATGCGCGCGTCAACGCGGCGGTTGACCCCTGTGGACGAACCCGGCCTGGCAGACGCGCGACCGGTCAGCCGTCCGCCGACCCGCCGGTGGCGCACGTCGCCGTCTACCCCGTCCACCCGGACCTCGGTCGCCCGTCGGGCTGCCGCGAGGTCGACGTCGCCGCACCCAGGTCTCGGCCACCCAGCTGTAGATTGACCAGCGGCGCGCCAGGACCGGCCGCCGTGCCCGGTGGTCGCGCGACCAGCGGCACCGAGGTCTGACGAGGAGGACGATGGCCAGGGTCCGGCTCCAGGACGTCGCAGAGCACGCAGGCGTCTCGATGAAGACTGTGTCCAACGTCGTCAACGACTACCCGCACGTCTCCCCCGCCACGCGCAGCCAGGTGCTCGCCTCGATCGAGGCGCTCGGCTACAGGCCGAACGCGACAGCCCGCCGCCTCGCGACAGGCCGGACCGGGACCCTCGCGCTCGCCGTGAGCGACGTGAGCCTGCCGTACTTCGCCGAGCTGGCGAGCACGATCTCCCGACTGGCGACGAGCCGGGGCTACAGGCTGCTGCTCGAGCAGACCGGCGAGTCTGTCGAGGCTGAGCGCGCGGTCCTCCTCGGCGGCGAGAGCGGGCTGGTCGACGGGATCATCTTCCAGCCGTCGCACATCGCGCTCGACGACCTCGCCCGCTACACGACCGCGACCCCCGTGGTGCTCCTCGGCGAGGGTGACGCCCCCGAGGGCGTGGACACCGTGATGATCGACAACACCGCAGCAGCCCGAGAGGTCACCGAGCACCTGCTGCGCCTCGGCCGGCGCCGCGTGGCCTTCGTCGGGCACGAGGCCCACGGGCTCTCTGCGACCTCACGTCAGCGGCTCAACGGCTTCGAGACAGCGCTGCGCGAGGCGGGCGCCCGGGTCGACCCCGCACTGCTCCTCGCGACCGATGCGATCAGCGCCGAGGCCGCCGAGCGCGCCGTCGGCGCAGCGCTCGACGGCGGGCTGCGCTTCGACGCCGCCTTCTGCCGCGACGACCTCGCCGCCCTCGGCGCCCTCAGCGCACTCCGCAGGCGCGGCGTGCGCGTCCCCGACGACGTCGCCGTGACGGGGTGGGACGACGTCACCCTCACGCGGTTCTCGAACCCGACCCTGACGGCGGTCCACCCCGACCTCGACCACCTAGCGCGCAGCGCGATGGATCTCCTCGAGGAACGCGTCGGCGGGTATCGCGGGGCCGGACGGCACGTGGTCGCACCGCACTCGATCAGCGTGCGCGAGAGCGCCCCGTCGGCCTGAGACGACCGCTCGCCGCACCGCTCGACCGTCGGACCGACGCCCGGCTCAGCCAGCCGGCGGGCAGGCGACCGCGCCCCACAGGCGTCGTCCCCGCCCGCTCAGTCGCCGGCACAGCCCTCCCCTCCACCCCTTTACAGCGCTGTAAAGAATGCGCATACTGTCGTCATGAGCACATCTGCTGCCCCGTCACTCGTCCGCGCCTCCGTCCAGGACGGCACCTACCCCCGACCCCAGCTCGCCCGTGCCGACTGGGTCGACCTCTGCGGGACCTGGCAGCTCGCGACCGACGACGCCGACGAGGGTCTGGCCGCGGGCTGGTCCGACGCACAGTCGTTCGACCGGACCGTCGTCGTGCCCTTCCCTCCAGAGTCCCCGGCCTCGGGCGTCGCAGACACCGGTTTCCACCCCGTCCTCTGGTACCGCCGCGACCTCTCCGCCGACGACCTCGACAGCACCGGACGGTCCGCCGACAGGCCGACGGTCCTGCTGCACCTGGGAGCCGTGGACCACCGTGCCGACGTCTGGCTCAACGGCACCTATCTGGGCGGGCACGTCGGCGGCTCGACCCCGTTCACGCTCGACGTCACCCGCGCGATCGACCCCGACCGCGCCGTGCAGAATCTCGTGGTCCGCGCCTTCGACGACCCCGCCGACGTGGAGCAGCACCGCGGGAAGCAGGACTGGCAGCGGGACGCCCACAGCATCTGGTACCACCGCACGTCCGGGATCTGGCAGCCCGTGTGGCTCGAGGCCGTCCCCGAGCTGCACGTCACGCACCTCACGTGGAGGACCGACCTGCAGGCTGGGAGCGTGACCCTCGACGTCGAGCTCAACCGCCGCCCGGCAGCCCCCGTCGACCTCCGTGTCGAGATCGACCACGAGACGTCCCTGCTCGCCTCGGTCACGGTCCAGACCTCGGAGCCGCGCAGCACCGTGCAGATGTCGGTCCCACGCCAGCGCAACGGGCAGGACTACGAGACCCTCCTGTGGAGCCCTGAGCATCCGACGCTGCTCGACGCGCGCGTGCAGGTGGTCCCGGCCGAAGGACAGGCGCCAGCCGCGGCTGACGGCGTGAGCTCGTACCTGGGTCTGCGGTCGGCGTCGACAGGTGGCGGGCACTTCCTGCTCAACGACCGTCCGTACTACGTGAGGTCTGTGCTCAACCAGGGCTTCTGGCCTCAGTCGCACCTCGCTGCGCCGAGCGCCGACGCGCTGCGCGCCGAGGTCCAGCTCATCAAGGACCTCGGCTTCAACGCCAACCGGGTGCACCAGAAGATCGAAGACCCGCGCTTCCTGTTCTGGGCGGACCGCCTCGGGCTGCTCGTGTGGGAAGAGGCGCCGAGCGCCTACACGTTCTCGGGCACGGCGGTCCGCCGGATGCTCACGGAGTGGAGCGAGGCGATCCACCGGGACGCCTCGCACCCGTGCATCGTCACGTGGGTGCCGATCAACGAGAGCTGGGGCGTCCAGCACGTCGCGCACGACGAGCAGATGAAGCACTACACGCAGGCGCTGTGGCACCTCACCCATGCGCTCGACGGCACGCGTCCCGTGGTGTCCAACGACGGGTGGGAGCTCACAGACTCTGACGTGTGGTCGGTCCACGACTACGACGCCTCGCCCGAGGCGCTCGCCGAGCGGTACCGCGACCCTGCGGCCCTCACCACGCTCCTCGAGGGCGTCGGTCCTGCCGGGCGGCGCATGCGCCTCACCGGCGAGGCCGACCGCGGTCAGCCGGTCATGCTCACGGAGTTCGGCGGGATCACCTTCGCCGCCGGCGCCGAGGACAGCACCTGGGGCTACAGCCGCGTCGGGACGGCCGACGACCTCGACGCGCACCTCTCAGCCGTCGTGGGAGCGGTCCGCGGAGCCCACCTGGCCGGGTTCTGCTACACCCAGCTCGCCGACACCCTGCAAGAGGCGAACGGTCTGGTCGACGAGCACCGCCAGCCGAAGATCCCCGCCGAGCGCATCCGGCAGATCATCAGCGGCTGACGCTCCTCCGCGTACCAGCGGTGCGTGCCCCGGACAGGACATCCAGGGCACGCGCCGCATCACGACAGCCGACCAGGCGCGGCGTCACGGCAGCAGCCGCTCGCCACGACACGGCGTCAGGTCATGCGCAGCCTCGTCATGGCCGGGTCGCGCGCTCCAGCAGCTGCAGCACGTGGACGTAGGGGCGGCCCGTCGCGCGCGACATGCCCATCTCGCACGTCCGGTTCGCCGAGGCGTAGGCGTCCAGACGGCCGTCCCGGGCGACCTCGTAGGCTGCGACCTCGGCAGCCTCGCGCGCCGTCGCGCTCGCCGTGAGCTCGGGGTGCAGCATGCCGCGGTCCCCTGCGAAGCCGCAGCACCCCCACGAGGGCGGGACGAGCACCTCGCTCGCGACGACCCCGGCAAGTGCGACGAGGTCCTCGACGATCCCCAGGTGGACCGTCGAGCAGGTGGGGTGCACGGCTGCTGTGCGCAGGCGCTGGGTTACGGTCAGCCGGGCGAGCAGGGACTCGCGGACGAAGGTCACGGCATCGACGATGCGCAGCCTGTCGAAGCGCTCTGCCCAGGCGCCGTCGAGCTGGGCACCGAGGTCCCGCAGGCCGTGGGTGCACGAGCTCGCGTCGGTGACGACGGGGAGCCTGCCGCGGTCGCTGGTCTCCCACAGCGCGGCGACCGTGGAGTACGCCATGGTGCGGTGCCCGTCGGTGAGCCCCTTGGACTGCCACACCGTGCCGCAGCACAGGCCGTCGACGGCGTCGGGGACGACGACAGCCGCACCCGCGCGGTCGCAGAGGGCCACGAAGGCTCCCTCGGCACTCTCGAGCAGCCCGTCGGCGCCACGCTCGGCGGCGAAGATGCCGCCGACACAGCTGGGGAAGAGCACGACCTCAGGTGTTCCTGCTCCCCGCTGCCCTCCCCTGCGGCGGCGGCCCGGGCCTGGGAGGTCGCCCGAGGCGCTCGGCACGAGCTCGTGCGGGAGCACCGAGCGGGCCGCTGCCGTGACGGCGCCGAGCACGCCTCCGGGCACGGGTGCCGCCACGGCGAGCCCAGCGCGGGCAGCTGCCCCGACAGCGCCCCAGTGCCGGGCAGCGAGGTCTCCGGCGCGCTGGGCAGCGCTGCCGCTGCCGCCCGCGCGCTCGGCGCGGAAGGACTTCATGACCTTCCCGGTGTCGATGCCGACAGGGCAGGCCGTGACGCACAGGGAGTCGGCGGCGCAGAGGTCGACGGCGTCGTAGCCGAAGTCCTCCTCGATCGCGGCGCGCTGGTCGGGTCCGGCTGCGGCCATCGTCCGGAGCAGGACGATGCGCTGGCGAGGTGTGACGGTGATGTCCTTCGAGGGGCAGACGGGCTCGCAGTACCCGCACTCGACGCAGGCGTCGACCCTCGGGTCGACCTGCGGGACGAGCTTGAGGTGCTCGAGGTGAGCGCGAGGGCTGTCCGGGAGGACCACCCCGGGGTTGAGCAGACGCTCCGGGTCGAAGAGCTCCTTCACCCCGGTCATCACCGCGAACAGCTCGGGGCCGTACTGGCGCTCGACGAAGGGTGCCATGACCCGCCCGGTCCCGTGCTCGGCCTTGAGGGACCCGCCCTGGCGGAGCACGAGCTCGACGAGGTCCTCGGTGAAGGCCTCGAAGGCTCTCAGCTCTGCGGGGTCGTCGAGCCGCGGGCTGATCATGAAGTGCAGGTTGCCGTCCTTGGCGTGGCCGAAGACGACGGCGTCGTCGTAGCCGTGGCGGTCGAAGAGGGCGGCGAGCTCGGTCATGGTCGCGCTCAGCGCGGGCACCGGGACGACCACGTCTTCGAGGAGGGCCGTGGTGCCGACAGGACGGGCTCCCGCGACGGCTGTGTAGAGCCCCTTGCGCAGCGTCCACAGCGCGGCACGCTCAGCCGGGTCGACGGTGAGCGAGACGGGCAGGGCGAGCGGGAGCTGCGCCGCGACCTCGTCGACGCGGGCTGTCACGGCTGCGAGCGCCTCGGCGTCGTCAGCCTGGAGCTCGAGCAGGAGCGCGGTGTGGCCGTCGAGGACGAGGGAGCGCACCGGGTCCGTCGGGGCGAGGGAGGGCTGGACGACGCGCAGCGATGCGGTGTCCATGAGCTCGAGGGTCCGCGCGCCGGCGCGGGTGAGCGCTCCGAGGGCGTCGGTCGCGTCGGTGAGGGTGGCGAACACGAGCAGCCCTGTCGCGGCGAGCGGGAGGACCGGGACCGTGCGGAAGGTCGCCTGCGCGACGAAGCCGAGGGTCCCCTCGGACCCCACGAGCAGGTGCTCGAGGATCGCGACGGGGGTGTCGTGGTCGAGGAAGGCGTTGACGGAGTACCCCATGGTGTTCTTCATGGAGAACAGGTGCCTGATGCGCTCGACCGAGACCGCGTCGCGCCGGACCCGCTCTCGCAGGTGCAGGAGCCCTGCGTGCAGGGCGGGCTCGGCGCTCTGCAGGCGGGCGTCGGCGTCCGGGTGGGCGGTGTCGAGCACGGTGCCCGAGGACAGCACGACGACGAGTGAGTCGAGGGTCGCGTAGGTGCTGGCCTCGGTGCCGCAGGCCATCCCCGAGGAGTTGTTGGCGACCACCCCGCCGACTGTGCAGGCGACCTCGCTCGCCGGGTCCGGACCGAGGCGGCGGCGGTACGGGGCGAGGCGCGCGTTGACCGACCGGATCGTCGCGCCTGGGCCGCAGCGGACCAGGCGGCCCCCGTCGAGCACCTCGACGTCGCGGAACCCGGCCCGTGTGTCGACCTGGAGCCCTGTCCCGCTCGCCTGCCCGGAGAGGCTCGTGCCGCCCGAGCGGAAGGTCACCGGCCGCCCGGCCGCCGACGCCAGACGGAGGGCCGCGACCACGTCGTCGACCGACTGCGCGGTGACGACGGCGTCGGGGACCAGCAGCACGTGCGAGGCGTCGTGGGCCCGGGCCGCGAGGTCGATCGGCCGCAGGTGCAGCTGGTCGGCGGCGAACTGCGCCCGCAGCGCGTCTCGCAGCTCCGCGGCGGCCACCTCGGGGGCGTCGTCGGGGGTCGTGCGGGCTGGCGCCTGGGCGGTCATGGGTCCTCCGGTGGTGCGTGTCTAGGACGTCGTCAGGTCCGTTGTGGCCTGCGCGTGGGCTGTCGGCGGTCGCGGACCGCGTCGTAGGTGACCTGGAGCGCGTCGAGGCTGCGCTCGTAGGTCTGCTGGGCGACCCCGACGAACAGGCAGTCGACGACGGTGAGCTGGGCGAGCCGGCTGCCTGTCGCGCCCGAGCGGAACGTGGTCTCGCGCGCCGCCGTGGTGAGGACGTGGTCGGCCTCGCGGGCCAGCGGCGACCTGGGGGCGTTGGTGATCGCCACCGTCACCGCCCCGTTGGCGCGGGCCAGGGCGAGGGAGTCGATGGTGTCGGCCGTCAGGCCCGAGTGCGAGATGGCGATCGCGATGCCCCGCTCGTCGAGGAGCGCGGCGGAGACGAGCGCCTGGTGGGGGTCGGGGAAGGAGAATGCGACCTGCCCGATCCTGTGCAGCTTCTGCTGGAGGTCGGCGGCGACGATGCTCGACGCCCCGACGCCGTAGATGTCGCAGCGGTCGGCGGCGATGAGCGCGTGCACGACGGCCTCGAGCTCGGTGATCGACAGGGCCTTGGCGGTGTCCTCGACCGAGCGGGCGTCGGCGTACGAGATCTTCTCGACGACCGAGGCGAGATCGTCGCCGGGGGCGATGTCACCGGAGAGCTCGAAGGCGGCGTCGGTCCGCGAGCGCCCACCCATCTCGGAGGCGAGGGCGAGGCGCAGCTGCGGGTAGCCCCGCACGCCGAGCTCTCGGCAGAACCTCACGACGGTCGTCTCGGAGGTGTCGCAGGCGTCGGCGAGGTCGGAGATGGTCATCGCGGCGACCTCGGCGGGGCGGGCGAGGATCTGCTCGGCGACGCGTCGGATCGCGGGCTGGAGGTCGGGCAGCAGACCCCGGATGCGCACAGTCAGCGGGACGGCGGGGTCCGTGGTCCCGGGCGCGGCGTGCTCTGTCGTCATGAAGGAAACTTACCTTCGATCAGTAGAGCAGCACAGCGTCGGGCCGGTGGCTCCGCGGGGCCAGCAGCGTCGACACGGGGACCCCGGCGTCGACAGCCGTGCGCAGGGCGTCCGAGCCCCACAGCAGGTCGACGAAGGGACGGCGACCGGGCAGGACCTCGGACGGGCCTGCGGCCCCGGTGCCCGACGGCCCTTCACGTCCCGGACCCGCAGAACCGTCCTGGGCCGAACCGTCCTGGACAGCGGGCTCTGCGGGCTCCGGCAGCCGCCAGCCGAAGTCCTCGGGGTACAGCCTCGCGACGGTCTCGACGAGCAGCACCCCGGTCCTGACGGGCTCGAAGGCGACGGGGTCGCTCACGTGGAGCTGGACCCCGCGCACGAGCTCCCCCGCGAAGGCGTGGAAGGTGGGCGTGAAGGTCGTGGGACGGAACAGCACACCGGGCAGACCGAGCGCCGTGAGGGTTGGTGCGAGCCGTGCGTCGACCCACGGCGCCCCGACGATCTCGAAGGGCCGAGTGGTGCCGCGACCCTCCGAGAGCGTGGTCCCCTCGACGATCCCGGTCCCCGCGTAGACGAGGGCCGTCTCGGGGGTCGGCATGTTGGGCGAGGGCATCACCCACGGCAGTCCTGTCGCCGCCCAGAGCATGTCGCGGGTCCAGCCCTCGAGCTCGACGACGCGCACGGGCCCTGTGTGCAGCCCGGCTGCGGCGTCGTCAGCGCGGACGGCGAGCGCGAGCTCACCGGCGGTGAGCCCGTGGCGCTGCGGGACGGGCACCCGTCCGACAAAGCTGGCGAAGGCCGGGTCGAGGTCGGGCCCCTCGACCGCGAGACCGCCGAGCGGGTTGGGCCTGTCGAGGACGACCAGGTCGATGCCCACGCGGGCCGCCGAACGGAGGCAGTCGACGAGCGTCCACACGTAGGTGTAGTAGCGCACCCCGATGTCAGGGAGGTCGACCAGGAGCGTGTCGATCCCCGAGGCCAGCAGCATCGCGTCGAGTGCGTCGTCTGCGGCCAGGTAGGTGTCGTAGACGGGGAGACCCGTCGCCTCGTCGAGCCCGAGGTCGTCGCTCGCCCCGGCCTGCGCGACGCCGCGCAGACCGTGCTCGGGGCCGAAGAGCGCGACGAGCGGGGCCCCGGCGTCCTGGAGCGCTGTCGAGGTGAGCCGCAGGTCGGCCGTCACCGCGGTGTCGTTGGTGACCAGGCCCCAGCGCATCCCGCCGACGAGCGTGGGGTCGGCGACGAGCCTGTCGGCGCCGGTCCTGACGACGGGGTGCGGGCGGGAGGTCATGAGCGGGTCTCCTCAGACGGGCGGGGCGGGGTCACTGGGCTCGTGTGCCGGGGGACCAGGTGCCCGTCCGCACCGACCAGGTCGACAGGCAGCACGCCCGTCACGGCTGCGGCCCCGGCGAGAGCGTCACCGGCTGCCCGTGCGCTCGGCGCGACGTCGCCGAAGGTCAGCAGCAGCGGGACGTCGTCCGGGACGAGAGCAGAGTCGGACGGGCTGCGGGTCGCCACGACGCAGGCCTGCGTCCCGGTCTCGGTCGCGAGCGTGAGCAGCCGGGCGAGGTGGCGGGACTGCTCGGGGTCGCGCCAGGCTTCGCGCGTCGCGACGACGACGACGTCCGGCGTCGACCCGCCGAAGCCCCGGGTCGCGGCAGCCAGGATCGTGTCAGGGTCGTCGTCGAGAGGTTCGGTCCAGACCTGCGCCCCGGCAGCGCCGAGCCTGTCGGCGAGGACGGCGCTCACGTCGACACCTCGCAGTTGGGGGTCAGTCCGCAGACCGACGACGAGGACTCGCGTCCCCGGGGTCCCAGCACCCAGCACCCAGGTGGTCGACGGGGCTCGCCACACGAGGGAGGCGCGGGCGGCCCGCTCCGCAGTGCTCGCGTGCTGCGGGGTCGCAAGAAGTGCCTCGACGTCGATCCCGTCGCCGGTCAGCCCCAGCCGCTCCTTGAGCCTGAGGATGCGCCGGGCGGAGTCGCGCAGCGCGTCACGGGAGAGCACGCCGTCCGCGAGCGCCACCAGGACGGCGTCGATCGCCGCCTCGGGGTCACCGGGCATGAGCAGCTGGTCGACCCCTGCGGCGAGCGCGGCGACAGCGCCCGCACCGGGTCCGTCGGTCAGCTGCGCGCCTGCCATGTCGAGGGCGTCGGTGACGATCACGCCGTCGAAGCCGAGAGCCTCACGCAGCTCTCCGGTGACCACGGCGCGTGAGTAGGTGGCGGGGGTCCCGGCGTCGACGGCGGGGAACACCAGGTGCCCGATCATCACGGCGTCAGCCCCGGCGGCGATCCCTGCGGCGAAGACAGCCCGCTCCTGACGTTCCCACGCGTCCCGGGTGAGCTCGAGGACCGGCAGACCGAGATGGGAGTCGACCGTGGTGCTGCCGTGCCCCGGGAAGTGCTTGAGGGTCGAGGCGACACCGGCCGCGGCCAGCCCCCGCACAGTCGCGGACACCTGGCGCGCTGCGGCCTGCGGGTCGGCGCCCGGCGAGCGCACCCCGATGACGGGGTTGCGCGGCTCGACGGCGAGGTCGGCGACCGGGGCGAAGGCATGCCGGACCCCTGTCGCGCGCAGCTCGGTCCCGCTCGTCCGGGCGACCTCCTCCGTGAGCGCGACGTCGTCGGCGGCGGCCAGCGCCTGCGCGGAGGGCAGCCGGGTGCTGCCCTGGCGCAGGCGGCTGACCGTGCCGTTCTCCTGGTCGGCGCTCACCAGGAGAGGCGCGCTCGCGACCTGCTGCAGGCGACGGACGAGGTGACGGATCGCGTCGGGCGAGTCGCCCTCGGCCGTCTCGGGGAAATAGCAGACGCCGCCGATGTGGCGAGCTGCGACGAGGTCGGCGAGGGCGTCGACGGGGGTCCGCCGCACACCGTCGGTCGCGGCGGGGTGGCCGCCGTCGGCAGTGGTGACCGAGTCGTCAGGACTGTCGGGCTCGTCGACTGTGATGCCCCGCGCGGAGTGGGTCCCGACCGCGAGGCTGAACAGCTGGCCCACGAGCCGCGCGTCGTCCCAGTCGTCGACGGAGTCCACTGTGGCGACGGCGTCACCGCTGGTGGCGGCGTCCGAGGCATCGACGGCGTCGTCGCTGCCGAGGACGTCACCGGGCCCGGCCGGACCGGCCTCGGCTGGTCCCGGGGCGGCTGGTCCTGGTGCGGCTGCCCCGAGGGCGATGGCCCGGGTCGACGACGGTCCAGTCTGAGCCGTTCCGGGGTGCTGAGTCACGAGCGCAGTCTCCGTCGGTGCGAGGTGAGATGTCCATGGTCGAGGGGAGGCAGGTCCTGCGCGTCCGACAGGGCGGTCTGCGCATGGGTGAACCCCACCCTCCACGACATCCCGACGGTAACATATTTACCAAGATTGCTATAGGCTCGGCAATCACATACATAGACCGACGAGGAGCAGCTGTGGACACGACGGGCGCGACCGGCGCGGGCGCGGAGATCGACCTGAGCACGCTCACCACCGAGTCCGTCGACCCCCGCTACAGCGACCTCGACACCCTGGACGTCGCGGCGCTCACCGCCGCGATGAACGAGGCCGAGGCAGAGGTCCCCGTCGCCGTCCGCGCGGCGCTCCCCCAGATCACCGAGGCCATCGAGCAGATCGTCGACAGGGTGCGCGCCGGCGGGCGCATCCTCTACGTCGGCGCCGGGACACCCGGCCGGCTCGGCGTCCTGGACGCCTCGGAGTGCCCGCCCACCTTCTCGACCGACCCGGAGACCGTCCAGGGGATCATCGCCGGCGGACCTGCAGCCCTCCGGGACGCCGTCGAGGGCGCGGAGGACGACACCGCAGCCGGGGCCGCGCTCGTCGACGAGCACCTCGTCACGGCGGCCGACGCCGTGGTCGGGCTGACGGCCTCGGGCCGGACCCCCTACGTGCTCGCGGCCATCGAGGCCGCCCGCTCCGTCGGTGCGCTCACCGTCGGGGTCTCGTGCAACGCCGGGGCCGAGCTGAGCACCGTCGCCGAGCTCGCGATCGAGGTCGTCGTCGGCCCGGAGATCGTCTCGGGCTCGACCCGGCTCAAGGCGGGGTCGGCGCAGAAGCAGGTCCTCAACATGATCTCGACGGTGAGCATGGTGCGGCTCGGCAAGACCTATGGCAACCTCATGGTCGACGTCGCCGCGACCAACGCCAAGCTGCGGGTCAGAGCCCGGAGGCTGGTCGAGCAGATCGCCGCGGTCGACCCGCAGACCGCAGACTCCGCCCTCGCCGCCTCGGGCGGGCACGTCAAGGTCGCCGCGGCGATGCTCGTGCACGGCGTCGACAGGCCGACGGCCGAGCGGTGGCTGGCGGACGCCGACGGGCGTCTGCGGACTGTGATCGAAGGGCGGTAGGCAGGTGGACCTCGTCATCGGGGCCGACGTCGGCGGCACGTCGACCAAGGTCGCGCTCGCGACCACCACGGGCAGGCTCGTGGCCTACGAGACCGGGCCGGGCGGCAACATCCGCTCCTCCCCCGCAGACCTCGGCACGACGCTCCGCCAGACCCTCGGGCGGGTACTCACCGGCCACGACCCCTCGCAGGTGCGCGCAAGCCACCTCGGCGTCTCGGGGGCAGGACCCGCGGCCGTCGGCACGGTGACGGCGCTCTGCACGACCGCCCTCCAGGCTGTCGGCGTGAACGGCCCCGTCGAGGTCCGCACCGACCTCGACATCGCCTTCGCCTCTGCGGCGACGGGGACCACCGGCCTGCTCCTGCTCGCCGGGACCGGGGCGGTCGCCTGCTCGGTCGAGGACCTCGTGACAGTCGGCCGCTGCGACGGGACGGGCTGGTTGCTCGGCGACGTCGGGTCGGCCGTGTGGTTCGGACGTCGCGCCCTCGAGGCCGCAGCCGCCGACCTCGACGGCCGTGGTCCCGCGACAGCGCTCACCTCACTCGTCCTTGAGCACCACGGGGTCGACCCGCTCGACGACCCGCGCCAGGGCCTCGTCGCAGCGGTCTACCCTCGCGCCGTCTCGGAGCACGGCGGGCTCGCGCCGCTCGTCCTCACCGCAGCAGCCGCCGGCGACCTCGTGGCCCAGCTGGTGGTCGACGAAGGTATCGACGCCCTCGTCCGCACAGCCCACGCAGCGCTGACCGACACCCTCGGGCCGGGACGCCTGCGCACGCCGCGCCGCCCGGCCGAGCTGGTGCTCGCGGGAGGGCTGCTCACGGCCTCCGGCCCCATCAGGTCCGAGGTGGGCCGCAGGCTCGCCCGCGACCTCGACCTCGCTCCCGGTGCTGTCCACGACGCGCTCGCGCCCGTGGTCGGTGCGCTGCGGCTCGCCGTCCGGGCTGCAGGCGGCCCCGACCTGGCTCCCCAGACGCTCGCCACGCTCCGCACAAGGGTCACATCCTGGACAGCAGCGGGTGAGGCGAGCCCGCAGACCTAGGCTGCCACGACCCCAAGGCGCGTCAGCGCACCCGCTGGCGCCGACGAGCGGAGACAGCATGACCCGCGAGGCAGACCCCACGTCACGCCAGCACAGCAC
>Ga0308165_1004749_pt1 | contig 13131 bp, 12 predicted proteins | sample PhyWR2_FD_201032 | JGI IMG/M metagenome (GOLD analysis project Ga0308165, IMG submission 201032) | Phyllosphere microbial communities from UC Gill Tract Community Farm, Albany, California, United States - DLSLW.R2 | ecosystem: Host-associated > Plants > Phyllosphere > Unclassified | place: USA...
CATAAGGTACGGCCCGTACTGAACCCGGGTAGGCTGCTTGAGCCAGTGAGCGATTGCTGGCCTAGATGAATGACTGTCCACGACAGAACCCGGCTTAACGGTCAGCTTCAACTCATTCAAAAACAATCCGTTGGTGTGTCTCGGCTGAGACACACCAACGGTTGTAATCCCCCATATACTTCTCAAAAAAGACATCCACTCTGTCTGTTTTCGTCTGTCTGCTCGTTAATTTTTCCGCTGTACTTTGGCGTTGAATCCGCCAGCAGAGTTCTGTTCTTTGAGTACGATCTCAATACAATTTCCTCTCCTCATGTAGATTTTCTCTTTTTTTTCCGAGGCAAGTTTTCAGTATGAGTAGAATAAGAGCTAAATCTGTCTGCCTTTTCCGCCATAAGGGGCGAATTCTGTTAGCGGAAGGGTACGATCCAGTAAAAAATATACACTTCTTGCTGCCTATTGGCGGTGGCGTTGATTTCGGCGAGACCTCTGTTGCTGCGGCAATACGTGAAGTGGAAGAAGAAATTGGGGCTAAAGCGGTAGAGTTGAAATTGTTGGGCGTATCCGAGAATATTTTTGAGTTCAACGGAAAGCCCGGGCACGAAATTGTCTTTGTCTATGAAGGGCGTTTTGCTGATGAGGCGTTTTATCAGCAAGAGATCGTGCACGGCGTTGAGTCCAATGGCGTGCCGATAGTGATGCGCTGGATTGAACAAACCGTTGTGCTGAATGATGTATTGCCGGTGTTCCCTGACGGCATAAAAGAGATGCTGTAGTCGGAGTTATCGACATCAGCGGCTGGCACAAAACGACATGCCAGATGAGATTTAGCTCTGCACACCAGCAATACAACAGGTGAACATTATGAATCTGGCGTCTGTGCCGATGACCTTTTCCGAAACTTTCCTGGATGCCCCCGGGCCAAAAGGCCCTTTGAAAGGCACATTACTTACCCCAAATTCAAAACCAACCGCAGCGGTTCTTATCGTCCCTGGCTCCGGCCCAACGGATCGGGATGGAAACAATCCGCTGGGTGTGAATGCATCTGCTTACCGGCTTCTTGCTGAAGGTTTAGCTTCAAAAGGCTTTGCAACGCTTCGTATCGACAAGCGTGGGATGTTCGCAAGCGTTATGGCCGTAGAGGATGCCAGTGCGGTGACGATTGCCGACTATGCTGACGACGTCAGGGCCTGGGTAAAAGTACTTAAACGCGAGACACAAACTCCCGATATTTGGGTTTTGGGGCATAGTGAAGGCGGAGTTGTCGCCCTTGCCTCGGCTCAGGAAGAGGATGTATGTGGTGTCATTCTTATCGCAACTCCAGGGAGGCCGATGGGTGAGGTGTTGCGGGAACAACTTAAAGCCAGTCCGGCAAATGCGCAGTTATTAAATGAAGCATTACCGATCATTGATGCTCTGGAACATCGGCGGCGAGTCGAGACAACGAATATCCATCCCGCTCTGCAACATCTCTTTAATCCTGCTGTTCAGGGATTTTTGATCGATGCGTTTTCATATCATCCGAGTCAGCTTATTTCGACTATTTCCAAACCCGTATTAATACTACAAGGACAACGCGATCTTCAGGTGGCAGAAACGGATGCAAGGCTGCTGAAAGCCGCAAACCCTCAAGCCTCCCTGATTATATTCCCCAATATGAACCATGTGATGAAAGCGGTGACTTCGGACGATCCCAAGGAAAATATTGCTTCATATGCGGAGCCCGTACTTCCTCTGGCTCCCGACTTAATTGACGCCATTGAACATTTTATAATCAGGGGTTCACCTTTTTCTGAGAAATAACAATGGTCTGTATCAATATCTCGCTCAACCGACCCAACTTTAATACTATCCGTCGATCGCCTTTCTCCAGCTTATAGTTTTAGTTGAAAGAAACCCGCTTTGCGGGTTTTTTTATGTCTGTTGTTTTATTCAACCTTAGGTGCAAGTGCCTTGGGTGTTTCAACTCGCCGCAGATTATAAGCGGAGACTTATCCATCAATCGATTGGCGAATCCTTCCCCATCCTGATTAACTGCTCAGAAGTCAGAACAACAATGCCTTCTGCGGTGGATACACTTTGCACCAGTGCACGAGCTACGGCCCGAGGTCTGACGGGTTTGTAAGCGCCGGGAAGAAGAGGGGCAATGAGTTTCGCCAGGGGGATGGAAATCATCTCTACCAGGCGGGTGGGTTGTCCAAGACCACGGCGGTAGTCAAGCAGCAGGGATGGTTGTGCAATGACCAGCGTCGTAGTGGGCAACTCTTTGAGTGCCTCTTCCAGTTCCCCTTTAACCCGGGGATAAAATACGGACGATTTCGCATTTGCTCCGCCAGCGCTGACCAGTCCTATACGGCTAACGCCCGCGGAAACAGCCGCCCGTGCCACGGCCAGACTGGCACTAAAATCCACCGCGCGGAACGCCTCTTTGCTACCGGCGACTTTGATGGTCGTACCTAGTGCAAGGTAGAGTTCATCCGCATGGGGAAGGGGTGGCAATGAGGTAAAATCGACCAGATGAACTTGCAGCTTCTGATGACTGACTTTGAGCGGCCTGCGGCTCAGAGCGTGGATGCAGGTCACTTCCGGGTCATCCAGCAGGAGCTGTAATATCTGTCCGCCTACGAGGCCTGTGGCCCCTGCAAGCAATACAACACGGTTCTTTTCAGGATGTACCATGATGACCTCTTTTAATCCCGGACATCTACCAGAAGTAGAAATGAGATGCCCTGCTAAAAAAATGATTGATTGGATCAGAGCAAGTGAATAGCATCCACTCTTTCGGATAAAGAAAATGTCTATTACCGATTCACTCTTCGCGTTTTCCTTTACTGCTCTGTTACTGACTCTCACTCCTGGTCTTGATACCGCACTGATTCTTCGAACTGCCTGTGCGGAGGGCAGTAAAAAGGCATTTCAGGCTGCTCTTGGCATTGATACTGGCTGTTTCATATGGGGAGCGCTGGTCGCGTTCGGCCTGGGGGCGCTCCTGGCCGTTTCTGAACTTGCTTATACAGTACTGAAAATGTGTGGTGCGGCGTATCTGTGCTGGCTGGGTATACTGTTGCTGATGCGTCCCAGAGCATCTTTCCACTATGATGATGGCAAAACAGCTTCACACGGAAACTGGTTTGTCAGAGGGATGCTTGGAAATGTATTGAATCCCAAAATGGGGATTTTCTATGTCTCTTTTTTACCTCAGTTTATCCCTGCCGGACACTCTCCTTTAATCTGGACATTTATACTAGTCAGTATTCATGTTGCGATCGGTACTATCTGGTCGGTCATTCTCATTCTATCGACACATTTTGCATCTGCAATATTAAAGAAAACCAGTGTGATCCGAATGATGGACAGAGCAACAGGAGGCTTATTTCTCTGCTTTGCGGCTAAACTTGCCCTTAGCACGAAATAGCGTTATAGCCACAGACCGAGACGCACTAACAGATCGTGTTAGTGCGTCTCTCATCAGAGTCAGGCTTTATTTTTAGCCTGTTCCTTTTCTAGCGCATTTTTCATAAACAGCAGCTGATATTTTACGGCATTATTCCAGTAATCCCAGGTATGGCCCCCAGGGCCTTCCTGGTATGTGTGGTTTACTCTTAAATCCAACAAGCGTTGATGAAGTTTTCTGTTGGGTTCAATAAAAAAGTCATCCACTCCGCACTCAATAAAAATGGGGATATTCAGATTAATAAACTGATGGGCATTGTTGATAATCGCTTTTTCGTTCCAGAATTTTGCGTTACTGACCGGGTCGCCAAAGACCTTTTTCAGCCCCCAGTTTTTAGAATAGTCGCGGGGATCGACGCCGCCACTCATACTTCCTGCTGCCCCAAAAGTGTCGGGATAATTTAAAGCGACATTGAGGGCACCAAACCCTCCCATGCTCAGACCGGTAATAGCACGGCCATCTTTCGCTGCAATGGTTCTAAAGTGCTTGTCGATGTAGGAGGGGACGTCGCTGCCAATGTATTTTTCATAGTCGCTTTTAGCGAGTACCGGGCTGTCTATATACCACTTATCATAGTCACCATCCGGCATCACCAGAATAAGCTGGTAGTCATCGGCAAGGGTGGCGACCTGCGTTTTTTCAGCCCAGTCCTTATCATTGCCGCTCCAGCCATGAAGCAAATATACCGTAGAGTAATTCTTATTCCCCTGACTGTAACTGTCGGGGACGATCACCGTCGCGTGTAATTTTTTATCAATATTATCACTGGCGATTTCTACACGTTTAATATCATAAGAGTAGGAATTGAATGAAACACAGAACAAAAATGCCAGGGCAATATTTTGTTTTTTTATCATTAAATCGGTCTCCTTACTAAATATTAGAACTAAAATATAACGGATAATATTGATTTGACCATTTCGAGTTTTTATTTATGTGATAAGTATGGCAATAAATTATTACCAAAGTAAATCAGGTTATGACGCAGAGATGTTGCTTCATTTGAGGGAGAAGTTGCAGCCTTGTTACAGGCTGCATTTTCTTACACAGGCTCTGTGTATTTATTTTTTTTCATGTTCTTTATGCTGCTCAAATATATCATCTTTCATAATGAGTTTGATGCAGTAACCGGACAGAATAGCAAAGATACCACCAATCAATGTCTCCAGAATTCGCTCAGATAATAAATGGTAATCAGTATTATTAAAGTAAATGGACATTTCTATTAATGACAGTACCAGACCGGTAAGACAGACGGTTCCAAAGACATTATTTTTCTTCTTGTTACTGACAGGAATAAGAAACGAAAACAGAAGAATTAAACCAAAACCGATATAAGGCATTAATGCTGATGCGTTAAAAGAGAAGTAGAGTATTAAAACAACAATCAATGTACCTATGACTCTGTCGCGCGTGAGTGAGACAATGTTTTTTAATTGCGGATTTAAGACAAAAATAAAAGTTAATGGTGCCCAAAAGAAGTGATCAACATTTATCGCGCGTGATGATAATACACAGGCTAACAGTCCGGTAGCGTAGACCAGTGACTGGCTGAGCAAATTGAAATCCATTTTATTCTTTTTCAGGGATAAATATTTCTTAATTTGAAATAATGATATCCTCTTGCGATCGCTAAGGCTGTAACAAAGTAATAAAGTCACCAGAGTTCCGATAAGTAGTCCTATGATATAGCCGTCGAAACCTGATTTACTGAGCGTTGAACCGATAATAAAGAAAATCATCGAGTACTTAATCGACATATCCAGCGATGAGTCGATATTGTAAAACTGATAGTAAAAGAGTGGCGAAATAAATAAGATGACAAAGAAGAGCAAACCCACGCCTATGTAATAGCCTAAAGCAGAGGCAATAAAAATAAATGCCGAACACAGTAAGGAATATTTAATGTTTCTATAGCGGCTGGCTTTATTAAAAATTGTATAGCTGTGTAACGTTGCCAGTGAACTCCAGAGTGTGGCTTCAATGCCGGCAACGTAGTAAGTAATAATGAAGTTAATCATAATATAAAAAGATAAATAAAAGCTTTCTGATAGCTTTGCCATAAATCTCTCCAGATTGCCCCTCTGGTATAAATCACAAGGGGACATATTGTTATCTTTTCAATATCACTGCCTGAACTTAAACAGAACCTTCTTTTTCAATCACCAGAACCCTTGCCGCACCTACCGGATGAGCAACATGCTCTGTTCCGACGCTGGCATAGAATATATCACCAGTCGACAGCAGAATTTTTTTGATCTCGCCCGCTTCTTTATAATGCATCTCAACTTCACCATCCATCACGGCAAAGACTTCCTGACCGTCGTTGATATGCCATTTATAGGGTTTATCGGTCCAGTGCAGTCTGACGGTGGTGCCATCAAAGTTTGCGATGTCAGTGGCTCCCCAGGCCTTTTCGGCGGTGAAATTCTTACTGATATAGGTTTGCATGACATTCCTTAGCTAATGGATTAGTAAAAAATCAGCTACAACATATATCAGAAGGGAAGACTGCCGGACAGCAGTCAGAGAGATTTTATCAAGACAGACTATTATTTTGTCGCCACCGTGCCGGGGTTGTTCCCGCTCTGCGACCAAAATGGCGACTAAAATGGGATGTGTCAGTGTAACCGCAGTCCGTCGCTATCTGCGCTAATGTTCGTGTTGTCCGTAACATCAGCCAGCAGGCGTAGTTGAACTTCATTTCGCTATAAAACTGGTGGGTGGTGAGGCCCGTTTCATCGAGCAGGCAGCGGTCTAGCTGTCGCCGGGATAGTCCGCAATGATGAGCAATGTCATCGGCGCTAAGATATGCATTAATATTTTTTCGCATATAAATCATCGCGCTTCTTACCGCAGCAGGCATATGTTGAAGATCAGCATGGCTCCAGGTCAGGCTTGATGGTGGGGCAAAACCCGCGACCAGCATATCCGAAAGTCCTTTCATGGCTCGGGTACTGCCCAATCTTTTTTCCAGTAGAAACGTCGCTAGCTCGATGGTCGCATTGCCTCCCGGACATGAAACCATTTTTGCTTCCTCGTACACGTTTTTATCCGTAACGGGCGTTAGTGAAGGAAAGGTCTCAGCAAATTCGTTAGCATGACGCCAGTGTACCAGAATTCTCTTCTTCACCATTTCGCAGGCGGCCAGTAAAAAAGCAGCATTATCTACGCTGACCAAATTAATATTTTTACTTCTGATCTTTTTCAGAACAGGGCGATAAAGTGGCGCCTCGACAATCACCTTGGTGGGATTATTTCCGCCAAAAATAATCAAATAGTCACAGGTATTTTGCGATATTGGCAGATCGTCAATGGCGTAATCTGGCAATAATATTGCACCGCAGCTCGCCGCTACCTGGGTTCCCGACAGTGATGTCAGGGACCAGGTGCAGGCAATTTGCCGACTGTAATCTTCATCATCTCCGGAGAATCTCAGTTTATCGAGAAATCCACCTAAAGATAATAATGAGAAGCCCGGCATCAGCAGGAGTATAAATTTAACGGGTTCGTGACCTGGCATTTTATCTATCCATTGCTGTTATAGCAGTCCGGTAAACAGAACAATAATGCCTATAATGATAAAAAGTGCGCCGCAGAAAAAGCAGAAATATTGTCCGTGCTTAATGAGAGTGGCACGAAAGCGTCCAGCGGTTAAATTAATAGCCATTTCGACCGTCAATTCCGCCAGGGCAAAGGTCAGAACCATAATGATAAACTGGCTGAGTAAGTCATGTTGTGGGTTGATAAACTGAGTCAGGAATGCCGCAAAGAATAAGAAAACTTTGGGATTAGAGGCTGCTGAAATAGCCCCCTGGGCGAACAGCGTCAATTTTGCTCCCCCGCTGACCTGCTTTGCAGACGGATTGATCTCAATCTTACGTAACATCCACTGCCTTATCCCTAACCCGATAAGGTATAAGCCACCACCCAGCTTGATATAGCTGAGCGCGGCAGGATAGGCTTTAAGCAGGGCATCGATACCAAACAGTGAAATGACCATCAGCCCAATGAAGGAAAGAACGCCCCCGGCAACAGTGTAAAGGCCACGGCAGGCCCAAACCGGACACTGTGAGTCATCACCAGCATGGCATTGGGGCCTGGAGTCAGTGCCAGTCCAAAACAAGCAACAGCGAAGTAAAACCATACTGTAATTTCCACATTACCTCCTTTTTTAAGGATCATAGAGGTAATGCGCTAGCTGCAAAATGTATGATATGGACATAAAGCAGTAAAATCTGGACATAAGATCAGACTGCATCAGTCAAACTATTTAAGCTGGTAGATCAATTAGTAACGCTCTTAGCGGGGTGCTGGCTTCGAGAGTCACTTTCTTTTCATCACAGATAAACGCGCCATCACCGCAGGTTAAATCGATACCTTTTTCCGCAGCCGTCGCTGTAACGGTGCCATGAATGGACTGAAAATAAGCATGCGATCCCTGTAATGAGATACTTTCTTGCTGGCCCGCTTTCAGGTTCAGATGATGGACTCTGATGTCCTGGCGTAGCTGTAACAGCGGTTTTCCGCCATCAACGGCGGCAATCAGTTGCTGAGATTGATTATTCAGCGTAATTTTTTGAATTAAAGGATTATCTCCTTCCGGACAGGCTTCCAGCCAAAGCTGCATACGTGTCAGAGGATTTTTTTTACTGATATTATGCTCACTGTAGCTAACCCCTGGCTGAGCGGATAACAATACGGCTTCGCCCGTTTTCACCTGGATATGATTCCCCTCGTTATCCCGATATTCGGCTTCCCCTTCCAGTACCAGATTCAGTACATCGACTTTGGGGTAGCATCTGGGTTGTAACGATGTTCCCGGAGCCAGGACTTCCTGGTTAAGTACGCGCAGAGATGCATAGCCCAGCAATTTAGGGTCAAAATAGTGTCCAAAGGAAAAGGTATAGCGTGCTTTTAACCAGCCGTAATCGGCCTCGCCACACTGCTTAGCTGCTCTTATTGTGATCATTATTAGTTACCTCTTTTTAAGCTATACTTATGGTAGAGGTATAGACGCGGTATTGTTAGCTAGTTAATCTGCACACTATCGTCAAATTTACTGAATGAGACTCAAATGGCAAAAGAAAGAGCATTAACGCTGGAAGCGCTGAGAGTAATGGATGCCATTGACAGGCGGGGTAGTTTTGCTGCTGCGGCTGATGAGTTGGGAAGAGTCCCTTCGGCACTCAGTTATACCATGCAAAAACTGGAAGAAGAGCTGGACGTAGTGCTCTTTGACCGTTCAGGACATCGTACCAAATTTACTAATGTTGGACGTATGTTGCTGGAAAGAGGACGTATTTTACTTGAGGCGGCTGATAAATTAACCACGGATGCAGAAGCTCTTGCGCGTGGCTGGGAAACGCATCTGACGATTGTCACTGAAGCATTAATTCCGGCAGAGAAACTCTTCCCGTTAGTCGAAAAGTTAGCAGAAAAATCGAAGACTCAGCTGTCTATTGTTTCTGAAGTTCTGGCGGGTGCCTGGGAGCGTTTAGAGCAGGGCCGGGCGGATATTGTGATTGCCCCGGACATGCATTTTCGCTCATCCTCAGAAATTAATAGCCGTAAGTTGTACAAATTAATGAATGTACAAGTGGCCGCGCCAGATCATCCGATTCACCTTGAGCCTGAGCCTCTTGCCGAAGCCACCAGAATAAAATATCGCGGTATTGCGATAGCGGATACGGCGCGTGAAAGACCCGTGCTGACAGTAGAGCTGCTGGATAAACAGCCGCGTTTAACCATCAGCTCAATGGAAAATAAGCGTCGGGCACTGCTGGCCGGGCTGGGTGTTGCAACCATGCCTTATGCTCTGGTTGAGCGCGATATTGCCGAAGGCCGTTTACGGGTCGTCAGCCCTGAAACAACCCACGAAATCGACATTATTATGGCCTGGCGACGTGACAGTATGGGAGAAGCTAAGGCGTGGTGTCTGCGCGAAATCCCTAAGATCCTGAAATAAACGCCAGTCACCATCGGTGGCTCTTTGAAAGAGCCTCCGATGGTTTCTCTAAGCCATTAGATACCCGGCATCTTGCCACCTTGAACAACAGATTTCAGAGCCTGAGTGCGCAAACTATCCATACGCATCTGCATTGGAGGGAATGGCATTTCGATATTATGTTCACGGAATCCTTGCAGGATCTGCTGATGAATTTCATGACGCAGCGGCATGCGATGTCCCATCTCAGCGGCAAAGATACGCAAATCAAAAATCTGAATACCCTGCTGAAGATTAACCAGGAATGCTTCCGGTGGCGGGTTATCCAGTACCAGTGAACAGCGTTCTGCGGCTTCCAGTAAAATCTTCGCCACTTCTTCAGTATTCGCATCTGCCGGAGCGGGAATCGTCAGTACCACACGTGTTACAGAGTCAGAAAGCGACCAGTTAATAAACTGTTCGGTGATAAAGGCCTGATTAGGCACGATAATCTCTTTTCGGTCCCAGTCACTGATGGTAGTTGCGCGCGTATTGATACGAGCCACTGTTCCGGTTAAGTCCCTGATAGTCACGGTGTCGCCAATACGGATCGGTTTTTCGAACAGAATAATCAGGCCAGAAACAAAGTTGGCAAAGATTTGCTGTAAGCCAAAACCTAACCCGACGCTCAGTGCGGCAACCAGCCATTGTAGTTTCGACCACTCAATCCCGACCAGCGAGAAGCCCACCAGACTCCCTATCAACATCAGCAAATATTTGGTGATGGTAGTAATGGCATACCCGGTACCTGGCGTCAGATCCAGATGCTGGAGAATGGCCAGTTCGAGCAGTGCAGGAAGATTACGTACCAGCTGCACGGTAATGATTAGGACTAAGATAGCGATCAATACTGAACCGAGTGTAATAGGCTCGATACTTTCAACCCCCTGCGCGCTTGAAGTGACATCCCACAGGGTAATATTACCGAGGAAGCCAAAGGCGGAGTGAATTTCAGACCACAGGACAATCACTGACAGCAAGGCTACCAGGGTCAGGATCGATCTGACCAGTTTTAACGATTGAACGCTGATGGTATCGAGATCGACTTCTGTTTCATCCACATTGTCGATGCTGCCTTCCGTGCTGTGAGCATGCGTCGAATCTTCTTCACCACGCGCTCGTTGGGCGAGGATCTCCGCACGTCGCTGTCTTGCACGATCAAAAGCCAGACGGCGGCGTTGGATCAGCATCCAGCGGCGAATGATATGGTAGATAACCAATAGCGCAAACCAGATGGCGACAGAGGTTTCCATACGTGCCAGCAGGGCTTGTGCAGTGGCCAGATAACCCACCAGGGCTGCCAGTATCGCAGCGAGCGGGGCGCTGATCATCAGGTTCCACAGCAGGGTGTTGATAATATTCTCACCATTCCCCTGCTTGTCGAGATAGAGCGGAAGCCCGGCCCGTTTCAGGCTCAGGGTCACCATGGCTAATGCACCACAAACCAAAATAAAACAGAGTCTGCCCAGCGTGGCTGAAAACTCCCGATCGTTAAGGTTGTTGAACATAATAAGCGCCATGATCAGCGGTACAATAAAACCGATGCTCATAATGTAGTAGCGCATTGCGCGGGCAACACGCTCACGACGCCAGCCGAAATGGACAATAAACAGTCCGTTCGGGCGGGCGAAAATAGCGCAAATCATTACCCCCCACAGCAGCGGAACCGTTGCTGTGACACCCTCACCAATTGCCACCGCGGTAGGATAAGGCCAGGCCTCGCGTAAACCATGACCCAGCGTCGCCCAGAGTATCGGCAAGGGTAAGGCCACCAGAATCGACCAGAAGACATTACGTAGCGTTAAGCTAAAGTGATCCTGGGTGACTTTACCGACTTTGGCACTGGAGCGTTCAAGGAACTGAGTGAAATGTCGACGTGAACTGATGCTGAAACCGACCAGAATAAGGGCGCCAAACAGAGGGACTATCGTCTCTTTGCTGGTTATCATCATGATGAAGGCCTTACCCAGCTGGCTAAAGGTATCCAGTGAAACCAGACTGCGTAAAGCCTGTAAAATATCCAGCGGCCAGTCCAGACCGACGGGCCTGACATCTGATGTCCAGAACAGATAACGGTGAGTGGCTTCGTTGACTTCTTTTAGGGCATCTTCCAGTTGGCTATTCGCGACTTTTAGCTTCGTCAGTTCAAGGATCAGCGTATCGCCCCCCTTGAGCAACGAGTCGAGCAGCCCGCGCTGAGTGCGTAGTTGTGCATTAAGAATACGGGTTTGTTCAGCGGTCAGCGGTTCGCCGTCTGGCTGACGAATTTGACGAAGTTCTGCCTGTTTATTCAGGATATCTTCATAGTACAGGCGCTGAACGCGGAGCTGAGCCAGCTCGGTATCCAGCTGCTGAGGCTTAGGCATCTCTGGCAGACGTGCGACCTGGGCACGTAAAGCCTCACCTAATACGTTGGACATCCCTAGCCATTGAGCCTGTTCACGTAAGGTATTCAGAGCCTGACGCACTTGAACCGTTTGTGTATAGGCCTGACGTTGCTGAGAGGCAACGAGCTCCATACGCTGGGCTTGCTGATTCAGCGACTGGGAAAGCTCGCGGTTAGTTTTAAATTGTTCAGTAATGGCGGGCGGTAAATTCTCACTGGCTTCTGCCAGCTGCTCGGTACTTTCCAGCGCCTGCTCTGCTTCACGCTGGCGCTGGGTATTGAGCTGATTACGCAGAGACTGAAGATAGCCGTCCAGCAAGGTACTTTGTTTAGTCGCCAGCTCAGCCCGCATCCGTGCAAGTTCCTGGCGATTATTGGCGGAGAGTTGTGCCAGTTCCAGTTCATCGGCCTGGGCTTTCAGGCGCGCGGCTTCTGCCAGCAGGGACGTATGCTGAGCCTGAATCAATGCCGAACCGCTGGACGCTTGTGTTCCTACTCGACGTTCAACATCGTTCAGCTGGCGACGAATATCGGTGAGTTGCTGAGGTAGCTGACCTAGCGAGTCGGTGATATCGCGGACTCGCTCTTGTTCTTGCTGCGCCAGGCGACTTTTATCCAGCAGCTGACTGCTGACTTGCAGTATTTCCTGGTTCAGCGCATCTGTGGAGAGATTACCCGGCGCTTTTTGTGACTCATCACCAATAGCGGAAATCTGCTTACGCAGAGTTTGCGACAGCTTCGGGTAATTATCTATCGCCTGTTGATACTGTTGAGCGCGTTCGAGTGAACCTTTACGCTCTTCAAGCGCATTTTGGGCAGACTGGAGAGCCTCGACAATTTCCGCCTGATTAGGCGTATTGTTCGCGGCTTTTGCTTGTTCAAGGTCTTGTGAAACTTGTTTTGAATCGGGGACGACAGCTGCGTGCGCCGCCCCCATACTGAGGCACAAGGCCATCAGGAAAACGATAATCGAGCGCACGTCAGTCTGCCTGTAAAATGATAATTCGCTGCTTTAAGAGGTCTGGTCGAGGGTTTCGTCTACCGGAATAGCAGGCTCGCTGATGATATCCGTTGATATCGCCAGCGGCTGGCCAATCAGGGTAGCAGACAGACTCGCTAAAGATTCAACCAGATTGACTCTTCCTGGTGCAAACAGGTTAATCACGGTTGAGCCTAGTTTGAAGCGACCCATTTCCTGACCTTTCAGTAACGCGATGGAACCTTCACTGTCACCGGCAGGCCAGGTTTTACGCTTAATCACGCCTTCGCGAGGAGGTGTGACGGTACCGGACCAGACGGTTTCGATAC
>Ga0308165_1004750_pt1 | contig 13130 bp, 13 predicted proteins | sample PhyWR2_FD_201032 | JGI IMG/M metagenome (GOLD analysis project Ga0308165, IMG submission 201032) | Phyllosphere microbial communities from UC Gill Tract Community Farm, Albany, California, United States - DLSLW.R2 | ecosystem: Host-associated > Plants > Phyllosphere > Unclassified | place: USA...
GCTCAATATTGCGGTGAAAAAGCAGGTCGAGGCCCGGCTCGTAAATCGGCACTTCGCCGTTTTGCATTTTTTCTACCTTCGATGCATTTACATCAACGCATATTACATCGTTTCCGGTTTCGGCCAGACAAGTGCCTGTAACCAAACCAACATATCCTGTACCAACTACAGCTATTTTCATCTTTCTAGTTTTAATTTACGATCGTTTAAAAAGCCGATCAACACAGATATCGTATTAAGCGTACGCTTTATTTTTAGTCAAATAATCTTGATAGGCAAGTTCAAGCCCTTTTTTTAGCGGAGTTGTGTGTTTCCAGCCAAGAGCGTGCAATTTGGATACATCCATCAGTTTGCGGGGTGTACCGTCGGGCTTCGAAGTATCGAAAGTTAAATTACCGGTAAATCCAATGGTCTCTTTAATCAGCAGCGCAAGATCTTTGATGGTCAAATCTTCTCCAGTACCAATATTTACCAGGCTCGAGTCGTTGTAATTTTGCATAAGGAAATAGCAGGCTTCTGCCAAATCATCGGCAAAGAGAAACTCCCGCATCGGGTTTCCCGATCCCCAAATGGTAACTTCGTTCAATTGATGCTGTTTAGCCTCGTCGAACTTTCTTATCAGCGCCGGCAGCACGTGCGAATTTTCGGGGTGGTAATTATCGTTAAAGCCATATAAATTGGTTGGCATTACCGAAATAAAATTGCAGGCATATTGATCGCGATAAGCTTCACACATTTTTATGCCCGCAATTTTAGCAATTGCGTAAGGCTCATTCGTTTCTTCCAAGCGGCCCGTTAAAAGATATTCTTCCTTTAATGGTTGAGAGGCTAGTTTCGGATAGATACAGCTTGAGCCCAAAAACATCAGTTTTTTAACGCCATGCACATAAGATTGATGGATAACATTGTTTTGTATCGCTAAATTTTCATACAAAAAGTCGGCCCTGTAGGTGTTGTTGGCCACTATTCCGCCAACTTTGGCGGCGGCAAGGAAAACATAATCGGGCTTTTCTCGTTTGAAAAAATCTTCCACCGCTACCTGGTTTCGCAAATCGAGCTCGCCCGATTGTTTGGTCAACAGGTTGGTGTATCCCTCATGCTGAAGTTTTCTGTATATGGCTGAACCAACCATACCACGGTGTCCGGCGATGTAAATTTTTGCGTTCTTTTCCAATGTTATCAATTGAGGAGGTTAACTTATTTAAATATCTTATTCGAATTGATTTTTAACAGCATATCCGGCTTCTTTCAGCATCAGTTCCTTTTTGAAATGATCAACATCTGTTGCCATCATTTCATTTACTAATCCTGCCAGATCGTACTGAGGTTTCCAACCCAGTTTGGTTTTTGATTTCGTAGGGTCGCCGATTAGCAAATCTACCTCAGTAGGGCGGAAATAGGCCGAATCTACAGCTACAACCTCTTTTCCTACCGGCAGCAAATAGTCGGGATTTGAGCACGATGCTACATAAGCCTTTTCCTCTGCGCCTTCGCCCTTAAACTCGAGCTCAATGCCTACTTCCTGAAACGACATTTTAACAAAATCGCGAACGGTAGTTGTTACACCAGTGGCAATTACGTAGTCTTCGGCAACTTCTTGTTGCAGAATCAACCACATCGCCTCTACATAATCTTTTGCGTGGCCCCAATCTCTTCTAGCGTCAAGGTTACCCAGGTACAACTTATCTTGCAAACCAAGGGCAATTTTCGAAACTCCGCGGGTAATCTTTCTTGTTACAAAAGTTTCGCCCCTTAACGGACTTTCGTGGTTAAACAAAATCCCGTTGCAGGCAAACATTCCATAAGCCTCGCGGTAGTTTACGGTAATCCAGTAGGCGTACATTTTTGCTACGGCATATGGCGATCGTGGGTAAAAAGGCGTGGTTTCGCTCTGCGGAACCGCCTGAACTAAGCCGTACAATTCTGAGGTCGACGCCTGATATATTCTTGTTTTCTTTTCAAGGCCTAATATCCTTAGCGCTTCTAACAACCGCAACGTACCGATTCCGTCGGCGTTTGCAGTATATTCTGGTGTATCGAAACTTACCTTAACGTGGCTCATGGCACCTAAATTATAAATCTCGTCGGGCTGTACCTCCTGCACTATTCTTATTAGGTTGGTCGAGTCGCTTAAATCGCCGTAATGCAGTTTAAAACGAATATTGCTTTCGTGCGGATCCTGGTATAAATGATCGATACGATCGGTATTAAAGAGCGAACTTCTCCTTTTGATACCATGTACCTCGTAACCTTTTTTTAGTAATAAATCTGCAAGATAAGCGCCATCTTGGCCGGTTATACCCGTTATAAGAGCTTTTTTCATTTTCTAGGGATGAGGATCTGTTCCTCGTTAAGTTTTAATTTGTTACACCTGTTTATCAAAATAGAACCCGATAATAGGATGATTTGATATGTTACGAAATTATTCAAAACCTATAGCCCAGGCAATAGCCCTTTATTACTATAGGATATGATCGCCCATGTTATTTTGTGAAATTATTGGCAGCAAGAAGTTTAAAAGGCTACAATTTATACAAATTGATGTTCTAAATGCAGATCGAGAGACATTTTTTTGCTATAAATTGTTGTGTTTGGAAGTAATTAATTATAAGAATAGTTGTGCTGGATTAAAAATTAGCTATTTTTTGAGTGTTTTTTGAGCTGGACTTAGAATTTTAGGACGAATAATTCGATTTTTCATAAAAAAAACTAAAGATTTACTTACTAACCGATGATTTTTGCGCTAAAAATGTTTCTGACTAAAGCGTACACTGATTTATGTTGACATATGTCATCGAATTAGTAATTGGCATTAATATATTGTTTTGTCTGTATATCTTTACAGAAATTCTTTAAAATTAAATCAACGGGACGATTTAGATTAAACTTAAAGGCTCTTCAGGATTGTGGACCTTAAAGACTTTTTAACGGCATTTTATGCCTTTAAGCGCAGTTGGCAGGAGCCAACTGCTTTTTTTTGTTCAATAATTTTTCAATGTTGGAGTAAAACCGGTCCGTTGAGGTCAACTTTACTTTATCGACTTACTTTTTCGATCAAATCTTCAATAGAATAAGGTTTGGCTACATAACCATCGAAATTTGTAAATAACGGGTTGCTAAATTCAGTATCGTCGGTAACAGCCGCTGTAAAAAGAAGCACTTTTATTTTCGCATTGGCCGGATTCGATTTGATTTGGTCGCAGATTTTACGCCCGTTGTGGTGACCGAGATTAAAATCCATCAGAATAATATCGGGCTGAAATGACTCAATCTGATCGAAGATATTGTTCGCGTCTTCGATAGCCAGCACATCAAAATCGTACATTTCTAAAGCGATTTGCGTTGCTTCCAATATTGACACTTCGTCTTCAATAAGCATGATTTTCTTCATAGGTTGATTTTAGAGGGATAGATTCAAAAATACTATAACATTTGTTATGTTACAATGTTGTAAGAAGCAATGTTTTTGAGCTTCATACAAGTGTGTGTAGATAATTCGCCGTATGATTAAGACCGTTTTTTCTAAGGCTTTCAAGAGCTTGCCCGATAGTCATCTCAGGGTTTTTTCTGTGGCGCAGCATTTCTTTAAAAGCCTCTTTCGCTTTATCTGGGTTCAGGTCGATGATTTCCGTTAAAAACGTATCGGGACTTTTGGCTGTCGGGCCATGTGAATAGAGGTATTCTAAGGGGAAATCTTTTAGGTTGTTGGTTACAATTACCTTTGCGTTAGCGCTTATAGCAGCCGCGAGCACATGACGATCATTCTTATCAGGAAGTTTAAGATTGCCTATTAACGCATGGTAGTTTGTTACTAGTGCATTCGGGAATGCTTTATTAGCCTTTTGCACACGCTTTAGCGCCTCATCCTCAGAAACTCCTTTTCTCATCATTACTGCTTTCTATTCATCAAAAATATTATCGCTCCACTTTGGGATATACATATCGTAATAGGCAAACCAAAACAACAAGTCTCTTACGATAATCGGAAAGATGACATTAGTGTCGAGAACAGCTGTAAAACGAACACTATGAATCATAAAGTCCTATCTGTTCATCGAAATTCATAATGTCAATAATATCCTTTTTCTGCTTCTGCTTCATTTCTTGCTTATAAGCAAGTACATCCTGCAATTTGATGCGCCGATGTTTTCCAACCTTTACAAAATCAATTTTTCTATCCTCTAATAGTTTGACTAAATAAGGTCTTGAACATCCTAATATATCAGCGGCTTTCTGCGTTGTTACATCAGTAGCTATTGGAACAATAGAAATTGGTTGCCCCTCACTCATCGCTTTCAAAATGTCTTTCAAAAACTCCATAGCTCTAAGTGGTATTTTGATTCGCTCTTTACTATTATCGACCTCAATTTCCGTTTCCTCTGAATGGATATCTTTCAGTACAGAGAAAAGTGCGGGGTACGATTCAACGGCGACTTTCTGCTCCTGTTTAGACGGGCTTTGTATTTTTCGTAGTGCTTTCATGGGAATTGAGTTTTAACAAATATAAACGAAATAAACGAAATGGGGCTGATTTAAATCGGCGTAAATCGTTTGTAACATCAGCTTCCTGCCGTTTTGAGCCTTTTTTGCGATTCGTTCCCGATGGATTTAAAGAACCATGTTAAAAGAAAAAACCCTCTTTAAAATTAATTAAAGAGGGCTTTTGTACCCCGGAAGGGACTCGAACCCCTGACCCTCGGTTTAGAAAACCGACGCTCTATCCAGCTGAGCTACCGAGGCCCATTTTTTAAATGTCTGCAAATATAGAAGTTCTAGTTAATAAGCAAAAATATATTTTAAACTATTTACTGATTGTATTTATCTGCACAAATAAGTATTTAATTACGAAGTATTTAAAGTTTAGTAATCGCTCAAAAATTCATGCAGATAAATGATTTGAGCTTTTTCAGCTACTAACTTATCACTATTTTCTGCCTGTACTTTATATTAAATCTGCAAATGGGTCGCTATTGGCTTTAAGGTGCGCCTTAATTTTTTTCTTAAGATCTTTAACCGTCGCACTGTCTTCGCTGTAAATATTGTTTAGTTCGAAAGGATCGTTTTCCAGATCAAAGAACGAGGGAGTGATACCGTTTGCTGTTTTTTGGTAGCTCAATTTATATCGCGGCGTGCGGATTCCTCTGAAGCCACTTTGTTTATTCCTTTCGCTTATTTCTCCCATAAATTTTTTTGGCACGGCCCGATAATCGGTGTGTGGCGGATTCATTGAAATTACAAGCGAAAACGGTTTCCCTGTTGCACGTTCGCCTTTATCGTTCTTAAAAAAAAGCAATTGCCTTGTCTGCCTCATGCTCAGGTCCCCAGTGGTCAACATAATGGAATTCCTCTCGTTGGGCATCATTGTCCCAATACATTGGGCGTAAATGAGAATCATAGGTGCCGTAAGCGTACCAATAATCAAATCCGTGGCGCTTATCTTTAGGTGTCCATTCATTCCAGGCCATTGACGCCGTGTTATTGGCTGTTTTTATATAGGGCAAGTGTGGCGAATCGAGGTGCCATTTACCAATGTAGCCATTAAAGTACCCGTTACCTTTAAGTCTGTCGCTCCAGCAGGTTATCTCCTGCGGCAACTCTACCCCAAAAGGCGCCGATCTGGAATGAACATTGGTAAACACTTTGTTTTTAAACGGATGCTGGCCTGTTAGCATTATTGCTCGCGAGGGTGAACAAACCGGATAGTTGGCTATAAATTGAGTTAACGTTGCACTTTGTTTCGAAAATTCATCTAAAAAAGGCGTTTGTACTTTCTCTTTGCCCAAATACCCCAACGAGGAGCCCCGCCATTGATCTGTAAATATTAAAACAACATTCGGTTGTTGAGCCATCGTTTTCTGAGAGAACAGGCAGATGCCGATAAAATAGATCCACTGTTTGCAATTCATATTTAAGCTACTGTTTGGTTAAGACCTTAATATACAAAAAATATTCGTGTACGCTATATTTCAACTTAATTTTTGTTTGTTTAAAATATAATTTAGATTTGTCTAAAAATAAGTTTAGATAAGCTTCAATTATGAAATCCCTGTTTCTTTCGCTATCCTTTTTAATTGCCTTGCAAGTTGCTTTTGCGCAGGTCGGAACAATTAACGGAACCCTGATTTCAAATCATGTTCCTATAGAGAACATAAACGTCAGGCTTGCAGGTGTAAACCGGGTTACAAAATCAAACCGTGACGGAAATTACCATTTTACGGGGCTTCCGTATGGTAATTACCTGATCACCTTTTCTGGCATCGGGTACGAACCGAAAACACTAAAAATTTTGTTGAACTCACCAATGGCAAATTTTTCAACAGAAATGAATCCAGCCAGCGCAAATCTGAACGAAGTTGTGGTAACAGGAGTTAACCGAGCCACCGAATTAAGAAAAAGTCCGGTGCCAATAGCCGTGCTTTCCAAAAAAGCGATGGAACAGAATGCAGGCACAAACCTGATCGAATCGATCGTAAAAGGTGTTGCAGGCGTTACCGCGGTTACAACCGGGCCGAACGTATCCAAGCCTTTCATCCGCGGTTTGGGGTACAATCGGGTGTTGACATTATACGACGGTTTGCGACAGGAGGGACAACAGTGGGGCGATGAGCATGGGATAGAAGTTGATGAATATGGAATCGCCCGCGTCGAGGTGGTTAAGGGCCCGGCGAGTCTCAGTTACGGTTCCGATGCCGTAGCGGGTGTAATCAATATGATCCCGTCAAAACCGGGCTTAGCGGATAGCAAACTAAATGGCGACTTTACCAGCAATTACCAAACTAATAATGGCCTGTTTGGTGCCTCGCTCGGGCTGGGTTACGCTATTAATAGTTGGAAATTTGCCCTGCGGGCTACAACGAAGGCTGCGCACAACTATGAGAACAAAATCGATGGCCCCGTTTTCGGTACGGCATTTAAAGAATACAACCTTTCTGCAAGCGCCCGTTTAGATGGTAAGTGGGGATCCACGAAAACTGCGGCTACCTATTACGATAATAGAATGGAAATTCCGGATGGGAGCAGAGACTCACTGAGCCGCCGTTTTACGAAGCAGGTGTTAGATGATGGCGATGAAATCAAAAACCGCCCGATTGTTGAGGAAGCTGATTTGAATACTTATATCATCAATCCGCTGCACCAGCGCATTCAGCATTTTAGGTTTTACAACAACAGCCAGTTCAAGTTTAACAATAGCGACTTAAACCTTTTGATTGGGGCGCAGCAAAGTGTTCGACGGGAATACAACCATCCTACAGCGCCTCGCCAGGCGGGGTTATATGTGGTTTTAAACACACTCAATTACGATGTTAAATATAATTTGCCCGAGTTTGCCGAAATTGAAAGCACGCTGGGCATTAATGGCATGTACCAAACAAACAGGAGCAGGGAGGCCACTGACTTTCCTATTCCTGATTATAATTTGTTTGATGTGGGCGGCTTTTACTTCGCCAAAAGAACGTTTGGAAAAGTATCCATATCTGGAGGATTGCGAATTGACAGGCGTAAAATCAACTGGCAGGATTTTTATGTTGGCACTGATCCCGTAACCGGGTTTGGGAAACAAACTACTGTCAACGATGCTACAGGCGATTTACAGTTCCCGGCCTTTAAAAAAGCGTATTATGGGTTTTCAGGTAGTGCCGGACTGACATACAACGTTTCTGAAAAGCTGTTATTGAAAGCGAACATTGCGAGGGGTTACCGGGCACCAAACATTACCGAAATCGGATCAAATGGCTTAGACCCGGGTGCACACATTGTATATTTGGGGAATCGGACTTTTAAACCTGAGTTTAATATTCAGCAGGATATTGGCGTGGTTGCCAATTTTCCCGATGCGGATTTTAGCCTTGAGGTGTTTAACAACGATATTCAGAACTATATTTTTCAGTCCCGCCTTACCGATGTTAATGGCAATCCCGTAGTTATCGTTCCCGGCAATTTAACCTACCAGTATCAGCAGGCCAGGGCCCGATTATATGGGGTGGAAGTGGCCGCAAATTTGCATCTATCAACGATAAAATGGCTCAGCTTTAATAATAGTCTTGCATACGTTGTGGGTTTAAACAAGAGCGAAGAATTACGCAGGGCGCATGGAAAACAAGCGAAGTATTTACCCTTTATTCCACCTCTTCAAATTCGATCGGAAGTTAAGCTGACTTCACAAAAGCCCATCGGATTTTTCGCCACTCCATACATTAAAGTCGATGTAGCGATTTTCGCCGATCAGAATAAGTTTTATGCGCTCGACAATACGGAGACGTTTACCAAAGGCTATACCTTGTTCAACGCGGGGATGGGATCGTCGTTTCGAACAAAATCGGGCAAAACTGTTGCCGATATCTTTATTCAGGTAGATAACATTTTCGATATCGCTTATCAGTCGAATTTAAATCGACTCAAATATTTTGAATATTATCAATCATCTCCAAACGGCAGATCGGGCATTTACAATATGGGAAGAAATTTTAGTTTCAAACTGATTGTTCCGTTTTAGAGCGGAGAGGCTCGCGGTATATGTTTTGCACCGGCCAGATTTTTCGCCGTCATCCTGAGGCTTAATTTATTGCATAAAAATCAATATAAGTGACGTTGTTTTTTAGAAGAATATCCTAGAGGAGTCGTCATTTCGACCGAAGTGCTCCGTAGGGGCTCCTTTGGAGGAGAAAATCTTTGCGCAAAGTTAGGTTCAAAGATTTCTCGGCTGCCTGCCCGTCCGGTCAGGCGGGCGCTCAGTGTCATTTAGTTAAGGAAAAAACAAAAAAACATTGTCACCCTGAGTATTTCGACTACGCTCAATACAGGCTTAGTCGAAGGGCGATGTTTATTTGTTTTTTCCTACAGAAAAGGTCTTCGACTGAGTTTATCTTGAGCGAAGTCGAAAGGCTCAGATCCGATAGCTATCGGATGACACCCGTCGAGCTTAATGAAATGACATTAGCCATCCACTGTAGCCCTGATGAAAATCCGATAGCTACCAAGCAGGGGCTGCCGCTACTGTCAGGTTTATTTTGTGCGGACTGTTCAGAAATCGTTCTAAAAACGTTTGCAAATCAAGTGGCATCGTCTTTAGACGTTTGGGGTCAAATCAACCAAACTTCTCATTTATTTGGTAAAAATAGCCCTCAAAATTTAATTTTGTAGACTAACTTAAGCACTTATTTTACAACAATATGAATATCCATACTTAAACCTGAAATTTATTAACATTGGTCTATCTGCTCCAAATTTGATCCAAAAAGCAAAATTATATTCTGTTATATGAGTTAACTAGCTGTTGTACAGGTATTAACATCCTCTTATTGATTCCTTGAGTAAGCAAGGTTAAAATCACTCCTCATGCTTTTAAATCGTTCCATTACCGTAGCAATAAACTCTTCATCGATAATAGCGAAAACATCATTCACCCCGCCTCCACTTAGGTCGAGTTCCGATAATTTATAGCTCTGCTCAAAAGTGCCCTTTTCGAATTTCACGATGTACTTTTGATTCATAGAAAATATGGATATTTTGCAATCCGGATGTGCAAGCTCTGCAATTACTCTCATTGGTTTGTTCTGATTAAATAAGTTATTAAATTGAAAGGCCGTTTAGCGTGCCGCTGCATGATATAATAGCAAACCGGGCGAAAAGTTCTTCTGAATACCATTTGCGCTGGCGTGTAAGTTTAATTACGTCGGCATGATCGAACGTTTTGTAGGCATAGTTCTTCATGCTCTCGGCATTTTGCCAAATGGAAAAGGTAGCCTGATCGAAAAAGGGGTTTTCGCCCATTCCGGCCGACAATAGAAACCCGTCGGAGGAGCGCATAGCTGTTGCCGCCCGCTTAATATTGCTTCTAAACTCCTTAACCTTGCCAAGTCTAATTGCTGCTCTCGTAATCACTGCTATCTTTCCATCGTAAGCGTCGTATTTATTTGCTATAAACGGTTGTTTGTTAGACCATAATCCGTGGGATGATAAAGGATTTAATAAGGTGGTAAATTCTTCAAATCCGAACAAACGGAACCATTTTATTACCAACGAGCTGTTGTAAAAAGCATCGCAATCAGCCTTGTTTTCCCAGGTGGTGAGAACGGCCCAGTGTTTAAAATCGGGTGCTAAATCTACCTGCGCATTTTTTCCGCAACCCATCAGTTTCCAGAATGTACATTTTTTGTTTAGCCACAGGGGAATGCGCAGTAGTGCCATTCCTAAAAATGCGAAAGGAATAGTCGTGTTCCGAAACTTCGTAATCGTTAAAGCTACAATCATGGTTAAGCGGTGTAATTGCGTCAAAACTAGTGAAATTACACTTATTATCTTTTCAAAATTTTGTCATTATCAACACGAAAGCGCAAAAAGACATAAATCCTTTTTAACTTTGATCGTTATGGCAGAAGATTTAACGATAAACAGAAGTACGAGCAAACAAGGGCAATACGAATCGCTGATTCCACAAATTGAGGCACTTTTGTATGGTGAAACGGATTTTGTAGCCAATATGGCAAACGTTGCAGCCGCCCTCAAAGAGCAGTTCAACTGGTTTTGGGTTGGTTTTTATCTCGTTAAGACTAACGAACTGGTGTTGGGGCCGTTTCAGGGGCCGGTCGCCTGTACACGAATCAAAAAAGGCAAAGGCGTTTGCGGTTCGTCGTGGGCTCAGGCCGAAACGCTGATCGTTCCCGATGTAGATGCCTTCCCCGGTCACATTGCCTGCGCCTCTGCTTCGCGGTCTGAAATCGTTTTACCCCTGATAAAAGATGGAATAGTAATTGGAGTGTTAGATGTAGATAGCGAATTCCTTAATCATTTTGACGAAACAGACCGCACTAATCTAGAACAGGTTATTTCAATTCTATTAAACCAATACGTTAAGTAACCTTGAAGCTATCACCTGAGTATTATCTTAATCAAGACGCCGTTGGCACGGCTAAAGACCTGTTGGGTAAAGTACTGTTTACGAAAATCGACGGCGAGATTTCTGCGGGCATCATCGTAGAAACTGAGGCATACTTTGGCGTTAATGATAAGGCATCGCACGCTTATGGAGGCCGCCGGACTACTAGAACTGAAACCATGTATAGCAAGGGCGGTGTAGCATACGTTTACCTCTGCTATGGCATGCACCATCTGTTTAATGTGGTAACATCGGTACAAGATGAGCCCCATGCCGTGCTCATCAGAGCAATTGAACCTTTGATTGGCAAGGATTTAATGGAGCAGCGACGAAAAATGCCGGCTACAAAAAGTGCAATATCATCAGGTCCCGGGTCTGCCGCCAAGGCGCTGGGAATAGATCGTGGCTTTAACGCAAAGGATTTAACGGGCGAGGAAATATGGATCGAAGATCATCAGATTCAATATCGCGAAGAGGAGATAGTGGCCTGCCCACGTGTTGGCATAGCTTATGCGCAGGAACACGCTTTATTGCCCTGGCGATTTTTTGTAAAAGGCAACAAGTATGTGAGCAAACCCAATAAGGTTTAGCTTTAATTAAAACATTTAGGGTGCAGCCCTGTTTTTCATTTAAATAATTACAAAATGAAGAACGAAAAAAATATATCAATTTTAAAGGAAATGGCAGAAAGTGTTCGTACATGTATGTTTACGACCTTTTCATCAGACGAAGAGTTTGGAAGCCGCCCGATGGGAACAGCAAAAATTGAAGATGATGGAAGCATCTGGTTTTTTACTAACGAATATTCACCTAAATCGAAAGAGATTTCGAAAGATAACAACGTACTGCTCGCTTATAGCGATCCTTCCAAAAACACTTATCTTACCGTAAAGGGAAAAGCGGAACTTGTTGACGACAACGTAAGAAAGGAAGCGTATTTTTCACCATTTGTGAAAGCATGGTTCCCCGAAGGAACAAAAGATCCGCAGCTTATTCTTATTAAAGTTACTCCGGAAGAAGCCGAATACTGGGATTCATCATCATCAAAATTAGTGGTTTTGTTTAGTATGCTTAAGGCCGTTGTTACCGGAACTACGCCCGATATGGGAGCGCATGATACCATGAAGTTTTAAATTTTTATGACTTCGCAAGAAAGCAGGATTGGAGACAATACCTGCTTTTTTTTGTAATATTGAGCAATGAATTTAGAGAACAATTTAGCATTTGCACAAAGACTGGATGATGCAGATGGTTTGAGGCGTTTCAGGAATCAGTTTTTGTTTCCAAAACATAAGGGAAAAGATTTTATATATCTGTGTGGTAATTCTTTAGGTTTGCAGCCTAAAGTAGCAGGTGAGGTGTTAACCGGGCAACTAAACCGCTGGGCAAACTATGCCGTTGAAGGTTGGTTTGATGGCGATCAGCCCTGGATGTTTTACCATAAGGAGCTTAAGGAATTAATGGCGCCAATTGTGGGGGCGTTACCCGAAGAGGTGTGCCCGATGAACACCCTAACCGTTAACCTCCACCTCTTAATGGTATCGTTTTACCGTCCTCAAGGTAAGCGCTTTAAGATCATTATGGAGGGTGGCGCATTTCCGTCAGATCAATACGCTATTGAGAGTCAGGTCAAATTTCACGGTTTTAATCCGAAAGATGCAATTATAGAGGTTTTTCCACGCGAAGGTGAGTATGTGCTCCGAACCGAAGATATCGTCGCTAAGATCGAAGAAAACGGCGATGAAATTGCTTTGGTACTTTTTGGAGGTATTAACTATTATACCGGCCAGTGGTACGACATGGAAACGATTACCAAGGCAGGGCATGAAGTTGGCGCCACCGTAGGTTGGGATCTGGCCCATGCCGCCGGAAACGTGCCCGTAAAGCTGCACGATTGGAATGTCGACTTTGCCTGCTGGTGTTCTTATAAGTATCAAAACTCTGGACCCGGGGGGATAAGCGCAATCTTTGTTCATCAAAAGCATTTCTGCAATACCGGGTTGAACCGCCTTGCAGGATGGTGGGGCTATCAGGAAAGTAGTCGTTTCAAGATGGAAAAAGGATTTGTTCCCGAGGATGGCGCTGATGGTTGGCAGGTGAGTTGCACGCAGGTAATGCCTATGGCGCTATACCACGCTTCGCTGCAAATTTTTAAGGAAGCAGGCTTTGTCGCTCCCTTACGAAGCAAAAGTGTTGCTTTAACCTCTTATCTGGAATTTATTATAAATGAGGTAAATAAGTCGCTAGGCGAGGA
>Ga0308165_1004751_pt1 | contig 13125 bp, 19 predicted proteins | sample PhyWR2_FD_201032 | JGI IMG/M metagenome (GOLD analysis project Ga0308165, IMG submission 201032) | Phyllosphere microbial communities from UC Gill Tract Community Farm, Albany, California, United States - DLSLW.R2 | ecosystem: Host-associated > Plants > Phyllosphere > Unclassified | place: USA...
GGGGTCTCGGTACAATCGTATCGGCTATTTTGCTTGTCAGCGTTATTTCAGGCGGTGCGAAAGCGGTTGGAAGCGCTGCTGAAACAGCAGTCCAAACCGCTGGAACCGTTGTCGGTGGAACGGCGCAAGGAGCAGGTCAGTTGGCTGGAGGCGTTATTTCAGGCGCCGGGCAAGCCGCTTCAGGATTGGCTCAAGGTGCAGGACAAGCCGCTGCTCCCTCAGTCGAACAGATGCTGCCACAAGGATTGAAAACCAATCCGCTCGATTACCTCACAGACACTCTGCTGCGCACCGATGGCCAAGGCAATTCAGTTGCGGGTCAAGAAGCTCAGAGTTTGGTTGATTTTCAGCGGCAGGTAGCAGGTATTCTTGGAAACTTGCTCACGACAGGTGAAATCTCAGATTCGGATCGCGTATGGCTGACTAATCAGATTGCTGCTCGAACCGGCCTGAGCCAAACCGATGCTCAAACTCGCGTAAACCAGACAGTTGAACGCGTTCAAGCACTACGTACTGAAGCTCAGACCAAAGTTGATGAAGCTAAAAAGACACTTGCTGATATACAGGCGCAAGCTGAGAAAACTGCCGAAGACGTGAAAGCCACGGCAGCTGACGCAGCGGAAAAAGCTAGAATAACTGGCATTCTTACCGCGTTCTTACTCGCAGCGTCGGCGCTTGTTGCTGCGGTTGCCGCATACATCGGAGCTGTCCACGGTGGTCGTCATCGAGATGAAGGTCGAATTTGGGGTGGCTTAGCTTACCGCAAATAATGATCCACCAATTAGTATTATAAAATTAGGGCTTTGTAGAAATACAAAGCCTTTTTTATTTGCACTATTTGGCTTTTTAATTTTCTACCGGATGGGCAAAATTGTCCCGGTATTGACAGACCTTTGCTAATCCTTAGGCAATAGACTTTTATCTCCCAAGGCAATGCCCGTCATTCTGCGCACGACAGAGGAAATCGAGACTTGGCTTCGCGCTCCATGGGATGAAGCTAAGGAAATGCAGAAGCCTCTGCCGGATGCAGACTTGATCGATTTGACGCCGCACAATGACAAGGAAGAAGAGCAAAAAATCTTATTCTAGTTTTTGGCATGTCGATTTCTAATAGCAGGAATAAAGGCTTCTATCCGTTGAGTATAAATTTCTCCACAAAGTTTATTATGGCATGAACATTGACGTAAAGTTTGAATATCAAGCTTTAATGAAACTTGTTCCACGAAATATCATCAATAGGTTGCGGCCATATATTTAGCTCATTAGAAAATGATACCTATAACTGCAAAAAATGGAGAAATATATGCGCCGTCTAATTATTGCAGCAGCAGTTACCGGAACAACATTGACTTCCGCATTTGCTCAACAGCCAACGCCTGAACAGATGGAAATGGCTTACAATGCCGCGCGCAATCAGCTTGGCGTGCTCTCATACTGCCAAGAAAAAGGATTTATTGACGGCAGCGCAATCGAAGTTCAGGCAAAGTTGATGACGCTAGTTCCGACTCCTTCTGACATATCTAAGGGCGATGCAGCTGAGGCCCTCGGTAAAGAAGGAAAAGTTTCAGCTATGGGCATGGAGCAGGACATTCAAACGTCAGCAAAGGCTCAAGGCATCGACGAAGCTAAACTTTGCGAAATGATGGCTAGCACCATTAAACAAGCAGCAGCCAATTTGCCAAAATAGAAAAAGCAGCCCCGCTCCTATTCAGTGTAGCGGGGCTTTTTTCGGGATATTCTATAGAGTTTTGATTTCTGAAGCCTTCAATCTCTCAGCAAAGAAAATGATCTTATTCAGATCGTAAAGGCGGCTGGCCGCGTCCTTCTCTCCAAAACGATAGCAAGCCTTAAAGATGTTGCCGAGCGCAAAGGACATGCCTTTGTGCTCAATGAGGTCATTTAGTTCGCTCGCACCTTCAGGCAACTCGTAATAGCTGGTTGAGCCACCGTCGGATTTAATCGCGCTATTGGATCGAATGCAAATATCCGTTAAATGCACAGGCTTCGGCATAGAGGCCGGCCTATCCAACTCTCCACGAGCGATTTCGCGGTCAATTCTTGCATCTGGCACCATTATACATCCTCCGGCGGCGCTGGCGGCAGCATCCAATGAGTTGGTACGGGTGGCATTCCACCGTCAAAGCGCTTGTCGAACCATCCTTTTCCACCCACTGGCGCGCCATTTAGCCAACGATGGTAAGTGAATGCGCAGTCCGTTATTCGTCCAAAGTTGGTCCACAGATCGACTTTAGTCCCATCTAAGGGCGCAGATTCCATTCGCTGCCAGCTACTCATACACCCTCCCTCACCTTACGCTTTGGCTCTTCGAAACTCTCTGTAAGAGGCCTGCCAGCAAGCAATCCGCGCAACGCTGACAACTTATCTTCAACGAGCGGTCGAAAGCGCTTTGCAGCAAACGGCGGATTTTCATAACCAAACTGTGGGCATGTCCCGCGATCAACGCCTTTGAGACGAACGCCGATGTACGAGCCGTGAATATAATGCTCGAAAGGTCCGATCCACTCGATCTCGTAAATCTCGCCTTCCTTCACCTCAAGATACTGCTCAAAGCCGACGACTGAATCTATGCAAACCACTTTCTGGCCAACGTGGAATTGAATCATGGAGTCTCCCCGAGCATTTCGAGCGCCTTTGTATAACGGGCGCGCCTGTCTGCATCATCATTGGAGGCGCGAAGATTGTCCCGCAGATCAGCTATTTTGACAGGCCTTGCGATAGGGTTAGAACAAGCACGCTTCACATAGACGAAGTAATCCTCGTCATCGCGACGTGTAATTGCGTTCAAGGCCAGCACGATGTCGTCGTCGAAACCAAATGAGTAAACGTCGTTCAGCGACGTGTCCGTGTCCTCAATCAAATCATGCATCACGCCGACAATCTGCGTTTCCGCCGTGGTCTGAGCCAGCATCACACGGATCGGATGAAAAATATAAGGCTCGCCGTTTTTATCAACTTGGCCCATGTGAGCCGCAGATGCCACGGCGATCGCTGTTTCAATGTTGCTCATGTGATTCTCCTGCTGGCCTCGTCTCAATGCTTCGATACTCAACTGCAACATCGTGCTGCATCGCGCGAACTAGCCCTTTTTTCATTCCGGCGCTGATACCACGATCAGTGTAAACAACGCATTTCGTTGCCACACGATACCATGCAAGTCCTGCCTCAATCCCTAAAGTGCGTTCGTCAGGCTGCATATCGTCCAGCACTTGCGTGTGCAGCAAATGGCTGGCAATCGGTGCCTCGCCTCGCCGCAGGCTGTCTAGAAGGCAGGTGCGCGCGTATGAGGTGTTGGCTTCCACCTCCCCACTGTAAGGCGTTTCGATGATGACGAGTGGTTGGTGAACGGCTTGATTTACTCGACGTTTTCTTAGCGCAAGTTGCGCTAATGTAGGGTTTGCGCGGACGTATGCTAAGGCGCTGAGTATGGGATTGTAACTTCCATCTGGGTTACAAACTCGAACATTTCCATCTTGGTAGGGTGCCGTGCTTCGGACTTCCCGCCCTTCAACAGCAGCGCGTGCGGCTTTGTCTTCGGGTACATCAATCCAGTCGTCGCCCGGTCGATTAACGCCGTATAATTGGTGCAGTTCCATATTCCCTCCTCGTGTTGTGGTGAAACGCCGCTTGGTGGGCGGCGCATTTTGTGTTATTAAAGAACCCTACATACTAGATGTAGTGATTGTCGCGCGAGAGGCTTTAATGCTCCAAATGAAATCTAAATGGCCCAACGGCCGCAACGAACACATAATACTCTTTACGCAAGACGACGTTTCAGTTCCAATTTTCATCGCCCACCACTATGATTTTGAACTTGAAGACATGGAATGCTGGTCAAACATTGACGAAATCAATCAGCATGTTGATGTGTATGGGTTCTGTTATGGCATAGAGAGGGCAGCCACTAGTGTATTAGAGAAACGCCTTGTCAGTTGCTACCTGTAGTCAAGCTACACTCCTCTCACTCGCACAATTGTCGTTGGCAGCGATAAGATTGCCCAACTTGTCACGCTCTTTTGGATTTTTTATCCCGGTCAACCATGCCCATGTCCTTCCAGATTTAATATCCAAAATGGTAACTGGATGAACACCATATTCACGGGACATGTCTGCCGGTCGATCTCCCGCGCCCAATCTTGCGAAAATTACAAGCACCTCATCGTTTGTCAGTTTATGTGATGCACATTGTTCGCCGCGGTTACTGGTCCCGTGCTCAACCCTATCTTGCTGATTTTTAAAGCCAGTACCCCATTCTAAGTGGTTGGGATTCACGCAGCCGTCCTGACCGCGTCCGCATTTATGGGTCGACTGCATTGACGGGACATCGGGGATGCCATGTACCATCTCACACATGATGCGATGGGCTGGCACGTTTTTGCCATTCTTTCGGATGCGAGCGTACCCGGCAGCGTCTCGTGAGAAAGGCCAGATCAGACAATCGTTCCCCTTGAAGTCAACATGAGCATCCAAAAACTTTGGCGCATCCCCGCGATATGTACCGCCTGCCAATGGATCGCCGTATCTAAGAAAACGCAAATAGTGCTTATTGCAGTATCCCTGTTTTATCATGAAGGAGCTTTCACACCCCGGCACGGAACAAGCAATCATGCGGCCCTCCTTTTCGAAATGTTATCGTTCGCAGCCTGATACCGGGTATTCACACCATCCATCATGGCAACTCGCACGCGCGATATCTCGCCGAACGTGGAATGGTACGTGATGGCCTGCATGGAGCGACCCGACAAGAATCCAGAGCCGAAGTGCCAAGCATCTTGAGGTGTGGGCGTCTGGTGCGATTCAGAGATTACGCCGTTTCCTTCAGTCGCAAGCTTGCTGGAATGATGGATGTGAAAACCATGAATAAAGCGATGCTTCGTTGCTCCCCAATCCTCTGCGCGGCGGTGGGCCATGATACTGGCCATGTCTTTCAGCTTGACCGTATGGCCGTGCGTAGCACCTAAGAGTACCGAACCGAAGCGGAACCAGAAGAACAGCGAGGGATCAACATCGACTGTGACGCGTGGCTCGTTGCGATACCAAGCCAGCAGAAAATAAGCGACCGCAACCGATGCATGCTCGTCGTGATTGCCGGGGAGTATACGGATGGTCACGCGCGAATGCCGTCGAAGGTTTGCATCAACTGCCTTCACGATTAGCCGACACGCGGCCATGAGCACCTTCTGATATCTTCCGTCGACCTGCAACACGTTGCCGGATCGAGCCGTCTTGTTCTCGTTGTTGTCGCTGTGAAGCAGGTCACCGCCGCCAAGCACAATAGCTTCACCGCTCGACGGAGTTCTGGCCACAAGATCCTCAATAGCATCGCCGATGACTTTTTCGCCGATTTCCAGATCCCAATTCACACCTGTTTCCTTACCCCAAGAGAAAAGGCCTAGATGTAGATCTGCCAATGGCGTCAGCGTTAGGAGATCGGTGTTTGCAACGGCAGGAGGTGGTACTTGCTGCGCTGCTGGCTGCCAGCCCTCAAATGCAACTTTAAGAGTTTCGGCAATGTCTATCGCGGACGGCTCTTCGCGGGTTTTAACCCATTGCTGCATAAGCCGACCTTGTGAATCGACTAGAGCAGATACGCCTTTGACAGCGTGCCCATCAGGAACATTAAACTGCGAACCCACATCGGGACGCTGTTGTATGAACTCACGAACGACATCACCTTCAGCATTAGTCACGGCTGTTGTTTTAGTCAGCCTAAACCCTTCTAGTACAGGCTTGGTGCCCATCAGCCCCAGCTCAGCGGCCCGCTTGATGCTGTCGTGAAACGCAGACTTCTTGACGCCGCACGCGTGTGCAGCCTTAATCAGCGTGCCGTGCTGCTGATATGCAGCAACACGGCGGGATAGTTCTTCTTGTGAGAGCATTTAGTGTCCTCTGGCAGCGATCATGGCGTCTGCATACTCGTAAGCTTTTGCAGCTTGTGTGTGAGGATTTAGATGCGCCAATGCCTTGCTATTCAACATTCCTTGCAGAGCTTGTCCCGCAAAATGATCGCGTATTGTCAGTCCCTCATGCAGGCTACCAATGCCGAACCCTTGCGGGCTTTGCCATGTAAGGAATGGGTGAGCAGGCCCACCCGTATTTACGCGCGCACCCGCGCCCTGTGCCTGTTCAGACATACAGTCTCCTCGTGTTGGTTGGTTCTGCTTGGTGGCAGATTCGTAAAGTCGGTTTGGTGGTCCGACGCAAGGGATGGAAAGGGTCTCGAGACGATGTGTCAAGAGGCATTTTCACAATTTGTCATTGTGGTGGAAGTGAAAGGGGCGTCAAGTCCGTACAAAGTAGAATGGCTGCACCTTCACTACCATTGGTAGTTGACGACTCAATATGCCTCTGCCAGCTTGGCTAGTATTGGGCAAAAATCTTAGCTATAACTAGGGGTGGGAATGAGTACTTTCGAAGAAAGCATTAAAATAATTGCCGAGCGCATTAAAACGCATTCGAGCACAATGGCCACTGAAGAGGCAGTAAAGACTGCAGTAGTGCTTCCGTTCCTAAGAGCGCTTGGTTATGACGTTTTTGACCCGAATGAAGTTATACCTGAATTCACAGCTGATGCTGTTGGAAAAAAGGGCGAGAAGGTCGATTACGCGATCCAAATTGAAAATGAAATCAGAATACTCATAGAGTGTAAACCGATCACCGTTTCATTGGAAAAGAAGCACTTAGACCAACTATATCGTTATTTCAGCGTAACAAATGCTAAGTTCGCCATTCTTACCAATGGACGAACATTCAACTTCTACACTGACCTAGACGCCCCAAACAAACTAGACGCGCGACCATTTTTTGTTTTTGATATGGCTGATTTTAATCCGGGCATAGCTTCAGAACTCAAAAAGTTCGAAAAGGCCAGTTTCAATGTCGATACAATATTAGCGACTGCTGAACGCCTGAAATATACCTCCGGTATTAAAAAAGCGATTAGCAAGCTAATTGAAGATCCAACAGAAGACTTCGTACGCATAGTATCTGCTGAGGTTTACGAGGGCCGCTTCACAGCGCCAGTGAAAGAAATGCTGACCGGCGTGACTAAATCAGCGTTCCGCGACGTCATCATGGACGCGGTTAAAAACAGACTATCAAATGCCTTAGCTGATACGGAACAGGTTGTAGAGCAAATAGACGAGCCTCCCGAAGAGCCTGAAATCGTGACAACCGAAGAGGAAATAGAAGGTTTCATGATTGTTCGCGCGATCTGTCGGGAACTCGTCTCCGCAAAACGTATCGCAATGAGGGACGCCAAATCGTACTGTGCTGTGCTCTTGGATGATAACAACCGTAAGCCTTTAGTGCGCCTGCACTTCAACCGAGCAATCAAATACATCGGTATATTCGATGGTGACGCGGAAGATCGGGTAATTATCGAGAGCCTTGATCAAATCTACGAGTACGCTGACCGCATCAAAGAAGCAGCGAAAAAGTATGCTTAGGCCCTAACCTAAAGGTAAAAATTGTATACTACAGAGCAGGTAAAAGTATTATCTGAGGTGGCGGGCACTGTAAAAAAGCGTGCTCGCCACCTTATGGAGCTATACTATTCGCTCAGCTTTAAATCGGACCTCGCTAAAGAATTTGCCCTCCAAGGTTTTGGAAGGCGTGTGTCAAATCTCTCTTCGGCAATTCAACAGATTTTTGAAGCAATTCCCCCGGATTATCAGGGCAACCCTTCAAACGAAAACCGATCATCCGTAGAAATTGGGCTGCATGCATTTTTCGCCAATTTAGCAGGTTGTTTCGATAACCTCGCTTGGGTCTATGTTTACGAAAAGAACCTCACCATCAAAAATCAATATGTGGGAATTTCTCACAAACACAAGCAGATGCTTTCCTACTTCTCGGACAGTTTCAGAGTATACATCTTGGAAATGGAATCCTGGTTTAACCACTTGAAGAGCTTCCGGGATTCTCTCGTGCATCGAATACCTCTATACATACCGCCATATGCCGTTACCGATGATAAAATTGATTTATACAACGAATTAAGCGCGAGAAAATTTCAGATTCCAAAGAGTTTTGATGAGGAATACCTAAAGGAACAAAAGGAAATTGAGGTAAAACTAGACAACATTGTCAGGTTTCAGCCTGTTTACAATCATTCATGGAATGAGAATCCAATCCCGATTAATTTCCATGCACAGGTATTGGCTGATTTTGCAACCATTGAACAATTAGCGAAAAACTTTTTGGGCGAACTCAATCTTTAATCAGTCTCTTTGAGCCCTACCCCCTCGCTCGCGTAGTCTTCTGCTCAAACACACGATCCATGCGTTCGGTCAGTCCATCAATGCGGTTAGCAACGCTTTCGATGGCGCGCATGATCTGCGAGGTCTGCTCCTGCATCCCGGCCTTTGTCGCGAATGTTTCGGCCGCGCGAAGTTTATAGTCTGACAGCTCCTGCCGCGTCAGTGCGGCGAGCGCTGTGGCCGCTTCGGCTTTGGCGGCCGTTTCGTTTCTCGCGGCGTTGATCTTGCTGTCAACGTACTTCCAAAGGCCAAACAGAAAGCCGAACAGCATCACGATAAAGCCGACAACGCCCATGATTTCGGGTCCGGTCATGCTTTTGGTCTCTTGAGATTAAACATAGTTAATGTGCCCCTTTGTGTTCGCTTAACTTCTTTGCTGATATGATTGCAGCATGAGACAGGTATCGAGTAGTTTGATTGGAGAAATTGTCGGCGCAGTGCTACGCGTTTTATGCATCGCAGTGCCGGTAATTGTGGCCCTAGCTGCCATCGTATTGCTCATGCGGTACGAAGACGGACGGCCGATTATGCCTCAAGGTCAGACACCGGGAATAACGGAGCCCTTGGGTAATTAACCTCAAGGCCGAACCCCGCACAGCTTTTCCATTTTCTCATTCTCGGCCAGGATCTGGCGCTTGGTTTCTGACGTGTCGTCATGGCTGGCATAGATCGCCCGCGACACATCGCAATAGTTACCGCTTGTCGCGCATCCACTTAGCAAGCCGAGCGTCAACAGCGCTGTCATCAAGACGGCTGACTTCATTTTCTATCTTCCGTGCTTTGGTTGCGGATTGCGCATCGCGCGCTGTCTGAGCCGTTTTGCTGTCAGACCGGCCTTTGAGATAAGCGCTGACAAGGACGGCCAGCGCTGCGCTAAGTACAACGGCGTAGCCTGTCAGCTTGGAGCGCAGGGCTAGGAGAAAGGTCATTCTTTCTCTCCTGTAAGAAGCAAGGACTTCGAACCGTCTCGTTCGCGGCGGATCAGATACCCGTCGCGGGTTTCGGTGATGCCTTGCGCGAGTGTTAGACGCACATCGGTCCAACGCTGGACCTTCCCGCCAATAGCGACTTGTGCGGTCTGTGCTTCAGTGTCGTAATCAATTACGATCCTCACGCCGCCGCCCTCTTCAGTTCGAGCCTGCCTGTATACCAAAGCCAGAAGCCGCCACCAATGGCAACGAGTACGAGCGCGACAGTCAGGAATGCCCACGGATTGGAAACAGCACTGACGAGGCCGGTTAGGAACGTACCGCCGCCAGCTGCGACGATGGTCTGCACCGTTTTATCCTTGAGCAAAGGCACGTCGTCAGGCTTGGCGTCATCGGGAGCAGCGGATTTCATTTCGCGCGCAGCGATAAGGCTATCGAGGAAGTTGCGATAATACCCGGCGATCAGCGTGGCCTTGTCTGTGCCGTTGACGATGGCCCGCGCGCCTTCAGGATCTGCTTTGCCTTTACCGAAATAGTCACTCAGCTTGCGGCCTGTGAACTTGCCCAACACCATACCTTCAAAGAGGATGCGGATCGCAGTAGCCAGCTCCAGCGCTTTCTCTGGCGCATCGGCAATGCCGAACTTCTTGTAGTTTTCCTCACCAGTTATCTGAGGCAGGCCTCGTCCGCGATAGTTCCAGCCGTCGTTGACGCTGTCGTTGCCCATTCGGCCGCCATAGACCTTGTTAGCAAGCTTTTGAGGCTGGCGAACATATGGTTGTGCGCTGGCTACAGTTGGGAACCGCGTTGGCCAAACTTGCCTGATGCGCGCAGCAGACGAATAGTTCAGATCCTCAACGACCGGCTGCATCTTGCCGCCAGTTTCATGGAAGACAGTCGCAAGGATATAAGCGACCTGATCGTCGGGAAGATTCCTGCGCTCGGCTTCGGCCAAGATAGCAGATGTGCCATCAACCTGAGCCTGGCTCAAACGGCCGCCAAAAGGCGCGCGCCTCGCATACGCGAAGAACGTTGTTTTGTTCATTTGATTGTCCTTGAATTAGATAAGCGCAAGCCCCGCCGCGTTGACGCGTCGTGCCATTGTGTTTTCCTATTTTTGTGAGATGATCGGTTAGCGCGATAGAAGCCCCCGCTTCTGTCTGCGCGGCCCCGGTAGCGCCCCCGTTGCCGGGGCTTTTCTTTTTCTATCGAAGCTCTATCTTATAAAACACGTGTTGGCGTCCCGCAGACAAGCCAATACGTAGACCCCGGATCGCCCGCCAGCATCTGGGGTTTTCTATTTAATGGAGCATTTTGAACCTTTTCCCGCATTCCGAGTTACTGGCGCGGGAGCAAATTGCTATGGCATGGTTTATTACTGTAATAACTGGAGCTTTGATTGCCTTAATCAGCTTTATGATCTGGGATGAGCGCAATCGACGCTAAATCAACTCTTCGAAAATCAATGTCTCTAGCTATTTTTCTTAGGGCGTGGATCGATTTCTAAAGGCTGACGTTAATCATTCATTAGGAACTTGGGAGAAGTGTTATGTCAGCTGAATTTTGGGCCTCATTAGCGACAGTAGGCATCTTTGTAACCATATTAGGAGCGCTCATGTGGCGGTGCAGAACCGTTCATAGAACAATTGATTTCAGATTGGCTGAAACCACTGACACATTTTGATATTGGTAGTGCCCTTATATGTACCGTCTATGTTATCTCCTCAACAAATCCCTACAAATCGATTGATGGATAAGATTTCATCAGTTGTATAAGAAGATGCCCGGCTCCTTCATAACCTTGCTTTTTCCCCTACTCACCCTAGCTCTCTCTTAAAGCACGCCATGCAAAATCCTTATCCTTGCAGGAATGCAATGAGCTTTCGGCGGTTAAGTTTTATGCGAGGTGCTCGAAATACTTTTTTATTGGTGACGGGGCAAAAATGTATCATCCTTATCTAGAAGACTTGGAAGCCGTTGCATTAGCAGTGAGCCTTCTCGTAATCGTCGGATTAGTGGTTATTGGTTCAATAACGAAAGGAAGTCTGTAATCTGTTTCCGGCTAGAAAACGGCTCAGGTACGTCTTAATCTTTGTAAAAATCAAGCTATTGTTAGTGTCTCATCCTATATCTTTATCTCGTGGGATTGGGCCCCACTGACCCGTTCTTGTGAGGTTTGTCCAAGAACCGACGGCATTGCGCTTAGTTCGCTTTACTAGTCTTCTGCTCTCCCGCCACACAAGCCGAAGAATTGAAGGACGGCTTTTTCGGGGTCGACCTCCGCCGATTGTACTTTGCAAACCAGACTGCCAGCTAATTGCCGGACTTATTTGGTAAATATTAAAACTATTGAAAGGACCATCTGCGGGGTCGAATAAGAAGTGATCGACAGGGGCAGGAACCTTGTCCATTAGTTTTACAAGTCGCTTTGCAGCGTTTTTCGATAGTATATAACCTCCTGTCTGCAAGTGTCGCGACAAAAGTCGTGTAACTGCGTATGGTCCTTCCATTGAAACAGGATTTGAAATTAAAACTTCATGACCATAAGAATCTATCTTGATCAAATCAGCATCTATCGGAATCCACTTATCTGATGCCAAAAGACGGGCTGCCCCGTTACTCAGTGTTACATCATCTTCAAAAATAGCTGTAAAAGGTTCGTCGCTCGTTGCAGCTATTTGGATACATTTACGGTGTGAAAGAAAGCAACCAACCTCGGTAGGACCTAGAGCAACCGGCCAATCATTACTGAGCTTTACAAACGAAGCTAACTCATCCTCAGAAAGCTTTCGTCCATCAACCGCCTCGACACGTTCAAATAACAAACCCTGCTTTTCAAACTGTAAAGCCATAAAATCCAGCCTATCACGACTTCGATCAAGGTTTATAAGATAGCATTTCATTCAAAATCCCTTATCCGTAATACATCAATCTATGAGTTAACCATCTCAAAAAGAGGAGTATTTACTTCGATTGGTTTATTTATCCGCTCAAGGTTTGCGTTCCATAAATGAATACCAAATGTATTTCTCGTCATTACATCTGAAATTCCGAGACCTTTTTGCCAAAGCATACTAACATGATCACAATGGAGTGGATAATAATAATCAATAGATACGGCCTTATCCGCAAGCCCCAAAAAACTTATATAGTATGTCAACAAGTTTGGACCAAGAACGCCCCAAGGACGATTTGAAACATGTCTTCCAAAGCCAACTTTCCGCAGTATTTTATCTCGTATTTGCTTTTTAGGTGTCAACCAAGGTGGAACAAAGTAACGATCTTCACTCGCTTCTATTAGATGATCAAGAAGATCACTTTTTTTTGGAATATTTAAAACAGCCCCGTTAATTTTGGAAACGGACTCATAACCATACATGTAGTCCGAAAACTCAAATGGGCGGACACAATAAACGTCACAGTCAACATAAGGCCCCATCCCTCGTTGCATAATTCGATAACGATAAACATTTGATACAAGAGATACACTGCCGGTCGCCTTATGCCTCATGATCTCATTTTCGTTCATTAAAAGCTTGGCATCAAACAATTTCACTCCTGTAGGAACGTCCCTCGGACGTTCAAAGCAATGAAGTAAAACATCATGGCCATGGCGCATGAAAGAACGCAGACAAGCTGCCTGAATTGGCCCCAGTCGGTCACCAATCCACATTGTATTTATCAGCATATTCCCCCCTAATAATACCGGTATTTGAAGATATGAGGGGAGTGTAATCAATGCGCTATATGTCACACTGATTTTGGGACACCCATAAAGCATCAATTTCAGATGGTGAAAGTCCGACGAACGCTCCTATCATGTCGACGTATGGATCAGCAGTAAGCGGTGTCTCACTCACACCGGGCCGGTATAATTCCATGGTAATAGTTGGTCGATTTGGCTCTGCTTATGGCCA
>Ga0308165_1004753_pt1 | contig 13109 bp, 2 predicted proteins | sample PhyWR2_FD_201032 | JGI IMG/M metagenome (GOLD analysis project Ga0308165, IMG submission 201032) | Phyllosphere microbial communities from UC Gill Tract Community Farm, Albany, California, United States - DLSLW.R2 | ecosystem: Host-associated > Plants > Phyllosphere > Unclassified | place: USA...
GGGGGCCCCCCGAAAGCACGAGAACAATCCAGAAAAGTCGAGATGGTTCGAGAAGGTTCGGGATGTTCGAGATGTTCGGGATGTTCGGGATGTTCGGGATGTTCGGCGCATCTTGAGGAGTTAGTTGGCCGCTCCCTGCGGCCTGGCCGAGCTGTCACTTTTCATCTTGCGTCGAGCCATCGGGTAAGGCGTCATGCTGCGGCCGGGCGCTGGGAGTGGGGCGTGCCCTGGGGGTAGGGCGCTGACACTGCTCGTTGCTGCTGTGGCTGTGCCTGCGGTGTGCGTGCGATGTAGTTGAAGACCTGCCGGATCAACAGCTGGAGCTGCGCCCGATCTGACCGAGCCCAGCTCGAATTGAGGGGCCCCTTCGGGGGAGACAGGGTCGCCCTCCGTCCAGCGCCGCCGAGTCCCATGAACATCATCTCCCAGTCGGTTCGACACCGCACGGGCCGGATGAAAGATGAAAGGCGGGTGGCGCTGGGCGGGTGTAAGGCCCCGGTCGTGGCCCGAGAGTCAGCTCCAGCACTTCCACCAAGGCCGTGTCGAGTTCTTTCACCTTCCGTGCTTCTTGTCGTGCCAACCACCTCCGAGGCGGCGGCAGCACGGGCGCCCGTTGCCGTCTCCTTTGCGTTGGGCCCCGCGTCGACCCGCTGGTGCCTGCCGCGGAAGCTCTTCTCGTCTCTAAGGACCTCGACTTCGGCCGTTCCGACTCGCGCCACCTGTCTAGAAACTCTGCGGGTATCGTCCCGACTCAAGCTTCCAGTCGGTTTGACACCGCACGGATCAGCTTGAGGTGTGCCTGGGGTGAGCGCGGCGGCGAGTCCGAGACTGAGGAGCACCGAGGGCGAGTCGGCTTTCCGGTTGCCGCTGGCGGGTCGTCGCGAAGGTGCAGCGTGACGGGGGGCTGGTGCCGCAGTGTCCCGCGCTGGCGCCACCTTGGAGCTGATTGCCGAGATCGTGTTCACCCGCCCCGGATTCGGAAGGCTGGTTTCGAAGGCGTCGACGGCGTCCGTGGCGCCTGCAAGGTTCGATCGGCGCTCCCAGGTTGCCTCCCAGGTGGGCCAGCCGCGCCAGCGCACCAAGTACTCCGTGCGCGCGCCCGAGCCTCGCTTGGCCAAGATGCTCTCGACTTCGTACTCGTCGCCATCAGAAGAGGTCGCTGCTGGCGGGGGCCGCGTGTCGGCACGGGCGCGAAGAGGGAATTCCTCTCGCCCATCATGGTACGCCTTCAGCCTGCTCACGTTGAGGACGGGGTGGATCTGCAGTTGGCGAGGCAGCTCGAGCTCATAAGCGTTGCTGTTGACCACCCGTTTGATCTTGAATGGCCCGATGAACTTGTAGGCGAACTTGGCGGTGCGATCGCCGCCGCCTTGCAGCTTCAAGTGCGCCGTCGAGAGCAGCACCTCGTCGCCGACCTTGAACGACACCTCGCGGCGGTGTCTGTCCGCGTGCGTGGCCTGCCGCTGCTGCGCCTTCAACAGGTGCTCCTTGGCCAGCTCCAGGTCGCGGTGGAGCTGCTGGATACGCTGCGCGGCGTCCGGCTGTCGCACGGTGCGCGCCTCTTCGATGGCCAAGTCCAGCGGAGCGGATACTTCTCGGCCGTAGTTGAGGTAGAACGGAGTGAATCCCGTTGAGGCGTGCTTGGCGCCGTTCACGGCGAGCTCCGCCGCCACCAGGTGCTCGTCCCAGTCCGACTGCTGGAAGCTGACATACGGTCGCAGCATCTCCTCCAAGGTTCGATTGGCGCGCTCGGTCTGGCCGTCCGTCTGCGGATGGAAGGCCGTGCTCATCGTGAGCTGCGTGCCCAGGCACTTCCACAGCGCTCGCCAGAAGTGGCCGGTGAAGCGCGGGTCGCGGTCGCTCAGAATCGACGAAGGCAGGCCGTGCTGCCGAACGACCGTCGTCCAGAAGATGCCGGCCAACTGCGGCGCCGTCACCTGGGTCTTGGTGGCCACGAAGTGCACCATCTTGGTCAACTTGTCGACGAACACCACGATGGCGTCGTTCCCGGAGCGGGACTTGGGCAGCTGGGTGATCAGATCCATACTCACCTGTTGCCACGGGTGCGACGGGATGGGTAGCGGCTGCATCAGGCCCGCAGTGGCCTGCTGCGAGGGCTTATTCCGCTGGCACGCGTCGCAGCTGCGGACATACCGCAAGACGTCGTCGTCCAGGCCCGGCCAATAGAAGCGGCGCTTCACCTGCTCCACGGTCTTATCCTTGCCCAGGTGCCCGCTGATGGGCGTGTCGTGGCATTCGTGCAGCAGTCGCGTCCGCAGCGGCTCATTCTTCGGGATGTACAGGCGATCCTTGCCGTAGTACAGGAGGCCACCTCGCACCTGCACGGGATCGGACGGTTGGTGCTTCTTCTTCAACGTTGCGACGTACACGGGGTCTTCCAGGGAGGCTTCCTTAATATCCGCCAGAAGAGAACCCAGGGCGCTCAATCGGTACGATCTTGGCGGCCGGTTGACCGCGAAGATGGACAGCGCCAGCAGCTCGCTGCTGCTCTGACATGCCCGGGACGAAGAAGACTTCGCGGCCCGGTGGCCGGTCTGCAAACTCATCACTGACGACGGCTGCGGGTGGTGGTCCGCCCGCCGCGAGAGGCCGTCCGCCACGACGTTGGCCTTTCCATCGACGTACTCGATATCGAAATCGAAGTTGGCGATGATGTCCTTCCAGCGCGCCTGGCGGCCGGAGAGCATCGGCTGCGTCTGGAAGAACTGCAGCGACTTGTGGTCCGTCCGCACCACAAACTTGCTGCCGTGCAGGTAGTGCCGCCAGCTGGTCAACGCGTGGATGATGGCCAGCAACTCCTGCTCGTGCACAGGATAGCGCGTCTCAGCGTCCTGCATCTTCTTGGAGAGAAAGGCGATGGGCTGCAGTCCTTTGCCCTGGTCCTGCTGCAGCACGGCGCCAACAGCGTACCCCGAGGCGTCGGTGTGGACCACGAACGGCAGGCTCGGATCCGGCAAGATGAGCACGGGCCCTGCTGCGACAGCCTCCTTCAGGCGTAGGAACGCCTGCTGCTGCGGCGCCGCCCACTCGAACTTCACCGTGTCCTTGGTCAGCTCGGACAGCGGCGCAGCGAGGGCGCTGAAATCCTTGATGAACTTCCGATAGTACCCGGCGGTGCCCAAGAACGCTCGCACGTCCCGCACGGTAGCGGGCGTGGGCCACTCGCGGATGGCCTGCACTTTGTCTTCCATCATGCGGACGCCAGCGCGGCCCACGTGGTGGCCGAGGAACTCGACCTCGGTCTTGAAGAACTCGCACTTGCTCTCCTTCGCGTAGAGCTTCTGCTCGCGCAGCACGTCGAGCACCCGCTTCACGTGCTGCTCGTGCTCCTCCTTCGTGCGACTGTAGATGAGGATGTCATCGAGGAACACGAGGGCGAACTCGTCGAGAAACGGCCGCAGCGCCTGGTGCATGAGGTGCATGAAGGTGGCCGGCGCGTTGGTCAAGCCGAACGGCAGCACGAGGAACTCGAAGTGACCATATCTCGTGCGGAAGGCAGTCTTCGGCACGTCTTCGGGAGCGATGCGAATCTGGTGGTAGCCGCTGCGCAGGTCGATCTTGCTGAAGAACTGCGCTCCCTGCAGACGGTCGAACAGCTCGTCCACCCGAGGCAACGGGTAGCTGTTCTTCACGGTGATGTTATTTAGCGCACGATAGTCGACGCACATGCGCATGGTGCCATCCTTCTTCTTGACGAACAAGATAGGAGCTCCGAACGGGGACTTGGACGGACGAATGAAGCCAGCGGCGGTCAATTCTGCCAGCTGCTTCCTGAGCTCCTCCATCTCGGCGGAGCTCAAACGAATGGTCGGCCGACTCGGCGGCGACGACCCGGGGACGAGTTCGATACGATGGTCTACCTCCCGCGATGGAGGAAGCCCTTCTGGCAGCGCCTCCGGGAAAACGTCCGGATAGGCGACCAACGTGCGACGACGGGCGGCAGTCAGCGACTCTGACTCCGCTCGCAGCGCTGCGGAAAGATCGGCAGTTGAAACTCGGTGGCCGCGGCCCAGCGCGTCATGAACGCGTGCGAGGCCACCGGGGGACGAGGAACGAGCGAGAATGGACGAGGGCGATGTCGACGTGACGGCATCCCTGAACGAACGAGGGAACGAGAGCGACGCGATGTCCCCGGTCTCTTGTCGGAGTAACTGCGGGTACACCAGACAGGCAAGCTCGAGCTGCCCTTCGCGGTGCAGCCGCTTGATCTGTTGCAACGAAACGACGTTGAGCGACGGGCCGATCGCTCCGGCGGTGGTCGGACTCCACCGTTGGCACCCCGTGGGTGCCCGATGCAGCACGTGCTGCTTGCCCTGCGGTCCGACGAACGAAACAGATTTTCCGCGCCAGTCCGGAACAGCTTGGTACTGCTCCAGCCACGGCATGCCCAGAATGACGTCGTAGCCACTCAAGGCGGTGACGACCAGGTCCAGGCGATCTGTGTACGAGCCGACGCGGACAGCAGCCGAACGCAAGGTTTCCCCTGCTGGCTGCTCCCTGCCGTCCGGCAATCTGACGGTGTTCTCCCCCCCAACGGTAAGGGGAAGCTTCCGCGCCTGCGCGAAGGCGGCGGACACGAAGTTGCCCGTCGCGCCGCAGTCGATCAGGATAACTGCGGGGTGAGGGCCGACGAAGCCGGCCACCTTGATGAGGGCGGCTGGCGGGGAGGTGGTGACGTGGTTCACCTCTGACGAGGCTTGGTGGTGCTTGTTGGTGGTGTTCTTTGTAGGTGGTACAGGTGTGCGACGGCGGCCTTGCAATCTGGCCGGTCGTTCGGCGACGGGTGAGGGCGCTCCGTTGGCGATCGATGGAGCGGAGCCCGGCAATGGAGGTGGCCCGGGGTCATGGCCTGAATCAGGGAAGTCTTGTTGCCCGAGCGCGGAGAAGCGATTCGCTGTGGTAATCTTCTGCGTCGGGCTTAGTGAAAAGACGGCTTGGGGCACTCGCGCTTCATGTGGCCCTTCTGCTTGCAGCGGAAGCAGCGTCCCTCCGAGCGCAGCTTCTCCAAGTCGGTCGCCTTCAAGCCGGGGACGCGGTCCGCCGCGCGCTGCCCGGGCGCGTTGCTGCCACCGCGCTGGGCGTTCTGCAGCAGCGCCGCCAAGCGGTGCTCCACCATGGCCTCCACCTTGGCCAGCAGCGTGGCCGACGCGTCGCCCATGTGCGACGAGAAGCCCGCCGAAGCCAGAGGCACAGCCTCGTCTGCATCGGAGAGCTCGGCATCCTCCATCGCGTTCACGTCCATAGGCACGGTTGACGATCCCTGCGCTCCACCTGCCGCCGGGTGGCGCGGGTAGTAGGAGGCCGCTCCCTGCCCTGCGCGCCCGGCGCCGAGAAAGGCTTCAGCTCGCACGGCGATATCCATCGCCTCGTGCAGCTTCTCCGGCATCTTCTCGCGCACCTTGTTCGCGATGGCGGCGCTCGACAGGCCCTTGACGAAGAAGAAGATCTGGTCGGCGGCACCCATGTCTTTGATGGGGGTGAGCTCCTTCTGGAAGACATCTGCGTAGGCGGACACGCTTCCCTTCTGCCTCAGCCTGTCGAGGCGCTCCCGCGCCACAGCAGCGGCCTGCATGGGGCGGTAGCGCTGGTGCAGGCGCTCGACGAACCTGTCCCAATTGGTCTCCACGCCCTCGGACTTGTCCGTCGCCTCCCACCACTCAGCGGCGCGGCCCTTGAGGAACATCGCCGCATGGCGCACCTTCGACGCATCGTCGGGAAACTCGCGCGGCCCGTAGAACGCGAACTGCACCTTCATGTCGCGGATCCAGCTGTCAACCTCGTAGCCACTGGTCTTATTGCCGTGAAACTCCGGCGGTGTCGGTCCCTTGAGCCGACTGTGGCTGTGGTGGCCCTGGCTGGACTGCAGAGCCAGGCTCGTCTCCCGCGCAGCCGCAGCGCGCAGCAGCGCGGCCTTCTCTGCCTCCAGCGCCGCAACTCTCTGCTCGAGCACTGCTCCGGCCTTCTGCATGGCGGCGTTCTGGTGGAGAGCAGTCTCAACATCCAGCGCCTGCAGACCGAGCCCTGCGCTGGCCATCGGGCCAGGGGCTGCCAGCGCGCTGTGTGCCGGCGAGTGGTGCGGGGACTGGTGGGGGTGCTGATCCGACATGACGTTGCGACGAGACGATTGCGACGAGTGGGATGATGGACCCGAAACCACTGTGAGAGAGTCAGCGACGGACTCTCTGTGCGATGACGATACGAACGGGGGACGGTGTATGCTTCGGCACGGCACACACGAACGAGAGGGTTCGGACGAGAGGAGTGTTAGACAAGGTTGCAATGCTTGGCGTGTGCGTGCGCATGCATAGAGGGTGCGTGCTGTGACGGGGAGGGACGCACCTTCGGCACGGCACACACGAACGAGAGGGTTCGGACGAGTGGCCTGCCGAGGGGAGAGCGAAGAGCGAAACGGCAGCACGCAAGGGCGTCTGTGCATGTGCACGCGTTGGAAGTGGGAAAAAAGAGCGGGAAGGAAAGAAGGATGAAAACGAAATACAGGTTAGGTGGGGTTGGGCCAGGGGAACTGTTACATCTTCCCCCCCTTTAAAACGCGGCTCGGTCCTCCGAGGCGTCAGGAAGACTTCGGGAGTACTCGCACGAGTGAAAGGAAGGGAGGGGAGTTTAAATAAAGTGGGAAGGGAGAGAGTTGGTAGAGCGTCTTAGACACCGTCTTAGACGCGCTTCCTTCTCGAAGGCCCGAAAGGGCTCAGCAGAGGCGAGAAAGATATAGAGAAAGTTCGAGAAGGGTCAGGAAGGGTCGAGAACAGACTGGAAAGTTCGAGAAACGACGAGAAGGATCGAGACCATTCTCGAAGAGCCGAGAAGATTCGGGAAGGTTCGAGAGGTAAGGAATGGGGAGGGTGGGTGGGGGAAAGCACGAGAACAATCCAGAAAAGTCGAGATGGTTCGAGAAGGTTCGGGATGTTCGAGATGTTCGGGATGTTCGGGATGTTCGGGATGTTCGGCGCATCTTGAGGAGTTAGTTGGCCGCTCCCTGCGGCCTGGCCGAGCTGTCACTTTTCATCTTGCGTCGAGCCATCGGGTAAGGCGTCATGCTGCGGCCGGGCGCTGGGAGTGGGGCGTGCCCTGGGGGTAGGGCGCTGACACTGCTCGTTGCTGCTGTGGCTGTGCCTGCGGTGTGCGTGCGATGTAGTTGAAGACCTGCCGGATCAACAGCTGGAGCTGCGCCCGATCTGACCGAGCCCAGCTCGAATTGAGGGGCCCCTTCGGGGGAGACAGGGTCGCCCTCCGTCCAGCGCCGCCGAGTCCCATGAACATCATCTCCCAGTCGGTTCGACACCGCACGGGCCGGATGAAAGATGAAAGGCGGGTGGCGCTGGGCGGGTGTAAGGCCCCGGTCGTGGCCCGAGAGTCAGCTCCAGCACTTCCACCAAGGCCGTGTCGAGTTCTTTCACCTTCCGTGCTTCTTGTCGTGCCAACCACCTCCGAGGCGGCGGCAGCACGGGCGCCCGTTGCCGTCTCCTTTGCGTTGGGCCCCGCGTCGACCCGCTGGTGCCTGCCGCGGAAGCTCTTCTCGTCTCTAAGGACCTCGACTTCGGCCGTTCCGACTCGCGCCACCTGTCTAGAAACTCTGCGGGTATCGTCCCGACTCAAGCTTCCAGTCGGTTTGACACCGCACGGATCAGCTTGAGGTGTGCCTGGGGTGAGCGCGGCGGCGAGTCCGAGACTGAGGAGCACCGAGGGCGAGTCGGCTTTCCGGTTGCCGCTGGCGGGTCGTCGCGAAGGTGCAGCGTGACGGGGGGCTGGTGCCGCAGTGTCCCGCGCTGGCGCCACCTTGGAGCTGATTGCCGAGATCGTGTTCACCCGCCCCGGATTCGGAAGGCTGGTTTCGAAGGCGTCGACGGCGTCCGTGGCGCCTGCAAGGTTCGATCGGCGCTCCCAGGTTGCCTCCCAGGTGGGCCAGCCGCGCCAGCGCACCAAGTACTCCGTGCGCGCGCCCGAGCCTCGCTTGGCCAAGATGCTCTCGACTTCGTACTCGTCGCCATCAGAAGAGGTCGCTGCTGGCGGGGGCCGCGTGTCGGCACGGGCGCGAAGAGGGAATTCCTCTCGCCCATCATGGTACGCCTTCAGCCTGCTCACGTTGAGGACGGGGTGGATCTGCAGTTGGCGAGGCAGCTCGAGCTCATAAGCGTTGCTGTTGACCACCCGTTTGATCTTGAATGGCCCGATGAACTTGTAGGCGAACTTGGCGGTGCGATCGCCGCCGCCTTGCAGCTTCAAGTGCGCCGTCGAGAGCAGCACCTCGTCGCCGACCTTGAACGACACCTCGCGGCGGTGTCTGTCCGCGTGCGTGGCCTGCCGCTGCTGCGCCTTCAACAGGTGCTCCTTGGCCAGCTCCAGGTCGCGGTGGAGCTGCTGGATACGCTGCGCGGCGTCCGGCTGTCGCACGGTGCGCGCCTCTTCGATGGCCAAGTCCAGCGGAGCGGATACTTCTCGGCCGTAGTTGAGGTAGAACGGAGTGAATCCCGTTGAGGCGTGCTTGGCGCCGTTCACGGCGAGCTCCGCCGCCACCAGGTGCTCGTCCCAGTCCGACTGCTGGAAGCTGACATACGGTCGCAGCATCTCCTCCAAGGTTCGATTGGCGCGCTCGGTCTGGCCGTCCGTCTGCGGATGGAAGGCCGTGCTCATCGTGAGCTGCGTGCCCAGGCACTTCCACAGCGCTCGCCAGAAGTGGCCGGTGAAGCGCGGGTCGCGGTCGCTCAGAATCGACGAAGGCAGGCCGTGCTGCCGAACGACCGTCGTCCAGAAGATGCCGGCCAACTGCGGCGCCGTCACCTGGGTCTTGGTGGCCACGAAGTGCACCATCTTGGTCAACTTGTCGACGAACACCACGATGGCGTCGTTCCCGGAGCGGGACTTGGGCAGCTGGGTGATCAGATCCATACTCACCTGTTGCCACGGGTGCGACGGGATGGGTAGCGGCTGCATCAGGCCCGCAGTGGCCTGCTGCGAGGGCTTATTCCGCTGGCACGCGTCGCAGCTGCGGACATACCGCAAGACGTCGTCGTCCAGGCCCGGCCAATAGAAGCGGCGCTTCACCTGCTCCACGGTCTTATCCTTGCCCAGGTGCCCGCTGATGGGCGTGTCGTGGCATTCGTGCAGCAGTCGCGTCCGCAGCGGCTCATTCTTCGGGATGTACAGGCGATCCTTGCCGTAGTACAGGAGGCCACCTCGCACCTGCACGGGATCGGACGGTTGGTGCTTCTTCTTCAACGTTGCGACGTACACGGGGTCTTCCAGGGAGGCTTCCTTAATATCCGCCAGAAGAGAACCCAGGGCGCTCAATCGGTACGATCTTGGCGGCCGGTTGACCGCGAAGATGGACAGCGCCAGCAGCTCGCTGCTGCTCTGACATGCCCGGGACGAAGAAGACTTCGCGGCCCGGTGGCCGGTCTGCAAACTCATCACTGACGACGGCTGCGGGTGGTGGTCCGCCCGCCGCGAGAGGCCGTCCGCCACGACGTTGGCCTTTCCATCGACGTACTCGATATCGAAATCGAAGTTGGCGATGATGTCCTTCCAGCGCGCCTGGCGGCCGGAGAGCATCGGCTGCGTCTGGAAGAACTGCAGCGACTTGTGGTCCGTCCGCACCACAAACTTGCTGCCGTGCAGGTAGTGCCGCCAGCTGGTCAACGCGTGGATGATGGCCAGCAACTCCTGCTCGTGCACAGGATAGCGCGTCTCAGCGTCCTGCATCTTCTTGGAGAGAAAGGCGATGGGCTGCAGTCCTTTGCCCTGGTCCTGCTGCAGCACGGCGCCAACAGCGTACCCCGAGGCGTCGGTGTGGACCACGAACGGCAGGCTCGGATCCGGCAAGATGAGCACGGGCCCTGCTGCGACAGCCTCCTTCAGGCGTAGGAACGCCTGCTGCTGCGGCGCCGCCCACTCGAACTTCACCGTGTCCTTGGTCAGCTCGGACAGCGGCGCAGCGAGGGCGCTGAAATCCTTGATGAACTTCCGATAGTACCCGGCGGTGCCCAAGAACGCTCGCACGTCCCGCACGGTAGCGGGCGTGGGCCACTCGCGGATGGCCTGCACTTTGTCTTCCATCATGCGGACGCCAGCGCGGCCCACGTGGTGGCCGAGGAACTCGACCTCGGTCTTGAAGAACTCGCACTTGCTCTCCTTCGCGTAGAGCTTCTGCTCGCGCAGCACGTCGAGCACCCGCTTCACGTGCTGCTCGTGCTCCTCCTTCGTGCGACTGTAGATGAGGATGTCATCGAGGAACACGAGGGCGAACTCGTCGAGAAACGGCCGCAGCGCCTGGTGCATGAGGTGCATGAAGGTGGCCGGCGCGTTGGTCAAGCCGAACGGCAGCACGAGGAACTCGAAGTGACCATATCTCGTGCGGAAGGCAGTCTTCGGCACGTCTTCGGGAGCGATGCGAATCTGGTGGTAGCCGCTGCGCAGGTCGATCTTGCTGAAGAACTGCGCTCCCTGCAGACGGTCGAACAGCTCGTCCACCCGAGGCAACGGGTAGCTGTTCTTCACGGTGATGTTATTTAGCGCACGATAGTCGACGCACATGCGCATGGTGCCATCCTTCTTCTTGACGAACAAGATAGGAGCTCCGAACGGGGACTTGGACGGACGAATGAAGCCAGCGGCGGTCAATTCTGCCAGCTGCTTCCTGAGCTCCTCCATCTCGGCGGAGCTCAAACGAATGGTCGGCCGACTCGGCGGCGACGACCCGGGGACGAGTTCGATACGATGGTCTACCTCCCGCGATGGAGGAAGCCCTTCTGGCAGCGCCTCCGGGAAAACGTCCGGATAGGCGACCAACGTGCGACGACGGGCGGCAGTCAGCGACTCTGACTCCGCTCGCAGCGCTGCGGAAAGATCGGCAGTTGAAACTCGGTGGCCGCGGCCCAGCGCGTCATGAACGCGTGCGAGGCCACCGGGGGACGAGGAACGAGCGAGAATGGACGAGGGCGATGTCGACGTGACGGCATCCCTGAACGAACGAGGGAACGAGAGCGACGCGATGTCCCCGGTCTCTTGTCGGAGTAACTGCGGGTACACCAGACAGGCAAGCTCGAGCTGCCCTTCGCGGTGCAGCCGCTTGATCTGTTGCAACGAAACGACGTTGAGCGACGGGCCGATCGCTCCGGCGGTGGTCGGACTCCACCGTTGGCACCCCGTGGGTGCCCGATGCAGCACGTGCTGCTTGCCCTGCGGTCCGACGAACGAAACAGATTTTCCGCGCCAGTCCGGAACAGCTTGGTACTGCTCCAGCCACGGCATGCCCAGAATGACGTCGTAGCCACTCAAGGCGGTGACGACCAGGTCCAGGCGATCTGTGTACGAGCCGACGCGGACAGCAGCCGAACGCAAGGTTTCCCCTGCTGGCTGCTCCCTGCCGTCCGGCAATCTGACGGTGTTCTCCCCCCCAACGGTAAGGGGAAGCTTCCGCGCCTGCGCGAAGGCGGCGGACACGAAGTTGCCCGTCGCGCCGCAGTCGATCAGGATAACTGCGGGGTGAGGGCCGACGAAGCCGGCCACCTTGATGAGGGCGGCTGGCGGGGAGGTGGTGACGTGGTTCACCTCTGACGAGGCTTGGTGGTGCTTGTTGGTGGTGTTCTTTGTAGGTGGTACAGGTGTGCGACGGCGGCCTTGCAATCTGGCCGGTCGTTCGGCGACGGGTGAGGGCGCTCCGTTGGCGATCGATGGAGCGGAGCCCGGCAATGGAGGTGGCCCGGGGTCATGGCCTGAATCAGGGAAGTCTTGTTGCCCGAGCGCGGAGAAGCGATTCGCTGTGGTAATCTTCTGCGTCGGGCTTAGTGAAAAGACGGCTTGGGGCACTCGCGCTTCATGTGGCCCTTCTGCTTGCAGCGGAAGCAGCGTCCCTCCGAGCGCAGCTTCTCCAAGTCGGTCGCCTTCAAGCCGGGGACGCGGTCCGCCGCGCGCTGCCCGGGCGCGTTGCTGCCACCGCGCTGGGCGTTCTGCAGCAGCGCCGCCAAGCGGTGCTCCACCATGGCCTCCACCTTGGCCAGCAGCGTGGCCGACGCGTCGCCCATGTGCGACGAGAAGCCCGCCGAAGCCAGAGGCACAGCCTCGTCTGCATCGGAGAGCTCGGCATCCTCCATCGCGTTCACGTCCATAGGCACGGTTGACGATCCCTGCGCTCCACCTGCCGCCGGGTGGCGCGGGTAGTAGGAGGCCGCTCCCTGCCCTGCGCGCCCGGCGCCGAGAAAGGCTTCAGCTCGCACGGCGATATCCATCGCCTCGTGCAGCTTCTCCGGCATCTTCTCGCGCACCTTGTTCGCGATGGCGGCGCTCGACAGGCCCTTGACGAAGAAGAAGATCTGGTCGGCGGCACCCATGTCTTTGATGGGGGTGAGCTCCTTCTGGAAGACATCTGCGTAGGCGGACACGCTTCCCTTCTGCCTCAGCCTGTCGAGGCGCTCCCGCGCCACAGCAGCGGCCTGCATGGGGCGGTAGCGCTGGTGCAGGCGCTCGACGAACCTGTCCCAATTGGTCTCCACGCCCTCGGACTTGTCCGTCGCCTCCCACCACTCAGCGGCGCGGCCCTTGAGGAACATCGCCGCATGGCGCACCTTCGACGCATCGTCGGGAAACTCGCGCGGCCCGTAGAACGCGAACTGCACCTTCATGTCGCGGATCCAGCTGTCAACCTCGTAGCCACTGGTCTTATTGCCGTGAAACTCCGGCGGTGTCGGTCCCTTGAGCCGACTGTGGCTGTGGTGGCCCTGGCTGGACTGCAGAGCCAGGCTCGTCTCCCGCGCAGCCGCAGCGCGCAGCAGCGCGGCCTTCTCTGCCTCCAGCGCCGCAACTCTCTGCTCGAGCACTGCTCCGGCCTTCTGCATGGCGGCGTTCTGGTGGAGAGCAGTCTCAACATCCAGCGCCTGCAGACCGAGCCCTGCGCTGGCCATCGGGCCAGGGGCTGCCAGCGCGCTGTGTGCCGGCGAGTGGTGCGGGGACTGGTGGGGGTGCTGATCCGACATGACGTTGCGACGAGACGATTGCGACGAGTGGGATGATGGACCCGAAACTACTGTGAGAGAGTCAGCGACGGACTCTCTGTGCGATGACGATACGAACGGGGG
>Ga0308165_1004754_pt1 | contig 13108 bp, 15 predicted proteins | sample PhyWR2_FD_201032 | JGI IMG/M metagenome (GOLD analysis project Ga0308165, IMG submission 201032) | Phyllosphere microbial communities from UC Gill Tract Community Farm, Albany, California, United States - DLSLW.R2 | ecosystem: Host-associated > Plants > Phyllosphere > Unclassified | place: USA...
GCCTGACCGACTCCTTCCAGGCTTCGATGATCTGAAGCTGAACACCGTCGAAAACTGCGTAACTCGTTGTTTACCAAGGAGTTTTCCGTTTCGACTGCGCCGGAAGTGGGGCGAATTATAGACTTCTGAAATCTGCCGTCAACATCTAATTTAGCTTTTCTATCAAAAAACCTGAAATCCCTCTATATATAGATGCGCGCCTTGAGAGTGCGCAGTATATTGCTCAATCGACAATCAGCTTTTTGATTTCTGCCCTGGACGATTTCTCATAATGAATGAACAACCCCGAAGCCTTGCTTCGACCTTATTCCCGGTCGGCCTGCTGTTGATAGCCATGGCGTCGATCCAATCCGGCGCCTCCCTGGCCAAAAGCATGTTTCCCATAGCCGGCGCCCAAGGCACCACCACGTTGCGACTGATCTTCGCCAGTTTGATCATGATCGCGCTGCTGCGCCCCTGGCGTGCAAAACTCACCGCGAAATCCATGCGCACCGTCATCGTCTACGGAATAGCGTTGGGCGGCATGAACCTCCTCTTCTATATGTCTCTGCGCACAGTGCCACTGGGTATTGCCGTCGCGCTGGAGTTCACAGGCCCGTTGGCAGTCGCCATCTATGCTTCGCGCCGCGCAATCGATTTTTTGTGGGTCGCTCTCGCAGCGGTCGGGTTGATGCTGCTCATACCGACAGGCGCAACGACCTCAAGTATCGACCCGCTCGGCGCAGGCTACGCACTGGCGGCGGGAGTCTGCTGGGCCTTGTACATTCTTTTCGGGCAGAAGGCCGGCAATGACAACGGCGTACAGACTGCCGCGCTGGGGGTGATGATCGCCGCACTGGTTGTCACACCTTTTGGCATCGCCCATGCTGGCAGTGCCCTGCTGACGCCTTCATTGATTCCCGTGGCCATCGGTGTCGCCCTCCTCTCCACGGCCCTGCCCTACACCCTGGAAATGATTGCCCTTACCCGGTTGCCAACCCGCACGTTTGGCACGCTGATGAGTATCGAACCGGCGTTCGGCGCACTGTCCGGCCTCCTGTTCCTTCAGGAGTACCTCACCCTGTCACAATGGATGGCGATCATGTGCATCATTTCAGCGTCGGTTGGCGCGACCCTGACCATGGGCAGCAGTGCCAGGCCCGCAATCGCGGCAGACTGACACGCAAATGATGAAACTCTGGTATTTGCCGCTCATTTAGGCCATGTTTAGCCCGCACTTAATCTCAAACATGGACTTTTCAGGATAGGGACATCAGCGACGCTTCAGCGAAAGCGATTACTGCCAGACCCGGGCACGAAGATCCGGGACGCTTTAAGGACAGCAATGAAACGTATTTTGATACTGATCGCCGTGCTTGCAATTGCAGGCTGCGCGGCGACGGCGGAAACCCACACCAAACGTGGCAAGAAAGGTTTGCATATCAACTGCTCCGGGTTGTCGTCGTCGTGGGACAAGTGCTACGCCAGTGCCGCCAACTCATGCGCGCCGAAGAGCTACAAGGTCATCGCCAAGTCAGGGGATGGCGTGGAGGAGCCCGGCGACTATCCGTTCGGTCTCAACCCTGCCGGCTACACCAGCCGCAGCATGATTGTCATCTGCAAATAAAGGCCGGTCGTCTGTCCGTTTCACCGTCTTGACGCCCGTCCGATCCCCGGCATAACGTCCGTTGCATCAACGATCGTTCAGCGATGGGGTCGAGCATGAATAACAGCAAAGTCGTTCTGGTAGTGGGGGCGGGGGATGCCACGGGCGGCGCAATCGCCCGGCGATTCGCGCGGGAAGGCTTCATCGCCTGCGTGACCCGGCGCAGCGCCGACAAGCTTCAACCCTTGGTGGATGCCATCAACCTTGCCGGTGGGCAAGCCCACGGTTTTGCCTGCGATGCGCGCAAGGAAGAGGATGTGGTGGCGCTCATCGAGCAGATCGAAAGCCAGCTCGGCCCCATCGAAGCGTTCGTGTTCAATATCGGCGCCAATGTGCCATGCAGCATCCTCGAAGAGACCGCACGCAAGTACTTCAAGATCTGGGAAATGGCCTGCTTCTCCGGATTCCTCAATGCCCGTGAAGTCGCCTTGCGCATGGTCAAGCGCCAACGGGGCACGATCCTGTTTACCGGTGCGACTGCTGGTTTACGCGGAGCCGCCGGTTTCGCCGCCTTCGCCGGTGCCAAGCATGGCATCCGCGCACTGGCCCAGAGCATGGCGCGCGAGCTGGGCCCGATGAACATCCATGTGGCCCATGTGGTCGTCGATGGTGCCATCGACACCGATTTCATTCGCGACAATTTCCCCGAAAAGTACGCCACCAAGGATCAGGACGGCATCCTCGACCCCGAGCACATCGCCGACAACTATTGGTTCCTGCACAGCCAACCTCGCGACGCCTGGACTTTCGAGCTGGACCTGCGTCCCTGGAACGAACGCTGGTAAGCCTCCCCCAAACAATAACAAGGAGCGCACCGATCATGAGCAAAACCGTGGAGTTCTACTTCGACCTCGGCAGCCCTGCCACCTACCTGGCCTACACCCAGCTTCCGAAAATCTGCGCGCAGACCGACAGCCATTTGATCTACATTCCGATGCTGCTCGGCGGTGTATTCAAGGCCACGGGCAATGCATCCCCGGCAACCATTCCGGCCAAGGGTCGCTACATGTTCCAGGACCTGGACCGTTATGCCCAACGATATGGCGTACCCCTGAGATACAACCCGAACTTCCCCATCAATACCCTGATGCTGATGCGCGCCGTCACGGGCATGCAACTGCGCCATCCGCAACGTTTTCAGGCGTTCATCGAGTGCCTGTTCCACGCACTCTGGGTCGAAGCGCGTAGCCTTGACGATCCGGCGACGGTCGCCGCCGTGCTGACGCAGAACGGCTTCGACCCCACTGAAGTGCTGGCCTTGACCGCCGATGAAGAGGTCAAGACGACGCTGAAGGCCAATACCGAGCAGGCCGTGGCTCGTGGCGTGTTCGGTGCACCGAGCATGTTCGTCGATAACCAGTTGTACTTCGGCCAGGATCGCCTGGACTTCGTCATCGAAGCCTTGCGTTAGACCTCGATGACCAACCGCCCCTCGGCTGCTCCCGACTTCAGCAGCTCATGGGCGGATTCGGCATTCTCCAGCGTGAAGGTGCGCGGATCCATCAATGGCTTGAGCTCGCCCGCCTCGATCAACTGCGCCGCCTGGCGAAGAATCTGCCCGTGCTGCTCGCGCCCTACGCCAGTGAGCAGCGGCAGCAAGGTAAACACCCCGGAATACGTTGCCCCGCGAAACGACAGTGGAGCCAGTACACGCGGTGTCCCCGGCGAATCGTCGCCAATCCGCCAGGGTCAAGGCCTTTGTCGACTACATGAGCCAGGCGCTGCAGGCAGCGCCCGAATTCAAGCCGATCAGATAGCCGCCGTGCGCGTGTTCAACCACTGGAGTGCCGCACCGTCGACTAGCGGGCTCAAGCGCTCGCGCACCTGCGCGTGATAGTCGTTGAGCCATTCTTTTTCCTCGGCCGTGAGCAATGACGCTTCCAGGCAGCGGGTGTCGATCGGGCACAGGGTGAGGGTTTCGAACTTGAGGAACTCGCCGAACTCGCTCTTACCTGCCTCGCGGTTCATCGCCAGGTTCTCGATACGCACACCCCAGCGACCAGGACGGTAAGTGCCCGGCTCGATGGACGTGATCATGCCTGGCTGCATGGCAGTCTGCGGCGCCGCCACGGCCTGATAGGCAATCACTTGCGGCCCTTCGTGGACGTTGAGGAAATACCCCACGCCGTGACCGGTGCCGTGACCGTAGTCGACGTTGTCCGCCCAGATTGGCGCACGGGCGATGGCGTCCAGCAGCGGCGACAGGATCCCCCGAGGAAAACGCGCGCGAGACAGGGCAATCACGCCCTTGAGGACGCGGGTGCAATCGCCCTTCTGCTCTGCGGTCGGCGTGCCGACCGGCACCATCCGCGTAATGTCTGTGGTGCCACCCAGGTATTGGCCGCCGGAGTCAATCAGCAACAGGCCGTCGCCTTCGATCACCGCATGCTCTTCTTCGGTCGCGTGGTAATGCGGCATGGCGCCATTGGCGTTGAAGGCGGCAATGGTGTTGAAGCTCAGCGACACGTAGTCCGGACGCCTGGCGCGTGCAGCGGTCAGGTGTTCGTCAATGGTCAGTTCGGTGATGCGCTCACGGCCCCAGGCCGATTCCAGCCAGGCGAAGAATTCGCACAGCGCCGCGCCATCCTGCTCCATCGCGCGGCGAATGTGCGCGGCGTCGTCCAGGCTTTTCTGCGATTTGGCCAAAGTCGTCGGGTTCAAGCCTTCGACCAGTTTCACGCCGCTGCCCAGGTTGTCCAGCAGCCCGGCCGTGACACGTGCCGGATCCACCAGCAGGCTGGCGCCATCCGGCACCGCGCGCAGGGCGTCGGCCACTTCGTTGTAGTCGCGCAGAGTGATGCCGTCCTGCTCGAGCACTGCGCGCAACTCTGCGCTGACCTTGCTCAAGGCCACGAACAGCATCGCCTGTTGCTGGCTGATGAGTGCAAAGGACACGAATACCGGGTTGAACGACACGTCGCCGCCGCGCAGGTTGAAGAGCCAGGCGATGTCGTCGAGGGTGGCGATGAAATGCCAATCGGCACCCCGCGCATTCAGTGTTTCGCGCAGGCTGGCGAGTTTCTCGCCACGGCTGACGGTCGCTTGTGGAGGAAGGTGCTGATAAATCGGCTCGTCAGGCAGTTCCGGGCGATCGCCCCAGACCTGATCGAGCAGATCAAGGTCGGTACGCAGGCGCGCGCCGCGCTCTTCGAGCTTGCCACCCAGGGTCCGCGCCGACGCCACCGCCATCACTGCACCGTCCACGGCAACCACACCGCCTTCCGGGGTTTGCTCGGCCAGCCAGTCCAGCGGGCTCGGTTGGCCCGGTTGCAGCTTGACCAGTTCAATACCGCTGCCCTTGAGTTCCTTGGTCGCCTGTTCCCAATAGCGGCTGTCGGCCCATACTCCGGCGAAATCCGGCGTGACGATCAATGTACCGACCGAACCGTGGAAGCCCGACAACCATTGCCGCCCCTGCCAGTAGCCGGGCAGGTATTCCGACAGGTGCGGGTCGGCCGACGGCACCAACAGGGCATAAATGCCCTCCCGGCTCATCAGCTCGCGGGTCTGCGCCAGGCGCTGGGGCACCGAACCGTTGATCGAAGGCTGCGTACTCATCATGTCTCCTGCTAACCACTCATTGTTGAGTGCCGGTCAGGCCGGCACTTTAGTATCACGTTGCCCAGAATGCCGGAGCACTGGCGCAGTTGGCTTTAATCAGTTGCACCGCCTGGTCGATATCCTGCTCGGTGGTGAATCGGCCCAGGCTCAAACGCACGGTACGGCTCGCCGAGCGGGCGTCATGCCCCAGGGCCAGCAGCACGTGGGAAGGCGTGTTGCTCGCGGAGTTGCAGGCCGAGGTCGCCGAAAACGCAATCGAGGTGCTCAACGCCGTGGAATTGAACTCGCCCTCGCAGAAGGTCAGGCTCAGGGTATGGGGAATGCACTGGGTCGGGCTGCCATTGACGCTCACCCCCGGCAGGCTCGACAAGCCATCGAGCAGACGCTGGCGCAGACGCACGATGGTGGCTTTTTCTTCATCGAACACCTGCGCCGCCAGTGCGAAGGCGACGCCCATGGCGGCAATCTGATGGGTGGCCAGCGTACCGGAACGCAAACCACCTTCATGTCCCCCGCCATGGATCTGCGCCTGCAATCGCTGCTGGGTACGCGGCCCGACATACAGCGCGCCGATGCCTTTGGGGCCGTAGAGTTTGTGCGCCGAGAAGGACATCAGGTCTACCGGCAGTTTCGCCAGGTCTATTGCCACTTTCCCCGCGCCCTGAGCCGCGTCGACATGGAACAGGCCCTCACGGGCGCGTACGACTTCACCGATGGCAGCGATGTCATTGACTGTGCCCAACTCGTTATTGACCAGCATCAGCGACACCAGGAAGGTGTCCTCGCGCATCGCTTCGCTGACAGCCTGGGCCGTAATCAGGCCCTGCGCGTCCGGCACCAGGTAGGTCACGGCAACGCCGCTGTCCTGCAACTGTCTGGCCGTATCGAGAATGGCCTTGTGTTCAATCTGGCTGGTTATTATGTGACCGCCGGACACGCCTCGCGCCTGGGCCACGCCCTTGAGGGCGAGGTTGTTGGATTCGGTGGCACCGGACGTCCAGACAATCTGCGATGCCTGGGCGCCGACCAGATCAGCGACTTGCCGGCGCGCCTGCTCGACCGTTTGCCGCGCCTCGCGACCGAACGCATGGGAGCTGGACGCCGGGTTGCCGAAATTGCCGGCAAAGCCAAGACACTCGACCATCACCTGAATGACTCGCTCATCCACCGGCGTGGTGGCGGCGTAGTCGAAATACAGCGGGCGTTTATTCATAAGAGACTCGCAGAGCTTGTTCCGGGATCAGTGGCCGGGAATCTGTCCACCGGCGCGGCCTGATCGGATGCGTTGAAGAGGACGACTTCATTTGAAAGTGCGTTGGAACGCTCCTGAAGGCGAGCTTAACAGGCATCGGGCAACGGGTTGAAGCAATGCGTCAGCTAAAGCTTTCGAGCAGTAACGGATACAACGAGACCACCAGCAGCGCGGCCATGCCCCAGTTGAACAGGCGCAACCAGCGACGATCCTTGAGCACGTTGCGCAATAGCGTGCCACACGCCGCCCAGACGCCGACGCTGGGCAGGTTGATGATGGCGAAAACGGCTGCGATCACGATGACATTAGTGAAATAGCCCTGCATCGGCGTGTAAGTGCTGATGGCGCCGATGGCCATGATCCAGGCTTTGGGGTTGACCCACTGAAAGGCGGCCGCACCGAGGTAGCTGATCGGTTTTCCCTGGCCGCTCTCACTGTCGGAGACCGGCCCCGAGTGGGCGATCTTCCACGCCAGGTACAGCAAATACGCCGCGCCGACATAACGCAAAACGGTGTAGAGCAACGGATAGGTTTGAAACACTGCCCCCAGGCCGAATCCGACCGCCACCACCAGCACAAAGAAGCCGCAGGTAATGCCTAGCATATGCGGGATAGTTCGGTTAAAGCCGAAGTTCACGCCGGATGCCAGCAACATCGTGTTGTTTGGGCCGGGCGTGATCGAGGTCACAAGAGCAAACAGGGCGAAGCCCAGCAGCAGGTCGAGCGAGAGCGTCATCGGTGGCAGTCCAGGGTCGGTCAGGTATTGACCCTATCGCACGCCTGCCGGGAAGCCCATGGACAGTTGCGTGAAAGTTCGAGCAGTACAGTGGCTCAGCTTGGACGACCATGCAATTGGACAGCACGTCCAGCGCTCATTTCACCCTGTTTGTCGTAACCGAAGGTTTTCTGGGGCTGGCCGAGCAATTCGGCTTTTTTAGCATGGTATTCGTCGAACGAAAGGCCCCGACGATTCAACGCTTCCATCGCCAGTTCCCGCGTTTCTTCGTCGGTGTAGGGACGCAGTTCCGGGGAGACATGGGTGGCGCATCCGGCGAGGACGGAGGCGGCGAGCAGCACGGCAGTGGTGAGTAGAGTTTTCATGATTGGGCGTCCTGGCATCTGGGTTCGGGGCAATGAACACAGGCTACCCGCGCCCTCCGGCCGGCAGAAATCAACGCTTTCGATAGTGGCTATCGAGTTTTTCTAATGCCCCGGTGCGCACTCATTGAATATTCTATAAAGATCTATAAATATTATTTTATAGTATTTTGCGGAATAACAATCTGGCTTTATAACAACCCCATCACCTGATCCCACTGTTGCCCACGCAACTGTTCGCCAGGCAACAGTCATTCAACAAACAGTCTTGAAACACCAACAGCGTTGCCCAGTCGTCATGCTGCAAGCCCCGGAAAACCTGGGGCCGGGTGGACTGGTACAGCTCTTGCTCAAGCCCAGTGACTACTCACTGCTCATTGAGCAACTGTTTAAAAAGGAACTGATGATGTCGCGTCCATTGAAAGTCGTCGCCCTTTCCGGCGGAACCTGGCGTCCTTCCCGCACCTTGGTGCTGACCCAGGCACTGCTGCGCGAGCTGGCCGAGCAATTGCCGATCGAAAGCACCCTGATCGAGCTGGGCGACATTGCCCGACCATTGGGCGCGGCGCTGTCGCGCCAGGAACTGGAAGCCAGCGTCGAGGCCCAGTTGCACGCCATCGAGACCGCCGATCTGCTGATTGTCGCGGCGCCGGTCTATCGGGGTTCTTACCCTGGCCTGCTCAAGCACCTGTTCGATCTGATCGACCTCAATGCACTGGTCAACACGCCGGTGCTGCTCGCCGCCACGGGAGGCAGCGAGCGCCATGCGCTGGTGCTCGATCACCAGTTGCGTCCGCTGTTCAGTTTCTTCCAGGCCCTGACCCTGCCGATTGGTGTCTACGCCACCGAAGCCGATTTCGCCAATTACCAAATAACCAGTGAGCCCTTGAAGGCCCGCATTCGCCTTGCTGCTGAGCGCGCTGCGCCGTTGTTCGGCGTGCACCCCAACAATCTGCTGAAAATCGCATAAGGATCTGTTCATGGATGTTTTCTGGTTTCTGCCGACCCACGGCGATGGCCATTACCTGGGCACCACCCAGGGCGCACGCCCGGTCACCCTCAATTATCTGAAACAAGTGGCTCAGGCCGCCGACAGCCTCGGCTACCACGGCGTGCTGATCCCCACCGGGCGCTCCTGCGAGGATTCTTGGGTGATCGCCTCAGCCCTGGTGCCGTTGACCGAACGCCTGCGTTACCTGGTGGCGATCCGACCGGGGATCATTTCACCGACCGTGTCGGCGCGCATGGCGGCGACGCTGGATCGCCTGTCGGGCGGCCGTTTGCTGATCAACGTGGTCACCGGCGGTGACCCTGACGAAAACCGGGGCGACGGGATTTTCCTGGATCACAGCGAACGCTACGAAGTCACCGACGAATTCCTCAGGATCTGGCGCCGCGTGCTGCAAGGCGAAGCGGTGGATTTCGAGGGCAAGCATTTGCAAGTGCAGAACGCCAAAGCACTGTATCCGCCCGTGCAGAAGCCCTACCCGCCGCTGTATTTCGGTGGTTCGTCCGACGCCGCCCACGACCTGGCGGCCGAACAGGTCGATGTCTACCTGACCTGGGGTGAACCGCCGACCGCCGTGGCACAGAAGCTCGCCGATGTGCGTGAGCGAGCGGCGCGTCACGGGCGCACGGTGAAGTTCGGCATTCGCTTGCACGTGATTGTCCGCGAGACCGCCGCAGAAGCCTGGAAGGCCGCGGACAAACTGATCGAACACATCAGCGACGAAACCATCGCGGCGGCGCAGAAGTCGTTTTCGCGTTTCGACTCCGAAGGCCAGCGGCGCATGGCCGCCCTGCATGATGGCCGGCGAGACAACCTGGAAATTTCGCCCAACCTGTGGGCCGGCGTCGGCCTGGTGCGCGGTGGCGCCGGGACGGCGCTGGTGGGCGACCCGCAACAAGTGGCGGCCCGCATCAAGGAATACGCCGACCTGGGGATCGAGAGCTTCATCTTCTCTGGCTACCCGCACCTTGAAGAAGCCTATCGCTTTGCCGAACTGGTATTCCCATTGTTGCCCGAACCCTACGCGAGCCTGGCTGGGCGCGGGGTCACCAACCTCACCGGGCCGTTTGGCGAAATGATCGCCAATGATGTTTTGCCTGCCAAAGCCACTGCCTGACGGACGCCTGACCTGTAGGAGCGAGCACGCTCGCGATGGAAGATCAGGCACCTTGGGGTGTCAGGCCGCCAGCGTCATCGTTGACGACCATCGCGAGCATGCTCGCTCCTACAGGAACGTGCATTGTCTTCAAAGAGGAACCCCGCGTGACCGCCAAGCCGCAAAGCGCTCTGATTTCCCCCCTGCAAACCGCCCGCCGCCTGGCCGCCGAGTTTGCCCTGACGGCTGTCGAGCGCGATGAGCGTGGTGGCACGCCGAAAGCCGAACGCGACGCCTTGCGCGACAGCGGCCTGCTGGCCCTGAGCATTCCCACCCAGTACGGCGGCCTCGGCGCGAGCTGGAGTGAAACCCTGACCATCGTGCGTGAGTTCGCCAAGGTCGACAGTTCGATTGCCCACGTCTTCGGTTTCCACCACCTGATGCTCGCCACCGTGCGCCTGTTCTCGCGGCCCGAACAATGGCAGCCCTGGTTTGAACAGACGGCACGCAAGAACTGGTTCTGGGGTAACGCCCTCAACCCACTGGACACCCGTACCGTGGTCAAGGACCTCGGCGGCTGGCGCGAGTTTTCCGGCAAGAAAAGCTTCTGCTCCGGCGCCAGCGATTCACAGATGCTGATCGCCTCGGCGGTGGATGAAAACGCTGGCGGCAAGCTCTTGATCGCGGCCATCCCCAGCGGCCGCAGCGGCATCACCCTGCACAACGACTGGAACAACATGGGCCAGCGCCAGACCGACAGCGGCAGCGCATCGTTCGAACGGGTGCGGGTCGAGGAATCGGAACTGTTGCTGGACCCGGGCCCGTTGAGCACGCCATTTGCCTGCCTGCGGCCGTTAATCGCACAACTGACATTTACCCATATGTTTCTCGGCATCGCCGAAGGCGCCTTCGCGGAAGCGCGCCAATACACCCTCACCGAAACCCGTGCGTGGCACAAATCCAATACCCAGGATGTGCGACAGGACCCTTACGTGCTGGGCCATTACGGCGAGTTCTGGGTAGCGCTCGAGGGCGTTCGCTTGCTGGTGGAGCGCGCCACTGACCTGCTCGACAAAGCCTGGGCGAAAGGGCCCGCCCTCAGCGCAGAAGAACGTGGACACCTGGCCACGGCCATCGCCACGGCCAAGGTCGCCGCCACCCGCAACGGCCTGGAACTGTGCAGCCGGCTGTTCGAAGTCACCGGCGCCCGCTCGACCCACGCCTCGCTGCGCCTGGACCGCCACTGGCGCAATTTGCGCACGCAAACCCTGCATGACCCGGTGGATTACAAACTCCACGAACTGGGCGACTGGGCGCTCAACCAGGCCCTGCCGATTCCGACTTTCTATTCATAAATTGCCTACATGGAGCGTGCCCCCATGCAACTGCTGACCTTACCACCCTCGCCCGCTCTGGCCACCTCGATCCGTGCCACGGCCCAAGTCTTCGAAGACCCTAAATCCCAGGCACTGCTGGCGCATCTGCAACAAGTCGCCCCCAGTGAAGCCAGCGTGTTGATCATCGGCGAAACCGGCACCGGCAAGGAACTGGTAGCACGGCATATCCACAACCTCAGCGCCCGACGCAACCGTCCGTTCGTGGCGGTCAACTGCGGCGCGTTTTCCGAGTCCCTGGTCGAGGCCGAGCTGTTCGGCCACGAGAAAGGCGCCTTCACCGGAGCCTTGAGCGCCAAGGCCGGCTGGTTTGAAGAAGCCGACGGCGGCACGTTGTTCCTGGACGAAATCGGCGATTTGCCGATGGCGATCCAGGTCAAGTTGCTGCGGGTATTGCAGGAGCGCGAGGTGGTACGCCTGGGTTCACGCAAGAGCATCCCGATCAACGTGCGCGTACTGGCGGCGACCAACGTGCAGCTGGAAAAAGCCATCAACGCCGGACATTTCCGTGAAGACCTGTATTACCGCCTCGACGTGGTCAGCCTGGAGTTGAGCCCGCTGCGCGACCGTCCGGGCGACATCCTGCCGCTGACCCGGCACTTCGTCGACGCCTACAGCCAGCGCCTGGGCTACGGCACCATCACCATCAGCAAGGAAGCCGAGCTGAAACTGCGCAGCTACAGTTGGCCAGGCAACATCCGCGAACTGGAAAACGTGATTCACCACACCCTGCTGATCTGCCGTAACGGCGTGATCGAACGGGATGACCTGCGCCTGTCGCACATGCGCATCGAGCGTCAGGATGATGGCCAAGGTCACCCTCACGATTCACCGGAGGCCCTGCTCGAACGGGCTTTTCAGAAACTCTTCGAGGTACAGGCCGGTGCCCTGCACGAAAAAGTCGAGGACGCCTTGCTGCGAGCCGCCTACCGTTTCAGCCACTACAACCAGGTGCACACCGCTGCACTTCTGGGCCTGAGCCGCAACGTCACACGCACCCGCCTGATCAAAATTGGCGAATTGGCGGTGAACAAACGTCGGCCGACGGAAAACGTTCAGGGTGAGCGGTTGATGCACCTGTCGATTTAGCCCACCAGGTTGCAGTGCAGCGCGTCGTCCTGGCTACGTTCCAGGCTGTGCAACACCTGGAACGAGCCGAACGTCACGGTTTTTGCCTGATGCGCGCGAATCAGTTGCCAGAAATCCTCCTCGCCGCTTTCAAAACTCTGGAACGCGGCTTCTCCCGCTTCACGCGTTTGCCATTGCAGGTAACTGAGCACACGCCGGCCGTCCTCGCTGGCCTGAATACTCGCACTCAGAAAACCGCTGTAGCCCTGGGCCAGGCGTTCAGTCTGGCTAGAGAGCGCCGACACCAGCGCCGGTTGCTGATGGGGTTCGATCTCAAATTCGATCAACTGGGTGAAGCTGCGATTTTTCTCTGGTGCTTGCATGAAGATTCCCCACTGACGTGTAAGCCGAATCTTGCGATCCGAAGGCCTGCAGGGTAAAACCTCTAGTTAAGTCGAGGTCAAGAGGCAATTTCGATGCTCACCCCAGAACAGGCGCACAAGGAACTCACTGTCGGTCAACTCGCCGCGCGCAGTGGTGTTGCGGTTACGGCGCTGCATTTTTATGAGTCCAAGGGGCTGATCAGGAGCAACCGCAACCAGGGCAACCAACGCCGTTATCCCCGAGAAGTGCTGCGCCGGGTAGCGCTGATCAAGGTGGCGCAGCGCCTGGGCATTCCCTTGGCGGAAATAGGCACGGCGTTGAAATCGCTGCCTGACAACCGAGCACCGACGGCGGCGGACTGGCAGGTGTTGTCGGCGCAGTGGAGCCGGGAGCTGGATGAGCGGATCAACCAACTGGCCCTGCTGCGCGACAAGCTCAATGGCTGTATCGGGTGTGGGTGTTTGTCGATGGAGGCGTGTCCGTTGCGCAATTTGGGTGATGTGTTGGGGGAGCGTGGAGTTGGGGCGCAGCTCCTGGAATCGGGGGTTGATCCTGAATAGGGGGCGGCCATCGCGGGCAAGCCCGCTCCTACAGTGGATAG
>Ga0308165_1004755_pt1 | contig 13107 bp, 11 predicted proteins | sample PhyWR2_FD_201032 | JGI IMG/M metagenome (GOLD analysis project Ga0308165, IMG submission 201032) | Phyllosphere microbial communities from UC Gill Tract Community Farm, Albany, California, United States - DLSLW.R2 | ecosystem: Host-associated > Plants > Phyllosphere > Unclassified | place: USA...
CATCCGCTTCGAACTGCATCTCCAGCCAGGATTGCCGCGCGTCAATTCCGACCGCAACCAGCTGGAGAACGCACTGCTCAACCTGACCATCAACGCGCGCGACGCGATGCCCGAGGGGGGCCTGCTGCGCGTCGCCACCTGCAGCCGCGAACTCGACGCCGGCTACGCCGCCATGCATCCTGACGTGGCGCCGGGGCAGTATGTGATGGTGAGCGTGTCCGACAACGGCAGCGGCATGGCGCCCGAGGTGGTGGCGCAGGCCTTCGATCCGTTCTTCACCACCAAGCCGATCGGCCGGGGCACCGGGCTCGGGCTGTCGATGACCTATGGCTTCGCGCGCCAGACCGGCGGGCACGCCAGCATCCACTCGATCCCCGGCGAGGGCACCACGGTCAACATCTACCTGCCGTGCAACCTGGCGCCACTGCAGCAGCCGGTGACCCGCGAGCAGTCGGTGGCGCGCTCGCCCCAGGGCCGGGGCGAGACGGTGCTGTTCGTCGAGGACGAATCCGGCGTGCGGCGGGTGCTGTCGGAGATCCTGGGCGACCTGGGCTACGTGACGCACGAGGCCGTCGACGCGGCCAGCGCGCTGGCCCTGGAGGAGCGGCTCGAGGGCATCGACCTGCTGATCACCGACGTCGGCCTGCCCGGTGTCAACGGGCGCGACCTGGCCGAGCTGATGCGGGAGCGCCGGCCCGCCCTGAAGGTGCTGTTCATCACCGGCTATGCCAGCAAGGCCGCGGTCAGGGGCGAGTTCCTGGCGAGCGGGATGGACATGCTGGCCAAGCCCTTCACCATCGACGCGCTGGCCCACAAGGTGCGGGAGATGCTGGTTCAGGTCTGAATGAACGGATCGGCGCCGGGCGCGGCGGGCAGTGGCGGCAGGCCCGCCATCTCGCGCAGCGTGCCCTCGATCATGGTCGACATGGCATCCAGCGCGAGGTCGTTGGGCTGCAGGCCGAAGGGCTCCTCGATCTCGGCGCCCAGCGCCTCCAGCGCGAAGAAGGTGTAGGCGATGAACGCCACGATCACCGGGGTCGTCGCGCCGATGGCGTCCACCAGCCCGAACGGCAGCAGCAGGCAGTAGAGATAGATCGTGCGGTGGATGATGACCGCGTAGGTGAACGGGATCGGCGTCCCGGCGATGCGCTCGCAGCCGCCCAGGGCATCGGTCAGGCGGCCCAGCGGCGGCTCCATGGCCTGCACCAGCGGCGCGGCGAGCCGGCCCGCGCGGTACTGGTCGCCCAGCCATTCGCCCGCCATCAGCAGCAGCACGGCCGGCTTCCAGCGCGCCGCGCGCAGCCGCGCGCAGTCCTCGGCCGGCAGCAGGCGCGCCAGGTCGATCGTCGGGTCGGTCTGGCGCAGCTGGTGGCGCAGGGCATGGACGAAGGCGGTCAGGCGCGCGGCCAGCACGGCGGCCTCGCCGGGCGCGCCGCTCAGCGTCAGCGCCTGGCGCACCAGCGTGCGGGTGTCGTTGAGCAGGCCGCCCCACAGCACGCGTGCCTCCCAGTAGCGCGCGTAGCTGGTGCTGTTGCGAAAGCCCAGGAAGATCGCCAGGGTCAGCCCGATGAGCGAGAACGGCACGAAGTTCAGCGCGATCTTCCACTCGAAGAAGCGGCCATGCAGCACGGTCACGACGATGGCGAAGGCCGTCATGCCCAGCAGCTGCGGCGCGATGTCGCGCAGGATCGAGCCGCGCCAGACGAACAGCAGGCGCAGCCAGTGGGGGCGGGGGCGGACGATCATGGGCGTGGACCGGTAGCGGCCGGCGCAAAACGATGCGGGCGGGCATTATGCGAGTCCGCGCCGCGCCCCCGCGCGGCCGAAGCCCCGAGTTGCCGCCTTCGCGACCCCCTGTTCGGACCCTCGGCGGCGCGGGGTCGCCCCATCATCGGAGCCATGCCTTCCGACCAGGTCATCCTCATCCGACCCGATGCGCCCCCCAAGCCACCGGAGGGCCGGCCCTGCAACGGCTGTGGCGTGTGCTGCCTGAGCGAGCCCTGCCCGGCCGGGGTGCTGGCGAGCCGGCGCCTCCGGGGGGCCTGCGCGGCGCTGTCGTGGTCGCCGGCCGAGGCGCGCTATCGCTGCGGCCTGATCAGCGCCCCGGCCGACTGGCTGCCGCCGCTGCTGCGTGGCGCGGCGCCGTTGCTGGCGCGGCTGGCGCGGCGCTTCGTCGCCGCCGGCCGGGGCTGCGATTCCAGCGTGGTCGTCGAGCGCGTCCCGGGCGGCGGCTGAGCGGCGCGCGGCGGCGCCGGCGGGCGCACCGTCCTCAGAGCAGGTCGATGCCCGGCAGGCTGCGGATGCAGGTCTCGCGCGTGATCTGCACGAAGTCGCGCAGCCAGGGTTGGGCCGAGGTGGCCGCCGTGCAGGCCATGTGCAGTTCGCCCGCCAGGCCGGCGCCACCCACCGGCCGCGCCGTGACATAGCCGCGATCGAGGTAGTTCTGGACCGCCCACAGCGGCAGGGTGGCGATGCCGCGGCCGCTCGCCACCAGCTGCAGCATGCCGACCGTCAGCTCGGTCGTGCGGCGGTGCGCCGGCTCGATCCCGGCGGGCAGCAGCACCTGCCGCACGATGTCCAGCATGTCGTCGGGCACGGGATAGGTGATGAGCGTCTGGTCGGCGAAGTCGGATGCGACCAGGTGCGCCCGCGCGGCCAGCGGATGGTCGTTGGCCAGCAGCGCCACGATCTCGAAGCGGAACAGCGCGTGGTAGTCGACCGACTCGGCGGCATCCTGCTCCGAGACGATGGCCACCTCGGCACGGTCCTGCAGCACCAGCGCGATCGGATCGGGGTGGAAGCCCGAGACGATGTCCAGCTCGACCTCCGGCCAGCGCTGGCGGAAGGCATCCATGGCCGGCATCAGCCAGTCGAAGCAGGTGTGGCACTCGACCACGATGCGCAGCTGGCCGGCGCGCGCGGCCGCCAGCCGCGCCAGATCGCGCTCGGCCGCGCCGACCAGCGGGAGCGCGGCATCGGCGAGCTCGAGCAGGCGCAGGCCGGCGACGCTGAAGCGCGGCGGCACCGACTTGCGCTCGAACAGCGCGGTGCCGAAGTGGTCCTCCAGCAGCTTCACCTGATGCGACAGCGCCGACTGCGTCAGGTGCAGCAGCTGCGCCGCACGAACCAGGCTGCCGGTGTCGCGCAGGGCGGCGAGGGTGCGCAGGTGGCGCACTTCGAGGATCGTGGAGTCCATGAAAATCATTCAAGATGAAAGACAAAATCTTTCGTTTGAATAATAGACGAGCCGACGGGATGATCGCCGCATGACACGCATCCACACCCTCGGCTTCCCACGCATGGGCGCCCAACGCGAATTGAAGTTCGCCCTCGAATCCCACTGGCGCGGCGAGCTCGACGCCGCCGCGCTCGAAGCCGTCGGCGCCGATCTGCGCGCCGCGCACTGGCAGGCCCAGCGCGCGGCCGGCCTGGATTTCGTCACGGTGGGCGACTTCGCCTTCTACGACCACATGGCCAACCACATCCAGCTGCTGGGTTGCGAGCCGGCGCGCTTCGACTTCGCCGCCGAACCCGAACTGGCGCGCTACTTCACCATGGCGCGCGGCGTGGCCGCCGAGGCCGGCCACGAGGACCACGCGGATTGCGCGCATGGCCCCGCTGCTGCCGGCACGCATGCGCTGGCCATGACCAAGTGGTTCGACACCAACTACCACTACCTGGTCCCCGAATTCACCGCGCACACCCGCTTCGGACTCGGCTCGGTGCGGCTGTTCGACGAGGTGGCGCAGGCGCAGAACCTGGGCCATCCCGTGAAGGCGGTGCTGACCGGCCCGCTGACCTTCCTGTGGCTGGGCCAGGAGAAGACGCCCGGCTTCGACCGCTTCTCCCTGCTCGATTCCCTGCTGCCGGTGTACGAGCAGGTGCTGGCGCGCCTGAAGTCGATGGGCGTGGAGTGGGTGCAGATCGACGAGCCGATCCTCGGGCTCGACCTGCCGCCGGCCTGGCGCAATGCCTTCGAGCGCGCCTACTGGCAACTCGCGCGCAGCGCGCCGAAGCTGCTGCTGGCGACCTATTTCTCGCCGCTGTCCGACAACATCCGCCTGGCCTGCCAGCTGCCGGTGGCCGGACTGCACGTCGATGCCGTGCGCGCCCCCGACGACCTGGTGGGCGTGGTGGACTGGCTGGCGAACTACAAGGTGCTGTCGGTGGGCATCGTCGACGGCCGCAACATCTGGCGCACCGATCCCGATGCCGCCCTGGCGCGATTGCGGCCGGTGGCGCAAAAGCATCGCGGCGAGCTCTGGCTGGCGCCGTCGTGCTCCCTGCTGCACGTGCCCTTCGGCCTGGCGGCGGAGACGGCGCTGGCTCCCGACGTGCGCTCGTGGCTGGCCTTCGCCCTGGAGAAGCTCGACGAGCTGCGGGTCCTGCGCGCCGTGCTCGATGGCGCCGCCGACGAGGTGGCCGAGGCCCTGGCGACGGCACGCGCGGCGGTGGCGGCGCGCCGCGCCAGTCCGCGCGTGCATCGCGCCGATGTCGCCCTGCGGCTGGCGCGTCGCGTGGCGGGCGACGACCGGCGCGGCGCCGGCTTCGAGCGCCGCCGGATGCTGCAGCGCGAGCGCCTGGCGCTGCCGCCATTGCCCACCACCACCATCGGCTCGTTCCCGCAGACGCTGGCCATCCGCGCCGCGCGCGCCGCCCACCGGCGCGGCGAGCTCGATGCCGGGCGCTACCAGGCGGCGATGCGGGCCGAGATCGAGCGCGCCGTGCGCCGCCAGGAGGCCCTGGGCCTGGACGTGCTGGTGCACGGCGAGGCCGAGCGCAACGACATGGTCGAGTACTTCGGCGAGCAGCTCGACGGCTTCGCCTTCACGCGCCATGGCTGGGTGCAGTCGTATGGCTCGCGCTGCGTCAAGCCGCCGGTGATCTACGGCGACGTCGCCCGGCCGGCGCCCATGACGGTCGGATGGACCACCTACGCCCAGAGCCTGACCACGCTGCCGATGAAGGGCATGCTCACCGGGCCGGTGACGATCCTGCAGTGGTCGTTCGTGCGCGACGACCAGCCGCGCGCCGTCACCACCGAGCAGATCGCCTGGGCCATCCGCGACGAGGTGGTCGACCTGGAGGCGGCGGGCATCGGCATCATCCAGATCGACGAGCCGGCGATCCGAGAGGGCCTGCCGCTGCGGCGCGCCGGCTGGCGCGACTATCTCGAGGGCGCCACGCGCGCCTTCCGCATCAGCGCCAGCGGGGTCGGCGACGCGACGCAGATCCACACCCACATGTGCTATTCGGAGTTCAACGACATCCTGCCGGAGATCGCCGCCATGGACGCCGACGTGATCACCATCGAGACCAGCCGCTCGGACATGGCGCTGCTGCGCGGCTTCGGCGACTTCGCCTATCCGAACGAGATCGGCCCGGGCGTCTACGACATCCACTCGCCGCGCGTGCCGCCGGTCGAGGAGATGGTGCGGCTGATGCGCAAGGCCGCGGCGGTGGTGCCGGCGGAGCGGCTGTGGGTCAACCCGGACTGCGGCCTGAAGACGCGCGGCTGGCCCGAGACCGAGGCCGCGCTGGCGCACATGGTGGCGGCGGCCAGGCAGCTGCGCGCGGAACTGGCCGCGCCGCCCCGCGCGACGGTGGCCGACGCCGCGGCCTGAGGCGGCCGGCCGCCAAGTTCGCGAGAATGGGCGTCGCGGCCCCGCTCGACCCCGAGCCCGGCCGGACCCTCCCGCCGACGCCCGACCTCGCACCGATGAAGAAGAGACCTCCGCGCAAGCTCCACAACGCCCACTTCGCCTTCATGCGCGCGCTCGCCCAGGGGCTGGACGAGCGCGAGAGCTGGAACCGCTACCTGCGCCTGGAGGGCGAGCACACCGACCTGCGCAACGTGCGCCGCACCATCGCCTGGATCCGCGACGAGTTCGCCGCCGCGGCCCGGCGCGAGCAGAAGCCCGGCACCGCGCGCCTGATCCTGCTGGATGCCGACCGCTTCGGCCTGCCGGCGGCCCTGCCCAGCCTGGAGGACTTCGCCAGCGAGCGGGGGCTGGAGGATTTCCCGGCGGCCGAGCAGATCGCGGCCTACGAGGCGGCCCATCCATCGCCCGCCGCCCAGCGGCCCGCCGACGCCGGGCCGGACGCTGCGGCGAGTGGCGCCGTCCGCCGGGGCGGCTCGGCACCGTCGCGCCGCGCGCGCGTGATCGAGCGCCAGCTGGAGGCATTGCGCTGGCTGCAGGACCTGGTCGCGCAGGACCCGCGCCCGGGCGACGGCGTGGGCGCCTGGCTCAACCCGTCGCTGGCCGCCCGGCTGGAGCGCGCCGGCGTGCCGACGCTGTTCGCGCTGGTCGAGCGCATCAATGGCATCGGCGCGCGCTGGTGGGTGCAGGTGCCGGGCGTGGGCGAGCTCAAGGCGGCCCGCATCCTGGACTGGCTGCATGCCAACGAGGAGGTGCTGGGCCTGCGGGTGGGCGCGCACGTCGGGCAGCAGCGCCGGCGGCTCAGCCCGGCGGCGCTGGCGGCGGTGGTGCCGGCGGCGACGTCGATCGTCCCGTACGAGAAGTTCGTGCTGCCGGCCGCGCTCGACGGCAGTCAGGGCAAGTACCGCGCCCCGCACGACAAGTGCCTGCTGATGGCCGGCAACGACCACGAGGCCATCGGCGCCTGGCTGGCCTCCAAGCGCGCCGGCGACCTCGACGGCGACGCGCTGTCCTCGACCCAGCGCTCCTATCGCAAGGAGGCCGAACGCCTGCTGCTGTGGGCCATCCTGGAACGCGGCAAGGCGATGTCGTCGCTGTCGGTGGAGGACGCCACGGCCTATCGCGCCTTCCTCGCCGCGCCGCCGGCGAACTGGTGCGGTCCGCGCCATCGCCAGCGCTGGTCGTCGATGTGGCGGCCGCTCGAGGGCCCGCTCACCGCCACCGCGCTGCGCCAGGCCATCACCATCCTGCGCAGCCTCTACGCCTTCCTGATGAGCCAGAGCTATGTCATGGGCAATCCGTTCGCGGCCGTCGCGCTGCCGCCCCATCCGCAGCGGCCACTGGGTTCCAACCGGACCCTGACCTTCGCGCAGTGGGACCACCTCGATGCCCTGCTGCAGGCGCACGACGACACCGACGTCGGGCGCCGGCTGCGGCGCGGCATGCGCTGGCTGTATGCCACCGGGCTGCGGCTGGCGGAGATCACCCGTGTCGCCTGCGGCGACCTGGAGCAGGTCGAGTACCGCACGGCCGATGGCGCCACGGCGCGCGACTGGCTGCTGTCGGTGATCGGCAAGGGCGGGCGCAGCCGGCAGGTGCCGGTGCCGGCGGAACTGGTCGAGGAACTGGGCGACGAGCTGGCGCGCCATGGCTTCGATCGGCAGGTCGATGCCATCGGCAACCAGGGCATCCCGGTGCTGGCGCGCTTCGATCCGATGCTGGAGGCCCCGCAGCCCTGGTCGGCCTCCGGGCTGTACCAGGCGATCAAGGTCTTCGTGACGCGCGCCGCCGACGGGCTCGATGGCGTCGACGCGCAGCAGTTGCGCCGCGCCAGCACCCACTGGCTGCGCCACTCGCATGGCTCGCATGCCCTGCAGGGGCGCGAGGGCCAGACCCCGGTGCCGATCCAGGTGGTGCAGAACAACCTCGGTCATGCCTCGGTCGGCACGACCTCGATGTACCTCACGACCGAGCGCGACTCGCGCCTGGCCGCCATGCGCGGCTTCTGGAAGCCGCGCGGAGCGGGCTAGCCCGGGGCCTTCGGCTCAGTCCTCCAGCGTGAAGCCGGCCTTGATCGTCACCTGCCAGTGCGCGACCTTGCCGTCCTCGACATGGCCGCGCGTCTCGACGACCTCGAACCAGTGGATGTTGCGCACCGACTCGCTGGCCTTGGACAGGGCGGTCTGGACCGCGTCCTCGATGCTGGTGGGCGAGGAGCCGGTGAGTTCGAGCAGCTTGTAGACGTGATGGGACATGGCGGTCTTCCTTGCGCGCGGAGGCGCGGGGGTGGAACGGGGCGAGGCGGACCGGGCGGGCCCGGAACATCCTGGCGGTGCCGGTCATTGTGGGTCGCGGCCGGCCCCGCGCCATGCCGGACGGGGCCGCCTGATCGCCTCGTCCGGAGGCGGCGCGCGGCTCAGTCGAGCGGCCGGTCCAGGAACGGCAGGACGCGCGCGAGCAGGGCCTCGGGCGCCTCTTCGGCGATGTAATGACCGCAGGGCAGGGCCTCGCCCTCGACCCGCTCTGCCGCCAGGCGCCATTCGTCGAGCGGGCGGAAGCACTGGTGCACCACGCCCTGTTCGCCCCACAGCGCGAGCAGCGGCATGCGCAGGCGGCGCCCGGCCTCGCGATCGGCGCGATCGTGGTCCAGGTCGATGCCGGCGGCGGCGCGGTAGTCCTCGCAGACGCCATGCGCGGCGCCGGGCAGGGCCAGGCAGCGCCCGTACTCGGCCAGCGCGCGCGCATCGAAGGGTGCCAGGCCGGCGCTGCGCCGGCCCATGACATCGCGCAGGTAGGCCGCCGGATCGGCCTCGATCAGGCGTTCGGGCAGGGGATGGGGCTGGATCAGGAAGAACCAGTGCCAGTAGGCACGCGCGAAGGCCTGGTCGGTCTGCTCGTACATCGCGAGCGTCGGCGCGATGTCCAGCAGCACCAGGCGCCGCACCGCCTCGGCGTGGTCGAGCGCCAGCCGGTGCGCCACGCGCGCGCCGCGATCGTGCGCCAGCACGTCGAAGCGCCCGAAGTCGAGATGGCGCATCAACGCGACCTGGTCGGCGGCCATCGTCCGCTTCGAGTAGTTGGCGTGGTCGGGGGTGCCTTCCGGCTTGGAGGAGTCGCCATAGCCGCGCAGGTCGGCGGCCACCAGCGTGAAGCGCCGCGCCAGGGCCGGCGCCACCCGGTGCCAGATGGCATGCGTCTGCGGATGGCCATGCAGCAGCAGCAGCGGCGGACCATTGCCGCCGACCACCGCCGCGATGCGGACGCCGACATCGACCTCGACGAGGTGCCGGGAGAAGCCCGGGAACAGGGCGGCGTCGCCGGTGCCCGGGGCGGTGGTGGGAGGCGTGGAGGGGAGCGTCATGGGGGAGCAGCAGATTCCGAGGCGAGGACAGGGAGGGGCCGGATCGTCGCAGGATACGACGGCCGGGCCCGCCGCCGCGCCCGTCGCAGGGTCAGATGAGGTGGCCGAAGCGCCGGATCACCGGTTTCCAGTAGTCCGGCTGGAACTGGATCCAGCCGTGGATGCCGAAGGGCATGCTGTCCTGCGCGCGGGCGGCGAACGGCAGCTTCGACTCGTCGTAGTTCACGTACTCGGCGCCGAAGCGGGCGGCCTCGGCCCGTGGCGCCAGCTTGAAGCTGCGCGACAGGCGCGGCAGGTGCCGGATGACGAAGATGTCCTCCAGGAAGCCGCGCCCGCGCACGCGCGCCAGCGTCCGGTAGAACCTCACGTAATGGTCGAAGCGCCGCGTCAGGCGATGGAAGCTGGCGATGCGCTTGAGGGCGAAGCCGCCATTGGCGAAGTACTCGGTGCGCTGGACCCCACTCACCTTGCGCAGCAGGCTGTTGACCATCTTCTTGCGCGGCGAGACCGGCAGGCCGGTCTCCCACCCCTTGTCGTAGATGACCGAGCCGATGTAGTCGTAGCCGCGCTCGCACCAGGCTTCCAGGTCGTCCCGGAAGACGAAGGCGTCGAGATGGCAGATCAGCATGTAGTCGTAGGCCAGGAAGCGCTCGTAGAACGCCGGGCTCAGCATCATCCGGCTGAATTCGCGATGGCCCTGCCACTCGAAGCGCTCGAAGCGGATCTCGGCCTTGCCATGGCAGAACGATTCGTACCAGCGCGTGTCCAGCCCGGCCGGCACCACGAAGGTGATGACATGGCGCTTGAGCACCTCCAGGGTCTGCGAGAGCGAGATCTTGCCCAGGGCCGTCGGCTCCGGCAGGTGCGTGGGTACGACGACGGTAACCAGGTGGGAGTCCATGAAGCGCCTCGATCAGTAGTTTGGTTTTGAGAAGAATTTAACCTAGTACATCGAAAGTTGACATGGTGGTGGGTTGTCGGACTGATCCCAAACTCGCCGTCGGGCCAGCGCGGCGACATGTCGGCGGCGCGCCGCGACCGGGTCCGTGGCGCCGGTCGGCCGTTCAGACCGTCCGCAGCCGCTCGACGTCGAAGCCGGCCACGCGCTTGTAGCGCGCCGCGATCTCCTCCAGCTCGGCGCGCGGGATCGCGTCCTCGACCCCCCGGGCGAAGCCGTCGGGCGCCCGTTCCTCGGCGATCTGCATCACCTGCTCGGGGCCGTTCAGGCGGTTGCGCAGCACGATGCCGGTGGTCTTGGGCAGGCGGTCGGCCTCGTACTCGAGCAGGGCGTGCTCGATCGAACTGAGCCGCCGGTCGCGCAGCAGGCCCAGGCATTCGGCGAAGTAGGCGGCATCGACGATGGCCTGCGCGCTGCCGTTGGAGCCGATCGGATACATCGCGTGGGCGGCATCGCCCATCAGCGTGACGCGGCCGAAGGTCCAGCGCGGCAGGGTGTCGCGGTCGACCAGCGGGAATTCATACACCGCCGCCGCGCCCTCGATCACCGCCGGGATGTCGATCCAGTCCCAGCGCCAGTCGGCGAAGGCGCCCGCGAAGACCGACTTGTCGACCTTCTTGTTCCAGTCGGTGCGCGGCGGCGTGTCGCCCGGCACCCGCAGCTCGGCGATCCAGTTGATGCGCGAGCGCCCGTCGCGGCGCAATGGCTCGGAGATCGGATAGCAGACGAACTTCTGGTCCTGGTGGCCGGCCATGAACATGGTGCGGCCGTCGAGGAAGGGCGTGGTCTCGGTGACGCCGCGCCAGAGCATGCGGCCGGCGAAGCGTGTCGGCGCGTCGTCGGGATAGAGCGCCTTGCGCACCGCCGAATGGATGCCGTCGGCGCCCACCAGCATGTCGCCGCGCGCCTCGACCGTGCTGCCGTCCTCGCGCCGGAACGTCGCGGTGACGCCGCCGGCATCCTGCGCGAAGCCGGCGAACGTGTGGCCCAGGCGGATCGCGCCGGCTCCCAGGCGCTCGAGGGCGGTCTGGTACAGCAGGACCTGGAATTCGCCCCGGTGGACCGAGAACTGCGGCACCGGATAACCCGCCGCGAGCCCGCGTGGCTCGCTCCAGACCGGTTGGCCGAACTTGTTGAAATAGTGCAGCGAGGAGGTCTCGATGGCGCGTTCGGCCACCGCGTCGCGCAGGCCGATGGACTCGAGCACCGCCACCGCGTGCGGCAGCAGGTTGATCCCCACGCCCAGCGGGCGGATCTCGCGCGAGGTCTCGAACACCTCGACCTCGACGCCCATGCGCTGCAGCTTCAGCGCCAGCACCAGTCCGGCGATGCCGGCTCCCGCGATCAATACCTTCATGCCTCGACTCCTTGAATGTGGGCGCGCAGTGTGACTCGACCCGTGGGGCGGCATGTCATCCCAGAGGTTGACAGGGGTCGCGCTGTCATCCTCTCGGGCGACGCGGCGCGCGCACGGACCGCCTTATCGTGGATGTCCCTTCCATCGACCGCCCATTGCCATTCTCACCGCCATGAACGACCGCTCCGACCCCGACGCCTTTTCCCTGCCGCCGCCCGCGCTGCTGCCGATGACGCGGATCGTCTGCGAGGTCGGCGCGCTGGTGAGCCTGGGGCCGGCGCCGTGCGGCGAGCGCCGCTACGTGCCGCTCGCCGGCGGCAGCGTGCGCGGACCCGAGCTCAACGGCCGGCTGGTCGAGGGCGGCGTCGACTGGCAGCTCAACCGCGCCGATGGCGTGCTGGAGATCGAGGCCCACTACGTACTGCGGCTGGACGACGATGCGCTGGTCGAGGTCGACAGCCGCGGCCTGCGCCACGGCCCGGCCGAGGTGATGGCGCGACTCGGGCGCGGCGAGGCGGTGGCCGGCGACGCCTACTTCTTCCGCACGCTGATCCGCTTCACCACCGGCGCCGAGCGCTGGCGCCACCTGAACGCGACGATGGCGATCGCCCGCGGCACGCGCGAGGCCAGCCGGGTCCTGCTGGACGTCTACCGGCTGACCTGACCCGGCCCGGCCCGGCCCGGCCCGCTTCAGGGTAAGCGCCTAGCCGTGGCCCGCCGCCGCCGGCTTAAGCTCGAATCCGAAGAGCGCCGGCGCGCGCCTGGAGACACACGCATGAATTCCTGGGGCCTGGAGCCCGCCGATCGCTCCGGCACGCACGCGACCCTGGACGCGATGGCCGGCGTCGTCGACGCCATGGGCAGCGCGCAGTTCGCGACCCGCGCGCTGGCCAGCCTGTCGCCCGCGCTGGGCATCGGCTCGTGGGCCGTCTACCGGCTCTGGCGCGACCGGCCGCCCGTGATGCATCTGTCGGCCAGCCATGGCGTCGCCGATGTCACCGGCGACTGCTTCTCGATCTATCGCGACCGCCAGCTCTACCTGCGCGATTCCAGCTTCGAGGCGGTGCGGCGCGATGGCGTCGCCGGCCGCGCCGTGATGCTGCAGATGCGCGCCGACGAGGCGCCCAACGCCGAGCACCGCGATGCCATCTATCGTCGCCATGGCATGGTCGAGCGCGTCTCGGTCGCCCGCGCCGAGCCCGATGGCTCGCTGCTGGCGGTCAATGCCTACAGCCACGATGCCGCGCGCTGCCCCGGCGGCGCCCTGGCCGCGCGCTTCGGCGCCATCGCCTCGACCCTCATCGCCGCCGTGGCGCGGCATGTCGAATGGACCCATCCGCCGGCACCGGCGGCCGGTCCGCGCACCATCCTGCGCGCGCGCTGCCCGGCCTTGACCGAGCGCGAGCTCGACGTCCTTGAGCGCCTGCTCGGTGGCGTCACCTACGACGGCATCGCCGCCGACATGGGCCTGAGCGTGTGCACGGTCAAGACCTATCGCGCCCGCGCCTTCGACCGGCTCGACATCCACTTCAAGAGCGAACTGTTCGCCCTGTTCGTGACGCCGCCGTCGGTCAGTCGGCCTTGAAGCCGGTCGCCTTCACCACGCCGGCCCAGCGCGTCGCCTCGCTCCTGACCATCCGCTCGGCCTCGGCGCGGCTGCCGCCGGCGAGCGCGAAGCCGGCCTCCTGCAGCACCCGGCGCACCTCCGGCGCCTGCAGGCTGGCGGTGGCGGCCTGATTCAACGTGTCGAGCGTGGCGGCGGGCGTGCCGG
>Ga0308165_1004760_pt1 | contig 13099 bp, 14 predicted proteins | sample PhyWR2_FD_201032 | JGI IMG/M metagenome (GOLD analysis project Ga0308165, IMG submission 201032) | Phyllosphere microbial communities from UC Gill Tract Community Farm, Albany, California, United States - DLSLW.R2 | ecosystem: Host-associated > Plants > Phyllosphere > Unclassified | place: USA...
CTGCCAGCTTCTCTCCGACGCAGCTCGACGACCTGTGGCGCTTTCTCGACAGCCTGCCGCGCCGTTTTCACTATGGCGTCGAAGTCCGCCATCCCGCTTTCTTCACTAAAGGGGATGCCGAACGGGCGCTGAATCGCGGCCTGCTGGCGCGCGGCATCAATCGCGTGATGCTGATGTAACCTGCCTTATGATACACTCTGGATCAGCAGACTATTCAGGGTTCCCCATGCCAAAAGCCATCAGTTACATACGCTTTTCAACAAAGTCACAGGTTCAGGGTGACAGTACCAAACGCCAGAGCAGACTCATAAACACATGGCTTGAACATAATCCCGGTTATGTTCTGGATGAACACATGCGTTTTCAGGATCTGGGAATCAGTGGTTACTCTGGCGCTAATGCTAAATCTGGAGCGTTTGGTGAGTTTCTGGCTGCTGTTGAGTCTGGTTTCATCGAACGGGGATCAGTGCTGCTTGTGGAGTCGCTGGACAGAGTTTCAAGGCAGGATATAGATAAGGCTGGTGAACAACTCAGGAAGATACTCAGAGCAGGTGTTGAAGTAGTCACGCTGGTGGATGGTAGCTGGTACAAGGAAGAATCGCTGAGAGACAGCCTGTCAATGATCAAGGCAATGCTGGTGATGGAAAGAGCGCACGAAGAGTCACTGACCAAGTCAAAGAGGCTTCAATCAGCGTGGGCTAACAAACGTCGAGAAGCAGAATCAACGGGCAAGATAATGTCTCGTCGCTGTGTAGCATGGTTGAAGGTCTCTGAAGATGGTACAGAGTTCGAGCAGATACCCGAAAATGTAAAAGCTGTTCAGCGGGTCTTCCAGCTACGTCTTGATGGTCTGTCCCATATGAAGATAGCCAAACAGATGAACGAAGAAGGGTTTGTCACACTCAATCAGTTCAGGTCAAAGGCTGGTGTGTGGTCGCAATCATCTGTAACCGAACTGCTAAGCAATCGTGCGGTGATTGGCTATAAAGTTCCGTCTAAGTCGATGGTAGTCAAAGGCGTGCAAGAGATCCCCGACTACTACCCCGCTGTTATCACCCAAGAGCAATTCTTCGCTGTACAGCAACTTAAAGAAGGTTCAGGCCGTAGACCATCATCTGATAAGCCATTGCTGACCAACCTGTTTAAAGGTGTTATGCGGTGTGCTCAGTGTGGGTTCGTGATGATCGTTACTGGCGTTACTGATAAACGTTCAGGCAACTACAGGTGTTCAATGAAGTATGAGGGTCGATGCGGTGCAAAGGGTATATCCCGGTTACAGACTGATAAAGCACTGGTTCAGGGGCTGCTGTATAACGCGCACAGGCTCAATCTGAGCAGCGACAACGGGAAGGTAATAGGTAGCCTTCAGTCTTCATTAGAAACGCTACAGAAGCAGCGTGAAAGGCTTGTTAAGCTGGCTATGCTGACAGATGACACAGAATCTATTGCTGGTGAGTTACGTGGACTGAACAAACAGATTAAGGAAGCTGAAAAGGCTGTTGCAGAAGCCCACCAGCGTGACCAGTCAAGCAAACTGGATACGATAAATCATCTTGATTTGACAGTTAAAAAAGACAGGATAGAAGCGCAAATCATCATCAAGCGCATGATCCGTAGTATCTCAGTCGATACCGCAAGGAAGGTGTGCAGGATTGATTTCCATAATGGTCTTGTGTTCCATGATTATCCACTGGACAGAGTGATTGATGGTGCCAGAGATCTGGAGCTGCTGCCTGTTATGGGGTACTCAGAAATCAGATTTGGTAAAGGTAACCACCACATCCCGAATCACATAATGATGTCTGATTCACCTGATTGGGTGAACGAGTCTGAATAATATAGTAGGACTCTGTATTTTCATTGAAGCAGAGTCCACTCAATTAAACATTGTTCTTGATTGTGGCGTAAATCATTAGTTTAAGTTTCAAATATATCACGTTAATACTCTCGGATAGCTTGAAATCGTAATGATTATTACTGTACTCATTGAAATTTTTAACATACATGCGCAACAGTGGATCATATCTATCGTTTGATATTGATGTTAAAACTTTTGATATGTCATACTGCAAATGGTTTTTCGGTAAGGAACCTGGCAAAAGATAATCGTATTCTAAATCAACCATGTTCATTGACTGTATGTTTTTTCTTATCTCATTCACCAACTGCAAAAGTTCGTCTTTGTACTCCTGCTCTTCTGACTTAAGATGTGGCTCAGACAACTCAGCACTGAATAATATATCCAACTCCCACAAAATACCGTGATAATAGTCACTACCTAACCTTTCTTCATTCTCTTCACTCAGAAGTCTAATTTCATCAAGTGTGTTATGCGTCTGAGGTATAACTTTAGTTTCCAATTCTAAGCAGTATTTTTGAAACAATAAAGAAAGTAATCTCTCAAGTTCAAAAAGATACTCATAGCGCTCTTTTGCATATTCCAACAACTCCTTGATATAAATACCAAAATGAATATCTTTTTTATCTGGGATGTTGCTGTACAAGTTTACGGTAAAATCTTCACCTTGGAACGAATGGTCATGAGGCCAACTTGCAAACATTCTCTCGCCTTGCTCACCTTTTAAAGCAGTTGGATGCGCTCCAAATATAGCTCTTATTTCTCTAAAGTAGTCATCATCATCACAATGTGAGAGGTGTTTAACTTTGTTGTTAAATATCTGAGACCGCCCCTTAAAGGGCCAGTTTTTCATATTCCCGTCAACTATAACACGATGTAATTGAGTGAGTGATTCATGTATTATATCAATGGATGAAATGAGCGAGTATATTTGCATCGCTTTAACATCCATATCTTTTGAGATCTCTGGATAGTTGTTAATATATCTGACTGTTACACTAATCCAATCCATGCAACTGCAAATAGCATTCCAGTGATTTTTACCATTTCGGTTTTTAAAGTAATTACATACAAAAGAGTCATTACTATTAACTGCATCACGAAATTCGCTTATAACTTCAGGGTCTAATTCAACTTGATAGTCTTGAAGAAGCGTAGACATTTTACATCCTTGTGGCTGTTTATCTAATAAACCCATAATGAGCCTTGAGGATTATCATTTCAAGTGAAAAATGCTGGTGGGTTATTGGATAAAAACCTTTAAAGAAAATCAATTACCCTTAATCAGATAAACGAAAACCCTGAACAGCTTTCACTGAACAGGGTTAGGTTTATTTCATCAGTGAAGATGGTGTGAATCCAGCATTGTTCCCTGCACCCTGCCAGCCACCTTGAAGTCCCTGAGCAGACATCATCTGTAGCTCATGCTGTGACTGGATAGCGTCGAGTGCAACTCTCTGGACAGAGCCGTCAGGCATAGTCACGTTCAGGCTGCCTGTATTGCTGATCTCTACTTTAAGAGGTGCAAAGGTGATTGGCTGCGGTGCTGGTGGAAGGTATTGTGAAGTGTTCAACAGAGAGGGATATGCAACCTGTGGGAATTGTGCACCAGCATATTTAGCATTGTCACCAAGGAAATTAATCACCCTATCAAGTACAGAATCTTTAATCACATTACCGCCGTGAGTTGTCTCCGTACCGTCTGCACCACCCCATCCCCATTCCTTGTGAGCGAATTTCTGGAATTGTGGGATCCACTCGTCAAAGACAAGATCACCAAGTTCTTTACCCATCACAACCGCTGCCGCTATACCGAAAGTGCGACCTGCTGCACCCATCACGCCACCGATTCCCCCTAAGCCAGCCATCTGACCAACTTTTGAGATACCCGCTAATGCAAGCTTACCCGCCACGACAGCAATAAGTACGTCAAACCATTGGTTAAAGACGCCTGAAAGCTTCTGGAGATTATCCTGAGTCGATTTATCAAGACCACTATAGAATTTGTCAAAGCGTTCTGAAGCAAGCCCAGCATATCCGGAGATATTCATTGCTGCATTGTTTGAACCTTCAGCAAGGTCACTAATACGATCAGCAAGGAACCCTACCCCTTTAGCAGCAGGTGTTAATACTACTCCGAGATTATCAGCGGAGTCTGTCAGGGTAGCGAACAGACGGACGATAGGCTTTTCCATCTGATCGAAGAAATCACGCTTAGCAAATTGCATAGAACCAGCCAGACGTCCCTGAGCAGCGATGATGTTATTTTGAGCCATAGTCTTTTGCTGGTCTGTAGGTTTCATCACCTTGAGTGCGTCTGAAACAAATGCAGAACCTGGTACAGTCTTGTAATACTCTTTGAGTTGGGAGCTATTCTGGAGACCGTGTAGCTGCTGGAGTTTCTTAACAAGTGCTGGGCTGGCGTTCACCACCTGCATAAAATCCTGACCCATCAGGTGAGCACTGACAGCGATCTGTTGTAAAGCATAGTTAAGACGTCCCACAGCTTGAGGATCCATACCTGTTGTATGCGCAAATACAGACTCATTCTCAAACAGTTCAGCAATCTTATCGTTCGAGAAGTTCTCAGGCATTGTCATACGCATCTGAGCCATCTGTTCACGTGTCTGAAGAGGGTCAAGGCCATACCCACGAGAGATGTCATCAGACTTCTGGGTCATACGAGTGTTTTCAGTTTCTGAACCGTAAGCCACCACCCCCATCGTGTGAGCCTGCTGGAACTTACCACCGATGGTGATTGATTCCTGTAAGAAGGCCATAGCCCTGTTTAGTGCAAAGAAACCTGCTACAAGCCCACCTGCGGAGTCTGCAAGACGTGATAACCCACTACCAGCATTAGACGCTTCAAGAGCCTGTAAACGCTGTGCTGCACGCTGCTGTGAGGCTACTCGTTGAGTTTGAGCAAACTCATGGTTCAGAGTTCTAAGATTTTGACGAAAGCCACGAAAGTCACCAGCAGCGGTAGATTCCATTCTGAGACGTTCAAGACGTGAACGGTACTGTGTAGCACGATCAGCATCACGAAGCTGCATCTGACCATAGAAGCCTGATGTTAACTGGCGCTGGTGGATATCCTCGATACGTTGACGTGTAGTGATACGAGGTTGACCCGGTCGAGATAATGGGGGTAATGGGGGTACAGACCCACGGACACGATAAGCATCACGCATTGCTTTACCCACTTTACGGGCAGCGTTTAAGCCTTCTGTCTCATAACGATTAAATAGACCTGAGTTAGCCTGACCGATAGCAAATCCGCGTGACAGTGATTTGTTGATGCTTTTCCCTGCCTGAGCAGCACGCTTCTCAATTTTATCGAAAGTTTTATTCAGGGCTGCTGAGCGGTCTTTAGCAAAGGGACGGTTAAGCGTTTTCTCCATGCGGTTAGCGATTGGCAGAATCTGTTTCTCAAGCTTTGCCAGACCACGAAGAACTGTGTCCTGCAAAGACATCTGAAGCACAAATTCATCGACAGTGACTTTTGATGATGTGGTCATTCATATTATTTCCTTCAGAAAAAGAAAAAGCCCCCTGAATAGGGAGCCTTTATTATTTTTTATTAACAGCGCGTTTGACTGAGTCGCTAATCAACTGGTCAAACGTTGTGATAGTTGAAAGCTGAGCACGAGCCTTCTGTTTAGCTTCAGTGAGCTTTACTGAAACGGCTTTACGCTTCTGAATAAGGCGCTGTAAATCTGCATCATAAAGCTTTTGCGAATATGCGATAGCTTCTGGTGATTGCGCGTAATGCATCACATTAGGGACATCTACAGGTACATATACCAGTGTGAAACTCCCCTGTGCTGAAGCGAGTGCACCGTTGACTATCTGGATTCCACCGCCATTAGAACGACGCTCACAGAGTTTGTAGCCTTCAATATTAAGCGAACCATTCGCAAGCAACGTGTTGAAGTGGTAATCACCCTGAACCTGTAACGTTTTGATGTCTGGGTGTTTGAGACTGAAGGCAAACTCTGCCTGGAGTCTGGCACGATAAGTACCCTCTGATGACTCAAAATCTTCGACATCGTCACAGGCAGTCTGATGTTCTCGGATCAACTTTGTGATGATCGGTGTCCAGTATTCTTCCACCATACGACGCTGTTCTGATGGGAATAACTGATCAAAGGTCTTCTGTCGCTCATCGTCATCAGCGTTAACCTGTAAGCTAAGGTTCTGTGCGTCTGCGATAGACTGAAGCTTGTCTGCAAGTTCTTGATCAGTGTCAACCGGAGCAACAGGGATGAGTCGTGAGCGACCAGTAGCAGGGTTGAATTCTTCACGATATGTCACTGTATCGGTCGGAGTAGGTTCATGTTCATAACGAGCAATACTGGCTAAAGCTGCTGCCTGAGATTCAGCTTTAAGGAGTTCTGGTGATTTCTGTGTGTCTGTCATTAAAAGCCTTAGTGCTGCACAGCAGCGTTAGCGGGGATTTGAACGTAAGGAATGTCGATGTGGTTCTGAAGGAGCTGGGTCACATGTAACCGTGTCTGCGTGTACAGGTTCAGAGACATTTCGTGTGCTTCTTCTGGTGAATAACGCATGAGTAAGAAACAGTCAGAGAACGCACTGATCAGTTGTTCAGGGTTCTTGTAGACGGTCTGAAGCAGTTGCTTAACAGAGCAGTTTTGGAGGTCAATCACGAAGCCTCTGGACAGGTCTTCAGGGTCTTTAAACTGGACAATTTTCATCGTGTCACCTCATAAAGCGTGTCGATGTGCCAGAGAGTCAGAGTTAAGAAACTCATAGTTAATACGTAGATTGCTGGGATAATAATCATTAGCGGGGTACCTTTTAAAAAAATGTCGCCAACCCCATTATCAGGATGACGACGAATACTCAGGAAAATATCTATCTGCAAAGACTCCTAATACACCGTGACCCCGCCAAGAGAACGGGTAGGAGTTTGCACCTGCGCTTTGATGCCACTGGAGATATGGGAAGCTACAGGATTTGGTTTGAGATGACCGATAAGACATCTTTGCAGAGAGATATTGAATAGGCGGTGAAGGTTTACACCGCACTATGGGAAGAGAACTTGATAGAGAGAACTGACCACTCTTTAATCTTAACATTTCTGTAACAATTGTCAAGTGATATGTGTTGACTATGGGTTAGAATAGTGATAAGGGAAGGCTGTTTACTGTCACGCTATACCCTTCACTGTTCTGATAACGATGAGCAGACTCAGTTGGCAGGATACGGTGCAGGTTTGCTTGTGCTCGTACATCACGGAAAGCACGCTGTCGCAGGATTTCTCTCTGACGATCCTTTTCGGACAAGCTTCTATTCTCAAGAATTTCTGAACGTGTTGGCTTAAACATTACTGGTGACCTCTTTTTCTTTTCTAAAATCTGAAGGGGGATTGCTGGTGGGGGGATTGCTGGAGGATTTTTGAAGTCAGGCTCTCGGTGCTTAGACGGGTCAGACTTACGCTCAGATTTCTCGTCAAAATGTTAAAATATCGTTAACCTAATGATATTTATAGAACTTTATAGCTATCTGGTCGGAACTGTCACAATGAAATGAAGAACCAACCAGAGATAGCTCTCAGGCCAATGTTTTCAGAACTTTGTTTACCAGTCCCACAGAGCATCCTGAAAGCTGTGCGAGTTCCTTCTGTGACATGTTTGGGAACTTCTTACGGTTAACCAGGATCTTTGAACGTAGTGCTGTATCCGCTGCCCTGCCCTTGTACAGACCCGCCTCTTTAGCTTTCGCTATTCCCTGTAGCTGACGCTGTTTACGTTTCTCGTAATCTTCACGAGCCATCGTAGCGAGTATCTCGACCAGCATCTGATTGATAGCCTTAAGGATACCGTCTGTAACAGCATTGCCCGTTTGCATGTTCATATAGCTGGTGGGTACATCAGCAATCACAAGTCTGAGTCCACGCTCAGTGAGCAACATCTTCAGTTGTTCCCACTCTTCAGCCGATAAGCGTGTTAAGCGGTCTGTAGACTCCACCAGCAAGACGTCATTCTTACGGGCATCCTTGAGCAATCTGTTCAGTTCAGGACGCTGTAGCGATGCTCCAGAAGCGTTATCAACGTATTCAGCGATGATATTCAGCCCATGATCAGCAGCAAACTGAAGCATCGACTCACGAGCACGGTTAGCATCTTGTTCGTCTGTACTGGCTCTTAGGTAAAGCAGCGTATCCATAATGTTCAGCCTCGGAGTTCACGATAAGTTAATTTATCTGACTATACGTGAATAGTTCATGATAAGTCAATATCTATACTCAATGTGAATATGATGAGTGATTTAATCACATGAACTAATAAGGCATACCCTATGTGAACGTCAGACTGCTTTCAGGGTTTTTGGGACTGTCAGGTGAAATGCTGCTTTGGCAGGAGTTGATTGGGCAGTTTGTTCAGCAGGTGCACCTGTCACAGCGTTGGGAGTAGTACCGTCTGGTGCGTTATTTTTGGCAGTTAATCCAGCCTGAGCAGCCATAAGACGCTTTGACATTGATCGACGTTGGTTGTTGTCGGAGGCTAAAAGCTTCTGTGCAACATCAATCTGTGTCTTCAGGTCAATCGCATTAGTGGTCTTGTCATCAACACCATATCTACGGAGTGTTACAGCGTCTTTGTGAAGAATGGCTTCAAGGAAGCTGTAAGAGGCTGATTGATCGACGGTATCAGCGTTGGATGTGGTGATTGTGGTAGTCATTCATAGGTTACCTTTTGTTTTTTAAGAGAATGGAAAGCTGGGAAGCTGTAGCGATAATCTGGACAGACAACTATCAAGAAGAATGCTCAGAATAATCATTACATATCAATGGGTTAACTATTTATAGAGATCGTTAAATAGTTTTGAGATGAAGAAGGTGAAAAGCCCTGTGGGCAGGATGTCGTAGAGAAAATGAATAGTGAATTGTTGCATTGATGCTTTACCGAGTTGCTGAGCGATGGCGCTGAAGAATGATGTTCACATAGCTCCGTGAAATATTGAGATTCTGAGCGATCTGCTTGTAAGTCATTCCCTGAGATCGAAGGTAAACGACTTTTTCAGGGATGTTCTGTTGATGACTGTTGACGTGAAGGCCTGCGAGTTTACGGATCAGGATCGATTCATGAGGGTTGAGGCCAGCCTGTTTAGCAGCGGCTGAGGGGGTCTGTCCAGAGTGGAGCAGGGAAAGGAAGCATTGCACTTCCTCTGTTGGTGTGAGTGTCATTGGGGGAATACCTTGTGGCTACACGTCGACATATAGCCGACGAGAATAATTTATAGGATGTTTAAAAGTTGTTTTAATGGTTGGTTGTACTTAACCAGACGTGACAGCGTATGTACTCCACAAGGAAGACGGGTTACACCACGATAAGCGCACCAGCCTGACACAAAGTCATTTTTGATATGTGCCATGTTGAAATCATGCCGAGACAGATAGCTTCGCTTGCCTCTGGTGTTCGTGATTGCATCTGACATCGTGTTGTTAACGTAATCTTGTTCGTAGGGTTCGAACTCTGGCAGTGTGCAAAGCTGGAAATCATCTTCTGTTGGCAGTTCTTCCCATACCATCACACGTGAACCAGCACTTACCCGTACATGTTCAACAAACAGTTTATGATGCTGGAATACACGGATCACACGTTCGCAGATTGAACAGATGTACTGTGCATATCGCTCATTGGCACCGCCTGCATCTTGCAGAACGTTACGTTTACGGTTTAGAAATTCCAGGACAGATTCAGTGGTGATAAATGGGATTGAACGTAGCACAGCAAACACAGTGCGAGGGTTAACCTTTGTGTTATCTGTTGCACTGTCAGACTGTTTACAGCAGCCGGTAAAAATGTCTTCAGATCTTGAAGGCATATCACCATAACTTGCCCACAGCTTAAAATAGACAGTGCAAGGGTTGACGATAACCCGCCCCTGACGACGAACGAGTCCAGACCCTTTAACATTGGTTTGCTTGATCTTAGAAGTAGGTGAAACTGCTTCAACAGCACGAGCAACATCTTTATCAGTAGGTGCTTTGTAGTCTGCTGGCAAACCGTATCGAAGATTGATGTCACGCTTACTCATACGTGATTCACGTTTATTTTCTTCAGGGGTGCGGTTCATCCACAGTTTAAATTCGCGGTCGTTCATCTGGTAGCCTCAAATCTGTTAAGAATGAGGCATAAAGCGGGGTTAAGTTGATTTTGAGTTAGATATCTACAGGGCGTAGAACTGCTTGAATTGAACGACTATCGAACGGGATAGGCTGGCTTAGTTAATTTCGAGTTGATTTTCTTTTAGTTGGCTTTATGCCTAACTGATACACACATAATAACAATTATTACAAAAATTGTCAATTAATACTTTACGATTGAACGATCTTATGTTAGGTCGTATCACAGTGTTATTTATGCGTGAGCTATGGCGTATCCCATAAGGGAGCCATCAACTGTGATAGGGTTCTGATCATTTTATCTTGAGGGTAATGTTAACATAGCAACTTGCTTCGCTGTGTTGTTGCTCTGGTCGCAATCCAGATTGCTCCACCATTTAACAGTTCCACTTTACAGATCATTAAGATACTTACTACTACTGCGTTTTAATGTATTTGATTAATAAGGAAAAAGTGATAAATCGGCTCAAATTTTTCACAAGCCCCCCGCCCTGTATGTGTGTAATCTAAATTTTGTCAACATTTATTTCAAGCTGATTTTATTTTCTCTATCGCAGTGCGTGCATGAATCGGTGAAGGTGACAAAGTGTCTGCCCTGCCACCATCACAAAGGTATTCAGGATAAAGTGTTGTCGTTTAGATCAAAGATTCGACGTGTCTTTATTAACTCTGCTTATTGGAATGTAGCGAACCACGGTTTGTGCCATGATACCAGGAATGATCATCTTACTTAATTCAACCGTGGTTGAACGAAGTTTCCATGTGACACTATCTGCATTTGCAAACTCAGGTTTACCATACTTTTGAGTCAGTAACTGGTTCAACGTATTGAACTGACCAACAATTATGCCTTCATTCTTCTGCTCGATACTTGTGATATTTGTCTGAACCAGACGGTCAGAATCGTCAAAAAGGAAGTTAACATTGTAGAGACCACTTCCAATTTTTACGTTATCAATCCTTACCTTGCCTACACTACCTTTGTATTTTTCAGGTGAAATCAGATGTGCGCCATTGCCCTGTGCTGCGACTACCTCAGACGGCTTCATATCCCACTTCGTATTTCCATAGCCAGCCCCGCCATCAGCATGAGCAAACAGAGGCACGACTAAAAAAGTCGCTGCTATAAGGATTTTTTTCATCACCGTTCCTTTACAGTTTTCATCTTCGAAATTTATCTTAAAACTTAATCGCACGAAATCAAGCACTTGTTATTCAGGTGATATTATTTTTTCTTTAGGTTTATTCCGAAAACTTCGACAACGGATTATCATAAGAAAAACTTCAACTTAAGGGAATAAAGATGGGCGAAGGTATTACAGACTCAGTCAAAAAAGTGTTAGAAGAAAGAATGAAAAATCCTTTGTGGGGTTTCATTATTTTGGCGTGGCTCTGGTTCAACTGGCCTAACTTGGCGATTTTGTTCATGAGTGATGCACCTGTAAAATTCAGGATCGATTACATCCTTTCGCAAAAGTTCTTCTACCTACATTACATGATCGTGCCCATTCTCTCAGGTAGCGTTTTGGCTATAGTCTCGCCCTATGCCCAATGGCTATTATCTCAGGCGCATAAGTGGGCTGATGACAGGTATAGCGACAATATCTTCAAGGTTAAAGAAAAAAATTATCAAGATGCGATCAAACTTTCCACTTTGAAAGATCAGGCTGACAGGGCTGAAGAGTTGGCAAAAGCCAAAACGGATGCGGACATTCAGGAGCAGGTAGAGCGCGGCAAGCGTGAAGTGTTAAAAACAGAAGAGATGGAGTTCATAAAAAAGGCATTAAACGATGAAGTAGAAGCTCTAAAACGCTCTATTGCTTCAAAAGAAGCGGATATTGACATCCTTTTGAAGGAGAAGACTGAGATTCAGAATTTCATTGTTAAATCTTTGACTACTATGCAGAAATTTTTCGAAATTGATAATGGTTCATCAATTCAGCAGCTTAGAGAGGAAGTTGAGAAACTTTACTCGGCAAAAGAAATAGAGTTCTCTAAGATTTTTAATGCTCTTGATGCCAAGGAGAGTTTAAAAGATGGACAAGCATTAACGTTTTTAGATGCTTTGGACGAAAAAAATAAGAAAGAAAAGATTAAGAGGGCTTCAGAGAAAATTCTGGAAAATAAATGAGTTAGAATTCAGTGTATCATCGGAGAGTTGTAATCCTCGACAGCCGTCCGGTTCACGCCTCCACCTCGCAAAGTCCGGCTGCGCTGGTGGCCCGCGCGCAGAAGCCCCGGGTACCGCCTCATGCATTGCGAACCGGCTCACAGCCGATGGTGCGGTTTATCGGCAGTGACAGCGTGGAAGAGAGCGTGCCACTGTTTCAGATCTGGCGTGACAAGCTGACAGAATGGCAGCAACAGGGCGACGCCATGCTGTTTCTTCACACGCCTGATATGGGCCAGGTTTTTCCGCTGGTGCAGGCACTCTGGCCGCAGCTACAACAGATCGATCCGGCTATTGGCAATGGACCGGACTGGCCGCAGCAGACGTCACTGTTTTGATTCCTGCCCAGGACAGCGGGCTGCGCGCCCGTTAGAATAGAAGCATTATGGACAGTCGCAGGGGTGGCAATGGTTAGCGCGTTATATGTGGTGATGGGTGCATTACTGGTGATGAAATTCACGCTGGACGTGGTTCGCTACCGCCGTTTCTATCGTGTGGCGTATGGCGATGGCGGCTACCACGACCTGAAAATGGCGATTCGCATTCACGGCAACGCCATCGAAACCATTCCGCTGGCGCTGTTTCTGCTGGTAATGATGGAGATGAACGGCGCCGATATCTGGATGGTGCATCTCACGGGGCTGCTGTTCTTTATCAGTCGCCTGCTGCATGCCTGGGGTTTGCGCAGCAGCGCAATGGCAGGCCGCAAATATGGCATGCTGCTGACGCTGTTTTCCCTGTGCGGCATGGTGATTTTTAACCTGATCTATATGCCGTGGGAACTGGTGCTGTCGCTGCATTAAGCTGGCCTGGGTTAAGGGGTGCAGCCCGCCCCACTTTCTGCGAGAATAGCGCCCTTTCCGTCGTCTCTTCGGATTTTCGATATGTCTGACCGCGATCAACTCTTCTCAGCGCCCAT
>Ga0308165_1004761_pt1 | contig 13098 bp, 14 predicted proteins | sample PhyWR2_FD_201032 | JGI IMG/M metagenome (GOLD analysis project Ga0308165, IMG submission 201032) | Phyllosphere microbial communities from UC Gill Tract Community Farm, Albany, California, United States - DLSLW.R2 | ecosystem: Host-associated > Plants > Phyllosphere > Unclassified | place: USA...
GAGGGCTTTAAATTCGTCGGTACGCAGTTATTTGATGTCTCACCATCAAGTAACGAAGATCATAAGGATTGGCGTCCGTTATGATTTCACCAAAGGCTTGTACCTGAACTCTATTTTCACAGCAAAATAAGTTTAGATCAAGACCCTAAATGATAAGTCTTCGTTAGTTAAGTGTTTTTTTTCATCAAATAAGCTTCTTTCAGCAAGTTTTGCCTGCTTCTGCGTGTCCGATTTTCGGTTGGCATGCGTTGCATGTGGAGGGAATAAGTGTCACTGGTGCAACGTAGCGATAGTGAAAATCAAAAGATTCGAGCTAAACCGTTACAGGGGAACCCCACATAAGCGGAGCGTTGAGAGTAGTTGTATAGGTTGATTAAGTTGCATGTTGGGGAAACCCTCGCAGAGATATCGCCATACTTCGACAAGGAGCGCGTGGGGAAAGGTGCAAGACCTTTAGTCCTTGTCTGCCATGTGTGCGAAGCATGGTGCGGATACGACCGATGCGTGGCTCCGTCAGCCCATTAGGTTAATTCGGCAATACTTAAGGGATGTGTCATCTTTTTAGATGGTCTCCCTTAGGGTGAGTATTGCCGAAACTCACTCAACGTTCACCATCAGCCCGAGCAAAGCGAGGGGTGTGTGATACGTTGAGGATGAGTTGAGTGCCTTTTCCCTTTTGCAACATATGTGCCAACTATTTGATTTATATCATTTAAGTTAAAGAAATTATTATTTGCTTAGGCTTTTTTTAAATTGGTTTTTAACTTCCTAGATTAATAAGATTTCAAACAAAACTACTTTAGATAATACAAAATCACCTATTTAAATCGCTCTATTTTGACGTATTTCGAGTTTTTTAAACTTTCCTATGCTTTCTTAGCTTCATAACTTTAAAGTGTCTTAAAACGTAAAACAGTGCGTTTTAGAGCCTATGTAAACTTTCAGTGATGACTATTTTTCTGCGTAGCCATGCTTTGCATTGGCTGTACTCGAAAAATAGTCATCTCCATTTATACCCATATTGATTTGTACTCACAAAACAATTGATTTACAAGGGTTTTTATCTAAATTAATACAAAAATTAGTCCTCATTAAAATTATATTGTGGCCTACGTTAAATGAAATTTTGAGGGTGTATGGCCGAGAAAATTACACAAATTGGAATTTTAGTTGAAGAAAGCCTGAAAAAAGACTTCCAAGCAATCTGTAAAGCTCAGGACAAGAATGTAAGCCAAGAAATCCGAGCACTAATGCGCGAATACGTTAAGAAACATCGTGTTAAAAATGAGGAAAACTAATGAAAAATTTAATAAAAGGGATTGCTCTGACTACTTTTGCTGTATTGCTTACAGCTTGTTCGAAACCTGATATTTCAGGTGTCTGGATTCCTGAAAATGTTTCAAAGGATAGCGTTTTTTATTCGTATTATGTAGTTAAAAAAATTGAAAATTCAGATAGATATTCCGTTGAGCAACATAAATTCAGGATTAAAAAACCTAATCCTCTTTTACCGATTGAATTACCTGAAAAAATATCAGAGACCCAGAAAGTTATCGAGTTCACGAAAGATAATACCTACTGTGTTGAAGGCTCAATGGAAACAGAGTGCTTTATTGCAGTTGACGACAAGCTTGATGGGTATAAAGGAGTTCGGCTTAAAAAGACCTCTACTTTTCCTCCTCAAATTCCAGTCAATGAATAGGAGGAATTGAGATGAAGAGAATTATTTATATTTTACTGATCTTATTCAGCTTTCTAGGCATTAACTCTGTTTATGCAGTTGATAGTTATACGCCAGGGCAAGACCTTGGAAATTCTGATGGTTCTATCACGATACCGAATGCTCCAAGTCCCGATAAGGGAAATGCGATTTATCAGGAAATGAGTAAAGTCACTGAACAAGGGATGGGATTGCTTGGAAAATTTGTTGATGCAATTCAACATAATGTTGATCAGAATCTCAAATCTAGCTTACAAACTTATTATCAAAAAATTACAGCACCAATCTTGCCCGTTTTTGCCGGATTTATTGTGATCTGGGTGACCTTTCAGGGCTTTCAAATGATGCTTGGTAGAGCTATTGCTTTTGATGATGTCATAGCAAATTTTGTCATTATGCTACTGATCTGGTCGATTGTCTTTTCTTGGGATGCGTTCTATCCATATATTGCTGAAGTGTTCCTTGAAGATATTCCTAATTTGATCAGTGAAATGACTGGAACTGATGCCCAATCGACTCTTGGAGCTTTTGTCTCGATTGTATTTGATGTGATTGCCAAATCAATGGAAAAAGTTGATATGGGAATTAGCAATGTTGTGTCCGGTTTGTTCTTTGTTGGCGTGTATTTAACCCTCCTATTATTGGCATGTGTGCTATGTGGAATTTTCTTCCTGATCTGGGTTATCTGCAAAATGATTATCGCGATTTTAATAGCAGTCGCACCAATTTTTATTGCAGCGGCCATGTTCCCCGCAACTCGTAGATTTGCTACCAACTGGTTACATGCAGTACTGACACCCAACGTTATTGTTTTACTGATGATTGTGACATGTGACTTGGTACTAAGTGGCATCACAACGGCCTATACATCAGTTGTCGGGAAAGATAGTGGTTCTAGTTTTGTTATTGCCTTTATCCTACAAATTGCACTTGTAATTGTAGTTGGATTATTCTTAGCCATCCCTAGAATTGCGATCTCTCTTGTTGGCAGTGGATTTGAAGCCTCAAGTTCAGGAATGCAGGGAATTATGAATAAAGGTGGTTCAGGATTAAAATCAGGGTTGAAAAAGCTTTTTTCTAAATAATAACCTGAAACAAATAGAGCTAAGTGTTAACGAAGCGAACTGAAAAATTTTAATTTTACCCTCCTTGATTACTGTTTTAGTTCGAGTGAAGCCGTCAAAATCTGTGATTTTGGTGAGCTGACCGAAGAACTGAAACTCAAATTTTTAGGTTGATGATATGAGTAATAATAGAAATAACAGCAATGATGGATATCAAATATTCTTATTCATTGCTTTAATCATTATTGGTGCCATATGTTTTGGTATCTGGAAAATTTCAAAAAAAGTCGGATTAGAGCCTGAAACGGTTGCTTTAACGATAGGTTTTTTAATTGGATGGTGTTTCCTTTTATGGGGGAAGACGAAGCTTGGTTTACCTAATAGGTTCGCAGTTCCTGCCCTAGCTGTACTTTTAGTAGCTTGTTTCTTTCCTGCCTTGAATGATTATGCCTTGCAGGCTTCAACTGCAAGCTTCCATACGGTGCCGCAACTTTCTTATTATTCAGATGATTCGCAAAAGATGGAGTTTGGCGCAACTCAAATCACCGTTTGGTGGGGAATGTGGTATATGAAGTTACTCTATCTTGTAATAGCTGGTGGTTTAGGTGTTTGGCTTCAGCAATCTTTATTTGAAGATGATTCATACTATTAATCACAATCTAGTGATATCGGAAACCACATTGAATATGTGGTTTTTTTATGTCGACTGAAAAGTATCTAATAAAAAACAGATGCCTACATTTAAAAGAAACCGGTTACGAAATTCAAATACTGAAATTGGAGAGGTGAAGGGTATCATTACGAATAGCAATGAGTAATGCACGCTTCCGCGTTTCTCTCCAAGAAACCAAAATGCGGTTATCGAATTAGGGCAAAATGGCGAACTATCATTTATCAGTTAAAACCGGTAAAAACGTAGGTTCTTCGGGAAGTCGAGGGGCAAGCCATTACGCCTATATTAATCGTGAAGGTAAGTATAAAAGAGACGATATCGAGCAAATCGAATCCGGTAACTTGCCATCATGGGCAGTAGACGCCCAGCATTTCTGGAAAGCAGCAGATAAATATGAACGTGCCAATGGACGGGTCTATACTGAACTAGAAATCTCTTTGCCTAGAGAATTAAAGCAAGAACAAAGACAAGAACTGGTTCAGCAATTTGTAGAAAAGACTTTAGGCAAAAACTTTACGTATTCCTATGCAATTCATACACCTTTAGCAAGTGATGGTGAACAAAATCCACACGTACATCTAATGTTCTGTGAACGAAAATTGGATGGTATTGATCGTACAGAACAACAATTTTTCAGACGGTACAATCCTAAAAATCCTGAATTAGGTGGTGCAGGGAAAGACCGCTACTTCTCAGCAAGAATATTCGTTTCGGATGTCCGGATGGAATGGGCAAACCATGCCAACGACTATATGGAAAAATTGGGATTAGATGCCCGAATTGACCACCGCAGTTATCAAACTATTGGTACCGAGATCCAGAGCCAGAACTTCAGGGCTGATTACGTCAGTCATAATCAGTACAGTATTAATGAAAATATTAAAAACATTAAGCATCAAAATGGTGAAACCATTATTGAGAAACCGAGTGAAGTGTTGAAAGTGCTCACGGCCACTCAGTCTGTTTTTACTATGCGTGAACTCGATAGATTCTTGGTTAATCATACTGATGGTGAGGAACAATATTTAAAAGCCCGTGAAGCTGTTTTGACGTGCCCTGAAATGGCAGTTTTATATGGTAAAGACAGTGTTGTTTTATCTTCAAATGAACTGGTTGGAATTGAGGAATCTATATCAACACTGATCTACAATGCGAACCAAGACAGCCGGATACAAAAACCAAGAACACTCATTGATAAATTGCCATTAAATGCAGTTCGGGTTGCTGAGACACGAACGTTTAATCCAGAGCAGGAAAAGGCATTTTATACACTAACTTCGACAGACCGGATCAGTTTATTGAATGGTTCAGCAGGTACAGGAAAATCCTATGTATTGAGTGCTGTATCGGAAGCTTATAAGGATTCTGATTATCAAGTTTATGGTATTGCACTTCAGTCCATCACAGCAAAAGCGATTGCTTCAGATTGTGATATTCCGAGCAGTACGATTGCCAGTTTCTTGGCTCGATATGAAAGTGGAAATCTAGAAATTAATGATAAGACGGTATTGATTCTGGATGAAGCCGGTATGGTCGGTTCAAGAGATATGCAAAAACTTTTGATGATTACTGAACAGCACAACGCACAACTTAAATTAGTGGGTGATAGCTACCAGTTAAATGCCGTTATGGCCGGTTCAGCATTTAATCATATCCAGAAAAACCTAGACCATAAAAATATAGCGACCCTAGAGAATATTCAGCGTCAAAAAACCACTGAAATGCGTAAAGCTTCAGAATATTTATCTAAGCATGAAGTTGATAAGGCTTTAGATATTTATCAGGCTTTAGGCAAGGTTAAAGCATGTGAATCCCATGAGGTTGCCTTAGCCAAAACAATTCATTCATGGTCCCTTGATCACAGTGAAAGTAAGCTGATACTTGCTCACTCAAATCGGGACGTGGACGAATTAAACAGAATGGCCCGTTCCATCCTGATCAAGCAAGGTAAACTCCCTGCAGAAAGCCAAAAGGTAAATACTTATAAGGGTGAAATCGATCTTGCGACTGGAGACAAGATCGTATTCAAACAGAATAACCATGCCTTAAGCATCTCCAATGGTGAAACAGCCAGAATTATTGGTTTTGAACGTAATGCCCAACAGCAGATTAAAGGTTTGATGGTTGAGTCAGATCGGGGCGGCCAGATTAAGAAGATTGATTTAGATAGCTATCAGCATTTTAAGCATGGTTATGCGAATACAATCCATTCCTCACAAGGGATGACGGTAGAGAATGCCTATATTCTTGCCAGTGAGAATATGAATGCCAATCTGACCTATGTAGCTTTGACCCGTCATAAAGGCAATGTGGAGCTGAATTACAGCGTGACAAGATTCAATCAGGAAGAAAAAATCTGGGTTAGACAGCCTGATGGCCAATATCAGGAAAAAGAACTGTCAGCATTCGATAACTTGAAGCGAATATTAGGCCGTACAGAAGTTAAAAATTTCTCTACTGATTATTCTGTGGTTCAGGCTAAAGATGAATTAATTAAAAACTATCTTCAGGAACACCGGCACAGCATTTCAGAGAAGCGTGAAATCTATAATCTCAATAGCATATTCAAGACAATGACTATGCCAGATCAGCATTTCAGCAAACAAGAGATTATTGAGGAAGTCCGAAATAGCCTAAGAAGCAAGGCCATTTTAGGGGATGAAATTGTTAAATTTAATGGTCAAATGAATATCGCCAAGGGTGAACAGCTCCAGTTAGACCAGGAACTCATTTTAAAGACCGGTTTATTCAAAAAAGAGCACTTTGAGAAAGATACTTCGCTTCAGGTAGTAGGTGCTTATAGGGTTAAAGACGAACCAATTATGAAAGCTCGAATTAAGGGGGAGATTTACGAAATCCCGTTTAATAAGCTGCATATTCGTTATTCAGACAAGTATTTAACTGAATATAAAAAAGATACTTCAGCACGCTTTGATAGTCGCCATAAATCTGAAATGGTAAGTAGGTTCAATCAACAATTACAACAGCAGAAGCTGAGCCAGCCATCACAGAATTTAAATTTACCTAATAGTGAAATGCAACACTCTCCAAGCATGAAAAATAATCATAAAATGAAGTTTTAGAGTGATATGACTCTTTTCGTGTCTTGGTCATACTCCAAACCATATCTATTAAAAAAGCATGTTCTATGAATTTTTAGCTCTATAGTATGTCCATCATAGACGATGGAATGTTTAAAACCATTTGCGCCAGAAGCAGATTCATTACAAATTAAGCATTTATGAATCTTTAATCTTTCTTTAAATCGCTTCTTCAATGTCCGTTCATTTGCCAAAGGCGAAAGTAAAAACAATGTACTGAAAAGATTGTCAGCACATCGAATATGCATTAAATGGCCTTTAAAAGAACGGCAAGTATGAACTTTAGTATTTATGTCTTTTTTACATTCTAAACAGGGCTTTATTACCGGTCTTCTCGTGCTGTTTTCATATATAAACTGCATAATTAAGGCTTTTTCGCAATAATTGTCGTAGCTCTTTGATGTGCATCAAGCCATGTTGCAGTTGTAGTACAGCGATAGCTAACTAAAGATAATATTTTTTGATAATCATCAGATAAATTGCGTGTAAAAATTGGTTCGTGATGCGCAATACGATTGCGTAAGCGTCTAATTTGCTCTAATTCATCATAAATTAGCTTTCTTCTATCTTGGATACTTACCGATGTATTCATATTGGGAAATAGATCGGTTAGATATGGATTCCAGAAACGCTGATCATGTCTACTGGTGAAAATGCTTTGCCAAAATGCAAATTTAAGTTCAGGAATAACTTTTCCTGTTGTTCTCTGATTGAGACGTGCATTGATTAAGTCTTTTTTGGGGCTAAAGCCTCGAGTGGGATTCGGTAAGCTTCGTTCAAAGCCTGAAGACCATGGCCATTTATCACCATAAACATTTTCGATTGCTGCTGAGACGGCATTTCTAATAGCGACTTCGCAAACATGCAAAGGGATAAGTAAGGCACCTGAAACATCAGCATTCCATGCATATAAATTTAAGGCTTCTAAGCTGTCAGGTTTCTTTCCACCTGTAGCATTTTCATAGGTTGAAATTCTTGCAGATGAAATAACAATAGTTACAGCATCTATTATTTTCTGATTTGACATATATGCATATAAACCTTATATTGAATGCACTAGCTATGGGACTTTGTTGGCTTGTCCTCCCCCCGTAGACATACGATATATTAAAAAACCCGCCTATGCGGGTTTTTTATTGCCATAAATAAGATGAAATTTATAAGAAAAACATCTTTTTACCTTTTTTTTTCCGTAAATAACCTCCATATAACCAAATTAATTTGAATAATAACGGGGGCATATGAACTTAAAAGCAACTATACAATCTTATGAAAATTTAATTTCATTAGAGATGTTTGTCGAAAACAAAGAAATAACTTTAGAAAATTTTGAAACCATCTTGGTTGATTACCAAATAACAGATGCAGAGCTAAAGTGTTGTTTAACCGATGAAAAAGGTAAATGTGGTCAAATTCATCAAAAAGGTTACTTAGTCTTATTAAAGGATGGTACTTATAGTTTGATGGGAGGAACATGTGGCAGAACTAAATTTAATGCAGATAGTACAATTTCCAAAAATATTGCCTCTTTCGAAAATGAACGTAAAAGACAAGAAAAGCTAGGTAGGCTTTATGATTTTATAAATCATAAAGAAAAATATGAAAATATAATCAATAAGTTAAAAGAAATAGTTGGTGAAATAACAGCATTTTATCGAGAGATTCAAATATTAGGTTTTAACCTTAAGATATTGAATAATAGATATAAATCATCCGATAGGGCAGTTTTAATCAAAACATATAAATATGATGATAAAGGTAATCCTAGATACCAAGCAACGGAGAGAATCGGATATTTACAGGAACTTAATTTGTTTGATGCAAAAGATACAGGGAGCTATAGTCTAGACGTTCATAAACTAATAATAGGACTAAAAAAAGCTTGTGAGCTAGATGATCAGATAAAGCAAAAGCCGAAAGCTAGATTTGATAAGCAAGTTAATGATCTCGTAAGAGATTTAAGCCATTTTGAAAGTTTGCAAGATGAATTATTGATGAGAAAATCTAGCATAGAGCGGTTTAAAAATTCAGACTTATCACTGCTATGTTATTTAACAAATACTTATCATATTAGAGAAGATGCCGCCAAGTATTTTCTACGAAGTAAAGGTAGAGATATTTCTAAGACTGAATCTTATTTAGCAAACAAAGATAGCTCCTATTTAGATCAATATGGTTGTGATGAACTAAGAGTTAAATCAAAGCATTAAGTTAAGATTTTCTAAAATTAACAAAATACTGCTTATACGAAAGGCCCATAAATAGGGCCTTTCGAGTATCTATTTAACTTATGTGAAACTAAAATGTTGTATAAGTCATTTTTTGATTTTTACGGTATTAAATACCGCAATTATTACCTTCTGTATCAGTTCTTACTATTAGCTGCCACTCTATTTTTCCAGCTAAGGCTGTATGCTGATGATGATTTTGTGGAGGGAATGGATCATTTTTATTACTCGTTATTTCTTTTTTACAGCCTTTACATCTATAAATACCAGAAACAGGAACTTCATCTCCTGCACTATAAGTAGTAGTCCACCATTCTTTTGAACTATCTATTTTCACTATAAACTTTTCTGTATTTTTATTTACAATAGCCACTTTAATCTCCAATTTTTTACAATAATTTATTAAATTATCAAACTACTTAAGCCATTTTTCTTTCTTTACCATGCTTTTTTAAAAGTTTTTCAGCATCTTTTAACTGCTGCTCTAACTCTTGATTTGCCTTCATAAGATCTCTATACATAACTTTTTTTTCAGCATCGACAAAACGCTTTAATACTTCACGCACTAATGCCTGATAACCCATTTTTTGAGCCTTACTGATATTTTTCAAATCATCTATAAGATCTTTCGGTAATCGAATTGAAATCATTTGCATATTATTAGATTTATTTAATAACTCATGGAAAGATGCCGGAACGGATGTAGATCTTGCAAATTGAGGATCTGATCCTAATTCTCTACTTTCCCACTGTGTAGCATCATCTAATTCTAGATCGGCTACTTCAGGTGAATGTTGATCTATATTTTTCATAATCTATACCCATAAACAATTTATTCGTGTTTGCTTCACGTCACTTAAAATAAGCGTATTTGATGTATATCTGGTAAGTCCCCATCGAATGAGATGGGGACTTACCAGATAACCCGAATATTCTGAGCAGTGATGAGTCTTCACTACTCAGAATATTCAAGTTCGTTAAAAAATCAGTTATCTTCTGGAAAGAAGATATTTAATTCACTTTGATTCGGTTCAAAAGCAGATTTAATAATAATCTTTTGAACATCCTCTAAATAAATAAAACAAACCTTTAACAATCGTCCTGAATCAGTTTCAGATATGAACCACTTTGTTGGTGGGTTTGTTTTGTTTTTTTCTCGAGAATCTTCTAAAAAGTTATTCTCAGTATAGTTTAGAAAGCACTGCGAAATTTCTGCAGGTACCACGGAGTGCTTGTCTGCTAACTTACGTCGCACACGAGCGGAAATGATTAGAAAAGGGTCATTATCATCAACCATTATTCTACCCTGTATATGTTATAGTTTTATATATACAATTTGTATATACACTTCGTAATTCAAATATCCACTATAACACGAGTTTAGTCAATGAAATAAAAGCAAAAAATGATTAAATGGATAAAAAACAAACTTAAAAATCATGTTTTTGTATATACAATAAGTATATACGTTTTTTATTATTTGATATCAATATTTTTTAATCAATTTTATTGGCTAAAAGTGACAAAAGTGCTCAAAAAGCAGCCGACTTGTTTCTAAGTCGGCTTTTTGGTGTTTTTTAGGATTATGTATAATTTACAAATTATTGATTTAATTAAAATAATTAACAGTGGTTTCGCATAACGCCCATTATGTTAAATAGATATAATAGCTTAAATTTTTTATATGAAAAAAGACACCTTTGTAGATGTCCTTAAGTTTAGTTGTTGGAGAGTATTGACCACACATATTTTTTGGGGACTGAATACCTTAAGCTCGTACAAACAACTGGTGGTTGTCGAGAAGGTGCAAAAATTTCAGGTAATATAACTGAACTTTTTTGAGTTAATTCTTCTCCATAAACTTGTGGTAAATAATACAGGGGTTTTATGGTTATCAGATCATCATCATTTGTACCTGTACTATTGACTATTTGAGCACAGATATATTCTCGATAATCAGCATTAGGATGAGAAGTGCATACTAGATAGACCTGAGTTACTTGGCTAACTGTATTCAAATCTTCTAAATTAAAATTTCTAGTTTTAGGTTCAATAAAATATCTACGATATACCCAACTAGAATCATTATTTAAGAAATTTTTTAAGCTATTTGCAATAACGTCAGATTTTGTATCACCAGTATGTGCTACATATAAATTCAGATCTGTATGAACAGCTTCAGAAAGATTAATTTTAATGGCATCTCTTCCTCCTTCTGATTCTAGGCTGGAGGGCGGCGCTGGAATTTGGACATTTGGTGTTAAAGGAATGGTAGTCATGATGAACCTCTAAATTAAAATCACAATATGATCTTGTTTATTTAATTTATGATCATGTCGTGATCATGTCAATAGGTTCATCCATTTTTATTATAGATATCTACAATTAACAAAATACGCTTTATGCGAAATGCTTGAAGTTTTCCATTAAAATTCAATGTTGTAGTTGAATGTTTATAGCACGCTCTAGCCAGACTGGGCTTTTTTTATGATTATTCACATTCCACGCTTAATAATTAATCAATGTTCCACGATTTTGTTTAAAGATTTTGAAGAATAGCTTTCTACTTTTTTCCTGTTGACACTATGTGGAAAATTGAAAAGTTACCGCGGTTTTCCTCTATATAATAGGTATCGACTTTAAATTTTGGTCGATATGAAAAATAAACGGAAGTCCTTCCGGCTGATACTTTTTTTCATCTTATCCGAAAATTTAAGGGTTATTTATGGCCTTAAATACTCTCGTATCGTTTATTAGGTGTCGAAAACACACAACGAACCCATATACATATACGAGTGTAATTAAGTTCTTCAAAGTTTTCTGGATTAATGAAAATGAAAGACTTTTTTACAATGGTTGTTGAACTTACTAAATACCTGCATAACCATCCCGATATTCTGATCCCTCTTATCATTATTGTTGGTGTGATTATCTTGATATGGAAAGGTAAGCTCAAAGGCCGGATTACTTTTGGAGAGTAATGTGTTTTTAACAAGGGTCTTTTAGTGTGTCATGAGACGTCTCATTTTGTCTCATTGTTTATATAGCAATGGTTACAGGTGTCTCAAATGATGTTTCATGACACATTAAGCCCTATTCGATCTCAGCTTTAAGTTGGGGATTAAGTTTTAAATATTCATCCAAACTTATTCCAAGACCGTTTGCCGTATCCTCATGATATTGCGCTAAGACCTGTTTTTTTTGCTGAGGAGTTGCAACCATATCAAGAGCTAGCCTTAATGTATCTGTGCTATCCAAATCGGCACGTTGTGTGAATAACTCAAATAGAGTCCGATATTCGAGTTCTTCTATAGATTCACCTAAAGCTTTGGCGATTTCTGGACTTACTCTCGAGTTGAGGGCTGCTTGCACATGTGGATCTTGTTTAAAAAGCTCTAAGGCTTTCTGTATGTAATGGCCATTATTCAAAATAATTTCCCCCTCTATAAATTTTTAGATTAATTTTCGTTGAAAACTGCCTTAATAACACGTCCAAATAAACCGCGCTTTTTAGGCTGTTTTTTTAGTGTGTCATGAGACGTCTCAAGAGTATCTCGTGGTGCACCATTGAGACGTTGCAAAGATGTATTATGAGACGTCTCATTTTGTTTCATTGCTTGTGTACCAATAGTTTCAGGTGTGTCATTAAAAGTGTCGCATGGCGTATCATTGGAACGTGTCACAGGTGTGTCATGAGACACTTTTTCAGAGGGTTCTTTGTGTCCTAATAAAAGCTGGAACCGGTCAATTTGATCTAAATAACGTTGCTCACGTTCTTTATAAGATTCAATTTCTCTTTTCATAAAATCGACCAACTGACGTAAATCAGCATCGTCTTTTACTGGAGCTTTAGACACCTCTTCAGGGGATGCCTTAATTACCGGCTCACCAAAGCACCGGATTACTTCAGCCAGATCAAACTGATTATCAGCACTCCGAGATAGCTTACCTTCTTTGATCGCTCTGTAAACAGTTGAACGGCTCACTTTAAAGCGCTTTGAGACCTCAGTAAGTGATAATTTTGCCATTCACAGTATCCTGAAAAAATTCTTTATTCGATGATTTCTAAGAGATTCTACACCGAAAAACATACCCATGTTGATTTGTGCGTACAATTCAATATGGGTATGTTTTTTATAATATTTTTTTTTGCAAAACGAAAAGCCCTCCTTGACATATGCCAAGGAGGGCTTTAAATTCGTCGGTACGCAGTTATTTGATGTCTCACCATCAAGTAACGAAGATCATAAGGATTGGCGTCCGTTATGATTTCACCAAAGGCTTGTACCTGAACTCTATTTTCACAGCAAAA
>Ga0308165_1004763_pt1 | contig 13097 bp, 9 predicted proteins | sample PhyWR2_FD_201032 | JGI IMG/M metagenome (GOLD analysis project Ga0308165, IMG submission 201032) | Phyllosphere microbial communities from UC Gill Tract Community Farm, Albany, California, United States - DLSLW.R2 | ecosystem: Host-associated > Plants > Phyllosphere > Unclassified | place: USA...
TAACACTATATTAAACAATGATTTTGAAATTTTAACACCTCGATTTTATAAAAATTAATTTATATTGGTTATATTACCGTAACAAGAAATTAAGATCTAAATAAAATATGAGAATATTTTTAGTTGCAATATCCTCTTTAGCTCTTATTGGATGTAAAGAGGTAGGAAGTAATGAAGAAATTCTGAAGAGGGATAATATTTATTTATTGGATTCTATCGTAACAGACCAAGATTATGATGTTAACAAGGATGGTATTTCAGAAAATTTAATAAAAGAAATACCAGAATTAAAGGGATCAGTTGTACAAATAAAAGATATAGATGACATTAGTTATATAAATATTTTATGGGCAGAACCCATTATTGACAATAAATTATTAATTCATACTATTGAGGAATCTTATGAAAAGAAATATGACATAAGCACTTATAATATCGTGCAAAACCAGTTTTATGGAGATCTAGTTAATAAGAATAAAGAGAAACTAATAAATCTAACGCAAAGATTATCTGGTGATAATCATGTTTATACTTATTCAAAACCTACAAGTATAAATCTTGAAAACAATGAGAAGCAGCTAGTAATTGTATCAAATCAAAAATTCATAGTGAATAATCAAATAGTTTTTCCAATGGTTAAATCATATTACACTATTAAAAGTTCTAAATAATTAAGATATTACTACTTAAAGTTTTTTTGTTTTCTAACCTAACACTAAAGCTGCATATGCCATGCTCCCAAGAAGTTATAAATTTTTTGGGAGCATTTTTATTTAATCTTAAAATTTTTACGACTAAAAATTAATATTTTATGAATCAGTAGCTCGATGCCTTCGTTTTGAATTGCTACTTAAAATTAGAGATTCTCTTATCTTACCAATCATTATATTGACCTATATTTTGAATTTAATTTATACATGATTTCACATACGTAACCATTCAGAAAGTTCAAATAAATTAAAAAAGGACAAGTTTTCTATCAAGGATAAATAGACATCCACAGATAAAATTACATTACATCATATAATATAAGGAAGTTGATCGTTTTCAGAACCTATATTTGATTACATACAATAACCCAGAAAATATTTGTCCTTTGATTTTAAAAACATGAGTTTCCTACTTATCCTGTCAGATAGAACAGGAAATAGAAAAGCCACATCTCACGACGTGGCCCTTACTAAACATATGAATTAAACAGTAAATTATTGATAAGAGTTAATGGATTGAGATACTTTCCAGTTACCACCGTCATTGACCAAAGTAACTAAATCGATCTTGGTAAAACCTTCAAACTGCAGGATTACTTTTGCAATCATATAATCACTTGACTGCTCAACGATGGTGGTGCTTGTTTTACAGTTCAAATGCTCACCTTTTTGTTTTTTCAGTAATGAAATAACTTCTCCGCGGCTGTTGGTTTTATCTGTTGCTGCCTGTACTTTTTGACTGAAACCGGATGCGAACAACTGCTCTACTCCTGCGGACTCTCCTTCGGTCATCACGGCTACATAATGGTCAATGGCGAGATCTGCTGTGGATAAGTTGACAGCTGCTTTCTTAGAGTGGTCGCCTACTGGTTTTGCTGCCGCCATAGTGAACGTAGATACTGCGATCAAGGCTGCTGCTGCGAATGTTTTTGCTAAAGTTTTCATATTGTCTTTATGTTATATTGTTAGTTTTTTATTTTAGTTGTTGATTCAAAAGTAGGGTGTAAATCGTCCCTACCCTATGGCAATTAGATTAAACCAACTAAAAACTCGGTGAATGGTGGAAATAAATAGGTGAATCTCTCTTTTTATGAGAAATATCTGATCACATAATAGACTTACATTGCCTATAAATATCACTATTTTTTAATTATTTAGAAGGCTTATATGTTTTTATTAAAAACTTGATCCTCCTGTTTTTTTTATTTATACTTGTAATAAATAATATTTCTATAACCTATGGATCTTCAAGAAGTAAAATCATACATAAGAAATTGGAACCAATATTTGCTACAAAAAGGAATTAAGGGATTGGTTAAAAAATTAGAAAAATTTCAATATTTTGAATTTGATGCGGAGCAGCTTCTGGGGGGTAACTCGGAGTATGTACATGCTTATCTGGGCATTTCTGAAGATCTTAACGACGTCAAACTCTTTATTATCACAGATACTTTTGATTCAAAGAAGACACTACCCCATATCGAAAAACATATTTGTGTAGCTAACCCTGTAGTATTTGGAATTTCAGAACAACTGCAGGCAGAAATTAGCGATAAGAAAGCCATGAAAAGAATAAAAAGATGGCAAAAATCTCCAAAATCATATTTGAAGGGCAGTTTCTCCGAGAAAACCAATGTGGTACGTTGCTTTACAATTCCAACTGATGATTTACGGACGAAAGTAAATAGAGCTTATTTTGCCATCAAAAAAGCGAAAGATACCCGTCCGTTGGAATATGAGATCGATCTGATTATAAGAAATATAGATATGCACAACATGAAGGAATCAAATATATCCTATGATACCATCAGATTGGTTCCGCCATTTCCACCAAGTACTGAAAATTTTTACTTGATAGATGAGATATTGAACGACTAAATCATTTCAATGTTGATTAAATTATTAGATTGGGGTACATGGCTTGTGCCCCTTCTTCTGAGCTTAATGTGCTATTCGATAGCCAAATATTACAAACTATTAAAACCTTACCAGAAGGTAATTTATATCTTCCTACTGATCTCTTTATCGGTAGACCTCCTAAGTCGTTTTTGGTCCTTCGCCTTTGCACAAAATTTAGAATTTATATCCATCTTTGCGATCATAGAAGTTATCATATTTTATATTTTTTATTATAAAATATTGTCATCTACAAACCATCTGCTCGGAAACATTCTCACTATTTTTGCTTTAGCCTATCTCTGTTTAGATATGCTATTATTTCAAACCAATCGTTTAACAGATTATCAAACTTATACCCGTAGTGTCAGTTCACTATACATTGTAGTCAGTAGTTTATTATATTATAAAAAAATCTATTCGGAATATACTAGAGATAAAGAATTGCTCCAGTTAAATGGAATTTTACTGCTGTACTACAGTTTGAATTTTATACTCTACTTGCCTATAAACTATATTATCAACGTCTCTGTAGCGATTAATATTTCATTATGGATATTCAAAATTATTTTGTTATTGATATTTTATTTATACCTATGGAAACATCTAATGAATTATGGCAAAAACAAGAAACAATCTCGAATTGGATTTTAATATCCGTCATTTTTATATTCGTCCTGATAGCAATTGTCATCTATATATTTACATTAACAATCCATCAACGTTATAAAAATAAATTAGCACGTCAAAAAGCCGAACTCCAATATAAAATAGCGCTACATGATGCTACACTGCAAAGTATCGAATCAGAACGAAAGCGATTCGCATCCGAATTACATGATGGTATAATTGGAAAAATGACGGCCATAAGGTATAGTCTACAAATGAATTTAGCTCCAATAGAAGTTGACAGTCTGTTAGAAGACTGTATTATTGAATCAAGAAGCCTATCACATCAGCTTTACCCACCGCTGCTAAAAGATTCTGCTATAGATCAACTCGTTCAAAGCTGCATACAGCCTTATCAAACAGCTATTGCTATTTCTTATCATTGGGATATGCGGTCTGAAATCATGCTATCTGAAGAACAAAAATTGCATATCATTCGTATTATACAAGAATTACTGACCAATACGATTAAACATGCTCAAGCCTCGGTAGTCAATATTAGGATTCGGATTGAGCGAAATATTCTATTGCGGTATACCGATAATGGCCAAGGACTAGTCGTTCAAAATAATCCCGGATTAGGTCTACAGAGTATTCAGTATAGAGTGATGCAATTGAAGGGAACCAGTAAAATTTATACCCAGGGCAAAGGTTTTAAAACATTAATATATATTCCAAGATGCATACAAGATTAGCCATAATAGATGACGATTATTTGTTAATAGAGCTGATGCATAGATTTCTGCAGGAGCAAGATTTATTTGATGTTACTTTTTCTAACACCCAAAGTAAAGAAGCTCTAGACTTGCTTACACAAGAGAATATGCGTCCGGATATTCTTTTATTAGATCTTAAAATGCCGGAAATCAATGGGGTAGATATGCTCAAAATAATAAAGGAAACATATCCGTGTATAACCGTCATTATCATATCATCCCATTACCAAGATAATCACCTCAGCTATATGATCCAACACGGGGTGGCTGCATTCGTACCCAAAGGAATTTCATTAGCTATTTTACTGCGCGTCATAAAAGGTGTCCGCGAACATGGATTTTATCTTTTGCCCGCTCAAATAGATGTCCTTCGAAATCAGGTAGCTCATGCCACCACTGCGCCAGACTTTTCAACTCATGGCATGACCGAACGTGAAATAGAAATACTAAAATTGATAGCCCAACAAAAGACAGCAAAAGAAATTGCTGAAATCTTATTTATCGCTCCTCGCACTGTTGAAGGCCACAAAAACAATCTATTTTCTAAAACGGGGACAAAAAACATAGCTGGATTAGTCATTTTTGGTATTCAAAAAGGCATGATCAATCTAAACGAAATCAACTTTTACTAACTCGCAACTCTTTATTATACGTGTACCGTACCCACCTCGAAAAGGTATGGTAGGTAATATTACCTGTCCTAGATTTTAGGTAATTCCTTCCTAAAACCCTTCAGCTCCGCTCGCTAATTTTGATATACTCAATAATCAACTGAATAGATGAGCTGGATGATATGAACACTTATAAATCTTTAATAAATATGAATACAAAAGAAAATTTTTCGACGATAAAAGTCGGGTTATTTTTTGACGGTACAGGAAATAACGGATACAATAGCACCGCTATAAATCCAATTGATGAGGGCAGTTATCACGCTTCTCCATCAAACATCTTTCGATTATACAATAACTATCGCCATGAAAGTTTTGGCAATACAAATATGTTGGCCGTTTATGTCGAAGGCATTGGCACGCTTACCTATCAGGAAGATTCGTACTGGAACCAAGCAACAGGAGATTGGTCAAGATATTATGGCGGAAGTAGTAAAATTAGTTTTGCACTTGAAGGTATACATCAAGAACTAACACAATTGTTTAACTATAATACGTATGAAAAGGAGGTCGTGCTTGAATTTAATATATTTGGCTTCTCGCGAGGAGCAGCCTTGGCTCGGCACTTTGCCAATCAACTGACCAAAGTCAGATCAGATGTTTATAACAAAATAAGTTCTTCATTAAGCAAATCCCAAAAGTCGCTTAAAGGCGTGGTATTGAATTTCATTGGACTGTATGACACGGTAGAGTCCTTTTTGCAAGGAAAATTTGATACCTCAACATCGGATCTAAACGCCAATTGCGTCTATCACCTCAGGGCGATGCATGAATGTCGTAAAAACTTTCCCTTTACATCGATCTTTGATAAAAAGACGAGTGAAAATGCCGACAAAACCGGTGGCGGATTCCTCGTGAATAAAAATTTCTTTGAACTCTATGTACCGGGGTGCCATGCCGATATCGGTGGTGGTTATTTGAACCATCTCATTGAACAAACGTCAATCACTTGTACATATACCGAAAAAGGTTCTAGAGAAGAAGTTGCCAGTCTACAAAAGAACAAACTGTGGGAGAAATTGATTGACAACAAAAATATTTCTTACTACAATTATCCCACTCCAGGATTTAGCTATGCGATATCAAAACGTACAGATGTACAAGCAGAACTACAGTGGGCATATGCATTATTGATGCTCGATACTGCTGTGCAATTTGGCTGTCCTTTTAATAAAGAAGCATTTTTTGAACTATATCGTTTGCCTGCGGACTTAAGAGACTTTTTTACAGCACTTCAAGAAAAGAATGAATTGCTGATTAACAAAAAAAGTATCCAAGCTTTAAATCAAGATGTAATAGACCGTATAACACAACAGTATATCCATATTTCTGCAAATTGGGATTACATCAGTCATTCCCAAATTGGTCCATCAACCGAACCTTTAAAATATACTGCAAATGATGATTCATCTGCCCAAAACGAGCTAATAGCTAATCTTCAAGCATCTGCAAGGGTAAACGAACCTGAAAAAAATTGGGTAAGAACAGTTAAGTATCAAAAATAGAATAGTACACCTTTTTAACCTGATAACCACGCCGTTTTAAAAGGCTCAGCCATTTAGTAGAGCGTCATTTCATAGATCCATTTAATTTAAATCAATTATATTATGAGTGCAAAAAATTCAGATTTGTCAAACCCAAAATATGGGTATGACATGGTAGTCGCGACTACACAAACTTCAGTCAATGCCACCATGAAGGAGTGGCTATCCAAGTACAGTGGCAAGCCGTTTATTCAGGCTTATATTTATGATCCTTCCGCAAATAACGGAAGTGGTGGGCCCGCCCTGACAAATTATGACGAATTAGTAGCCAAACTCGGTTTTGATCCCTTCACAATACCTGAAAACACGCCAATGACAGATCCTCATTTAGTCAAGTTGCTGGAAGAGCGGTTTATGTTTGCCTTTTACACCGAACTTGGGCTTCCGGATTTCCCGCTAGAAAAGATCCCGCCTATCATCGAATTTAACAAAGAAGGTTCGTATGTGACCTATAATATGGTTGCGAAGACGTTCAAAATTGTGGTCATACAGCCCGGACTATATGGTCCTGCGACCTGGATCAATCTCAATCAACAAGATGCAACGGATCCATGGGTATTCTCGTTTACGATAGACCTCGACTTGCGCACAGACAATATCAACAATCATTTTAGTAATCTACCAAAAGAGACACAAAAGGAAATTAAAAATCTGGGGATCGATATGTTCAGCGTACAGCAGCTTTTTCTGGATCTCAATGCTGCAAGCCTTTCTGATAGTGTTACGATCAAAGGACTTGATAAAAATAGTGTAGCTTTTGTATACCTCAACCAGATATTCATCAACACCTACGTCGCTCAGATCAGTAAAGATGGTGGCATCATGCTCGGGTATAGCGTGGTATCAAAAGAAGAATTCCCTAAAAATGTATCCATCATCCCTACTGATATGAATTTTATGATCTCTTCCTATAAAGATTCGTCGGGTAAAGCTACTCCTGATTACAATGGGTATACGCTGAACTATCTCATCATGTCAAAAGGAAGACCATTGCCAGCGCCTGTACAGTTTAGCTGGAACTGGGTAGAAAAAGATCAGGTATCTCAGTATGCCGGTGTCATGGCGGTGAATAGAAATACCTTTATCACTTACCTACACCATTTGCTGTCGCAGGGGCTTGGTACCATTGCGAGGAAGCCTACCACCTATTTCCACATTAACTGTATAGAATGTGGTATACGCTGGGGCTATGACGCGGAAGAAACTCCTCAAACTTATAATATCGTGAACCAGAATGGAGCGCATGTACTGACCTATTCCTATAATAAAAGAGCATTTGACGATGATAGTCAATATTGTGGAATTTACGGGACTTGGGGAAATTTTGAAGCGAAATATAATGTACAATCTGATGTGTACTTGGAGGGCACAAGCATTCGTATTGAAACCACCACAACGATGTGGATGCACATCAATGTCTGCGGCGGTGTGACGGAAGGTAATTTTGCGAAAAAGTCATCTACAACACTCTATACGCTTGGTGTTGATGCCTACGGTCGCATTACCGTATCAACGAATGGACCCAAAATCACCGATCATTCCGATTCTGTAGATCCGAGCTGGTGGACTAAATTTTTGACTTTAGGTGCTATAAATGACATGGTTGACACAGTGAAAAACTCCGTTAAAGGATGGCTTGAGGGTTTCCTTGCAGCAGATGCGGACAGAATTCAACAGATGCTCAACAGTTCGAGCGGCTGGACATTCCCGGGCGCAAGAACATACGCATTTATGAACGCTCAGTTCTCTGATCATCAAGATCTTGTAACCAACGTTTTGTACATTTCTCCTAAAACCGACCGTAAAGTGATCGCTCAAATGCTTGCCTTAGTAAAAAGTGAACCTGAGATCCTTCTTGAACGCGCCGATAGCCTAGAAAAATTATTGGTTCGTAAAATACCGCAATTGTCTGCACTCATTGCAGAAATGGAACATAACTAGGCTTCATACCTAGACTATAAACAACATTAAAAAGAAGTAATAATTTAAATGGCTTTGACAATTCTATTACCATTGGTCCATATACGCCATTGATTTACGACAACATTCTTAATGATTGCAAAACAAGATTTTAAACAAGATTAATCTAAAAATTAATGCTATGCCACAAAAAAAAATAAATTATTCTACGGAATTAATGGTAAATTTTAAACAGGCAAAATCAGTTGCGCCACAGAAAAAGTTTGAAGCACTTCAAACGGACGAGGGCTATTCTCTTCTTTTTTCGATAGGTACTGATCAGGTATTTTATCTTACCCAACAAACATCGGGTACGACAAGCGGCTGGAAACAGGATGATCTCAGTAGCCTGCTGAGCAAAAATCACGGTGGAAAAAAAGTAGTTGCCAAAACATTTGCGGTATCCCAAAATTTCACCAGCAGAAAATTTGATGTTGTACTTGCTATATCCGTGGATGATACTGACTACCTGTATGTATCATTAAATAATAGCTCCAATTTAAAGGCACTTAACGACCTTACTTTTCAGTGGGAATTAATCCCCTATGACGATCCTAAGCATACCAGTATTAAGCTGGATGTTAAAAACCTATACATAGCACAAACAAAAAATGAGGAATATATTGTTGTAGATATATCAAGATCTACCTTTGATCCACCTGCTGACTTTCTCGAACGGTATTATATTGATCCCAAAAAATTGAGTGGCAGATATTGGAATAACCTTTCGATGGGGGGTGATCTCAATCCAGGCATTAGCAGCACTTTGGGTCGTAAAGATCGTGACCGGGTAGATGGTATCTATACCCTCGGATCGATCAATGGCACTACGGAGTTATTGTATGCGCCGCTGTATAATCCCTTCGACCGAAAAGCTCCAACGACCATTACACGTTTACAGGTTCCATCGCAAGCAAGCGCACTGGCTGCAGTGAATGTAAATGGCAATCTGACCGATTTATTTGTCATAGGTGAAAAAACACTCTACTATTTTGCCGCTGATAAGCAACAGGATGGAGACGCTGGAATTCCTTTGATGAAGAGTGATCTGTTTGATGGTGTAAAAGATGTATTCGCCTTTTCTGACCAGGAGAAATATGTGATCTGGGGTAAAAACCGGGCCAATCAAATATTTTACACCTCTTGTCTCAAACAAAATATAACCGAGGCCAACTATTGGACCTTTCCAGTACCCATACTAACAGGTGTAGAGCAACTTTCACCCTTATTGAATATTGTTGATTCATCCAATGTATTTTTTGCTGTGGCTGGAAATCAATTGATAAAAGCGGAACAGTCGCCAGAGACAAGCATCTGGTCATTTCAGAAAATAACGTTAGAAATACCAGTTGAATCAAAAGCGGAGCACTACAGTTCTTATACTACACGTATACAACTAACGGACAACAACGATAAAGTACTATCTGACACAGTCTTAAATATCAGCTCGAATAGCCGAATGCCTGTACTTATCAACAATCTTTATTATGTGATTACGCCAGATCCGATTGCTATCCGTACTGATGATGCGGGCGTGATCACAGTTGTCGAAGAGATTCAAGATATTACAGGGCTTCAAATTATGGTTTCGGACGATGCAGGCACTTCCGTTGTCATCAACCCCATGAATAAGCCATTTGAAAAAATAGCCTCTTTAAATAGCTCCAGTAAACTGCGAGATGCAGTCATTGTGAATTCTGACGGACAAACTAGAAAACTGGTAAGTGCAGATGTCGATAATAATAGTTTGAACCAAGTAGCAATAGCGAACAGCAGCTTATCTCAGGCCTACAAGGAGGTGTCCGAAAATTTTAGTCATAGATCAGGTGGGCTGCTCATGAATATGGCATATGGCAATACCGTTTATCTTGAAGGAATAGGTGACACCATCGTATCTGAAGTCGGGGACCTGTTCAGGTGGCTGGCAAGTGGAGTAAAATATGTTGCCAATATCGTAAAGAATGTGGTAACAGGTGTATGGCATTTTGTCGTCCAAATTGGCAATAAAATTTACCAAGGTGTGCTTAATTGTGTTGAAAAAGTTGTCGGTGCGGTACGTTGGATCTATGACATCATCAAAACAGCTATAAAAGATCTGCTCAAATATCTCGAATTCCTGTTCCAGTGGAAAGACATTACCCGCACAAAGGAAGTATTCAAAAATCTTAGTAAACTCTACCTTAGACATCAGATCGATCAGGTAGGCGAATTGAAAACTGCTTTTGACGGCGAGATGAAAAAGCTGGTTAAAATATGTAATGAATGGGGAGGCATTACAGACTGGAAAGGCTTGGGTGCTGCGGCAACTTTGCCAGCAGACGCGAGTTCGCAGCCAGCAAAGGGAGATTCCGCTCCTGCAGATCTTCTACTATCTCATTTCCAAAACAATGTCAGTCATATTAAGGCAGATCCACTTGTTGGCAAACTCAACATGGACAATCAGTCGATTATCGATTTACTGTTCGACACCCTTAAAAAGGAAGGTGTGATCTTCGATGCCGTACTCGATCAAATCGATCAACTTGTCTCCGAGTATCAAAACATGACCCTTGAGGAAATCCTGAAAAGAGTAGTCGCTATCATTGGCTCTGGTGTACTGGAAACCACACAAAATATATTTGACGTCCTTTTTGACATTTTTATAAAAATGCTGGAATCGGCTTTAGAGATACTAGATACACCAATCTATATCCCAGTGGTAAGCGATATCCTCGAATATTTTGGTGTGCCCAAAGTCTCTATGTTAGATCTGCTCTGCTATATAGGTGCAGTGTCGGTAACTGTAGTATACAAAATGGCCAAAGGTGCAGTACCTTTTCCACAAGATGAATTTACAAACTTTTTAATCAAAGCTTCCACTTTCGAAGAAGTAGAAAAGGCTTTCAACCCGCCAAAAATTGTGTTGTATACGCATCAGAAAGATCTGAAAGTTGAAAGTACTGCCGTATCCTTATCCGTAAATCCCAATCAAATTTTTTATGTCGATGCTGGTCTTTTTAGGGAAATGAAAAGTAACAGTTTGACTATATCACCAGAAAACTCAAAGGTAATTTCTACCGTTGGAAATATGTTTGCAGGTTTCTTTTCGCTGATGTCCATATTTATTGTTCCTTTTGAAGCGGCTGCCCCAACAGGAGAAAATCCATTTGGTACTTTCTCTGCTGTATTGGGTGTTTTGGGCGCCGGATCAGTTGGAATTAGCAGTACATTAGTTCCTAAAATGCCGATTAAAAACAAAGTGGTTTCATGGATTAACACGGGGACTACCGTGACTAGTATTCTTTCCAAAATAGTTTTCAGCGGTCCTGCACAATCAAAATTCAAAGCCGCTCCGGGAATTATGAATAAACTCGCTGCTGGTGATGGGCGTGCTACGGGAGCTATCGTAAACAGCATACTTATACTTCCGGCTTTGTTCTGCTCATGTTGGCATTTTTACGAACTAGCCCAGGAAAAAGAAAGTGCTACACGCAGTGTCGCGATCATTAATGAAACAAGCAATATGACTTCATATATCAGCAGGCTTTCTTATGCCGTAGCTGTCAATGTGAAAGATCCAGAGGTGAAAGCTGTCTCCATTGGAGTACTAGTGGTGGCGAATATATGCACATCAGGCTTGCAAACGGCGAGTGCAATAGTGAATGGATAGGTCATTCTGAAAGTAGGGATTAGTTTTTTTAAGCCGCTTAAGATTTTAATTTTAAGCGGCTTAACCATATTTACAACACCTTTAGATTAGAACCATCTTGTTCAAAGCACGTTGTGTATTGCTTTCATTATCTATAGATGATTTGTTTTTTAGCGGAATAGATGAGATCCCTTCGGTCAGTTCTTTGATTTAACGATATTTAAAACAGCTTATTAATGCGTTTGCCGATTTCGTAGATGGTTGGGAATTGCTTTCATTATCTATTTATAATTTGTTTTTTTATTGGAATAGATGAGCTCCTTACAGTCGGTTCTTTGATTTAACGATATTTACAACAGCTTAGCGCCTCGTCTATCTACGGGGCATTTTTTTGTTTTAATAATTGGTTATTTGCGTTTTAGAGCTTATTTAAACATTTAACTTCTTAAAAGTAGATCAACCTGATGACTACTTTAATCCAGTACTATCCTCTTTTAGATGAGGTTAGTTCCGTTTAAATGATAGCTATACTTTTCAAATTCATAGTTAGTTATTCAGCTAATATACGTCTTATTTCAATAAATTACATATCACCAATTTAAAAAATCACATCACGCACCTCCCGTTAAACTACCTGTAAAATAGCATTATACACCTGTGAACATAAGCAAAAATAATATGCTTGACTAAGTTCAATGATCACCTTCTGCAGTCAAGCAAACAACAACCTCCAGTCCATATTTAAACCCTACAACTTACTGGTTATTTAACTAAATAAACTTAAATTTGAATTAAAAGGCATCAATCCGATCATAGAAAAAATATTGGAATGGTGCTGAGTTGAAATAGGCATTCTTACAAAAAATTGAAATGATTGTAAACAACAAAATAGGAATTACACTATCTGGTGGTGGTTTCAGAGGAATCGCGCATTTGGGCATCCTGCAATACCTGAAGGAATTGGATATACAACTTCACGCGATATCGGGAGCAAGTGCTGGAGCCTTGGTTGGTGCTTTTATAGCCGAAGGGTACGCTCCGCTAGAAATATTGGAACTGGTAAAAGTAGAAAAATTCTTCACCTATTCCGACTTTTCCATTAGAACGGATGGACTGTTTAGTGCAGATATTTTTGAAAAAATTATTAAAAAGTATATTCCTCACGACAGTTTCGAAGGCCTAAAAATGCCGCTTTATGTTGCCGTTACGGATTTAACCAATGCGGAGTCGCTGATCTTTAATCAAGGTTCACTATCTTTTGCGGTTAAATCTTCGTGCTGTTTTCCTTTGGTGTTTCAACCTGT
>Ga0308165_1004764_pt1 | contig 13091 bp, 7 predicted proteins | sample PhyWR2_FD_201032 | JGI IMG/M metagenome (GOLD analysis project Ga0308165, IMG submission 201032) | Phyllosphere microbial communities from UC Gill Tract Community Farm, Albany, California, United States - DLSLW.R2 | ecosystem: Host-associated > Plants > Phyllosphere > Unclassified | place: USA...
TGACTCCAGTGCCGCTTAGGAAGCTTCTGTATCATTACAGTGCCCCCCTTTTATGATGCAGCCTTTCAGATTTAAGGCGGGCTGCATGCAGGTGGTCTGGTCTGACCTTCAGCGTCTGGAAAAATGCTGGCGTGAAGCAGATACCATCATCTCCGGTCACGATAAATCCGTACTCTTTTTCCAGAGACCGTGCGGCGCGGTAAGCCCTTGTCACGCTGATGGTGCCGTTAGGGGAAATTGTCGCGAGACCACATTCATGCGCAAGTGCAGTCAAAGACCTGTCCACGCAGTTCGTCAGTGGGTCGTAGTAGAAACTCATGCCCTGCAACAGTGCGTTTATGGCACAGAGCAGTTCATGCCGGGGTTTCCTTTTACGTTCCCCCCTTGCGCACATCAGATAACCGTAAATAGCGAAGCGAAAGCTGAATGGAAAACCATCGGCTTTTTTCATCAGCTGTCGGCAGAAACGGGGCCGCACAAAGCCTGATGCCGGAATAAAACGGGGCTCAGTACGCTTGACGGCGACGGAGTGATCGCCGCGATGGCGCCCGTCGTTTTTAAGGTTCGGGCGGTTTAACCCGATTAAAATCTGGTCATTCACCCTGTCCCGAACTTATGGCGGACAGGGGTTGTCTTATGAAAAGCATGCGTTATAATCCTTCACAGGCCAGCGCCTGCTTTTGGACCCCCTGATTTCTGAACCTTCCGCCAAGTTGAGACAGAATTCAGGGGGTTTTTGCATTCAGAGCCCGGTGAAACATGGGCTCCATACCCTGGACGTTTTTACGGATACGTCCCATCCGGTTGATTCTTTCCCGCTCCGCGTATGTCCGGCCACAGGTTTACTGCACACCCCGTCGTTAACCACCACAGTAATCAACAGGGATCTGAAAAGGATCGCCGCCCGGCGAATTCTGAAAAGAATACCCATCTCACCCGCTTAAATCCAGCACAGTTTGCTCATAGCACGAATCGTAAGGATCCAAAAAGATCACCGATAAACTTTGTGGTGACCGTCTTCAAACTTACATGCTGACTTAATCCAAATCACGCGTCTGGCGGGACGGTGATACTCAGTTGAGATGGCATAGGATCGCATTTACAGTACGACGTACAGGGCGGTCAGGCTGAGGCGTACCGCAGCATCGCGAGGAACGAACAGCCTTAGCGACATGGCCGTCATGGGGTAAAGGTTCTGCCGGAATGGCCGATACCCCGGACAATGCCTGTTGGTTGGCGCTAAAAGGCAGACTGACAGACTTGACCTTCCCGGCCCCGTGCCCGGAATTTTTATGGCCACATGCGGTAAAGGTTTTTACAGGCTGGCCGATACTCACTCAGACTGTCGGCGGGACTGTCTCTGCGTCCGACGGCTTTAATATGTTGTGTAAAAGTTTGACCGGCCCGGTGCCCCCGGAGCCGGTTTTTTTTAGCTCTTTTCTGCACGCGCTATGGCCTGCTGCATGACCTGTTCGCTGACCACACCCGGAATGACCGTGGTGTTGTCCGGCGTGGCGTTTTCAGCCGGCATCACGATAATGCCCGGCGTCCCCGTCAGCCCCAGCATCTCAGCCAGGCCTGCATTGTTCTCCGTAACGTGGTCAGACACGGTCCTATCCTCGTCTGAAGCGGCTCCTGCACCGACGGCCGAGGCGACCTTCTCAATGTCTTCTGCCGTCAGCTTCCCTTCGTTATGCCCGGTCCGGTAAATGCCGTTATGAAATGCCACGTACGCATCTGCCCCCTGCTTCCGGTAAACACCCAGTCCGCGGTGCGATGCCTGCGCTGACTCCGGATAGCGGGCGGCAAAGATGGTCCAGTCCCGGAACGCAAAGCGCACGCCGGCGTTTGCAGCCATCACCTTTTCCATCACCGGCGCCATCATGCTGCAGGCGATGCATTCGTAGTCGAAAAACTCTGTCACGATGACTGTTGAGTCCGCCGGCCCTTTGACGGGCACGCCATCCAGCTGCATCAGCAGCCGGTGAGTTTTCAGCGCTGACTGCACGTAAGCCTGCTGCTGCATGGCCTGCTGCCGCGCCTGCAGCTTTTTGCTCACCTCAATGAGCACGTCCGGGTGCGCGACCAGATAGTCCGCCGCAATCTCGCCGATGCGGGCCTGCTGCTCCGGGGTAAAGGCTTCACCGCCGGCGGCACCGGCCTGTACTGTAAACAAAGCAGTGCTCATGGCCAGCGCAACGGTGGCCATCTTAAGGGGCTGTTTCATGATTTATCTCACATGCCTGCGGGGAGCAGGCCGAAGGTGACGCAGCCGCACTGCGTACGGCCGCAAAGGATATCAACGTTCTTTCTGTATGTGACGGGTGATTTCCGGACCAGGTAACTCCCTATCAGGCTCACGGCCCCGTGCTTCCGGTGGCAGGCTGACCTGCGCCTGCCGGTCGAGCTCGCGCGCGGCACTGGCCAGCGCCGATGACGGAATTTCCGGCTGAGCCGTTTTAACTGCAGGCCGCGAACGGTTAAGTTCTTCCTGAACCTGGCGGACCACGGCAGCCGGGGTCGCGCCGTCGCTGCCTGCTGTCGCTGCCTGCCTGATGCTGTCCGGTATACCGCTGACTGACAGCGCACCGAGCACGGCGCGCATGGCTGCATCAGCAGAGGCATCCGGCGTATCCGCCAGCGTCCGGGCAGCCTGACGAACGAGTGCGCTGTAGTCCGGGCGGGGTTCGCCCGGAAGTCGGGGCAGCTTCTGCGCCATAACTTCTGCCACACGTGCTGCAAGCTGCACGGCCAGCGTAACCTTATCCATTTCGTCCTGACCGGGTGGCACTGCCGGCAGGCTGGTTTTTTCCATCAGGTTGCCGTTGCTGACTGATTTTATTGCACTGCGCAGCGTAGCCTGCTCATCCTGCTCTCTCTCCGTTCGCGGCAGAACGGCGAGTATCTCCTGCAGCTCATCTTTCACCTGACTCAGAAGCGTGGCCTCCGGACGACGCAAATCTTCCAGGTTGCCACCCGCCACCTTCAGAAGCTGTGCGGATGGAATCTGACGTCCGTGCATTATCAATATTCCCGCCTCCGGTTTTTCACGCGCAGCGGCAAGTCCCTGCGTGAGATCGCTGACGAGCAGGACCTCGCCGCTGCGGCTTTTCTGCAGCATGGCGGCCTGTGCACCCTCTGTGACCAGCTGGCGGGTCTGCCCGGCGAGCAGTGCGCCCTTATCGTGACGCAGCGGCATCATCGTCAGGCCCGCCGCTTTTCCGTTACCGTCATACACCGGCAGGGCCAGATGAGGCTCCGGGAACTTCCGTGTCGGCGGGATGATGCGTGCCGTAACCGGGCTGCCGCGCAGGCCATTTGACCGCAGAAACGCGCGGCCCATTGCCGTTTTAGACGCGGGCTGACCCATCGCCCAGATCCGCCTGGCCCGATCGCGCTCCGGCTCGGGCGTGAGCGCGTCATGCGCCGTGGCCGGCCCGTCTTTTCCGGTCCTGAGCGTCTTTGTCCAGCCTGCTCTGTCATCGGTAACAATCTGGACGTGGTCCTTTGCACGCGATACGTTGATATAAAACGCCCGCGTGCCGCTCATCAGCTCACGTGCGCCCTCAACGCCCTCCAGCGCCAGTGAGTACCGGGCGCTGGCCCCCTGCGCGCCATAGCCGGTGACCGCCCAGCTGTAGTCCACGTGCCGGTCAGCGAGCGTGGCTGCCGGATCGATGACCTTCACCCCGCCGGCATTGCGCAGCACAATCTCACCATTGTCGCGCAGCTCTTCGACGCGATACTGTTCGTGTGCAGCGTGACCGGCCTGCTTCTGGGTTTTGCTCAGACGGACGCTGTCACCCGTGCGCAGCTCAATTGTGCGGGTCTCAAAAACCTCAATTTCCGTGGCGTTGAGCTCCTGCGGCGACCAGAACTGCGTGCGCCCCGCGTCATCCTTCAGGGTGATGTTGCCGTTAGCCTGGTCAACGCCGGTGACGTGCAGGTACCGCTGATTGGCCATCACCACCTGACCGGTTTCCCAGTCGTCAACCCGGTTAAAGTCGTGCCGTCCGCCGTTGATACGGTCCAGGACAGGGACGGTGCGGTACGCCTCGCCCAGCTCTTTTGATTCAACCATCGCGTTATGAATACCCTCATTGATGGCTCTGCGGTCTGCGTGCAGCTGAACCATGATCATGGTCTGCGCCCGTGCCTCATCGGTCCGGCTCATAAAGTCAGCCACGATTGTGGATACAGGATCTGCTGACTCGACAATTGATCCTGTGGGCAGCACCGTGCCTGCGCGCCGGGGAACGACGTCCGGCGAAACCTTTTCAATGTTTCTCAGCGCCGCCGCGAAATGATTGCTGATGATGCTGTACACCGCAGACTTCAGGTCCGGGTCGCGCTGGCGCACGATTTCCTTCATGACCGCCACGTCAATCGGGCTCCGCTCCTGCATCAGCTGAAACGGCGCACCGCTCTCGGGCGACTGCAGCTGCGCAACGTCCCCTACCGGCACGGCGCGGCCGTTACCGGCGGCGATCGCGCGGTATGCCGCCGCGGTGTCCTGGTTACCAATCATGGATGACTCATCGATAAGGAACAGCATATTGTCATAGCGGACGTCCTCACCGGCCGCGCTGCGCATCTGCCAGTCCAGCACAAACGACTTCAGCGTCTGCGCATCGATGCCGGTGCCTGCCATCTCCTTAACCGCCCGGTGAGTCGGTCCCAGACCCACAATGACCGGACGCGCGTCAGCCGGCAGGCTATCAATTGCCGCCTTTACCGCATTAAACTGGGTAGTTTTACCGACGCCTGCATACCCCTGCACGGCCGTAAACCGGTCCGGACTCTGCAGAATAAGCGAGGTGGCCTCTTTCTGGCCCTGAGTCAGGCCTGACAGGAGAATCGGATCTACCTGTGCCATCAGCGGTACCTGCGTGTTTTTACCCCGCTCTATTTCACTCACAATGGCTTTTTCCATCTCCCACGTAGATCGCGCAACGAAGTGAGTCCCGGCACCGGTCTGCACCTCGATGAGATCGCCATCCTTAACCTGCCGGGCAACTTCACTTTCGATAAGTTTCAGGTCACCGCAGAACGTCAGCGCTTCATCCAGCAGTTTCGCCCACGGGAAAGCGACTTCCCGCATCTGCGCCACGCTTCGGGTGACGGCTTTCTGTGCATCAGAGAGCAGCTGCTTAGTGAGCGTGTCCACAGCCTCACTGGCATCCTCCTTTCCGCTGGCCTGCCGTACAAGAGATAACGGCGAGCGCGTTGAGCGCATACGCCCCAGCTTCTCTTCCGCCCGGCTCAGGGCTTCGCCCGTAAAAATCTCCGCCTCATGACCGGACTGCGCCAGTGCATTAACCATACTCACTGAAAGATCCTGTGCGCCCAGGCTGGCCAGTACCGTGCCGTGGTCGTTGTCACGGCTGCCGGGCGCACTGACATATCCGTAAGTCACGTAAAGCGGCCGGGACGCATCCAGCCGCAGCGGCTTTTGCTGCCCTTCGCGCTGCATAATGAGCGTGCCGTTTTCAATGGCCGTGACCGTGAGGCGATCGCGCGCCTTCAGGCCCGTATGCTTATCGCCGGCGAGCGCAAACAGGCGCTCCCCGGCGGCAACCTCCATGTCATTCTGCGTAAACAGCCGCCAGTCGCCGGAGAGTGCGCTGAGTTTTACCCGTGACAGCACCCCGTCCCCGTCAATCAGCGAGAGCATGCGGGTCTCATCATGCACGCGGTCGATAACGTAGTGACGCGTTTCGTTTTTCTCCGACCGGTCTTCCAGCACCATGCCGGCGCGGTAGGTCCGGGGGAGACGGCGCTCTTTGGCCGTCACAAACACAGGTGTACGTGCCACGATGCTGACCGACTCCTGGCCCAGCCTGCCGGCATCCTGCAGCGCACTCCTGATAACACCGGTCAGCTGGCTCTGCTCGCGCGGGCCTGTCACAACGGCCGTAACGGTCCCCTCCGCAGGGTCCATTCCGGCATAACGCTCTGCCAGCGCCTGGTAGCGGTCTCGCTTGTCCTGAATACTGGTCACGCGCACCTCGATTCCGTCAGACGGTGCGTTCAGACTCTGACGCTTTACACCGGCCGCGGTCAGCACGGACAGTGCGTTCGCATTTGACTGCCGTCCGGCGCTGTCCAGAAAGAGCAGCTGCGCATTCTGCTGATGCGCCTCACCGGTGAGCACCAGCATTTCTTTCAGGCTGAGTTTTTCCGCGCTCTCCACGATGACCGTACTCTGCGGCATCAGGCTGAAGGTGCCATCAAGCATCCGGCTGCGGTGGAGCAGCCGGTCCCTGAGCTCAGGTGATTTGGCAAAGCTGAGTGCGCGCTCGGCTGAACTGGTCAGCACGCTGACCTCGCGCCCCTGCTCACGTGACATTGTCACCAGTTCCTCCGTGACTTCACGCAGACGCCCGACAGATGCGGGTGCACTGATGATGACGGCGGGCTCCCGGGCAATGTGCTCAGGGTGCCCGGGGGACAGACCGCCGTCGGGGCTGAAGTTAATTACCCGGTTCTCTTTCAGGATATCCGCTGCCAGTGACTGTACCGACAACTCATCCAGCAGGTGGATGTGCGAGGTAAATACGCCTTTATCACCGTCGAGAGGCACGAGCAGGTTGTCATGAATAGCCTGGTCAAGCGCCCTGCGCAGGTCCGGAATAGTGTTCTGCAGTTCACCGGCGTTATGAGCGGTCAGCAGAAGATCCCCGTAGGTAAACCGCGTTTTACTGTCGCTCAGTACGGAAATGGCGGTGCGGACCGCGTCCATCGCCGGCACAGGGGCGTCCTGCACCTCACCCGCTTCAGGACGGGACATTTCACGTTCGCGGGCTTCATTCATCACGCCCTGAATATCAAAGCCGGTGTCTTCCATCTGGCGCTGCCAGCGCGCCTGAAGCCGTGCGCGGCCATCGGCCGTTTCGGGCTTCACGATCGGCTCATCCTGAATCTGTGCTGACGGCGCTGATATGTCCTTATCCGCTGTTACAGCGGCTTTTTCTGCCGCTGACACCGTGCTACCGGGCACAGGCTCTGCCGCCATGTCTTTTTCCTGTGCTGGCGGAGTTAAAGGCTCTTTACCCGCCGTTTCAGGGATTTTCTCTGCGGCTGACACCCCATGTGCCGGTTCAGGCTCTGCCGGACCATTTTTTTCCTGTGCTGGCGCCGTTAAAGGCACTTTATCCGCCGTTTCAGGGACTTTTCCGGTAGCGGTCATCCCGTGCGCCGGCGCAGGCTCAGCCTGCTCGGGTATGGAGGAAGATTCTGGCCGGCTGCGCCCCGGTGCCGCTTCGTCCTCGCCATAGCGGCTGATGTCCTGCTTGCGCTGGCGCGTATCGAGTGCGGCCACGTCGCGGCTTTTCAGCGAGGCATCCTCGCCGGCACGCGCGTGGATTTCCCGGTGGCGCGAGGAAAACTCATCCAGCACCGCTTCCGTAAAGCCCTTTATCTCCCACAAATCATGACGGCCGCCGGTCGGCACGGTTTCATAACCGATAGCCTCCGCCTTGCCTTTAAGCACGTTGCGGTAGATTTTTCCGTACGTTATCTGGTTGCGGTATGCCGTTTCAATAAAGCCGGCGCCGTGAATGGTGTCGGTGGCCAGCGCCTTCCACTTGCCGTCCAGCTCCGTGACGTTGGCCATCACCGCGTGCGTGTGGATCTGCGGATCGAGGTTGCGGGAGGTGTCATGGGTGAACAGGGCAGCGACCATTTTACCGCTGGTCACGATGCGCGTAACGCCTTCCTTCGTGTCCCGGGCGCTTACCGTCTGCTCCATGATGGCCAGCGTCTCTTTTACCGCGTCATGGTGTGCCTCCAGCAGGCGTTTATCGCCGCCGGCAAGGATAAGCATCGAGACGCTTTTGGGTGCTGAAAAGGTAAAGTCGTGCCCCGGGCGGTGCACGTGGGCACCCTGCACCTCCTTACCCAGCATCACGCCGTTGGGCAGATTGCCGTGCAGGATGTCCGTGAACGTGTCCAGGTCAACCGGTCCCTCCAGGCCCAGCTCCCGCGCACCCTCACCCATCCACTGCGTGGGCATGTCATCCAGAAAGTAATAGTTATCCTTGCTGCTGTAGTAGCCGGCAGCGTCGGCGGCCGAAGCCACCGGAGCAACGGTCATCATCGTTCATACCCTCCCGGGTCCAGGCTGTCACTCATCTCCTGATACGCGTCGTAGTCGTCGCGGTGTCGCAGGATGTTCTTTTCGTCATCGGCCATGCGTGCGTTGGCGTCGCTGTACTGCCGGGCATCAGCCTCTTCGCGCTTTTCCTGGTCGGTTTTTCGCGGGCTGATGTGCCGGACGATGAGGCGGCCGCCGTCGTCCTTTTCCATCTGCATGTTGAGCTCAGGCGCTTCACCCTGCGCCGCGCCATCCTGCGGCATCGCCTCCTCAGCGTTGCCTTCACTGCTTTCTGCTGCAGCCCGGCTTTTACGGCGCGCCAGCATGTCGAGTGCGCTGGGTCCGGACGGTTTTGTTCTGATGGCGGGTCGCACCGCGGGCTGCGGAGCTTTTGGCGGCGATGCTTCCCGCCCGGTGTCTGACGGCGTGACCGGCCGGACAGGTGCCGGCGGCGTCATTTCCGTTTCAGGCGGTGCCTCTGCGGCAGCCTGCTTTGCCGGCATCGGCTCAGCCTCAGCCGCGATGACCGGCGCGGGTACAGTACGCAGCGGGAACGGGCGCACGTTTGAGGGCGGCGGCGTATTACCCGCGGCCTCCGATGCGGGTAGTGCCTGAGCCGGCGTCGCAGCAGGTACTGACGTCACAACCTCCTGCTCGGCAGGTGAAACCGGACGGCTCACGGGCGGTTCAGCTTTTAACGGCGCAGCAGCCGGTGAGGCAGGCACGGTCTCCGGCCCGGATGTGGCGGTGGTGCGGTCATCGTCTTCCAGTATTTCTTCGCCGGTCGGAAACGAAATGTTCGCCGCACGGGAGCTGCGTTCGTTGCTCTCGATGATTTGTTCGAGCTCCGGACTCAGCCGGTCATGGAAATCGCGCTCAATCAGTGCGGGGTGATATTTTTTCTGTTGGCGGTACTTCAGGTTCAGCTTCACCACCGGGTATTCGCCCGGCAGGCGAATATAAAACTGCAGGTTCGGCATCTTCATTATCTGGTCGTAGTCCACGATGGGCTCGTTGACCTTGTCCTTACTGATGGAGATACCGTCACGCACCTGGTCAAGACCGTAGCTGTTCTGTTCGCGCGCCTCGCGCCGGCGCTGATGCCCCAGCTCCTCCTCCACGATTTTTGCCACCTCAGCGCTCGGCGATCGGCCATAGGCGCGGGTGTTAAGCAGGTCAAAGATGGCTTTGGCCATCTCGCGGCCGTAAATGTGGATCAGCTGCGGCATGTTCTGAATGCCAATCACAAAGCAGGCCCCGAACTTTCGCCCCTCGGCCAGCGTTTCGTTGAGCTCCGGTATCTTCTGCAGGCCGGCAATCTCATCGCCGACGACCCACACGCGGCGCTCACTGTCCTCTCCCATGCTCTGCAGCAGCAGCGTGGCCATCGACAGCCACATGGTGATCAGCGGGCGCACCGCCTTGCGGTGGCGGGCCGTGGTGGAGATAAACAGCCAGCTGCTGTCGTACTGCGCGTCGGTCATCCACTCGCGGATGCTGAACTCTGGCTTACCCTCCTTATCCAGTCCCTGCAGGTAGCGCAGCGACTTGGCATAGTTGGTCAGCACCGAGCGGATGGAGATGGCGGTCTTCTCGATTTTCTCCTCGACCAGGTTGGCCGACGGGGTGTTTTTCAGAAACTCGCGCAGGCTTTTCAGATCGATTGACAGGCAGGTCTTCAGGAATGCCTCAATACTGCGGTCCGGACGGGACGCGAACTGCATGGCCGTGTCGCTGAAGATGGTGCGCGATGAGGACACCCAGAACGGGTCGGAGTCACCTTCAACCGGCATCAGCGCGGCCGTCATGTTCTCGTAGTCCACCACGTCCTGCGCTTCGCGCCACAACACCCAGTTCTCACAGCGCTTGTCGTGTGCGCAGAGGATTTTGTCGATGCGCTCGTCGTAGTGGGTCTCAATAAAGGTACCGCCGGAGTCATAAATGATCGCCCGGTCGCCGCGCCGGCGGATATAGTCCAGCAGCCAGCGGATGAGCGTGGACTTGCCCACGTTAACGGTGCCGTGAATGAGGAAGTTCATGATCTCGGCGTTCTTCACCATGTTCAGGCCAGCTATCTGCAGATCGGACTTCTGGCCGGCTTTTTTAAGCAGCCGGTTTACCTCTTTGGGCTTGTCGGTGAGGGTCATGCCAGAGATAAACTCGTCCTCACTCTCCTTCTTACCGATGCGACCCACATACCAGGCAATAAGGCACCAGAGCAGACTGGCGGTGATACCGCAGGCGCTGGCGATGAAGCGCAGATTCATCAGAAACTGGCGGCCCATATCCTGCATCCACGGGTTGGCCAGCAGCTGCGCCGGCGTCAGCTTTATCGTGCACATCTGCGCACCCTCATCGCAGTGCCAGAAGATGTCCCACGTGGCTTCGGCCGCGCGCGGAGACAGGCCCAGAAGTGAGTGGCTGGGCCACGCTGCCCAGTACCAGAAGCCGTTACGCAGCACGTCGTCGGGCGTCGTCAGCCAGAACAGCACGCCTGTGGACACCACGAACAGCAGCAGCATCCAGTGGAATATCCAGTTGCTGACCTGAACAAACATACGCAGACGGTAGGCCGTCATCTGGCCGCCCTGCGTCAGGTATTTGGGTGTAAAACTCATGGGGAACTCCGGAAAGCACGCAGGCGCAGCCCGCCCGTGGGAATCGGGCAGGCTAACGACGACAGAAAAGTGGAAGCTGGGCCGCTCAGGACCCGGAGATTAATTCAGCGTGACGGACGCGGGGGTGCGGATAAGCCCCGTCCGGCGCAGCAGCCAGACGCCGGCCATGACGGGTGTAGCACAGGCGAAGATAAACAGATTCCAGCAGGCCAGCGTGAGCGCGGAAAGCACGCAGCCGGCAGTCATTACCAGCAGAACCAGCAGCAGCGTGATAACGCCCGGGGGCATCATGTCGCCCTGCACCATACGGGTGGCGAGGTCCCAGGTAAACAGCTGGCTGTATGACATGATGGTTTTTACGATATCCGGCCCGGACTGCCACAGCACGATGGCGCTCCAGGCGAAACACAGGATTAACCAGACAACAAATGTGCGTGCCGCACCGTTGAGAGTGAGCATAGATATTTCCTTCAGAAAGTTAAGAACGGAGGGTCAGTACAGATACTGCTCAATCCCGGACGCGCGCCAGCCACGCAGAAGCCTGCCTGTGCAGCATACGCAGGAAGTATCCGGAGAATCTGAGCCACGCTTCCGCTACCCCGTATATCAGGGAGAAACGTGAAAATATGAGGTCCCGTAAGGGAGGAGGGCAGCACCCGTGGTGTTGATGCTGCCCCGGTGTCCGCTGCCCGGGGGGCGCAGACGGGGGTCGGCAGGCGCCCCGTTGTCAGGAGAGATTTTCTTATTTCCCCTTAAGGCGCATGCCGCCGGCTTTGCAACCGGTCGTTAAGTAATACCAGGAATTTCAGCGGCCTGCAAGCCGCCATACTTTTATAGCAATTAACCGGAGTGCAATGGCAACCATCAGCCCGCACACGCTCAGGCTGAGCACATAGAGAAACATCGCGGCCAGCATAAACAGGCAGAACGCCCCCGCCCCCGCCGCCTCCGTAGTACCCGTCGCATCATTAAGGTGCCTGAGCCAGCCGACAAAGTCCCGGGGCAGCCAGCTGTCCGTGAAATTAACGAGCAACAGTGTGGCAATGGCGGCCAGCAGCGAAAGGTTCAGCGAGGCGGGCAGAACGGCCGCAACCCACTCAATTCGACCGCGCATAATGACCTCCCGGGGCTGTTACGTTATTACGCTACATAATGCCGGCGACGGATTTAGCCAGCTGCGCTTCAAGCACTGGTTTAGCCTCTTCGAACTTCAGGTTAACCTTGTTGGCGTTTGAGACGACGCGGGTCTGGTACTTCATACGGTTACCTTCTTCGCTGCTGGTCTGCAGCTTGATGCCCGATGAACCCTGACGCAGCGCCGCCACGTTATCCGTGGTCACGGCGGCCTTGCTGAGCTCTGAAATCTGCAGATCGGTCACCATTGTATAGTTAACGTCTTCCACCATTGCGTCCGCTGCCATACCCGCCAGGCCTGCCGCGAGTCCTACGCCCAGAATGGCGCCGCCGGAAGTGCTGTTGTAAGCGGTAATACCTGCACCCAGCGCGGCACCGGTAGCGGCACCTTCATATCCGGTTGACAGGAATCCCTGCGTCTGACGTAAGTCCATCTTTTCTGCTTTCAGCACGTTAGCCTGAATCCAGTAGTAGGCGGCATCAGGACTGGAGGTCACGGTATAGCCTTTTGCGCGCAGGTCCTGCGCCAGCATCGACTCCAGATCGCTCATGTCTTTATCGGAGGTGTTACGCACCTGCAGGTAAACGGTTTTCTGACTGGACGGCTCAAGCCATACGGTCTGACTCATCTGCGTTTTGACATCAAGATTGCGTTTTTTGATGGCGGTGCTCATGGCACTGCATCCGGAAAGCATCAGAGAGGCAGCAGCGATTGTTGCCACGAAGGCATTGCGGTTTTTCATTGACGTATCCTTGTTAAACGGAAAAAACGGGACAGGCGCGCCCCGGGGCACGCTGTTTTAAATGGGAGTCTGGAAAGAACCCCTTCCGTCAGAGTGCCGGAAGGGGTATCGGCAGAAGCCGGGGGGAACTTAAATCTTTTTGATAACGCTGCTGATTTTTTCGAGGGCAAGACCTGCACCGAGGCGATTAATTTCCATTCCAACAACCAAGTTAACAATAAAAAATAATGCCAGCTCCGCAGCTGGCACACCAAAAGCCAGCCATGAAATGAAACCAGATAATATCGCTGAAATAAGCATGATTACCAATAATAACGCTACCGTTCTCTTAACAACCTTCCTCAGACGCCTTAAAACAAGTGAGTTTTCACGTAATTCCTCTGAGAGTGTTAGATACATAATAAGATTGTTATAGACCATGAAAGAAAAAAACAGCCCTATAATCGCTGTAGGGACAATCACAACCCATCCTTCAGATACTAAGTAATTGGCGTAGCCTTC
>Ga0308165_1004766_pt1 | contig 13087 bp, 6 predicted proteins | sample PhyWR2_FD_201032 | JGI IMG/M metagenome (GOLD analysis project Ga0308165, IMG submission 201032) | Phyllosphere microbial communities from UC Gill Tract Community Farm, Albany, California, United States - DLSLW.R2 | ecosystem: Host-associated > Plants > Phyllosphere > Unclassified | place: USA...
TGATCTTGACCATGTACGGGTGGGCGGCGTCGTCGAAGTAGCCGGCGGACAGGTAGGAGTCGCCGGTGATGCGGGCAACGGCGTCGAAATCGGCCTTGACGGCGGGACGGATGGTCAACTGCTTGTGCACCCGTCAATGGTAGTAGCCCGCGCGCCTCCCCTCCGGCGGAAACGCGCTTTCCGTGATCGAACTATCAGTAGGTGCGCGAAGCTCAGAGCGGGAACTTGCCGGACAGTTCCAGGCTGGCGGCGCAGGTCCAGGCGTCCAGGCGCTCGTCGTCGGTGGGGCCGCCGTCGAGGGGGCTGGTGAGGCGTGGCCTGCGCACCCAGCAGCCGGCTTCCTCCGCGATCAGGGCGCCGGCCGAGAAGTCGTGCTCGTTCAGCCCCCGCTCGCCGTAGGCGTCATGGGTTCCATCCGCCACCATGCACAGGTCCAGGGCGGCGGACCCAAGGCGGCGGACATCGGCAAAGCCGTCCATCAGGGTACCGAAGGCCGCAGCCTGTTGGACGCGGATTTCCGGCTCATAGCTGAACCCGGTGGCCAGGATCTGCCCGGCGCGCCCCGGAACCGGTCCGTCGAGCCTGGTGACGGTGCCCCGCTCCTCCAGCCACGCACCGTGGCCGCGGGCAGCGTAGTACACCCGGCCCAGGGCAGGGGCGTTGACGACGCCGGCCTGCCAAACGCCGTCAGCATCGGCAACTGCCACTGAGGTGGCGTAGTAGACGATGTTGCGGATGAAGTTGGTGGTGCCGTCCAGGGGGTCGATGGACCAGCGGTAGCCGCTGGGGTGGGCAGCGCGGGTGGTTCCCTGTTCCTCACCCGTGACGCTGTCGCCTGGACGGGCAGCGGAAATGACATCCCGCACGGCACTCTCGGCAGCGACGTCGTAGGCGGTCACCCAGTCCCCCGCCGCTCCCTTGTTGCTCGCGTCCAGGGCGTTGCCATTCCGGCCGGACAGGACCTTCGCGCCTGCCGCGGCGGCCTCTTTGGCCACCTCCAGGAGCTCCGAAGCGGACGTCATGCGTTCTCCTCCACCGTGTTCTCCCCGACAGTGTTTTCCTCGACAGTGTCCTCCCCCGCAGTGGCCGGCACGGCCGCCTCTTCGTTGCCGCCGTCACCCAACGCTGCCGGGCCGCCGTCGAGCAATTGCCGGAACCCGTCCTCGTCGAGCACGCGGATTCCCAGCTGTTCTGCCTTGTCCAGCTTGGTGCCGGCGCTTTCGCCGGCCACGACGTAGCTGGTGTTCTTGGAAACGGAGCCCGCGGCCTTACCGCCCCGGAGCAGGATGGCTTCCTTGGCCTCGTCGCGGCTGAAGTTGGGCAGGGAGCCGGTGACCACCACGGTGAGCCCTTCGAGGGTGCGTGGCATGGACTCGTCCTGCTCGTCCTCCATGCGCACCCCAGCGGCGGCCCAACGGTCGATGATCTCCACGTGCCAGTCCTCGGCGAACCATTCCTTCAGGGCGGCGGCGATGGTGGGCCCCACCCCGTCCACGTGGGCCAGTTCCTCCTCGGAGGCTGCGCGGATGCGGTCCATGGAGCCGAACGCCTGTGCCAGGGCCCGGGATGCGCGGGGACCAACGTGCCGGATGGACAAGGCAACCAGGACGCGCCACAGGGGCTGCGTCTTGGCCTTTTCGAGTTCCTTGAAGAGCTTCTGCGTAGTGGCCGTGGGCTTGGACGGCGACTTGGCGGTGCCCTTGCTGAAGAAGTAGGGCACCAGCTCGTACTCGCCCGTAGGGACTCCCTTGGCCTTTTTCTCGCGCCGGATCCTGACGTCGGCCAGGTCCTCGGGGGTGAGGTCGAAGAGCCGTGCTTCGGAGGTCAGCGGCGGCACCTCGGGTTCGGTGGGCTGGGTCAGTGCGATGGCCGCTTCCCAACCCAGGGCCTCGATATCGAAGGCACCCCGGCCGGCTACATGGAACACCCGCTCGCGCAGCTGGGACGGGCAGGACCTGGCGTTGGGGCAACGGACATCCACGTCCCCTTCCTTGGCCGGAGCCAGCGGTGTTCCGCAGGAGGGGCATTCGGTGGGCATGACGAAGTCGCGTACGGGCGGGTCCTGCTGGTCACGGAGGTTCAGCACCGGGCCCACGATCTCCGGAATGACGTCGCCCGCCTTCCGCAGGATGACGATGTCGCCGATCTTGACGCCCTTGGCTTTGACCACGTCCTGGTTGTGCAGGGTGGCCATCTCCACGGTGGAACCGGCAACCTTGACCGGCTCCATGACGCCGTAGGGGGTGACGCGTCCGGTTCGGCCCACGTTGACCTGGATGTCCAGCAGCTTGGTGTGGACTTCCTCCGGCGGGTACTTGTAGGCCACGGCCCAGCGGGGAACGCGGGTGGTGTTGCCCAGGGCCCGCTGGGTGGCGAAGTCATCCACCTTGATCACGATGCCGTCGATCTCATGGAGCAGCTTGTGGCGCTGGTCGCCGTACCGCTTGATGAAGCCCAGGACATCGTCGCGGGTTTCCAGTACCTCGAAATACGGGCTGACAGGCAGGCCCCATTCCTTGAGCAGCCCATACGTTTCCGACTGGCTGCCGGCAACAAGCCCCTCCCGGGCGCCGATGCCGTGGACGAACATCTTCAGCGGCCGCTTGGCCGTCTCGGCCGGGTCCTTCTGGCGCAGCGACCCGGCGGCAGCGTTCCGGGGGTTGGCCAGCGGGGCCTTGCCGGCTTCGATCAGTGCTTCGTTGAACTCCGCGAAGGCTTTGGAGGGGATGAAGACTTCACCGCGCACCTCCATCTCGGCCGGGAAGCTGCTGCCGCGCAGTTCCTGCGGGATTTCCTTGATGGTGAGGAGGTTGTGGGTGATGTCCTCACCCGTGGTGCCGTCACCGCGGGTGGCAGCGCGCACCAGCTTGCCGTCCCGGTATAGGAGGTTGACGGCCAGGCCGTCGATCTTGAGTTCGGTCAGCCAGGCTGCCGTGGCGCCGCCGTCACCGATTTTTTCGATGCTGGCCTCGGCCCGGTTGAGCCAGGCTTCAAGCTCTTCCAGCGAGAAGACGTCCTCCAGGCTGTACATTCGCTGCAGGTGTTCCACCGGCGCGAACGCTGCGGAGACCTCGCCGCCCACTTCCTGGGTAGGTGAATCGTTGGCCACCAGTTCCGGGTGCAGCGCCTCGATCTCCTCGAGCCGGCGGAAAAGGGCGTCGAATTCGGCGTCCGACACCAGCGGCGCGTCCTCCTGGTAGTAAGCGAACCGGTACTTCCGCACCAGGTCCGCAAGGTTTTCGTATTCCTCGCGGATGGCCTCGGTGGGGACCGCCTCTGGTTCGTGCGGTGCCGGGGGCCGGGCGTCGGTCTTTTCTGCGGGTCCTGGTCCTGTGCTCACAGACCTATCTTGCCTTACACCTCCGACAGCCACCCGGCAGGCCCGCGCGGCAGGCAGGACGCGTTGCAGCCCGAAAGCGCCGCAGCCAGGAGGTGTTGCCGCAGGATCAGCTCAGTGGACCCGGAGCCGGTTGCGGTTCCGGGTCCACCACGCGAAGGCTCCGGCGGACACTGCCAGCAGCACCGTTCCGGCGACGATGGGCAGCAGCGCCGGGCCGTTGGGTCCCTGGCCACCTGCGGGAGTTGCAGCAGCCAACTGGGCAGGCGCGGCGGACCGGGTGACCGGGCTGTTCCAGTCCTGGCCGCTGGAGGGTCCGGTGGGAGGCCGGTAACCTGCGGCGGCCGAGGCAGTGTCAGGGGCAGGCTCAGCCGGGACGGCCGGCGCGGTGGCCGGGATTGCGGCCGGATCAGGTGCCGGGGCATCGGGCTGCGGGGTCGTATCCGCCTGGGGAGGCTGGGGTTGGGCGGGCTGGGCGGGCGGCTCGGCAGGGGGCGCCGGCTGGGCGGGCGGCGGAGCAGGTTCCTTGGACTTCCGCGGCCGTCCGTTCTGGCCGGTGTCCGGGCTGCCGGCAAGGATGGGAAGGCAAACCAGCCCGCAGTCCGTGGACTGCGTGCCCGACGCCGGAGTGGGCGAGGGTGCGGTGGTGGCGGCAAGAGCCGGGCCGGTTGGGAAGAAGCCAAAGGCGAGGGCCAGGACGGCTGCGGATGCGGTCGTCGAAACGGCGTGGCGGAACGGTGCGGACGGGGTCATTGCTACCTTTCGATGCGCGCAGCCCCCCACCACGGCTTTCTGGTGTCCCCGGTAGTCTTCTACAGCGCCCTGCGGGGCCGCAAATCCGCAGCTGTGGCGGCCCCGCAGTTATCGGGCCTGTTCAGTCCCGGTTTTCAGGCGGCAGCGCCACCTGGATCTTCCGTGCTTTGCCGCGTCCCACCACGTAGCCGCGGCCGGGGATGAACTCCGGACTGACCCGGCCCAGGGAGGTATTGAGCAGGCTGTCGCCCTCGATGTCCCCAGGGTTGAGCAGCAGTCCGCGCCGGCCGGATTTGAACGGCTGGGCAAGCTGCCAGGCACTGGACCAGGTGGAGGACTCGGACTCGCCCACCACCCACTGGTCCGCCTTCAGCGACGCGGTGACCAGCTGCGCCATGCCCGATTCGGCGATGGTGTCGGTGAACTCGGTCAGGCCTTCGATGAAGAAGGCCACCGTTCCCGGGTTCCCGGTGGAGTGCTCCACCAGGTCCTCCACCACCTCGGCGAGATCGTCCGGGCCCACCACGGAGCGGTTCCAGATCGGAAGGGACGCGACGGCGGACCGGCGGGACCCGAGGTAGATCAGCTCGGTAGCGGGGTTGGACCGGCGCAGCGCGTAGGCCAGGGTGACCAGGGCCACGGTCCGCCCGGCTCCCGGCGGGCCCGCCAGCAGCAGCGGGCCGCGTGCCATGATCTCGGCCGGCTGCAGTGATTCGTCGTCCACGCCGATGACGGGCAGGTCCGGGCTGCCGGCGGGAAGGACGTCCAGGTCCACCTGCTCCGGAAGCCGCTCGATGCCAGGGGCGGTGCCCAGCCCCTGCCGCAGCATCGCTTCGCTGAGCTTGTGGACTTCCCGGGCCTGCAGTGCCAGGTTCGAGTTGCCGCCCAGGACGGCCAGCTGCACTTCGAGTCCGTCCAGGAGTCCGCGGCCCGGAGGCGAGTTTGCGGTCAGGACGTCCCTGGGCACATCCATGGAAATGTAGTCGTCCTCGTTGGACAGGCGCAGGACCAGCCTCCGCTGGATGGAGGCCAGCAGCGACGCGGGCACGGCGTTGGGCCGGTCCCCCGTCACCACCAGGTGGATGCCCAGGGTGCGGCCGTCCGTGGCCAGCTGCAGGAAGATGTCCCAGAGCCCGGAGAGCTTGCTGTGCTCGTAGGCCTCGCGGAAGGCGGACATGCCGTCCACCAGCACGAAGATGCGCTTCTCGTCCGGCCGGTTGGCCAGCTTCCGGTACTCCACGATGGTGGAGGCACGGACCTCGGCGAACTGCGCCGAGCGCAGCTCTGCGATGTCCCGCAGGAGCCGCAGCAGCCGCCCAACGCGTTCCACGTCGTCGCCGTTGATTATCTCGCCCACGTGCGGAAGCTCCTCCAGCATCCGCAGCCCGGCGGAGCCACAGTCGATGCCGTACACGTGCACGGGGCCGCCGCGCGGGGTGACCGCGGCAGCAATGGCAATGCCGCGCAGGGCGGCAGACTTCCCCGAGCCACCGGTACCATAGATGGCCATGTTGCCGTCCCTGTCCGGTTCGTAGAACACAGTGGGCTGGTCCTGGTGGACGGGATCATCGGCCACACCGAGCAGGAGCTGTTCGTCGGTGCGGGGGTTGGGGAGCTTGGAAAAGTCGTAGGTCTTGGCCAGTTCGTCCAGCCACGGCTTGCGGGGCGGCTGGATGGCAAGGCGGTCCGCGGCGTGCACGATGGTGGAGGTCATCCTGGCGATGTCGTTGGGGCCGGCCGGTTCCTGGGCCACGGGCTTGTCCGGTGCGGGCGCTTCCCAGCTGGGACCGGAGCCGAAGGCCATCTCCACGATGTCGATCTGCGGCCGTTGCGGCTTGTCCGTGGTCCAGCCGCCGGCATAGCCGGTCTGGAACCCCTGGATGCGGCCCGGCCCGGTCTTGGCGGCGCCGCGCCCCGGAATGGCGGGGTCGAAGTAGGCCGCGTCCGGGACGCCGAGGATGTCGGTGGCGTCGTCCTCGTCCGCCATGCGCAAGGCAACGCGGAGGTTGGTGTTGGCGCGCAGGTTGTCCTTGATGACGCCGGCCGGCCGCTGGGTGGCAAGGATCAGGTGCAGGCCCAGGGATCGGCCGCGGGCGGCCACGTCCACCACGCCGTCCACGAACTCGGGAACGTCGTTGGCCAGGGCCGCGAACTCGTCCACGATGATGATCAGGTACGGCGGAGCCTCGGGGTCGGCCTCCCGTTGCAGGGCCAGCAGGTCCTTGGCCTTCTTCCGGTTCAGCAGCTGCTCACGGTAGTGCAGCTCGGCGCGCAGCGAGGTGAGGGCCCGGCGCACCAGGTGCGGGGACAGGTCCGTCACCAGCCCAACGGTGTGCGGAAGGTTGATGCAGTCCGCAAATGCGGCGCCGCCCTTGTAGTCCACGAACAGGAAGCTGACCCGGTCCGGGCTGTAGGCCGCGGCCATGCCCATCACCCAGGACTGCAGGAACTCGGACTTGCCGGCGCCGGTGGTACCGCCCACCAGCGCGTGCGGGCCCTCGTTCTTGAGGTCCAGGTAGAGCGGTTCAATGCCTTTTGACCCCACCAGGGCCCGGAGTGTGCCGTTGTCCTTGCGGTTGGCCACTGACGTAGCGTGCACGGAATTGTTCTCCGTCCAACGCTCCGCCACGGCCTCCGGGTTGTCCAGGAAGTCCTTGCCAATCAGGGTGGCGTAGGAGACGGCCCTGGGCAGGTCGGAGTCGTCGTTGACGGGCTTGCCCACGTCCACCACGGGGGCCAGCATCCGGGCGAGCTGGGCGGCGAGTTCGGCGTCCACGCTTTCGCAGCTGACCGGGTAGGTGTGCCGGCCCAGGCGGACCTGGCCGGTGGTGGTGCCGTGGTCCCCGTCCACCACCATGAAGTCGCGGCAGGCTGCAGGGAGCGCCTGGATGTCGGTGGCCACCCACAGGACGTGGATGCCTGAATCGGGACCCCGTTCCGCCAGCCGGGTGAGGCGGCCGCGGTCCACGGGGGCGTCGTCTTCCACGATGACCAGGACGGACGGCAGGACGGGTTCCTCGAGCTCATGCTTGACGGGGTCGATGCCGGGGCGCAGGTCCGGGGCGGTCCGCTTGGCTGCTGCCTCGCGGGCGTCCACCAGGTCCTCGAGGCGGGCCAGCAGTGACGAACCGCCGGCCGAACCGGCAGCAAGGTGGTCCCCGCCCAAGGGGCTGTGGCCCGAGCCCACGTGCGGCAGCCACTGCAGCCAGTTCCAGCGCTCCCGGGACTGGGCGGACGTAATGGCTGTCAGGACCACCTCGGCGGGTGAATGCAGCCCCACCAGCTGCAGCACCATGCCGCGGGCAACGTCGTCCACCAGGCCTCGGGCGCCGGCGATGCCGAGGGCGCCCGAGGTGCGCAGCTGGGAGACCACGGGAACGCCTTCGATCTCGCTGAACTGCTTGATGCAGTCCTGGATTTCACGGGCGTACTGGACCTCGGTGTCGTTGTTGGAGGGTTCTTCCAGCGGGATGCGGGAGGGCGCGGTCCCCAGCCCAAAGCGCAGGCCAAGGAAGGAGGAGTGCTCCGGCCGGTGCGTCCACAGCAGCGGCCCAAGCTTGTAGATGGCGTCCACGGTGTCGCTGACGGACGGCGCCTCCTGCAGCCGGACTGCCCGTTCCACCTGCTGCAGCTCGGTGAGGTCCTGCCGGAAGGCGGCCATGGAGGCCCGGAACTGCTTGAGCTGCTCCTTCTGCTGCTTCCGGGTCCGCATCTTCGTATCAACGTAGTGGCCCACGATGAACAGGGGCATCATCAGCATGAACACCATGGACAGCACGTTCTGCGTAACCGCGAAAATGACGGCGCCCATCATCAACGGCGCCACCAGCATGATGTACGGGAATGGCTGGTCCTCAGGCCGCTTGGGCCCGGAGGGAAGGACGCGCTTGGGTACCTCGAAGCGGGGCACCACGCGCGGGGAGCGGTTGAAGTCCACCAGGGGCGACGTCGGTGCTGCCGCATGGTTGTGTCCCAACGGCACCACGGTGACGGTGGTGTCCCCCAGGGTCACGGTGTCTGAAGAGTTGAGGGTGGCGCGGGTGACGGGCAGGCCGTCCATGAGGAGGCCGTTGGCGGAGTTGGTGTCCACGATTTCGATGCTCTCGCCCACCGTGATCCGGGCGTGCCGCTTGGAGGTGAGCGGGTCCGTCAATCGAATATCCACGTCCCGGTCCCGGCCGATGTAGCTGGTGCCGGTGGGCAGCGAAAATTCGCGGCCGACGTCGGGCCCGGACAGCACCCGCAGCGTGGCCGCTGCCGGCCCCCGGTTCGCCCCGGGTTCGTTGAACTGTTCGCTCACCTGGGCCAGGGAAACCACGGAGCCGGGGCGCAGGCCCGATTCGAGGAGGTTGTCCTGGCGGGCCAGGATGTTGCCGCTGATACCGGCGCCCACGAAAGCCTCGTCGATCCGCAGGGACAGGTTGTCCGGCGCAGGCGTGCCCTTGCGGTCCGGGTCCGCGGCCCACAGCACGGTGGCGATATCGGCCACGGTGGCCATGCCGTCCACCGTGACGGCCAGGTCCTTGGCGTCGGCGGGTTCACGGCGGAGTGTCAGCCGGATCCTCATCCTTCGTCCACGCCCCTCATCTTTTCCAGCAGGTACAGGTCATCGGGTGTCACCAGGTGGGTGGTGACGGCGTGTTCCACCAGGCGGGCCCGGCGGTTGGTGGCCAGCTTGCCGCCGCCGCCGCGCAGCCCCACCACGCCCACGCGGTCCAGCTTGTCGCAGACGTTGTCGAGCTTGCGGTTGAAGCGGGTCAGCGCCCAACCCAGTGTCTTGGCCGCGGCCGCGGAGGACGGGATGGTGCTGAAACCGGTCCCTTCGCGCCGAAGCACCGGCTCGGCGAGCGCCACGATCAGCGCCTTCTGGGCATCCGTGAAGACCACCGGGCCGATGGTGGTGTCCCCGCTGCTGGCGCCTTCTGGGGCTTCCTGCCGGAAGGAGGGCGTCTTCAGGTGCACGGCGAACTCGTACGTGGTGGGTCCGGCCGTGAAGATCACGTTCGTGTGGCTGAAGACCAACGGAATCCGGGCACCGGGCGACAACCAGGCCTGCATGCCGCCGGACGCGTCGGCAACGGTGGCGGAGAGCATGCTGCCCACGTTGCTAAGCCACCAGATTCCGTCGTACCTGGCCACCTGCAGGAACTGCCGGTGCAGGTAAGGGTTGTCGTCCACTTCGAGGTCGCCCTCGCGGCCGATATTGAAGATGTCCTGGTCCGATGGCTCATACCATTCGCCACAAAAATCTATTGCTAGATCCCCCATGATCCGCGCCTCCTCAAGGCAGAACTGTTCCGGTAGCCGGAGTACTGGTGGTGTGCTGTTGCCGGGTGCCGCAGCCGGATGTTACGTGCTGGTCCAGTGCCATCACTGGCCGGTGCAGGCGATGGAGTTCTCCTCCATGGGTGAGAATGCGCCGTCCGAGCGGACGATCATCACCTGGATGCAGGTCTGCCCGGTGGGGCTGGGCCGCATCTTGACCGGCGGCTTGTCCACAGAATGGAATTCCAAGCTGTTCCCGCCTATGGTCCACACCTTCCACTTGTAGGTGTCCCCCTCCTTGGGCTGCGGATTGGTCCAGGTGAAGCTGGCCTCCCCGTCACCGCCGATGGATCCCTTGAGGCCTTCGACGTCCGGGACGGTGCCGTCGTCCAGGGCGTCCGCCGGGGGTTTGGTTACCTGCTGGGTGGGCACAGGCTTGGGGGTGCCGGGGGCCGCGTTGGCCACCACGATGCCCACCACCGCCGCCAGCGCCAGAAGGGTGCCCCCGGTGATTGCCAGCCAGAGGTTGCGTTTGCCGTGGTCCGCTTGCGGTGCCGCCTGCGGCTCGTCCACTTTCAGGGGCCGCTGGACCGTTGCGTCGGCGGTATAGGCGTCCTGCCCGGCATCGCTTACCGGCGCGCCGTAGTTCACCGCCCCCGGGGCGCCGCGCAGGACGGTGGACTGTGCCCACTCCCCCTGCCCGCCGCCGTCGGCCGGTTCTGTTCCGGAAGCGCCCGGTGCTCCTGCCGGACTGGCCGGGATGGAGGGCACTGCCGGGGCCGCCCGCCATTGGCTGGGCGCTGCGGGGGTGAAGGCCGACGGCGGGACGGCGCCTCCCCTGCGTCCGGTCGCGTCGGTCTGGGCGCCGGGAAGACTGGCGCCAGGAAAATTGGGGCTGGCTGCGTTGGGCCGGGTGCGTGCCGGGAAGGTGGGGGCGCTGCCGGTGCCTTCCGGGTCGATGGCGGCGATGCTGCGGACGCGCGTTTCCTCAGTGCCGTCATCCGGGTGGCCCTCGTCCTGCTGGGGCTCCTCCAGGACCTCGAAGGGCGTGACGGAGAGGTTGAGCTCGGCCTGGATGCGTTGCAGGGCCAGGGCGAAGGCGTGGGCCGAGGAGTACCGGGACTGCGGTGACTTGGCCATGGCCGTGGCCAGCGCCAGTTCCAGGGATTCCGGCACATCGGCCCGGCCCAGACGCGGCAGGGCCGTGTTGCTGATGCGGTTGATCAATTCGCGCTGCGAATTGTCCGCCCCGGGCATGACGAAGGGCGAGCGGCCGGCCAGCAGCGTGTAGAGCGTGGCGCCAAGGGCCCACACGTCCACCATGACGCCGTCCACGGGCCCGTCCCGGAACTGCTCGGGCGGGGACCACGGAATGGACATGCCGGAGTCGTCGTCCGAGTCCCCGGCGAGGGTGCCGGAGATGCCGAAGTCGGTCAGGGCAGGGCGGTTGTAGTCCGTCACCAGGATGTTGGCGGGCTTGATGTCACGGTGGGCGATGCCGGCACGGTGGGCTGTCTCCACCGCGGAGGCAACCTGGATGCCCACTGCCAGGACCTCGTCCACGCTGAAGCGCTGCCGCCGGTACCGGACGTCCAGGCTGGGCCGTGAGCAGTACTCCATGGCCAGGTAGGAGTGCCCGTCATCCGTCACTTCCGCTTCGAAAATGGTGACGATGTACGGGTGCGAGGACAGCTGGGCCATGAGGTTGGCTTCGGATTCGAACCGCCGCCGGGCGCCCTCTGTCTTCAGGTCGGAGAGCAGCACCTTGACCGCCACCTTTCGGCGCGGCCTGTCCTGTTCATAGAGGTATACGTCGGAGAAGCCGCCGGATCCCAGCAGGCTGATGTAGGTGAACCCCGGAATGCGGGGCGGCGGCGCAACGGGCCGTTTGGAACTCACGGAATCTCCTCAAAACGCAGTGAGATGTTGTCGCCCAGCTCCGCGATGTCGCCGTCGAGCAGGATGGCCATCTCGTTTTGGGCCAGGCGGCGCGGCGGCTGGCCTTCGCGGACCAGGACGGTGCCGTTGGTGGCTTTGAGATCGCAGAGCATGACGTGCCAGCCTTCGAGCCGCACCTCAACGTGGGACCTGGAGATGTCCCCGCCCGGGCTCGCCACCTGGACAAGGCGCGGCATGACCCCGCCCTGGACCCGGGATACGGACGGCTGCCTGCCAATGACCATCGACTGGTCCAGGTCCAGGAGTTCGCCCGTGGATAGGCGCATCCGGCCCAGCCGTGGACGTGCAACCTGGACGGCGTCGGGCAGCAGGGCGGCACCGCAGGCGCCGCACTGTGCACGGGTTGGCGGATTGGCGTGGCCCTGCGAACAGACGCGCGCCAGCACCAGCGGCCCGTCGCCGGCATCCTGCAGGGCGGCCTGCTGGTTTGCGGCCGGGACGGAGCCTGCTCCCGGAAGGCTGCTCTTCATAACCGTCTGGCCGTCGTGGTCGGGATCGAAGCCGGCCTCGGGCTGGGCCTGGGACGAGCTCTGGGCTGGCCCGGAAGGGCCACCTTCGAATGCAACGGGGGCAGGGACTGGCGGAGCCGGCGGCGTGCCGAGGGTTGGCGGCGTGCTGGGTTCCGGGGCGGGTGTTGTCGCAGCTCCCGCGGTACGCCATGGGACGGAATCGATGAGGCCCGTGGAGGCAGGGCGGGGCGAGGCAGCCGCCGCGCCGGTTTCGGGGCCAGCTGCGGCAGGATTGCCGGCGCCGGTGGCAGTGTCGGAGTCCGCTGCCGGTCCAGAACCGGCTGCTGCACCCTCCAGGCCGGCGTCCTCCGCTGCACCAAGAGCGGCCAGCGGTTCGGCCGCGGGCAGGGCTGGAGGTTGCTGCGGGACCACATGGCCGGAGTCGGCATCGGGTTCCTCGCGCACCGCCGCGTCCTCGATGTTCCGCATCACAGTGCGGTCCCAGAGGTGGTCGTAGGAGCTGGTGAGTTCCTCGGCCGGAGCGGCATCGCCTGGATCAGTTTCCGCCCCGTCCGGTCCGGCCGGGCCGTCGCCAACCGGTCCGTCGCCAACCGGTGCCGGATTGGCAGGCTCCTCCAGCAGTTCCTCGTCGGCGTCGATGATGGCGCCCGGAGCGATGGTGGCGTCGGGATCAAGACCTTCGAGGTCAAGGCCTTCGGGGTCAAGAGCGTCGGCGGCGAACGCCTGGGGCAGGTTCCCGTCTTCCGCGCATTCCCCGTCCGGGGCCTCGTTCAGGTCGTCGTTCACGTCAGCAACCGGGTCTTCAACCGGGTCGACGTCCAGGTCCTCGTCAATCACCCCCACCACAATCCCGGCAACATGGCCGGCGTCGCCGCTACCATCGACTTCGCTGGCAGTGTCCACTTCACCGGCAGATTCCACTTCACCGGCCGCGTTGACGGCAAAAGGGCCGTCGGGGGCGGCGGGAACATGTCCTGCTTCTGTACCGTCCGCAGGCGCCGTGCCTGTGATTACAGCCGTCCCTTCGCCCGCCGCCGTGCCAGTATCAGCAGCAGCGCCATCGACGGCGGCAGGACTTGGCTGTGTCCCAAAGATCAGGGACCGGAGCAGCACCACGCCCTCCCCGAGCGGCAGCCCGGGACCCTCTGCGGGCCATGCGCCGCCGGTGCCTGCAGCGCCGCCATCCGGGAGACCCAACCTGCATGTGCCGGGCACCACGAATTTGCGTTCGTTCCAGGTGGTTACGTCCCTTCCGTCAAGGTCAACGGCCCCGCCTGGCTGCTCGACTGTAAGGTCGATGGCG